>VFQR01000042.1_pt1 | contig 391781 bp, 358 predicted proteins | sample 3512321 | NCBI WGS metagenome assembly VFQR01 (sample SAMN10412374, study PRJNA504923) | tailings metagenome | isolation source: Relicate 3 Philex TSF1 revegetated site | place: Philippines: Tuba, Benguet | collected 2017-08-29
ATCGGAGTCGATAACCCCGATTTTTAATATTTACACAGTTTTTGAGATAGTGTCAATTTCGAAATTGGACATTGGACATTTCTCTGTTTATCTGTTTTGACTTCCTTTCCTGCGTGTATGTAAAATAAGCACGGGTAACAAAATCAAATTCGTAAGTGTTCCTGTTACCAATGTTAAAGAAGTTAACCAACCTAATGCCTTCGTTCCACCAAAATCACTGATACAAAAAATGATGAATCCTGCGATCAATACCAGCGAAGTATAAATGATACTGATACCGGTATGTTTGATGGTTTGTACCAGGGTTTGCGGCACTTGATAATTATAATGCGGCAACTCTTGTTTATAGTTAATTAAAAACCGAATGGTTACATCAATAGCAATCCCCAACGCAACACTAAAAACCAATACAGTAGAAGGTTTCAGCGCTATTCCCGTCCAACCCATTACACCCGCGGTAATTAATAAAGGAATCAGATTAGGAATCAATGAACAAACCAGTATTCGAAACGAACGAAACAGGTATAACATACAAAGTGTAATCAATAAAAAGGCCCAGAAAATACTTTCTTTCAACCCCTTGATAATAAAACTAGACCCCTCTAAAAATGTAATGCTGCTACCCGTAAAAGTGATATGATAAGAAGCAGTATCAAATATTTCTTTGGCTTTCTTTTCATAATCAGCAATTAGCAATGGCAGTTTTACACTACCTACATCTTTCATATTCACAGTAATACGTGCTACTTGTTTACTGCTATCCATAAAATTGCTGATAATCTTTGAAACACCGGTCTCAGGTGTCTTTCCACTATCAGCAGATTGTCGCAAGTATGGACCCATAAATGCAAGGTCTCCTTCGTATGGAATATCATAACTCAAAATATCTCCATCATAATATGCCTGTTTTGCAAATTTTAATCCTTCTGCGAAAGACAAGGGTCTAGCGGCTTCAGGGGTAGCGCCAATATAAGCAGATAGTTCATCGATCTTTGAAATGGGTTGGGTAGTTCTGAGTAATCCGTTTTTCTTTTTTGTATCAATTAATATCTCCAATGGCATTACGCCACCAAAATTTTGTTCAAACCATTTCAGATCCGTATATATTTTATCCTGTTTAGGGAGATCGTCTACAATAAATCCTTCGCTTTTCAACCTGAATAATCCCGCAATGGCTACTAAGGTAAATACGATGGTTACACCATATACCCAACGTGCATGATGAAAAGTCCATCGTTCGATTTTTACCAATAATTTTTCCAGGAATTTATTGTCGAGATAGCGTACATGTTTGGGTTGTGGCGGTTTTGTATAACTAAGAACAACGGGTATAAAAATCAATGAAATCAGAAACAATGCCATGATATTGATTCCGGCTACTGCTCCAAATTCTTGCAGCAATGCACTCTTTGTTAATGCAAATACAGCAAACCCAATGGCAGCAGCAATATTGCAGAACAAGGTTACAATTCCCATTCTTCCCACCATGGTAACCAATGCTTTTTCTTTATCACCGGTATCTCGATAAGCAGTGTGATACTTATTGAGGAAGTAAATACAATTCGGGATACCAATGACCACAATCAATGGTGGTATCAGAGCTGTAAGTAATGTAATCTTATAACCCAATAGAACAATGGTTCCCAAGCTCCATACTACACCAATTCCCACTACAATCAAACTCATGAACATAGCACTGAATGACCGAAAGAAAAGGAGTAGTGTGATAGCAGACAACAACAAGGATCCAATCAAAAACCAATTCATTTCATCTTTAATCCTATTACCAATCGTTGTTCTGATGTATGGAAGTCCACTTACATGTAATATTGATCCTGTTTTATCCTCGAATAATTTTAATTGTGCTGTTATATCATTGATCAATCTGGTTCTACTCTTACTATTGATCGTATCTCCATTGACAGAAATTCCCATTAAGTAGGCATGAGAAGAATCACTGTATAATAAGGTTTTGTAAAAAGGAAGATTTTCAAAAATAAGTCGGCTACTATCTAGCAAAGCCTGATCGGTATAAGGTGTATTAAAAATTTTCTCTGGAACCAGTTTTGCATTTTCACGATCATTTCTCAAACTCACTGCATCAGGAATACTGAGAATCCCGGTTACACCTTTTATTTTTTTTATTTCCTGATGAAGTTGTGCTACTTCATTAAAATAAGTTGTTTGATAAAATGAATCGCTATCAAATCCAACCACCATCATGTTTCCATCGCCACCAAACTTCTTGAGGAATGATTGATAATCCTGGTATTTGGGATTATCCGTTGGTATTGCTCTTGTAAACTCATAACTCAATTTTACTTGTGTTGCATAATAAGTCATGATTCCTGTAGAAAGGATCAACAATAACAGCAATGAAAATCTATACTTTATAATAAATTGACCGAGTCTATACCACATTTTCGTAAATAGTCTTTTTCTTAATATATAAACAATAGAGTGAGTGTGAGTAATCTTGTAGTTGTATTCCTACAAAGAAAAGAAGATTCTGTCATATAGAAATAAGATGACTTAGCCGCCTTAGTTGTGTAGATTGCATTGACCTATGAAAGCTGTTTCAGAAAATCGGAGTTCTATCCGCCCGATTTCTGATTAACATCTTATATCCAATATCCATGACTCCCCAAAAGTACACATACCGTGTTGTGCTCTTGCTTTGTTGTCTATATACCTCTTCGGTGGTAAAAGGGCAAGGCACTTGTTCAAGCAGTGCTTTAGCACCGGTTTTTTTACAAACATTCGGACAAGGTGCTAATTCTTCCTCCAAAACCACAGTACCCTCAGGCTTCACTACCAATTACTCGTTCCAAAGCAGTGGTGCATTGGATGATGGCAGGTATATTGTAACGCCACGTGTTCAGAACGCTGGTCGAAATGATTGGGCTGTAGGTTCAGACCATACCGGCAATTCGAATGGTAATATGTTTCTCGTGAATGCGGGAACGGGTGGCTCTGTTTTTTTTACACAACAGGTCAATAATCTTTGTCCGGGCTCTACCTATAATTTCTCAGCATGGCTTGCCAATGTGAATACCACAAGTAATACCCTACCTATTTGCGGTAGCGGTTATGTATATCCGAATGTTACATTCAATATCAAGAATACATCAGGCACCATACTGGCTACTTATAATACAGGCAATCTTCCGCTTACGGCCAATCGCTCGGTAGCACCTAATTGGCAGCAATATGGTTTTAGTTTTGCACTTCCTGCCGGTACTACTTCATTGATACTGGAAATGGTAGATGCCTATGGTGGTCAACCTCAATGTGGAAATGATCTTGCGATTGACGATATTCTTTTTACTGCCTGTACACCCACTGCTACTATTTCATTTAGTAACGGAACCACAGTTTGTGCTGGGACAAGTACAACCATCAATGCCGCTATTGTCAACAACCCTTTCACATCTCCTGCCTACCAATGGCAGAAAAGTACCGATGGCGGTACCACTTGGTCAAATATCGGCACAGCAGGTAGTTCCAGCAGTTATACCATTAACAGTGTTACCAGTACCGATGGTGCTGCTTATCGCGTAATTGTTGGTCCGGATGTGGCCAGTTTATCTTCCAGCACTTGTATTACAGCATCAGCTGCGGTATCACTTACTGTTGCATCGGTTAAACTGAATGATGATGTCATTGAATGTAATAATGGTATTACCAGTTATTCAGCATCTGATGCTTATTATAAAGTTACTTATAGTAATACCAATGCTGGTAATAGCTATCTCTGGTCAGTATCTAGTTCAGGTTCATGGAGTTTTCAGGGTTCACACAGTCCCTCTTCACAATACCCGCGTTTTCAATTCAACAGTTCTGCCGCTTATACTGTAAGCGTTCAGTTTACTACCAATGGTGTAAGTTGTAGTGATACACAGGTTGTATTTAAAAATGCAGTGGCTCTTGCCAGTATTCTCAATTCAAAAGACACATCTATTTGTTACAATACCAATTCAGTAGCTCTATCTGGCAGTATTTCATACGTTACCAATAACTATACTTGGAGTACATCGGGAACCGGCACCTTTTCAAATGCCAATTCATTGAATCCAACTTATACACCCAGTCTTGCAGACAAACAAAGTGGTTTGGTAAAACTCTATTTCACAGGAACATCTACTTATAATGCCACCGGTAATTGCGGAAGCAATACGAGTAAGGATTCTATGATCCTAAGAATTTATCCGAATAATACCGGTACCAATACAAGTACAGCTATATGTTCCAATCAACTATTAACGCATACACCGTCTTCTACACAACCGGGTAGCACTTTTTTATGGACTTCTGTTTTCACAAGTGGTTCAGGCAGTGGCAATACAGCCAGTGGTTCGGGAAATATCAGCAACCTGCTGGTGAATGCATCCTCTACTACTGCAGCTGTAGTAACCTACACCATCACTCCATATTATGCAGGTTGTGCGGGAGCGCCCTACACGCTTACAGTTACTGTGAATCCTAATCCAACGCTTACCATTACCAATACAACAACAGAAATATGTTCCGGTGTTGCTACCAATATTCAGTTAAGCAGTTCTTTGGCAGGTTCTTTATTTTCCTGGACATCTTCCATTGTTTCAGGTACTGCAAGTGGTCATTCATCAAATGCTACTGCTTCATCTGTGAATACCATTACTGATATTATCACGAATACATCTACTGCTAATGCCATTGTTCGTTATCGAATTACAGCCGTTTCTCCGAATGGTTGCATTGGCATTGATTCAACTGATATTACGATCAAACCAAATCCAACCATTGCTGCTGCAGGTACTGATCTGCAATTATGTAACCTTTCATCAACGCAGCTTAGTGCCAATACTCCTATTGTTGGCAACGGAACCTGGACAATGGCTTCCGGTCCTTCCACCGTAACATTCAGTAACGCTTCACTTGCTACTAGTTCTGTCAGCGGATTGGTTCCGGGAACTTATGTATTTGTTTGGAGCATCGCAAATAGCCCTTGTGCTGTTTCAAGAGATAGTGTGAATGTGATCATCAGTCCGGAAACAGTGGCAGGTACACTGACCAGCAATATGAATGTTTGTTTTGGCAGTAATTCAGGTACACTGACACTCACAGGTTATACCGGAAATATTATTCGTTGGGAAGCTTCTACTGATGGCGGTACAAACTGGACATCGATTGCTAATACAAGTAATACGCATTCGTTTAATAATCTTACAGCATCAACCATTTTCAGAGCTGTTGTTCAAAGCGGAACCTGCAGCAGCCAGTTTTCAAATACCGTAACTGTTACTGTTGATCCGCTGACTGTTCCCGGAACACTCAGCGGAACCACAACTGTTTGTTCTGGCAGCAATTCAGGTGTTCTCACACTTAGCGGATATACAGGAAATATTATTCGTTGGGAAGCTTCTACTGATGGCGGTCTTAGCTGGCCAACAAGCTATGCAGTAAATACCAATACTTATACTTTCAGTAATCTTACCCAAACAACTACATTTAGAGCAGTTGTACAAAGTGGTAGCTGTACTGTTGAATATAGTAATGCGATTACCATCACTGTTTCACCACTTACTATTCCGGGCATATTGGGTAATGATGCTACCGTTTGTGCTACCGCGAACAATGGCTTATTAACGCTGAATGGCAATAACGGTACAATTCTGAACTGGGAGTTTTCAGTGAATAATGGAAGTAGCTGGTCTGTTATCTCCAACACCAGCAATACACAGAGCTATACGGATCTTACCTCTACCACCCAATACAGAGTTAGTGTACAAAGCGGTGTTTGCGCACCTCAGTATTCCAACACAACTACTATTACAGTAGTTCCTCCTGTTGAAACACCCAATGCCGGAAATGATTTTGGTGTATGTAATGTAGCTGCAACCACTTTAAATGCTACAGCCCCCAGTTCAGGAAGTGGAAGTTGGTTACTGATCAGTGGTCCGTCAACTGTAAGTTTTACCAACACAGCCGATGCTCATACCACTGTTAATGGTTTGGTTGCAGGTACTTATCAATTTGAGTGGACAATCAGTAATGGTGTTTGTACAAATTTGAAAGATACTGTTATTGTTACTGTTTATCCTGCGACGGTTCCCGGCACTTTATCTGCCAGTGCTACTGTTTGTGCAACAGAAAATAATGGTACACTTGCTCTCACAGGCTTTACAGGAAATATCCTGTATTGGGAAGCTTCTACTGATAATGGAACTTCTTGGACCAATATTCCTAATACAACCAATACCCTCAACTTTACCAATCTTTCTTCAACTACCCAGTACAGAGTCTCTGTACAAAGTGGTGTTTGTGCTCCGCAGTATTCTAATATCATTACTGTTACTGTACTGCCTGCTGTGACCACCGCCAATGCGGGTACTGATACACATGTTTGTTTTACTACGGCTACTACACTTGCTGCCAATACGCCTACAAATGGTACAGGTACTTGGTCGGTTCTTCCGGGTGCTCCTTCTGCTGTTACTTTTACCAATGCGAATAATCCCAATTCAACTGTCAACGGATTAGTAGTAGGTACTTATCAGTTTGTATGGACCATTTCAAACGGCACTTGTACTGATTCAAAAGATACCATTACCATTACTGTTGATCCACAAACGGTTCCAGGCACTTTATCTGCCAGCACTACTGTTTGTGCAACAGCGAATAGTGGTACACTGTCTCTCGCCGGCTTCACAGGAAATATCCTGCATTGGGAAGCTTCTACTGATAATGGAACTTCCTGGACCAATATTCCTAATACAACCAATACCCTCAACTTTACCAATCTTTCTTCCACTACCCAGTACAGAGTCTCTGTACAAAGTGGTGTTTGTGCTTCGCAGTATTCTAATATCATCACTGTTACTGTAATGCCTGCTGTGACCACTGCCAATGCAGGTACTGATACACATGTTTGTTTTACTACGGCTACTACACTTGCTGCCAATACGCCTACAAATGGTACAGGTACTTGGTCGGTTCTTCCGGGTGCTCCTTCTGCTGTTACTTTTACCAATGCGAATAATCCCAATTCAACTGTCAACGGATTAGTAGTAGGTACTTATCAGTTTGTATGGACCATTTCTAATGGCACATGTACAGATTCAAAAGATACCGTTACCATTACTGTTGATCCACAAACAGTTCCCGGCACTTTATCTGCCAGTGCTACTGTTTGTGCAACAGAAAATAATGGTACACTTGCTCTCACAGGATTTACAGGAAATATCCTGCATTGGGAAGCTTCTACTGATAACGGGACTTCTTGGACCAATATTCCTAGCACAACCAATACAATCAACTTTACCAATCTTTCTTCCACTACGCAGTACAGAGTGTCTGTACAAAGTGGTGTTTGTGCTCCGCAGTATTCTAATATCATCACTGTTACTGTACTGCCTGCTGTGACTACTGCCAATGCAGGTGCTGATCAGTCGATTTGTAATGTTACCGGTATCACCCTGAATGGCAATAATCCTACGTCAGGAGCAGGTACATGGTCTGTTCTTCCGGGAGCACCTTCAACTGTTACTTTTACCAATGCAGCTAGTCACAATACCACTGTAACAGGTATGGTTGCCGGTACTTATCAATTTGTATGGACGATTTCTAATGGTACCTGTACTGATTCAAAAGATACCGTTCAAGTAGTAATTCATCCTCCTTCTGTACCGGGTAATATCACTGCTGAAGCCACTGTTTGTGCAATTGCGAATAATGGAACACTTACTTTGATAGGTAATACAGGTAATGTTATCAGATGGGAATCTTCTACTAATTATGGTGCTTCCTGGACTACACTGAGTAACACTACCAATACACTGGATTATAATAACCTCAGTTCCACAACTACATTCAGAGCTGCTGTTCAGAACCAAAATTGTCCGGCATTATATACTAATCTCAATACCATTACAGTTCTACAACCTGTAACACCTGCGAATGCAGGACCAGATACTACATTTATCAATGGTGTATCTAGCTATACACTGAATGGTAATATGCCTAGTTCAGGAACAGGTGTATGGTCAGTTGTACCGGGTGCAACCTCTCCACTTAATTTTTCAGGAATCACCAATCCGAAAGCAACCATTACTGGTCTTGATTATGTACATGGCACTCCACCTACAGACGGGAAATATTTACTGGTATGGACGATCTCAAATGGTTATTGCCCTGTTTCAACAGATACCATGCAGATTACAGTGCAGCCACCAACCAATCCCGGTGTCATCGGACCTGATGCAGTGGTTTGTACGGGTAATAACAGTGGTACTTTACAGCTCACCGACTATCTCGGAACCATTCTGCATTGGGAACTCTCGGTGAATAACGGTGTTACATGGAATGTTATTTCTTCTACCATAGGTACCAATCAGGATACCTATACATATAACAATCTTACCCAAACAACTTTATTCAGAGCACTGGTAAAAAATGGCGTGGGTGCCGAATTGTATTCCGGTATTGCAGCCACTGTTACGGTACTTGAATTGGTGACTCCTGCCAATGCAGGTCCAGATCAGTTCCTGTGTAATACAACATCCACAACACTTGCAGGTAATAGTCCTACGTCTGGAATGGGAACATGGTCTGCTCTTCCCGGCAACCCTACTGCTACATCTTTTTCGAATGCAGCAGACCCTAATAGTGTAGTGAGTGGTTTAAGTTATGGTACTTATCAATTTGCATGGACGATTTCGAATGGTATCTGTTCAGATTCAGAGGATATAGTAACGATCACCATTCAACAACCAACGGTTGCCGGTTCTATTAGCGCCGACAATACTGTATGTATTACCAGCAATAATGGAACTTTACAACTTACCGGTTTCTTTGGAAGCATCGTTCAAACAGAATATTCTACGGATAATGGTATCACATGGGCAGGTATTACGAATACTGCTAATCAAAGTACGATCAGCTATACCAATCTTACACAAACAACACAGTTCCGCAGCCAGATAAAAAATGGAGTTTGTCCTGCATTGGTGACCAATATTGTTACCGTTACCGTGTTGCCAGAAGTTACTCCAGCTGATGCAGGTGCAGATCAGGTATTATGTAATACAACGGCTGCTACATTGAATGCTAATAACCCTACTTCAGGAACAGGTATATGGACTGTTCTTCCTGGAGCGCCTTCTACTGTAAGCTTTACCAATGCTGCTGACCCGGCAACAACCGTGAATGGGCTTACTTATGGCACTTATCGTTTTGTATGGACTATCTCCAATACACTTTGTGCTAGTTCTTCTGATATTGTAGAAATCCGCATTGTACCACCAACGATTGCAGGTAACCTTGTAGCTTCTGCTACTGTTTGTGCCACCAACAATACCGATATCCTCACACTCTCCGGTAATAATGGTAGCATTATCCGTTGGGAATATTCAACCAATAATGGTGGATCATGGAATAATATTTCCAATACTACCAACACTTATACTTATAACAATCTCAATACTACCACTACCTACAGAGCGCTGAATCAAAATGAAATTTGTCCGGCTTTGTATTCCAATGATGTTACCATCACAGTAATTCCACCTGTTACTCCGGCCAATGCAGGTACAGATCAGGTACTGTGTAATGTAACTTCTGTAACACTCAACGGTAATACTCCTACATCAGGTACAGGCACTTGGACATTGGCTGCAGGTGCTCCTTCAAGTGTAACTTTCACCAATGCCAATGATCCAAACACAACAGTGAATGGATTAGTAGCGGGTACTTATCAGTTTATATGGACCATCGGTAATGGAATGTGTGATCCTTCTACTGATATGGTTGAAATTCGCATTGTACCACCAACGATTGCAGGTAACCTTGTAGCTTCTGCTACTGTTTGTGCCACCAACAATACCGATATCCTCACACTCTCCGGTAATAATGGTAGCATTATCCGTTGGGAATATTCAACCAATAATGGTGGATCATGGAATAATATTTCCAATACTACCAACACTTATACTTATAACAATCTCAATACTACCACTACCTACAGAGCGCTGAATCAAAATGAAATTTGTCCGGCTTTGTATTCCAATGATGTTACCATCACAGTAATTCCACCTGTTACTCCGGCCAATGCAGGTACAGATCAGGTACTGTGTAATGTAACTTCTGTAACACTCAACGGTAATACTCCTACATCAGGTACAGGCACTTGGACATTGGCTGCAGGTGCTCCTTCAAGTGTAACTTTCACCAATGCCAATGATCCAAACACAACAGTGAATGGATTAGTAGCGGGTACTTATCAGTTTATATGGACTATTGGTAATGGAATGTGTGATCCTTCTACTGATATGGTTAGCGTAAGAATTGATCCGTTAACCATTCCCGGATCATTGGTTGCCGATGCTACTGTATGTGCTACTGCCAATAGTAATATACTTTCTCTTAGTGGATATACCGGTGATATACTGAGATGGGAATTCACCACTCCGGGAAATGCTTCATGGACAACTATTACCAATATTACCAACACACTCACTTATACCAACTTGAATACAACCACCACTTATCGCGTTGTTGTACAAAGTGGCTCATGTAATCCGCAGTATTCAAATGATGTTACGATTACCGTTTTACAACCTGTAACTCCTGCAAATGCAGGTGCAGATCAGCTACTATGTAATGCAGTAACCACTGTATTAGAAGGTAATCAGCCGGTATCTGGTACGGGTGTATGGACTCATGTATCAGGACCTACTGTTCCTGTTTTTGCCAATGCTACGGATCCGCGTACGGCTGTCAACGGATTAGCTGTTGGAACTTACGTTTTTGTATGGACCATTACCAATAACCTTTGTATTGATTCAAAAGATACTGTTCAGATTACGATTACTCCGGTAACTGTTCCGGGTGTATTATCATCCAATGCTACTGTTTGTTCTGGAGTCAATAACGGTTCTTTGGAATTAAGCGGAACAACCGGCTCCGTTTTACATTGGGAATACTCTACTGATAATGGTATTTCATGGACAGTATTAGCTAATACTAGCAACACATATACTTATACCAACCTGACTGCTTCTACTTTATTCAGGGTATTGGTACAAAACAGCGTTTGTGCAACGGCTTATTCAAACCCGGTTCAGATCACAGTCATGCCACAGGTAACACCTGCTGTTGCTGGTTTAAATCAGGCTTTGTGTAATAGCAGTACCGGTAGATTGGAAGGCAATACTCCGTCCTCTGGTGTGGGTATGTGGAGTCAAACTGCCGGACCTACTACAGCCATCTTTGCTAATGCAGGACTTGCAGCAACTAATATTTCCGGTCTCAGCACAGGCACTTACCGTTTTGCATGGACTATTTCAAATGCTGTATGTCCTTCTTCAAGTAATGAAGTGGAGATAAGAATTGATCCTTCTACTTCCGCAGGTATATTATCCGGAAATGATACTGTTTGTACCAATATCAATACAGGTACATTATCTATTGCAAATTATACCGGAACCATTATTAGATGGGAAAGTTCTGTTGATAACGGCACAAACTGGAGTCCGATCAATACTACACAAAACACTTATAGCTACACAAATTTAACTGCCACTACCAGATTCAGGGTATTGGTACAGAGTGGGGTTTGTGCTTCATTGTATTCAAATACAGTTACGATTACTGTAAATCCATTAACAGTAGGTGGACATATCGCGGCAAATGATACCGTTTGTGTTACATCCAATAACGGCACATTACAACTTACCAATTATGTTGGTGATCTTATCCGTTGGGAATCTTCAATAGACAATGGCAATAACTGGACACTGATTAATTATACGGGTGATCAATATAGTTTCAGCAACCTGCTTTCAACAACCTTATTCAGAGTAATGGTACAAAGTGGTGTTTGTTCTGCAGCATTTAGTGATACTGTAAATATTGTTGTTGATGCAGCCACTGTTGCCGGAACACTTAGCGGAGCTGATACAGTTTGTTATAACAACAATTCGGGACAAGTCATATTATCAGGTAAACTGGGTAGCGTTATTCAGTGGGAATCATCAGAGAACAGCGGTGCTATCTGGAGTCCGATAAATACTGCGCTTACCGATACCATCCGTTACAATAATCTTCAGCGTACTACTTTGTACCGTAGTCTCGTGAAAAACGGTACCTGTGCGGTAATGTATACAACTCCTGTAGAAATAGCAGTTGTTGAACCTGTCACCATTGCCAATGCAGGTAATGATATACTCGTATGTAATGCAGCAAGCTTCACAACATTAAGAGCGAATACAGCTTTATCAGGAACCGGCATGTGGAGACAAATAGCAGGTCCTAATAATGTTTCCTTTGCTGATGCAACCAATCCGAATACGACTGTTTCCGGATTGGTACCAGGCACTTATGAATTTGCGTGGGAAATATCAAATGGTATTTGTGTAAGTTCTTCTGATACAGTATCTGTAAAAGTAGATCAGACAATTGCAGACTTTACTTTGTCTGGAGCTAATAATTGCGGAAATACAGTATATCAATTTAATGACCGCAGCCGATCCAATTTCGGAATCGCAGAGTGGAAATGGAGCATTGCTCCAGGTGATACTGTTTATCAAAAAGAAAACAGTATCCGATTTACCTCTGAAGGCACTTATACCATGAATCTAAGTGTAGTAAGTAATCTAGGATGTGTGAATACTTTACAAGCTCAGTTCTTAGTCAATGTGTTTGAATTCCCACAGGTAGATATTGATGCGATCAGAGATGTTTGTAAAGGTCAATTAACACAACTAGCACCCATTGTAAATTCAAAAGATACCATCGCCATGTTATTATGGAATTTGGGTAATGGTACCAGAAGTACAGATTCTTTGATTGCTGTTCGCTATCTCATAGACGGACAATATACAGTTCGATTGACTGCCACAACAGTGAATAACTGTTTTGATTCTGCTTATAAAGCAATGACGGTGCATCCGCTTCCTGTGATTAACATTACTCCCAATAGTACCATCTGTAAAGGAGATTCTATTCGCTTGATCGCCTCTGGTGCCAGACATTATATCTGGTTCGATCAGCTCAACAATATCACAGCAACAGGTACAGATGCAAACATTGTTCGTCCAACCGGAACCACTACCGTACGCGTCATAGGTTATGATGAACATGGCTGTAGTGAAATTAAATCTACCAGCATCCGTGTCATACAACCTTTGAAAATGTTCGCTGCACAAGGTGATACATTGTGTATCGGCGAAAGCAAACAACTGATTGCCACAGGTGCTAGCAGTTACAGATGGTATCCTGAAACCGGATTAAACAATACACAAGTAGCCAATCCTGTTGCAAGACCTGTTGAAACAACCGTGTATAATGTTATTGGTAAAGATGCCTATAACTGCTTTACAGACACTGCACAGATTAAAGTAGTAGTAGGTCGCCCTACACCGATCAATATTGGCCGCGATACCATTATTACTGCAGGTACCAGTTTACAACTAAGGGTTTTATCAACCAATGCCATCAATGGTGGTAATGATCAGATCAAAAAATGGCGCTGGGGTGGTGATGTTTCTATTAGCTGTCCTACCTGCCCAACTCCGGAAGTAAAACTTTCCAATGATGCATGCATATCCTGTACAGTAGTCAACAATTACGGCTGTGTAAGCACCGATACCATTTGCATTAAAACGCTTTGTCCTGCTACCGAATTATTTGTTCCGAATGCATTTTCACCAGATGGGGATGGTATAAACGATGTATTACTGGTTCAGGGTAAGGGTATTAAACTGATCAAAAGTTTTAGAATATACAACAGATGGGGACAGCTGGTTTTCGAGAAAGCCAACTTCTCTCCTGGTGATCCCGCCTATGCATGGAATGGAACAGCATTTGGAAAGGCGGTAACACCGGATGTATTTGTATACGTATCCGAAGTCATCTGTGAAAAAGGATTACCAACCATATTTAAAGGAAATATAACCATATTAAAATGAGCAAAAATTCTACCCTTCGCTTTATTGCCATCGCAGCAATACTCATTACCGGTAAAACTCATGCACAAGATTTTACCTTTTCTCAGTTTTATGAACAGCCCCTGTTACGCAATCCTGCCTTGGCAGGTGTGTTCACAGGTGATATTAGGGCTTCCATAGCACACAGAAGTCAGTGGGGAAGTGTTACTGTTCCATTTAAAACATCTTCCATGAGTGTAGAACATAAAATTCCCATGGGCGGAAAGAACGATTTTCTTACCGTCGCTTCACAAATGAGTATTGATGTTGCCGGAGATCTTCGTTTAAGAAGAACACAGATACTTCCTGCTATTAATTATCACAAATCATTGAGCAACGACAACGATACCTATCTTTCCCTAGCATTTATGGGTGGACCTGTTTCCAGTCAGTTTGATGCTTCAAAATTAAAAATGGGTGATCAGTTCCGTGGCGGAGAATACAATGCGGCCAATCCTACTGCCCAACCCATCACAAATTCAGGTTATTCCTATTGGGATCTCAGTACAGGCTTATCATTGAGCACTTCCTTTAATGATAAAACCAGGGTGTATGTAGCTGCCGGCTTATCACACGTAACCAATCCAACCATCAAATCTGTTACAGGATCAACAGAAAATTTTCTTTCGCCCAGACTCTCTTTCAATGCAGGCATCAATGCACCATCAGGTGAGCGGAGCCGAATCATGGGTTTCATAGATTATTTTACACAGAATAACAATAAGCAAATACTGGGAGGTCTGTTATACGGAATGACCATCAGAGAGTATGATGATGGTAATGAACCCGACCTGTTTTATATTGGTAGTTTTATGAGATGGGGTGACGCCTTAATACCTACTGTAAAAATGGAATTTGAGCATTTCAGTGTCGGCGTAAGTTATGATGTGAATATATCTAAACTAAAAGTAGTTTCGAACTGGAGAGGTGGACTTGAATTAACAGCAACCTACCGTGGTTTCCTAAAAATTAGAAACTCTAGCATCGATAAAACAAGATGCGTAAGATTTTAATAGCATCACATCACAAACAAATACGAAACGAACTGACAAGTGGCTCCTACCAACAGGCCATAATAGATTTCTTCATGGGTATGATCACTTACCAGTAATCTAGATGTACAAATTAGCCCTGCAAGAAGAATAGCCATGCTGATGAAAAATCCGAAAGGAAGTTGATAATAATAGGAAAATAGAATCACTGCCATCACAGCACCTCCTGCAGCCATGGCATGAAGACTGATTTTGATGAAATTGTTAAAGACCAACCCTATTGATGTTGCAACGAATATACCCATGAAGAAAAATTTCAGCACCACCGGCTGATCAGTAAAATTGCGACTGAGGTAATACATCCACCAATAAAAAAACATGGTGATCACAAAAGGAATGATTCTTTCCTTTTGCGTCCTCAAAAAAATACTTTCACTGAGTTTCAAGCGCCATAAAAGAAAGACTGCAAAAGCAGGAAAAAAAGCAGTCAACCAAAACAAGCCAAACAACCGCATATTGAGTTGCCAAGGTGTAATACCAGCAAACTCATAGGGCACTTGTTTCATCAAAAAAAGAAAAATATAAGTAGGAATAAACAGTGGGTGAAATACATACGAAATAATCTTCGCGGGTATTACCAGCAATAATGACTGTTTATCATTTCTTTCAGCAACTTTATTCATGATCATCCTTATTTCGGTGCATGATTTTTTAGACACCGCAATACTACAACTACTTATTGACTTTGATGAAGTATACGACCGTATTAAAGTTGAAATCGCTTGAAATATTCACTTCCGTACGCTTATTTTCACCATCTGTAATCACCATCAATGCTGAATTGGGTGGTGTAATCCCCAGACTCTCTGCAAAAAATATCATTTCATTTTTACTTTGATCGCTACTGAGTTTTACGTAAAAAGTGACAGGTTTATTGGTACGTAATAACTGTTTATAAACAACAATTTCTTTATTATAAATAACAGATAAGGAATCATAATCGAAGGTTCCGTTATCAAAAAGATCCACTCGCACAGAGTCAGATGTGGTATACACAAATAATGGCTTACTAGGTATACGCATTTTCATTTCATCTACGAGATTCGTGGCCTTTACCTTCGGAACAAATTCTAGCAACTCACTAATGTTTAGCTTCTGTTGCTGATTAACGACTTTATTTGTGTTCGCTTTCCGATCAGATACAGGTGCTAGCTGTTGAACTGCTATCTTATTGGTAGATTTTTCTTGTCTGATTTTTTCTTTTGACGGTAACACAGTATCCGCTTTAATGACGTTCCTTTCCGCTGTAGTACGCGCATTACTTTCTTTTTCATTTTTTTGAAGTCTGCTATTCGTACGCTTATTCACAGAAGATTTTTCAGATTGCACATTTGCTAATTTACTACCGGCTTCAGCAGTGGCGGTAATCACTGACTGATTGTCAAATAAATCTGCTCCTATTTCTTCACCGGATGGAACCCAACGTGGGTTTTTATCAGTTGTAAGTATAAGGTCTGATCTTCTGTTGGCTATTTGAGCGGCTTTATTATAAGAAGCATCTTCCTTACAAGCCATCAAAAAATATCTTTTGGCATAATAATCTGTATTGATTCTCGCAGGATCAATACCTTTTTTGATTAGATAAGCTCGTACAGATGCTGATCTCTTTTTTGACATATTGATATTGGCTTCGCGTGAGCCTATACAGTCAGTAAAAGAAGCCACTGCAATGTTCAGTTCAGGATTTTCTTGTAACTGCTTTACTACTTCATCCAACACCGGAATATCTATACTTCTGATTTTTGCGCTGGCAAAATTATAATTCACATGCATTCTTTTTGTAGCAATAGCTTGTATAGAATCAGGTGTGAATTCGATGGTTTGAATGGTATCTTTTTTAATAAAAGGCTGTACAACCGGATGTTCTATCTTCACACTATCCTGTCTTGGCTGTTGTTGCTTCACTAATATTGGTAATGCTGTATCTTTCTTGGGAGTATAAGGCAGTAGTATAGCATTAAATATTTCAAGACAGCAGGAAGATGCTCTGTCTGAACTGAAATATACGGTATCAGAGCCTCTGTATTTTTTGTAGTACAGATCATTCTTCCCGGAATTAATGGGATGTCCCAGATTAACCGTTTTTGACCAATTATTTTGTAAGGGAGTGCCCTGTGATTTATAAATATCCATTCCGCCCATACCGATCGAACCATCTGAACTAAAATACAAACTACTATCAGTAGCATCAAAATAAGGCGACACTTCTTCTCTCACCGTATTCACATGTACACCTGCATTGATGGCTGTACCCTGAGGTGTTTTACCATTCATTTTTACCAACCAAATATCATAGCCACCCTTAGTCCCAGGTTGATTAGATGAAAAGAAAAGATATTGTCCATCAGCAGTAATAAAAGGTTGTTTTGAACTATACCCCTTAACATTTATCGGTGCCGGTAATACCACAGGTTTACCCCATTGTGCCGATACTGAACTACGTTCTAGGTAATAGATCTGGTATTCATCTGCTGCACTACTTTTATTTTTTTTCCAACCGGTAAAATAGAGCGTTAATCCATCTGCGGACAAAGAAGAAGCCCCCATGTTCAGTTGATCATCTGCACCTGAAATCAGTTTTTTTACCAAGCCGCTATACTCATTTCCTGTATAAAGTTGTACCGGATATGTTTTTTGCTTTTTGACCATTTCATGCCTCGAACTCGTGAACCACACGATACTATCATTGATTTTTTCAAGGGCAAAATTGGAACCATCGGAAGAACTGGTCGAGGCACTTTTCATAACCGTTGCCCGCGGATTTTCTTTTAATTCTTGAATGGTATACAAACAAGATACAATACCCAAGCGAGCCATACTTGCATACTCATCTTCTTTGGGGTATTTACTTAAAAAAACATTGTAAGCATTTTGTGCGTTGACCGGATCATTATTCGCCAAAAGGGTATTAGCGTACCAGAGTTGAGCCAGTGGAAATCTGCTATCCCTGAAATTCAGGTAATCCTTGTATGCCAATAGAGCCGCTCCATTATTATTGTATAAACGATAAGATTCAGCCAACTGATAAGTAGCTCTAATTATTTCTACCGGTTTCAATTTCCCTCTTCGGCTTACAGCCTGATGCGGATAAACAAGACCCGTTGTTGATTTTACCAACGGACTATCATACAAAACAACTGCATATAACCTCGACGCCTGATAATAATCTTCTGACTTGAATGCGGCATCGGCTGTTTTCAATATTTTTTTAGCACGCTGCGCATACAATGTGTTTTTACTGTGTACTAAAGACAGCAATACAACAATAAATAGCAAACAATATTTAGGGCTTACAATCTTGGGCATACAAACTTCGAATCCGTAATTTTTCTTCGTCCAATAAAACTGATGGATAATTCATATCCTCCATTACCAGAGGATGCACTTTTCATTTTTGACATATTGATATCATAACTGAATCCTATGGTCAGCCCATTCAGGTGAATACCAATATTAGGTGCCACTGCATCATTTAAACGATAGGTTGTTCCTAAAAGCAGATCAGCTCCCTCCTGCAGTTGCATATTCATAGATAACCCGCCCGTAATTTCACTGGCATCACCCTGTTTCAGCAAAACTGCATGTGGCGTGAGATCTACCCGATCACTCATTCGCATCCTTACTCCGCCATGAAGTGCATATCGCATGGGAATTTTATTGTTGTTACCATTGGCAAGAAATTGATTGCGGGGTTGTGTAGGATGATAAGCACTTACACCAAAAAATGCATTGGCTGCTTTATCAGGCTCTGCATCAAAATACATAAGACCCAGACTTCCATCTAAAGCTGTAGCATTGATACGCATAAATTGTTCATTGGATGGAATGGTTGGATCATAGCCTATGAATGGATTATACTGATTTCCATATTGAAACTTACCCGGATCGATTCCCCGATTCAACATACCTACCTGAAATCCACCACTAATTATTTTGTATTCTGTTAATCTGGCTTTATAGGAAACAGATAGATAACCATTGTTATAATAATACCCGCCATCACCTGTAGTTTGACTCAGCACTGTCATTCCAACCGAAAAAGCATCCGATACACTGATGTCACCTGAAATACCTTTGGTAATAAATGGAGAGGAAATGGAAGGCCACTGGTAGCGATAATTAGCGGTTACCCTGTAAAAGCCATCATTCACTCCTGTAAGTGCCGGGTTCAGCCATAATGGATGCGCATAATATTGGGTAAAATGTGCATCAACCTGCGCTGTTGATCTGTTGATGAATAATACCATCACCAGATTCAATATGAGTAAATATCTACGCATGCATGGATCTGTTTTAATTTTATCTGACCAGGTTAAAAGAACCTGCTTTTGTTATTTTATTACCACTTTGTGCTTTTACTTCCAGCGCATAAGAATACCTCCCTGCCGGCGACTGATTACCTTTAAAGGTTCCGTCCCACCCTTTCTGTCTGTCGGTACTGATGAACAATTCTTGTCCCCACTGATTATAAATCACCAATCGCATGGTTTCAATGGTATTGCCATACACCAAGAAAAAATCATTGATACCATCTCCATTCGGAGTAAAAACATTGGGTACATAAATACCATCACCAAAAGGATTCAATGAAGTGGCAACGGCTTTCACACTATCACTGGTTTCGCACGAATTTCTGCCGATGGCTTTTACCCATATCTTCACGGTTTGATTAGGCTGTAATCCGCTGATTGTATGCTGTAGTCCCTGAAAGCCCGATGAAGGATCATTATATATAATGCCGCTATCCATACTCTGTTTGTAGCCAATAGCATTTTCAACAGCATTCCACCTAAATCGTAAGGAACTTCCGGTAATATTATCTGATTGAACAATGGGCGAAGCAATCTTTTTTCTTAGTACTATAGTAGCATTGGCAGCTTTTGCCGGACATATATCAGGATTGCCGGTTGCACGCACCATAAAAGTGGTATCAGCCACAACTGAATTCAGTTTCAGGTATTCTCCGGTATGTACTGCCGACGGATTACCGGTAACATACCATTTATATGTAACGCCATTTTGTGGTGAGGGAATAAATAAAGAATCCGATTCTCCATTACAAACAGAATCTTTCTCCATTCTGATGACAAAATCATTCACAACAGCACCGAGCAATACTTCTGTTGAATCTTTAACAGAACAGATACCATCAGAAACTGTAACGATATACCGACCACTTTGTTTTGCCCAGATATTTTGTGTAGAAGATCCATTATTCCAGAGATAAGTAGTAGGTCCTGCACCTGCATCTAATAAAGTGCTGTCGGCACAAATTTTTACACTATCGGTCAATGATGTCGTTAATCCATTTACTGTAATGAGAATACTGTCTTTTGAAACTGTTGTACCAATGGTTCTTGTAACTGTATACCTGGTTGTTTGCACTGGTTCTACCTGAATATTTTTTGTAGTTGCTCCAGTAGACCAGCTATAACTGGTATCAGGAATGGGAGCTGTAGAAGAATCCGGATAGTAAGCCCAGATACCATCGAACCTGGCCCAAATAATGCGTTTATCTATTTCATCGTAATAGGCATAAGTCGGTAATGATGTTCTAGCCATTGCCGGGGGCTGCACAGAACCTTCTGCCTGAAACTCTGTAAATCCAGCATCTTTCGATGGATGAAAACGAAAAGTCTTATTCGTGTTATTCAGGAACTGATTGCGGATATAATCTCCTGTTGGCTGAAATCCACCAAAAAGAAAAAATCGCGATTTGTCATAATCATAAGCCAATGCTCCTTCATACTGAATAGACGGATCATTAACTGGCAGTATATTCTTGAATTGATAAGTATTAAGATCCAATTCCCATAAGTCTTTCAGCCAGCAGAAAATCCCTGTAGCAGTTGCCCATGGACTTCCAAGTGTACAAGTTCCTGTTAATTCACTGCCGCTATAATTACCTTGTCCGGAAAAAAGATAAAGCTTGGAGCCGTCTTTATTTCCAGCAACAATATTGCCCCCTTTAGGAGGAGCCATATCGATCGCAGGATTGTTTTTTTTCATCTGCCAAGCAGTTCCATTGTGCTCAAAAATCCAACTCTTCACCTGTGCAGAACCATAACCGCCATAAATACCCGGCTGATTCAGCAATGGATTCCAGTAGGCAGAAGCTCCATAACATTCATTATCTGTTACACCGGCTCCTATTTGTGTCCAAGAACCACCATTTGCAGGCAATGCATAAATATTGTCTCTCCCGCTTCTCCAACATAATAAACGGTTATTGGTAAAATCGTATACAAAGTCAGAATAGTCGCCCGGCCAGTTGGTGGCAGGAATAATGGTTACTTCATTTTTTTTCAGGTCGTAACGTGTCACCGTTCTGTTGATGATGGAATAGAGATATTGGTTTACTTTATCATATCCGAAAGGTTTGATATTAAATGATGATGGATTGATTTGGTTACCACTAATGAGTTGTTTCCATACACCCGGCAATACAGTGTCTTTAGGCAAAGGATCTCTAAGTTCGAGTTGTACAGATACCCCTTTACAAATGGTTGTGTCAGACTGAATAATAAAACGAGTAGTATCTGCAGCAGATGATGCATACAGATGGAAGGGAGACATGGCTATACATAAAGCCATGAATAAAGGAAATAATACATTTCGCTTTTTCACGTGGATGGATATTGAATTTTAGCTGCCCTTGCAGATACAATAAAGGTACTAAAACACAACAAGATTGTTACCTTGAAATCGAGAAAAATCAAGCATTTCGGGAGATTCTGTAAAAAAGTAGGGATATCACTACAACTCTTTGCGTAACCTCGCTACAGGTATATTCAGTTGCTCTCTGTATTTGGCAACGGTTCTACGTGCAATATTGTATCCTTTTTCCTGTAGCATTTCTGTTAACACTTCATCACTCAAGGGTTTACGCTTGTCTTCAGCTTCTATGATATCACTTAAAATTTTCTTTACTTCTCGGGTACTCACTTCTTCACCACTGTCTGTACTGAGTGATTCACTAAAGAAAAATTTCAATCGATACGTGCCAAATTCTGTTTGCACAAACTTACTATTCGCAACACGGCTTACGGTAGATATATCCAATCCGGTAAGTTCTGCAATATCTTTCAAGATCATGGGGCGCATCGTCGTTTCATCACCGGTAAGAAAAAATTCTTGTTGGTGTTTCATGATCGCACTCATGGTACCGATCAATGTATCCTGACGCTGCTTGATCATATCAATAAACCACTTGGCAGAATCGATCTTTTGCTTGATAAAAAGAACAGCTTCTTTCTGTCGTTTGTCTTTCTTACTGCCCTTATCATACTCCTTCAACATATCTCGATAACCTTCACTGATACGAAGATCAGGTGCATTTTTAGCGTTGAGGGTTAATTCCAACTTCCCATTATTATTCAGGATAAAAAAATCAGGGACAATATAACTTTCAGCTTTATTGATTTCTCCAATATTCCCTCCGGGCTTGGGATTCAGCTTAATGATTTGATTGATAACATCACGAATCTGATCATCAGTCAGATTTAATCCACGCTGAATTTTCTCGTAATGCTTTTTGGTAAACTCATCAAAATATTTAGAGAGTACCTGAACCGCTAGTTCTACAGAAATGCCTTCGCTTAATTTTCTTTTCAGTTGCAGCAATAAACATTCTTTCAAATCTCTTGCACAAACTCCCGGCGGATCAAACTGCTGTATTTGCTGAATGATATCTTCAATTTCTTTTTCCTCCACACTCAACCCCTGACGAAAAGCCAAATCATCTGCAATAGAAGTCAATTCGCGACGCAGATATCCATCATCATCCAAACTTCCCACAATCTGTTCAGCGATCTTATAATTTCTTTCATCCAGTTCCAGCATACCCAATTGGTTCAATACCAATTCATGAAAACTGGTCTCTACCCGAATAGGAATCACTTTTTGATCATCCATTTCCGGATAATTATCATCCTTCATTTTATAGTCGGCTATTTCACCGTCATCATCCACTACATATTCACTGATATCTACATTATCATACTCATCAGAACTTCCATCAGGATCCAACTCATCTTCGGGTGAATTTTCGAACTCATCTTTCATGTCGTCCCCAAAATCATCCGTATGACCTTCTTCATCCATTTCCAGTGCAGGGTTCTCTTCCAGTTCTTCTTTGATACGTTCTTCCAGATTGGCAGTAGGTATCTGCAACAGTTTCATGAGTTGAATCTGTTGTGGAGATAATTTCTGTAATAATTTCTGTTGTAACGACTGGCTTAACGACATATCTTCCTCAAAATACAAATGAACAATCCCATTCAGCACTTTTTTTGTTTAACATCTCACAATGCTAAAACGCCGTAAATTTACGTACAATCATTGCAAGATGTTGGCGAAACGGATTTGTTTGTTTGTGAATTTATTCCTAATTACAGTGATTTGCACGAAAGCGCAATACATTACACCTGTACAATCAAAACCCATATTGACAGATAGTTTACGCAATACCGGCTTTCGTTTGTTGCCGGAAGATCATTACAGCAAAAACTTATCATTTTTCTGCAAAAAAGAGTTGCAAATTGAAAAGCTCACCAAAGTACCATTTCGCTTTCGATTGGGCAGCTTAGACCATGTCAATCAATTGGAAGGAAAGCAGTCAATATTCATACCTGCTTCTCTTAGGCGGCCATCCGGTTTTCGTAAAAAATAGAACTTGTAAAATCTCGATAAGTATGTGTGGGAAAAAATATTTTTTAGATATTTAAAAAAAAATAATATCGTTATTAAAAATTATTTTCTAGTGAAGAATAAACTTATTTCCTGCCAGTTTCTACTCATTGTAGCTTTTATTGTAGGCTTATTAGGTTGTAAAAAAATCGAAGTTGAAAAAATCATTGAGTTTAAACTAAATGCGAATGTATCTGCAAAGTTACAAGCATGGTTAAAAAATCAAGCTGCTATTTTGAGTGCATCAAAAAACAATATTGATTCAATAGTATCATTAGCAACTTGGGAAGATGGCATGATAAATAAAGTTTCGCTAAATAAATCTGTAGTATATGTACCACTAAAACACTCAAAAGTCGGTATGGCATTTTTTTACGATCATAATCAGATGTCTGTTGATAGTGGTTGCATTGTTCGAATAATAAGCAATAATCCAAAGTCAGCAACTCAACCAATTAAGGCAATCATCTCTTATTACCAAGCTGCTGTACTTAATATTAATAAGGAAACAAGCTTTTCGGGCACTTACATATCATACAGTATTGATAATAAATTTCAACATGATTACGGTTTAAAAAATGGTAAAGTTATTTGGAGAGGATTTATTTCAAAAACATCTATTAATGAATCGATTAAGGTAAATTCTAATAATGTTTCAATCAAAAAAAATAATTATGAATGTGAATGGTGGGGACATTATACGAGATGGAGTAACGGATCAATTACTCTCGACTATGTTTATCAAGTATGTTATGATTGCGTAACAACTTCAATCGGTCTAACAAATGGAGGACTATATATAAGATATAATTGTGGAGGAGGAGGAGGAGGAGGGGATTTAAGTGATATGTATAATCCATTATTACAAGATATTATTAATAATCTTCAAAATAATTGCCTTAAAGGAATTGTAGATAACATGTTGAGTAACAGTTTTATAAATGATGTAAATCAGCTTTTAAAAAATACATTTGGATTATCAAGAAAGCTGAGTATTGAATTTAACGAAACCCGAGGATTAACTGGATATAATGGCGAAACATTGGCTGGAGAAACACAATTTACTATAAATGCTTTTGGTAGTATTAATGTTCATGTAAACTTAAATTTGGATGTTTTAACAACAGCTAGCCGTGAATATTCTACTTCTTTTATTTTTCATGAAGTGATGCATGGCTATTTAAGAGCTAATGGGATACTTGAAACTAATACTGGTAGTAGTGCTCATCATAGAATTATTATTGATGAATACCGCGCAAAAATTGCCGCCTCGATGAGAAACATGTTCCCACAGTCTTCTTCTGATTTTAATAAGTTAGCTTGGAATGGAATGACCAAGGATGATTATTTTAATAATCATCCAGAATTATCAGAAATTGACAAGCAAATGATTCGTAATACTTTAAATGATCATAGACTTGCATATTTGGGGGAATTATGTAATAATTAAAATATAATGAGTTGAATAATAAAATTTAAGTAGATGCTTCATAAGATAATAATTCTTTTTAATTTATTAATCTCTTCATCATTCGGATATACACAGTATAGTGCATTTATTGATGATGAATCAAAAAAAATTTTAACCTATCTGATTGACAGCATTTGTCATGAACAGGAAACCTTAATTAATAAAGAAGAAAAGAAAAAAGTATATCTTATAAATCGCTCAACTATTCCATTTTCATTTAAACATTTACCACAAGAAATATTCGATAAAGAAAATAATCGAATTGATACAATGGGAATGACAAGTCAAAAGAATATTGTCTTGGATTTATATAAGATCATTGAACAAAAAGAGAACATCATTTTTTCTTCAATGATACCAGATAAATTAAGTTATAAGCCCGAGATTATGCTTGTGTTTGATAAAATTTGGATTTCGCAACCCATATTTCTCGAAAAAATGTCTTATTGTTTGATTGAAATAGGCTCCAAAAGTCAAGGTAAAATTCATTTATTTAAAAAAGAAAATCAGAAATGGTCACTATCCTCAACTATTTCAGAATGGATTTTCCATGCAATACAATAAAATAACGTTATCGGTTTTCGTAAGGAATAGATCTGTGCTGAATCTGCTCATTCAAAGCTTCGATCAACAAAGCCTTATCTCCCTCTGTTATGGTTTCAAAAGGAATATTATCAGAAAAATAAGTAGACATGTACTTGATGGTGATTTTTTTATCATCAATCACAACTTTTTTAATATCGCTCCATACAATAATCTCACTTTCTTTTACATCATAGTTCCCATGATGTAAATTCCATCTGATTCCTTCTTCATCAACTTTCACAAAGCAATTTTTTATTTTGCTGTTTCTGTATTGCTTGTAAAGACGTTCAGCTGTACTATAAAAAATAAACCCATGTGCAATAGGAGTAAAAAAGTTTTCCCAGTCGCTCATAAAAGAGGGTGGCCATAAAAATCTAATGATATTATAAACGATGACTATTACTAACAAAATAATCCAAAAATAAAACCAAAAGCCCAAGGGTATGGGCCTATAATAAGCAGTATAAGATTTAGGCTTAGGCATTTACCGTAGCATTTGTCAATACTTTTTTAATAACTGCTACCATTTTTTCACCTTTCTCTTTGATCTGCTCTTCTGTCCATAACAAGCTAATAGCAGTTGAAATACATCTACTCATCACCGCATCACTTGCAGCAAATGAAGTCTCCTTTAATTTCAATAGCGCATTTTGTTGTACATCACTTAATTTATTCAACGTAGTCGCATTCTTTAAGTGATCCCATTTACTGATATAATGCCAGTTATTTGCATACCAATAAAAATTACCCGGCAATATTCCTTGCTCTTTCATTTCTGCAATCACTGCTTTTGTCAAGGCTTCGCTCGGTAAAAACCAACTCAGGAAACTACAACTATCACCTTCTTCATCAGGAACTTTTCTAAAACTCACTTCCGGTATGGTTTCCAGATAGGCACGCAATGCTTTGTTATGCTTACGTTGCAGGCTCAGGAATGTATCTAGTTTCCTGATCTGTGCCAATCCAACCGCAGCATGCAATTCACTGATCCTAAAATTGTACCCAATGAACGGATGCAGATCAGCACCGCGGTCAACACCTTTATGATCATGCCCATGATCGGTATAACCATCACACTTGGTCCAAACATCTTCACTATTGGTCATCACCACACCACCTTCTCCACAAGTAATGGTTTTTACAAAATCAAAAGAGAATGTGCCTGCATGACCGATGGTACCCAAAGCTTTTCCTTTATAAGTTCCACCAATACTCTGACAAGCATCTTCCAATAAGATCAAGTTATGTTCAGTACAAATCGTTTTCAATGCATCCAAATCAGCCATGCTACCACACATATGAACGGGCATCACACATTTTGTCTTTGACGTGATCGCCGCTTTTACTGCAGCAGGTGAAAGCGTTAATGTTTCATCTACATCTACCAGCACCGGTACCGCTCCCACACTCAATACCGCTTCAAAACTCGCCACAAAAGTGAAAGAAGGCATGATCACTTCATCACCAGCTCCAATATTCAAAGCAGCCATAGCGGTGGTTAATGCTGCTGTTCCGCTTGACGTCAAATGAGCATATTGACAACCAAATACTTCAGTAATAGCTTTTTCCAATTCCTGGGCTTTCCAGATCCCTTTCCGTGGACCATCAAATCCATAACGCATCAGGATGCCTGTTTCCAGCACATCATTCACTTCTTTTCTTTCTTCAGCACCAAATAATTCGAATCCAGGCATAAAAAACTGTTTAGGGTTCAAAAATACAAAGAATCATCTTGATCGATGAGTGTAGATCTTTGAATTTTTGATCTTTGATTTCTTGATTTCAGTATTTATTAGATCAACAAATCAAAGATCAAAAAATCAAAAATTCATTCCACCTATCTTTGCCCCATGACTCCAACGCTCTTCTACTGCTACGACGCCTATTGTGGGTGGTGTTATGGATTTAGTCCGGTAATGAAACAAATTCAGGAAAACTATCCTCAATTACCTATTGAAGTATTATCAGGTGGGATGATTTTACCGGAAGAACCTGTTTCCATTGCTGCCACAGCCGGATATATTCAAAAAGCATACAAGACAGTGGAAGAATATACCGGTATTACATTCGGACCAGACTATTTGTGGCATATCAACAATCCGGATCTGAGCGATTGGTTTCCGCATTCTGAAAAACCGGCCATTGCACTTTGTATTTTCAAAGAGTTCTATCCAGATCAGCAGGTAGGTTTCGCATCAGATCTGCAATATGCATTACATTTTGAAGGTCGAGATTTAACAGATGATGAAGCTTACAGACATTTGCTGGAGAAATACAGCATCCACCCTGAAACTTTTTATGAGAAACTGAAAAGTGATACTTATAAAGAACAAGCTTATTATGAATTTTCACTGGTGAAACAATTGCAAGTAACAGGTTATCCTTGCGTATTGATACAAATCAGTGAAACAAAATTTCATTTGTTGGCAAGGGGGTACACTGATTATGACACACTGAAAAGCAGATTGGATGCTGTTTTAAGTGAGATACAACAAGGTTAGAACTGGCACAAAGAAACGTTAAGATATAAGAGTGGTTATTGCTTATCAATTCATCGGAATAGTTTTCGTTTTCAAATCATATACACATGAAGTTGATCTTTACCATCACAGCGCTAAGCTGTGCAGTTTCTTTAATGGCACAGAATGCCAAAATGGACTTTGAAAAATATGAGCCGAAAAGTACACTCGTAGTACCGGAACATACAATCACCAAAGCTAAATTTCCATTTATTGATGTACACAATCACCAATTCAACATGCCTTCACAAGATGTAAAAGCATTGTTGAAACAAATGGATGAACTGAACATGCGTGTGATGGTGAATTTAAGTGGCAGGGGATTTAAATCTGTAAATGGACAATTTGGTTTACAGGATCCACAATATTTGGCTGATGCTATTGCCAATGCCAAGAAAGCAACGCCCAACAGGATCATTCTTTTTACCAATGTGTCATTCATTGGTGTAGGAGAACCCGGATGGGCAGAAAGAGCTGTGAAGGAATTAGAGAACGATGTAAAAGCCGGTGCCAATGGACTGAAAGTATACAAGAACTTAGGATTCTCTTTCAAAGACAATACCGGTAAATTATTGCGTATTGATGACCCAAGATTGGATCCTATTTGGGCAAAATGTGGCGAGTTAAAAATACCGGTGCTGATTCATAGTGCCGACCCCGAACCTTTCTGGCAACCCTTAGATGATCAAAACGAACGCTGGCTGGAATTGGCTACCAGACCCGATCGCAAGAGAAGTGATACTGATCCGGCACCTTGGGCTGATTTGATACAACAGCAACACAATATCATCAAGCGTCATCCAAAAACCAATTTCATTGCTGCACATTTTGGATGGTATCCCAATAACCTCGCTAAACTCGGCAGCTTATTAGATGACATGCCCAATATGTATATAGAGTTTGGGGCAGTCATTGCAGAGCTAGGCAGACAACCAAGAACAGCGAAAGCTTTTTTTGATAAGTACCAGGACCGTATCATGTTTGGAAAAGACAGTTGGGTTCCGGAAGAGTATACCACTTATTTCCGCGTATTGGAAACTACAGATGAATATTTTCCTTATCACAAAAAATACCATGCTTTTTGGAGAATGTATGGAATGGGATTGAGTGATGAAGTGTTGAAGAAAGTATATTATAAAAATGCGCTGCGGTTGATTCCTAATATTGATAAGACTTTATTTCCTGATTAGATTAATTAAGCCACAGATTGAATCTAATCTGTGGCTTAATACAAACAATCTTTTAGAGATAAGATTTTGTCGACAACCGAACCTCTTTTAATTGCCCGGCAATCGTTTTGATAGCAGCCTCAATTTTTACCACCTGTTCATTGGATGGTTGTTTATGTCCGGATGAGTATTGTCTTATTAAACTCGAATTAATTCCTGCCAATGCTGCAATTTTAGATTGGTTAAGAAAATTAAACTGCTCAAAGAACATGGTTAAATCATAACTATATTCAAATTCAACATCATCTATTTTTTCAAAATCTTTCAACGCTTTTTTTAGCTTTTTTTCCAGTAATGTCACATTATTGGCATGGTCAACAATAAGATGATTACCAACAGTTACTCGACCCCATATTTTGTTACGATCTTTTTCGAGAATTAATGGTAGTTTTTTTAGCTTACGCATAATTGATTCAATTATCAGTTAATAGAGTTGATCTTAGGAAATTATTTTAACCCTGCTTGTTTCAGTATAGCATTTAACGTGCCTTTAGGAATATCGCCACCATGTATTGGAACCGTTACTTTACCTTTTTTATTCGGATGCACAAGCTGAAGATGACTCCCCTTCTGTTCTTTCTTCACCCATCCATCTTCTTTTAGTTTTTGAAGTAATTCCCTGATTTTCATTGACTGCATATTTTGTGCAGCCTATTCTTTCTGATATCGTAGATCAAATATAGGTAACAAAAACGTTACTTACTCAAATCTTAAAAAAGTTTTTCATTCGGAGGTGTCACTCCTTGTAAGCGAATATAAATAGTACACTGTCCGCGATGATGGGTTGGTGTTCAAAACCTTTCATGATCCAGCTAAGTCTGGATTCATTGAGATTACCTCGCTTCACCAATTCTCCCAGTTGATTGGCATCCATGGCTTTGATACCTTCTATCGCAAAATCATAACTGGCATTTACATAATAACTTACTGAGTCTTTACTTTGAGCAGTTGCTGATTTTTCCATATTGTATCCCGGAAAAATTCGGGTTTTACCAGTGCCGTTGGCAGACAGACCAATACTACCCTGTGCCAGATGCAACATTTGTTCTGCAAAACTTCTGATACCTTCTACCGGTTTAGCTGCATATTTATCGGCCGGCATTGCTGCGAGGTATTCAGCAGTGTAGGCTTTGGCTCTTTCCCAATCTTTGATCAACTGTGCTTTTACAGAATCGGGGGCTACTGTTTGTGCAATACTAACAGTACTACAAAACAAGACCAGTATACAACTGATCATGATACATTTTTTCATGTGTTTGGTTTTATGTGATAAGCATTAAGATGTTGGAGGAATACTATGTAATGCAACACGGTTTCCTTCAGAATCAATGAACACAGCCATGAAGCCATATTCGGGAGATATTTCTGTTTTCGGAACGATGATCTTTCCACCCGCAGCCTCTACTCTATCTAAAATGATCTGAAGATCCGGATTGCCATTTAGGTATACCAATGGACCATCTGTTGCAGATACTTTATGAAAACCACCACTATCGCAAAGTGCTCCACCCACTGCAACACTATTGTCTACCGGAAACATGCGCATTTTGATATTGGGTAGATCTAATGGAATCATTTTAAAATCAAAAATCGTTTGATAAAACTGTTGTGCGCGGTCAATATCCGTTACCGGAATTTCGAACCAACTGATCGCATGTTCCATAAGTATCTGTTTTAGGGGGTTTAGAATTACAGCTTAGATCTTGTTTCATTTAATCCTTTCATCTTTAAATACTCCAATAACTCTTTCGCACCTTCTCCTCCTCTTTGTGCATGATGCAGCAGCGTGAATCCATGAGGTCCACGAGCTGTTAAATAAGCCGGGAAAGCTTCTATAAAGCCTTTGACTATTTCCGTTTTACCCAACATGGTCAATACAAACAAATTGGTTCTGGCTCCTTTTTCGATCAAAAATTGAGCGATTTCTTTATTACCCACATGACCGGCTCCTTCTATGGCTGTTTCAAAATCACCACCTCCCAAATCATGTGCTGCATACACCAGCGCAGGCTGCTCTTCATAGAGTTTTTTTACTTTATCAAGGTTATTATGTCCCGCTCCCACAAATTCTTGAACCAATAACTTATCCAAGGGCGCAACTTTTTCTGTTTGTGCCACCAGTCCGGAAGGCGCATACAATACAGCGGTTCCAAATGATAAAGTCTTTAAAAAATCTTTTCTTTTCATACATGGATCAGTGCCTCTGCAGGGGGATTAATAATAATATGATTTGTTAAAGAATTTTCTGATGAAAAATGGGGTAAGTCATTTCAGGAAGACAAAAAATATGGGCTTCGCAGTGCTTCACTCATCACAAGTTATAACCACCTGTCGATGAATACAACCATTGGCGCTGATATCTTCGATTATGCGTGATGATTTTTACAGGTATTCGTTCAAGAGAACTTAGTTGTATAGACCTGCCAACTCTGATGCTTTTTCCCTTACTTTGCAGCCCTAACATTTTGTATATGGAGTATAGTAAATTGATATCTATTACCGGACTTCCCGGATTGTTTGAAATGCTTGGAAGCAAGACTGATGGAGCTATCGTGCGTTCACTCGATGATAAAACCACCAAATTTGTCAGCAGTCGCGTGCATAATTTTTCTCACCTGGAAAGCATTGAAGTATATACCGTACGCGAAAACGTAAATCTCGTAGAGGTATTTCAGGCGATGGAAAAAAGCAAAGAAAAATTACCGGCAGAAAATGATGCAAAAGCAGTGAAGACTTATTTTGAAAAAGTATATGCTGATATGGATTTTGATCGTGTATATGCCAGTGACATGAAAAAGATGGTGAAATGGTTCAATATCTTGAAAGCCAATCAGGTAGAACTCAAATTATCTGAAGAAGAAACAGAAGAAGGTGAAGCATAATGGTTTCCAACCGCTTTAAAAACCCGCAGTCAGCAGCTGCGGGTTTTTTATGCAGCATCATTTAGAACATTTTTAAAACCCGCAAAAAACCGCAAATAAAGTAGAATCCTTAACTTGTGCCCAGAACCTCACCATATGAAAAAACTTTTTCTGTTCTGCCTTTCTGCATTGATTTTCACAAGCATCACTGCTCAACAATTTTATGAGCATACCCCGGAAGCTGATAAATGGGTACGCAAACAATTCCGCAAATTATCGAAAGACCAACGTATCGCTCAGTTGATGATCATTCGTGCACATAGTAATCTCGGAGCCGATCATGTGAAAGAAGTGACCGACCTCATCAAAAAATACAATGTAGGTGGTCTATGTTTTTTCCAAGGCGGACCTGTTCGCCAAGCCAATCTTACGAATGAGTACCAGAAGATCGCTAAAACGCCTTTGATGATTGCGATTGATGGCGAGTGGGGATTGGGTATGCGCTTAGACAGTGTGATCAATTTTCCGCGTCAGCTCATGATGGGCGCAGTTCCGGATGCAAAACTGATTTATCAATTCGGATTAGCGGTGGGTGAACAATGTAAAAGAATAGGCATCCATGTGAATTATGCTCCGGATATTGATATCAATAACAATCCCATGAATCCTGTGATCAATGACAGGAGTTTTGGTGAAGACAAATACAAAGTAGCACTCTTTGGTGTACAATACATGAAAGGCATGCAGGATGTGGGTGTGATGGCTTGTGCCAAACATTTTCCTGGACATGGCGATGTTAGCGTAGACTCTCACTATGATCTACCTGTGATCAATAAAACACGTGCGCAATTGGATGAGTTGGAATTATATCCATTTCGCGAATTGATCAAAGCGGGGGTAGGTAGTATGATGATTGCACATTTAGCCATCCCTTCTATTGATACAACCACGAATCTTCCCACTTCTTTATCCGCAAAAAATGTAACAGACCTGCTACGTAATGAATTGGGTTATCAAGGTATTTCTTTTACAGATGCACTGGAAATGCAGGGCGTTGCGAAATTTTTTCCTAAAGGAGATGCATCGGTCATGTCATTGATAGCAGGTAACGATATGCTTTGTTTACCCGGAGACATCCCCGGAAGTATCCAAAAAGTAAGACAAGCGATTAAAGAAGGAAAACTTACTTGGGATGACTTGAATGCAAGGGTTAAAAAAGTATTATTGGCAAAATATCATCTTGGATTACATAAAAAACAAGTGATCAATACGGAAAATTTAGCAGAAGACCTCAATGCCAAAACCAATGAAATCAAAAAATTATTAGCAGCCAATGCATTGACTTTGCTTCGCAAAAGCAATGATAACCTATTGCCACTTAAGGCTACTAAAGTTGCTTTTGTGGGTATCGGTATCAACAAAACCAATGCTTTTGCAACACGCGTACAGCAAGCATTCAACGCCGATCTCTTCTTTTTTGAAAACAAGGATACCATTACAAAAGTTAACAGCATTCTTGAACAACTCAAGAATTATGACGCAGTTGTGGTAGGATTCCATAATTACAATCGCAGACCTGCCAATCAATTTGGTTTGAGCAAAAACAGTCTTGAGTTATTGAACAAGTTACAAGGAAACAATACGATCACATTTGCTTTTGGAAACCCTTATGCAGTTCAATATATCTGTAATAGCAACAACCTGGTTGTTTGTTATGAAGATGATGAGATCACTCAACAAGCTGCTGCTGATCTGTTGATGGGGAAAATCAATGCGAAAGGAAAATTACCGGTAACTGTTTGTGAAGGATTTCGTTTCGGAGATGGTATTGTTTATGACAATATGCTCCCCCTTGCCAAACCTGAAACAGTAGGTATGCAAGGTGAAACACTGCAACAAATTGAAGCCATTGCTAAAGCCGCCATCGATAGTGGCGCTGCTCCTGGAATGGTAGTGCTGGCGGCCAAAAACGGAAAAGTGGTATATCATCAGGCATTTGGTTATACCAATACCGATCGTACGATACCCATGAATAATGACATGGTATTTGACCTGGCATCCGTTACAAAAATTTCATCGACTACCATGGGTATCATGAAATTGTATGAAGAAGGAAAAATTGATCTCAATAAGACTTTAGGTGATTACCTCAGTTGGACAAAAGGCACTGATAAAGCGCCTTTAAAATTGGTGGACATTTTACTACATCAGGCCGGATTGAATCCATTTATTCCCTTTTATCGTGAAGTGATTGATACGGCAACCGGAATTCCATTCCCGCAATATTTCACCCAAACACCCACAGCACAATATTCTTATCGCGTTGCAGAAAATGTATACTTGCGCAATGATTGGAGAGATACTATGTTCAGCAGAATCCTATCTAGTAAACTCACCGAACAAGGTAAGTATGTATATAGTGATAATGATTTTATTTTTTTAGGTCAAATCATTGAAGCAGTGAGTGGAATGAGTTTAGACAATTATGTACGCAAAACTTTTTATGAGCCCTTGGGCATGACTTCTACCATGTACAAACCCAGAGAATCGATGCCATTAAGTGTATTGGTACCTACAGAAGTAGAAACTCATTTTCGCAAACAACAAATGCATGGTGATGTACACGATGAAGGTGCTGCCATGTTTGGAGGTGTTGCCGGACATGCAGGTCTATTCAGTAATGCATACGACCTGGCAAAACTGTACCAATTATTACTCAATGGAGGAGAGTTGAATGGAATTCGTTTGTTGAATAAAGCTACGATCGACAAATTCACTGCCTATCAAAGTGAGATCAGTCGTCGTGGATTGGGTTTTGATAAACCCGAAAAAGACAATGCCACCCGGAAAGAACCTTATCCATCCCTGAGTGTTTCCCCTGCTACTTTTGGTCATACCGGTTTTACAGGAACCTGCGTTTGGGTAGATCCGTCGCAGCAACTGATCTATATTTTTCTCTCCAACCGGGTAAATCCTAGCCGAAATGGCAATAAGTTAGGACGCTTGAATGTGCGTCCAAACATACAGGAAGCCATTTATGGAGCTATTATGAGGTAAAACCAGTTTTCTGTAAATATTACTGTGTAGGCTTTAACTTCGTATACCATAATCATTAATGTATACATATGAAGTCTGCTCTGCAATCTGTTTTAGCCGTAATTGTAATTGCGGTGGTATTTACTTCCTGCTCAGGTAGTGGCCCAAAAGAGGCTCGCTTTATTCCTAAATCATCCAGTGCCGTGATCGTTTTAGATCCGGGTGCTATGCAGGACAAGCTCACCAAAGGAGGCATCAGTATCGATACACTACTGAGTCGTGTATTTAAGAACGATTCTATTGATTCGAAGGACAAAGAAAAATTGAATGAGTTTAGAACCAATGCCGGTATGAACTGGCAAAGTCAGTTCTTCTTCTTCGTATCTCAAAAGGGCAATCCATCTACACCTGAAGGTGGTACTACCGTTATGAACCTGATGGGCGGATTGACAGATGCTGCCAAATTTGAAGCATGGTTGAAAAAACAAGATCAGATCGAGAATAAGAATATTGTGAAGGAAAAAGATTATACTTATTTAGTAGCTGAAGACAATACCATTATTTCATGGAGTGAGAAAAACGTAATCGTAACCATTTATAATTTTAGTCAGCAACCTAGTTATGATACTGTAACCATGCAATTCAAAGTTCCTGAAAAGAAGAACGTTGAAGCTGAAATGAAAGAGCAGGTAAAGACTTACTATACACAGGCGAAAGATGCATCAATGGCGAGTGTAAAAGAATTTACCGGTATGTTTAAAGAGAAAGCGGATGGTTATGCATTCACATCTTCAAACAGTTCATTGTCTGCCATCAGCATGTTACCTGTTTCTTTACCGAAAGTAGAGGAATTACTGAAAGACAACTATTCAGCTTCTACGCTGAGTTTTGAGGACGGTAGAATTGTTGCTAAATCCAACACTTTCACCAACCCATTGGTAAGCAATATCCTAAAAGAATATGCTGGGCCTACGGTTAATCTATCTATGATTGAGAGATATCCTTCAGATAAAATCAATGGCATCGTGTTGGCTTCCTTTAATCCGGAGATCTTTGGTGGTTTCTTGAAGCAATTGGAAGTAGAAGGATTGGTTAATGGCATGATGGAAAAAACAGGATTCTCTGTTCAGGACTTGTATAAATCATTGAAAGGAGAAATTGCAGTTGTAGTATCTGATCTGGGTTCTTCTCAGCCTGAACCTCAGGAAAGAAAAGATGAAAAAGCAATGACCGTAAAAAAACCAATGGGTAAAATGATACTGAATGCACCTGTTGGCGATAAAGCCAGTTTTACCAAGCTCATGGATAAAGCTACCGAACTGGGCTATTTCACCAAAAATGGCAGCACTTACAAAAGTGGGGAGTTGATGAAAGTATTGGGAATGTACATGCAGGCTGATGATAAAAATTTGGTTATCGCGAGTGATTCACTGACGTATACACAGTATATGTCTGGCAATAATCAAGCTGTCATCAATACCGAAACACTGAATAGATTCAAAGGAAAATCAACCGTATTCTATTTCGATATAGCAAATACAATTGGCGGATTTTATGGTAATGGCGGAGATTATAATCAATCTATGAAAACTGCTAAAGAAACTTTCAAAGACATTATCGGTACTTCAGACAATTTTGATGGTAAGAGTATAAAGGGCACATTTGAAATTCGCATGCAGAACGAAAAACAAAACAGTTTGGTTACCCTTACCAGTCTGATCACAGATATCGCAGTGGACATGAGAGTAGCAGCACGCAGACAAAAAGAAATGGAGGAGAAAATGTTCCCCGGCGGTTTCCCTGCAATCATCCGCACGAACTAATAGAAATTTTCGAGTCAAATAAAAAGTCCTGTTGTAGCAGGACTTTTTATTTGACCCTATTGAATGATAACTTAGCGTCATGATCCTATCACTACATAATGTTGTACCTACCCCTTTGAAAGATAAAGTACTGCAGCAAGGTTCTGATGTATGGAATCGTACTGTTAGTTTTTCTGCGGGGCAATGGACAAAAATCAAAGCTCCCAGTGGTACTGGTAAAACCACATTGATCCATTCTTTATACAAGTTGCGCGAAGATTATACCGGAAAAATAGAATGGGATGGAATGCATTTACAACAATTACCTGCAGAACAACTGGCGCAATACAGACAAGAAAAGATCAGTATTATTTTTCAGGATCTGCGTTTGTTTCCTAACCTAACTTCTTTTGAAAATATAGAACTGAAAAGGGTTTTACAAAAACCTTATTGCGATCAGGAAAAGATTTTTAGTATGGCAACGGAATTAGGTGTTCAACATATCCTACATCAAAAAGCCGGTATTTGCAGTTATGGAGAGCAGCAAAGAGTTGCTATTATCAGAGCCCTGATTCATCCATTTTCCATGTTGGTGATGGATGAACCCTTTAGTCATTTAGATCAGGCAAATACAGCAAAAGCTGCCGCATTGATCATGAAAGAATGTAAAGAAAGAAATGCAGGTTTTATCATTACCGATCTGGATGATGATGATCATTTTCCATACGATCAAATATTGAATTTATAAGTAGTCAACTATGAATGAGCTGAATATACTTTTAAAAAAATTAATTAGAACAGCTACCGGAAGAACCCGATATGCCATGGCCATTATAGGCTTATCCGTTGCATTATTATTGATACTGGCAGCCGTACAGATACAGGTGAACTACAATGAACTTTTACAAGGAAAACAGAACAAAGACAGTATAGCCAATTTTTTAGTTGTCAATAAAATACTGACCGATCAGAATATAGGGAAAGCGGTACTTGCACAAGAAGAAATTAATGATATCAAGGCACAGCCATTTACAGAAGCGGTAGGTGTTTTAGCAACCAGTCGCTTCAAAGCATCTATTCAAAGCAGCAGTGATGTCTTTCCATTTTATACAGATATTGCTTTTGAAAGTGTTCCCGATGCTTTCTTAGATGTGAATACAAAAGAATGGAATTGGAATGAAAACAGTGCTTATGTACCCATCATCGTACCGGGTATGTTTCTAGACATTTATAATTTTCAATTCTCATTATCACAAGGCTTACCACAGTTAACACGGGAAATCGTGAAAATGATTTTTTTCAATGTGAATGTCTATGCTGTTGATGGTACAACACGTGTATTCAAAGGTAAAGTAGTAGGCTTCAGCGACAGGGTATCCTCTTTATTGATTCCACAATCGTTCATGGACCATGCCAATGCTTTGTATGGAAAAAATACAGGTAATGCTCCATCCAGAATCATCATTAGAACCAAAGATCCCGGACATCCGGATTTGATCAGTTATTTGAAGAAAAAACAATTGACTACGGATCAGGATAAAACCAGATTTAGTAAGTACAGACAAATTGTAGAAATGGTGGTGAATATTACTGGTGTAACAGGATTACTCATGTTTTTATTTGCGATGTTGATCTTCTCTTTGTTTATACAACTCACCATCAGTTCTTGCAGAGAAGAAATAAAATTATTGATTAGTTTAGGTGCTTCGCCATCACAATTGCGATCATTTCTAACACGTCAATTTTTCCCATCCAATGTTTGGATTGTGCTGTGTTCGTTATGTGTTATAGCTGTTGCACAGTATGCATTGGCCCTATTTTTGCGACAGCAATCTGCTTACATTTCCCCACTCATTTCTCCGATTACTATAAGCATTTCAGCGTTAGTATTACTAATCATTTATATACTAAATCGAAAGAGTATAAGTGCCAATATCTCAAATTAATGATCTTATAAAATAATAATCAACATATTTATAAATAATAATTTTAAATATTCGTTTAAAACACCGATTATAAATTCAGTGAAAACACCTGCTCATATTCGGTGAATAAATAGTGTATTCATAAGAAAAAAAGCAGAACTTTGTATCTGATGGGAATAAAATTTGGATAAGTCCCATCTAAACAACTTGTAGCACCTATTTCGTTAAACCTTGGTCAAAACCTATTAAAAACAGACAGATGAAAAAGTTTCAAATTTTAGGCACAGTTTTACTGCTGTCAGTAGTTACCATCCTTCTGGTAGCCTGCCAGAAAGAACAGGATGGTGTTGCTAACGAAGTTAACAGCTCAAGAGTAAATGAATCTATTGGTGCTGTGGAAGTCAATGCGTCTGATATTCCAGGTATCATTGACAGAAATGAAGCTGCTAAACTTGCTGCTAATTATGCAAATGCAAATATCAATACATCAACCGCTGTATCATTCGAAGTGAAAGACATTCAAAGTTTTTTGAATAATCTGAAAAGAGAAGGCTCAAAAAATATTTATGTGAATTTTGGTATCTATGGTGAGGGAAGAAACAAAGGTAGACTTACCGTTTTCTTCTCAGGCGATAAAAAAACCAGAACAGGAAATGTTAGAGGTAATTTTGAAGAAGCATCAGAAAAGTTCCTGAATCACGGTGGTTTGTTCCCTTAATCTTAATCGGGTTATTGCAACCATAATGAATAAACCCTTCCTATAAAATGGAAGGGTTTATTCATTATAATCATATACATTAGCAATTATGCAAGACCTGCATTTATATCTGGAAATCATCAGTCTTTTAATTGCTCTTTTCTTTTATAAAGATTTGAAGAGAAATGATGCAATGTTTTATTTCATTCCTTTCTTAATTGTAACAGCATTGGTTGAGATGGGTGCTAAATGGATTTGGAAAGAAAGGAACGAAAAATTCTTACTATTCAATATTTTCACAGCCGCTGAATTTGTGTTTTACTCTATTTTATTTCGTATTCATCTTAATAATAAAGTTCTTCGCTATATTATTATCCTACTGATTCCATTTTATCTGATCCTTTTTATTCTGAATGTCATCTTTATACAAGGACTTACCACTTCTTTTCACAGTTATACTTTTCTCTTGGGTTCTTTCTTTATGGTAGTTTATAGTTGTTTCTTTTTGTATGAATCAATTCTTCCAGAATCAATCAATGTAAGACTATCGCGACAGCCATTTTTCTGGATAACAATTGGATTATTAATTTTCTATTTAGGCTCTGTAATCATTAACGCATTAGTTGAGTATCTTACAAAAAGTGATTTTCAAAAACAAGGAATTATTATTTATCAGAACATTACAAATAGTCTGAATGTAATCTTATATGGTTCGTTCAGTATAGCTTTTATTTTATGCCGAAACAACAGGAAGACATCCTCATCACCATCGTTATAGCTTCTGTATTTCTAGTACTGATCGGGTTTTTCTTGCTCCTGATTGTATTCGTATTCCTGAGGCGCCAGAGAAAATTTCAACAAGAAAGAGATGAGATGAAAAACAGATTTGAACAGACCATCCTTAAATCACAACTAGAGATCCAGGAGCAAACTTTTAGCCATATCAGTAGAGAAATTCACGATAATATTGGACAGGTATTAAGTCTGGTCAGACTGAACTTAAGTACCTTTACGAATATTGAAGAGCACGAGAAACTGGAACATACGGATGAACTTTTAGGAAAGGCTATTAAAGACTTACGCGACCTGAGCCATAGTTTACAAACGAATAGGATACAGGATATAGGAATTGTGGAGTCTATCAGACAACTTTTGAATAATTTACAGAAGAGTGGTCGATATAAAACAGATCTTTCAGTAGCGGAGAATTTCACGGGTATTGATAAGAATACAGACCTTATCATGTTTAGAATGGTTCAGGAAATCATCAATAATATCATGAAACATGCCAAGGCTGACCAAATATCTGTAAAAATAGAGGGCAATGAGAATGAAGTTCAGCTGATTATAACGGATAATGGGATTGGATTTGACATGGAAAAATTTAAAACTGCCGGACCGGGTATCGGTTTACAGAATATATTTAACAGGGCAAAAATGATTCATGCCACTGTTGATATAAAAAGTGAGCCGGGAAACGGAACAGCCATTATATTGCAGGCGAAATCGAAATAACCTTTGTATGACCTTTGTAGCACTTGTGGACGATCATGAATTACTTCGTAGCGGTCTCGCTTCAATGATCAATTCATTTGAAGGCTTCAAAGTAATTATGGAAGCCGGTAACGGTAAGGAATTCATGGAGGCGTTGAAAAACAACAAGCCACCAGCGATAGTTTTATTGGATATCAATATGCCATTGATGGATGGCTTTGAAACCGCTGAATGGATCAAAGCCAATATGCCCGAAACCAGGGTATTGGTATTAAGTATGTTGGAAAATGATATTGCTATCATCCGCATGCTGAAAAACGGTGCCCGCGGTTATTTACTTAAAGACAGTAAACCCAAAGTCTTCAAACAAGCCCTCGAAAATATCCGCGATACCGGTTATTTCATCAATGAATTAGTGAGTGATAAACTCATGCACTATATCAGCAATGAAGATTCATTCCTCGGTGATGGCTCTCCACTCAGCAGCCTTACAGAGAATGAAACCATTTTCTTACAATGGATCTGCTCCGATAAAACCTATAAAGAAATCGCTGAAGAAATGCATATCAGTCCACGTACTGTCGATACCTATCGCGATAATCTGTTCAAAAAATTAGATATCAAAACAAGGGTTGGACTAGCCATTTTTGCGATTAAACATGGAATTGTGAGCGTGTAAGCGTTACCGTTGATTCCACATAGTAGCATACAGGCTTTTCTTTTGTATCAGGTATTCATGTGAACCTCTTTCCATTAATTTACCTTGTTGCAATACCAGTATTTCGTCACAGAACCTAAGTGTTGTTAACCTATGTGCTACAAGAATGATTGTTATACCCTTTCGACGATGGTATTGCAAACATTCTTGCACTACAGATTCACTGATGGTATCTAATGAAGCCGTGGCTTCATCTAATAATAATATAGATGGTTGCCGGTACAATGCACGTACAATACCAATTTTCTGTTTTTGTCCGCCAGATAAGTTTGTCCCCTGCTCCTGTAATACGGTATGATACCCTTCCGGTAAGCTGCGAATGAAATGATCTAATCCCACTTGCTGACAAAGTTTTATTACCTTATCCATATCAACAGCTGTATTCAAACAGATATTTTCAAGAATAGTACCTGAGAGTATATCCGTCTCTTGTGGAACTATGGCAATTTTTTCTCTTAATTCTGTGAGACTTACATCACTGATATCCGTTTCTCCAATGCGTATTTGCCCATTTTGCAATGGATATAAGCGTAATAAAAGATGTAATAAAGTAGATTTTCCTGATCCACTTTCACCAGCTATCCCAATGCAAGCACCAGAGTTAATTTGAAAAGACAAATCAGTAAAAACTGTTTGTCTGCTACCATATCGAAAGCTGACTCTATCAAATACAATTGTACCCACTTTAAAAGCGCATTGATAACGACCGATCTGAGCAGCTTCTTCTGTTTCTAATTCCATGATCTCAAAAAGGCGATCTGCTGCAATCATGGCTTCCTGAAAACTTTTGGTACTTCCTATCAATACCAAAACAGGACCGGTAAAATACCCGATAATACTATAAAAAGACAGCAAAGTACCAGGTGTAAGTGTTCGCTCGATCACTAATATTGAGCCTATCCATAAAATGAAAAGGGTAAAAAGTTTTGTCAAAAATTCTGCAACAGAGGAAACTGCAATATTTCTAGTACCGGTAGCATACAGGGTACGTAATAAACTAATAAGTTGCATCTCATTTTTTTCCATCATTACATGTTCCAGTCCAAAACGCTTGATGGTAGCTGATGCTTGTAAAGTACCCACCAGTTCTGTTTCCATGGCAGCACTTCTTTCCATTAATTTTCTTTGCCAATACTTGTTGATTTTATTACTCAGAAAATAGAGTGCCGAATAAAGTGGTAATAATACCAGCATCCATAAAGCCAACTTACTGCTATAAAAAAACATCAATAAAAAAGAACTGAGCAGGATCAAACTATTCACTACTACCTGCATAATTGTATCACTGATAAAATTCCTGATCATAACAGCATCATTGATTCGACTCAACACTTCGCCCGTTCGCATGGTATCAAAGAAAAACTGTGGGAGTTGTAAGAGGTGACGCAGATAATGGGTGATGAGTGCTGCATCCATCCGTTGTCCAATCTGTAATCCAAGTACCGTTTTAAACGTACCCGTGTATTGTTGAACACACAACAATAAGATCATCATCATACTGATGAGATTCAAAAGTCCCAAATCACCATCCACAAATACGGTATCCACTAGTTTCTGGATATAAATACTGACTGAAAGGCCTAAAATAGTATATACCAAGGCTCCCATAAATCCTTGTAACAATAAGGATCGATTGGAGTAGAGTAAATGATACAGCCTTTGTTTTGTGCTGATAGTAAACGCAGAACCAGATACAGCTATTGAAGGTTCCAGTAAAAGAAGTACCCCGCTCCATATTTTAGTAAAAGCATCGGGCTTTGTCTTTACCAGCGTACCCGTTCCCGGGTCCATATATATGAGCTGATGTTCGCTGATTCGATAGAGTACTACAAAATGTTGCAATCCATTTTCCAATAATACATGCGCAATAGAAGGAAGTGGAATCTGACGAATCAGTTCAGGATTTGCACGTACCGCCTTAGCCTGAAAACCCATTCTCTGTGCTGCCTCCACCATACCCAACATACTGGTACCTCGTTTATCTGTTCCGGCTATTTGTCTGATTTTACTAACAGAAAACTGATACCCATAACTGCCGGCAATGGATACCAAACAGGCAGCTCCGCAATCGGTAACATCTCTTTGCTTTACACAAACTATCTTCCTCTTCATACGGCGGATTGACTAAGAGTGCCAGGATTGAACCAATCGTATAATTGCTGATAAAGAAGCTCCCAACAACTTTTTCTAGCTAAAAGAAATCTTGTCTCCAATAAAAGTCCACGACCTAATACATATGAAAACCCATTTTGTAACTGAACCCTTGTTTGGTTCAAACTACATTTAACCCTGAACAAGGGCTTATTATTAACAAGTGTATAATCCTCTGCTATGGAAATAACTTTTCCCTCCAATGTCGTAGACATCTGATTACGAATTTCTGGAATCGAATAGGTAATAGTCTGTCCATGATAAATGGTCACCCTATCTGAAGGAGATATCCAACATTCAACAATCAGGTCTTGTGCGGGAGAAATAGATAAAAGTTCTCCGGAAGGGAGAACAGCAGCACCTGTATATAAAGGTTCTTGCATTAAAACGGTGCCAGTTATAGGGGCTTTTACGATATAAGACTGTGCATTCGCTAACAGATTACTATTTTCAGTTTTGTATGCCACTAATAATTTTTGTTGTTCAATCAATTCCTGTTGCCATTGGCTGATTTGTTTGCTAATCTGCAATTGAAAAACGGCCGACGCTTGTAGTAACTGAAACCTGATATCAGCAAACTCATTAGGTGCTATAACTTTCTCCCGAAGTAGCGGATCATACAGGAGTATGTCTTTCTGTAATTTTTTATTAAGTATATCTTTCTCTTGTAATTGATCATAAAAATGCAGGTATTGAGAGCGATAGACTGCTGTTTGCAAACGGTTATTGATCGTTGAATCTTTCCACACATCCGGTTGCGTAAGTAGTTTTAAATCATTGATCAGCTTTGTACAATTATTGATTTTTTGTGTGATATATTCTTTTTGTGCCGTATAATTCAATTGTTGAAACAAGATCAGAGTATCTCCTTTTTTAACTGTGCTTCCATCTTCACAATGAACAGACTGAATGGTAGCGCTCATTAGGCTTCGAACGACAGTTCGCTCCTGAAAGGGCCTGATGATTCCTTCGGTACGGGTAATGACGTTGACATAACAAAAAGGCAGCATGGCAAGTCCGAAGAATACGATCAGGATCAGTGATACATAAAAGACTTTGCTATAGGGCGAAAATTCGGCAAGATAGCATTGGATGCTATTATTGGCTTCCGGCAATGGCCCCTTTCCCTTATCCATCAATAAAATAGTTAAATATTAACGCTGTTATGTTATGCAGCATGTGTACCATCGATGTCCATAAAAAGCCATTCCATTTTCTAATCATACAAACAAAGTAAACCGACGTGTAGACAGTTCCGGTAACCAATGTCTTCAGCATATAAGGAACTGAATAATGATGTAAGACTGAAAAGACAACAATACTTACTATGATCCCTGGCCCATATTTTTTTGTCCATTTATAGCCATACTCCATGATTGTATATTGAACCAGCCAAGTTTCGAGAAATGGTGCCACAATGATTGAAGCAATAAAATATATATTATCAGGTAGTTGATTCGGATTAGCATCTTGTTCTGGGAATAATACATACCCAAATAAGACCGAAACAAAAAAATTAATAAAATAGGCCCCAATGATCAACTTAAAAATTGTGAGCCGTTCGATTAGGTTCAATACTCGTTTACCAATTGACATACTAAAATAAGTTTTGAGAATGTATTGTAATGAATGACCTCACTTGAATCATGAGGTCATTCTCATGTTGATTATTTCTTCAAACTTGGTGGTAATGAAGCCTGATACTCTCCGGCAGTTTTTGCAAACTCGTAAAAGCATCGAAACGTTACACCAACTGTGTAGAATAAATCTCCCCAAAAACCACCACCCTCAATTATTTCCAGCTCTTTTGAAGACAGTGACTGACATTCAAATGAATGTATGCTTGATTGATTATTGGTTTTCATGATTATTTGTTTTAAAGGTTTAGCAATCATTTATTATCTGCGAAATGCCATCCTCTACTGAACTCTCTTTTGATTTCATCCCAGTTTTTTATGGCATCCATAATAAGACCACTCCATCCGAACTTTTTCAACCAGGATGGAATCGCTCCTCCTTCAATACTGATCAGCTCTTGATCTGAAAGGGGCTCTAGTTTTAATGTTTGATGGTTCATAAAAACAGTTTTAGTTTTTAAAGTCGCTTCTTCTGTATCTGCGCGGGATACAAGGCTTACCGACAATACTCCCATTCATGGCCCATGAATCTGATGCTAAACTACTATCGTTCAATACGAGCCTTGCGGAGTATAAAAAAAACTTTACCTAGCAATAAAGCCAATCACAAAATCTCCCTCCTCTTCATAGTAATAAGTCTGCTTAAATTTATTGTACTGAATGGGTGCCCCCATCGTTCTCATCATAGCGAGGTAAGTAAATAGTGTTGTGAGTGAACAATCAAGTTTTACAGCCATTTCAGCAGGCTTACCTGTATTTTTTTTCACAATCAACTGATTGATTTTCTTTATTTGCTCAATAGCAATTCGACTCGACATAGTGTAATATTTAGAATGCCAAAATAGACTGCTTTCTCTTTCACAAAAACCGTAAAAACTCCTGATTTTTATGATAAAACTTCGTCGTAGAAATACCTATATTTTTATCCTGTAACTTTACTTATGACGATGAAACATCGCTTATATACTTGTAGAATAGCGATATGGCTGATGGGTTATTTACTCATGAGTCATATCATCACTGCACAAATACCTCCGATTGGACAATGGCGTGAACACCTGAACTACCAGCAAACCATTCAGGTAGTCAAAGGATCTCAATTGTATTGTGCTACCAACAAAGCATTATTTTCCATTGATGATAACAATGAACTCACTCGTTATTCAAAAGTTACCGGACTAAATGATATCGGTATTCGTTGTATAGGATGGGATGCCAGTACCAATCAACTAGTGATTGCATATAACAATAGCAATCTCGATCTACTGAAAGGCAGCATCGTTTATAATATTCGTGATATTGCCAATAGCACCATTGCCGGTGATAAATCGGTCCAACAGATTTTTTGTCATAATGGTCTGGCTTATTTGGCGAGCGGACTTGGTATCATTGTTACTGATCTCAACCGAAGAGAAATCAGAGATACCTGGATCATTGGTAATAATGGTAATCAGGTGAAAGTGAATGGATTTACCCTATATAATAATTTCTTTTACGCAGCTACGGAAGAAGGACTCAAAACGGCAAGCACTACAGTCAATAATCCCGCTAATTTCAGCAACTGGACTTTGGTAAGTGGCACTAATCTACTTCCTTCAGGCAGTATTAAAAATGTAATTGTTGCCAATAACAATGTGATTGTTCAAAAAGGAGATTCTTTATTCATTCAAAACGGTACCAACTGGCAGCTTTTATACCATGATAGCAACTGGCCCATTGTTTCGATCACTGCTGCCAATAATCAATTAACGGTTTGTCAACGTACAAGCTCCGGAGCTGCTCGGGTTTTGTTATTAAATACCAATGGAAACATCGCTAGAACCATCGGCGCCAGTGGTATCATCTCATTTCCATTATCTGCTATTGTAGACAACGGACAGGTCTGGGTGGCCGATCGTTTTGGTGGTTTATCAAGAACCAATAATACTACTGATCGATTCATTCCCAATGGACCTCCCGGTGTTGCCATCGGCGAATTAGCTTCCAATGGTAATTTAACAGTTGCAACGGCCGGTAGCGTGAATGATGCCTGGAACTATTTGTTTAACAGAGATGGGTTTTATGTATTGAAAGACAATGCATGGAGTTCTAGAAGTTTTTTCAATACCCCCATATTGGATTCTGTTCTAGATTTTATCACAGTAGCCATCGATCCCCGTGATCAAGCCATTTGGGCAGGGAGTTATGGAGGTGGACTGGTTCGTTTTGCTAACGATCAGTTCAATATTTTTAAACAATTCAATAGTAGTTTAAGAGCTGCTATTGGTGATCCGGGCAGTACACGTGTGAGTGGGTTGGTTTTTGATAGCAAACAACAACTTTGGGTAGCCAATTATGGTGCACCTCAAAATCTCAGCGTACGCAAGCGAGATAATAATTGGAGGTCTTTCTCCATTCCATTCACACACAGCGAAAATGCCATCGCTCAACTCATTACTGATGACCTTGATCAAGTTTGGGCAATCAGTCCAAAAGGTAATGGTTTGTTTTGTTTCAATCCCGGAACCGATATTGATAATCTGGCTGATGACAGATGGAAGTATTATAGACAAGGAAGCGGTAATGGCAACCTGCCTTCTTCCAATGTATTCAGCATCGTGAAAGATAGAGATGGTGCGATATGGGTAGGAACAGACAGAGGCATAGGCATCATCCGTTGTCCGGAACTAGCATTTTCTGCTGCAGGATGTGAAGCCATTCAACCCATTGTTCAGCAAGATCGTTTTGCCGGATTACTTTTTCGTGATGAAGTAGTGCAATGTATGGCGGTTGATGGCGCTAATAGAAAATGGGTGGGCACACGCAATGGTCTATGGCTGCTTTCTTCCAATGGAGAAAAAATAGTGTATCGATTTACTGCGGAGAATAGTCCGTTGTTCAGTAACGATGTTCGAAAATTAACCATCGATCCTGTTACCGGTGAATTATTTATTGCCACTTCAGAAGGCCTTTGCAGTTTCAGAAGTACAGCTACTACCCCAGCTGAAACACAAAATAAAGTATTGGTATTTCCCAATCCGGTTCCTCCCGGTTTCAATGGCACGATTGCTATTAGAGGTTTGGTAGATAAAGCGTTGGTAAAGATTACAGAACTGAATGGCAGACTGGTTTATCAAACCCGTTCCTTGGGCGGACAAGCCGTTTGGGATGGAAGAAATTATCTCGGGGCTAAAGTAGCCAGCGGCATGTATTTGGTATTGGTAAGAGATGATTCAGGAGAAGAACGGATTGCCACTAAGATTGTGATTACAGCAAACAGGTAAAAGATTACTGCTTCACATAATCATAGGTACGCGCTACTTGAAATTTGGATCCGCCCTTTTCACCCGGCACAACACGATACATAACCTGACGCATTTTCCCGGTAGGTTGAGCACCTAAACTATCGGCTGTAAAAAGAGGAAATCTTCTGGTAACTACTCCTTCCATTACCCGAAATTCATCAAACCCACGATACCCTTCTCTTATTTTAGGATCATCGACTATATCAGGAAAACCAATAGGAACAACACTATTGTTGGCTTCAGAGCTGATGCAGATAAGATTCCCCTTGTTCAGCGTATCTCCATGATAGATATATAATAGTAAGTCAGGAAAATTATCTCGATTTACATCATCCACTTCTGCACGTAGAATACGCCCTTTGATTTCAAAACTGAAATCACGTACAGCGTTATCAAACCCTATTGGTGAAATATTAATAGAATTCTTTTCAGGATTACGATTGGTACAGGTTACTCTATAGCCTGCCTTACCGATCTTCATAGAACTATCATAACGTCGGGCAGGAACCTGCGCTGTTGCACTGATATGCATGCAAAATAAACAACAGAACACAAGAAAGAATGAATACTTCATACCCATAAATTTATAGTAGATTTTACAGAAATCAACATGCTTCTTACATATTCCTTCTGTATTGTCCACCCACTTCATACAATGCATGTGTGATCTGACCCAGAGAACAATATTTCACCGTTTCCATCAATGCCTCAAACAAGTTACCATTATTGATAGCTGTTTGTTTCAATTCTGCTAACGCTGCTACCGACTTCCCTTCATTTCTTTTCCAAAAAGCATGCAGGTTTTGGATCTGTTGTTCTTTTTCTTCTGTGGTAGAACGAATCACTTCACCCGGTAATACCGTAGGGCTACCTTTTTTATTCAGGAAAGTATTGACACCAATCAGCGGCAGTTCGCCGGTATGTTTCAAAGTTTCATAATGCAAACTTTCTTCTTGAATCTTATTACGCTGATACATTCTTTCCATTGCACCCAATACCCCGCCGCGTTCACTGATTCTTTCAAACTCAATCAAAACCGCTTCTTCTACCAGATCTGTTAATTCTTCTATTGCAAAGCTTCCCTGAATAAAGTTTTCGGTTTTTGCACTACCCAATTCACGGTTGATGATGAGCTGAATGGCCATGGCTCTTCTTACACTTTCTTCGGTTGGTGTAGTAATGGCTTCATCGTATGCATTGGTATGAAGACTGTTACAGTTATCATAGATCGCATACAACGCTTGTAGTGTGGTTCTGATATCATTGAAATCAATCTCCTGTGCATGCAAACTTCTTCCGCTTGTTTGGATATGATACTTCAATTTTTGTGAACGATCATTTCCCTTGTATTTATTCTTCATGGCTTTAGCCCAAATACGTCTGGCTACTCGACCAATCACGCTGTATTCAGGATCCATACCATTGCTAAAGAAGAATGATAAGTTCGGCGCAAAATCATCAATATGCATTCCGCGACTCAGGTAATACTCCACATAAGTAAATCCATTCGCCAATGTGAACGCCAATTGTGTAATGGGATTAGCGCCTGCTTCAGCAATATGATACCCACTGATACTAACACTGTAGAAATTTCTCACTTTCTGATCAATGAAATAGGCCTGCACATCACCCATTAATTTCAATGCAAACTCCGTAGAGAAGATACAAGTGTTTTGTGCCTGATCTTCTTTCAAAATATCTGCTTGTACAGTTCCGCGCACTTGCGACAATGCTTCTGCTTTAATTTTTGCATACACATCTGCCGGCAATACTTCATCGCCACTCAATCCGAGTAAACGAAGACCCAAACCATTATTTCCTTCCGGTAAACGTTCCGGTGAAGATGGGTTATAGTAAACCGGCTTGGTAACCTGTTTGTATTTTTCAGCAAAGACTTTATCTACTTGTGCCCACAGACCGTTCTCTTCAATGTATTTCTCACACAACTGATCAATGGCTGCATTCATAAAGAATGCCAATAAGATCGGGGCCGGACCATTGATGGTCATACTTACCGATGTTTTGGGATCGCAAAGATCAAAGCCACTGTATAATTTTTTGGCATCATCTACAGTTGCAATACTTACACCACTATTACCAATCTTACCATAAATATCGGGACGTACAGCTGGATCTTCCCCATATAAAGTCACACTATCAAATGCAGTTGACAAACGAATCGCCGGCTGTCCGAGTGATACATAGTGAAAACGTTTGTTGGTTCTTTCCGGACCACCTTCTCCAGCAAACATGCGGGTTGGATCTTCTCCTTGTCTCTTTAATTCAAAAACACCTGATGTATAAGGGAATGCACCCGGTATATTTTCCTGTAACTGCCAGCGTAAAATATCACCCCAGTCTTTGTATTTGGGTAATACCACTTTAGGAATTCGTGTATTACTCAATGAAGTTGTGGTCAATGGCTGACGAATGATCTTATCCCTCACTTTGTATTCAAAGAAATCAGCAGCATACTGTTGCACCAATGCTGGCCATTGCACAATCAATTGCTGACATTCAGGATGTAGTTTTTTCTCAAAAGATTTTTTTACTTCCTCTAATCCCGCTGCCACTGCTCCACTCACTGTTTCCAATGCACCTTGAATTTGGTACAATTTACTGGCAATCGTCACCTGTTCATTCACCCACTGATCATAACCACGATTGTTTTCAGCGATCTCAGCCAAATAACGAACACGTTTGGGTGGAATGATCTGAGATTTGGTAGTAGTATCTTTTGTATGTCCTTCTTTAGCAAAATTGCCAAATGAAACTTTTGTTTTTTGTTCGATGGTCAGCATCAACTTTTCAAACAACTCATTCACCCCGGCATCATTGAATTGTGCAGCGATGGTTCCTACAACCGGCAGGTCTTCATCTTTGGCTGTCCATAAATTGTGGTTGCGCTTATATTGTTTACGCACATCATGCAAAGCATCCAATGCACCCGCTTTATCAAATTTGTTGATACATACTACATCGGCATAATCCAACATATTGATCTTCTCTAACTGAGAAGCTGCACCATATTCAGGTGTCATCACATACAAACTCACATCACAGAAATCAAGAATCGATGCATCGCTTTGCCCTACACCAGCTGATTCCAGAATGATGAAATCAAAGCCTGCATTTTTACAGATATCAATCGCATCTTGTACATGTGCACTCAAAGCAGTATTGTCATCACGTGTAGCCAAACTGCGCATATACGCTCTGGGGTGAGAGATGGCATTCATGCGAATTCTATCTCCCAATAAAGCTCCACCTGTTTTTTTCTTGGAAGGATCCACCGATATCACAGCAATTGTTTTGTCTTCAAACAACTGCAGGTATCTTCTCACAATTTCATCGGTCACAGAACTTTTACCCGCACCACCCGTTCCTGTGATACCTAATACCGGCGCTCCTATATTTGATTGTTCTTTGTTTCCTCCAACACCATTTTCTGCATTCGTAATCTTACGGGCAATGGTTCTGATGTCTTTCACTTCACCCAGTGTCATCGGCTTCTGATATACACCCGTTCCATTCAGATTAAAATCACACTGACGAATCACATCTTCAATCATGCCTTCCAATCCCATTTTCCTGCCATCATCCGGACTATAAATTCTCGTGATACCATAATTGTGCAGTTCACGGATTTCTTCGGGAAGAATGGTTCCTCCACCGCCGCCAAATATTTTGATATGACCACAACCATTTTGCTCCAACAAATCGCGCATGTATTTAAAGAACTCTACATGTCCACCCTGATAACTGGTAATGGCAATACCTTGTGCATCTTCTTCAATGGCACACTCTACGATTTCTGCTACACTTCTGTTATGTCCGAGATGAATGATCTCCGCTCCTTTTGACTGAAGAATGCGACGCATGATATTGATGGCAGCATCATGTCCGTCAAATAAACTGGCAGCGGTAACAATTCTGATTTTATGCTGGGGTTGATACGACATATCCTTACTTTTCACTGAGGTGCAAATTTAGCAGTTTTATGCCGAATGGTTAACAATCGTTAGTTTTTTGAGGGGTATGTTTACATAAATTACCTTATGCCATTTTCCATTCAAACAACAGGGGAAGGAAGTCGTCTGATCATCCGTTTATCAGATACGACGACAGGTACCGTTGCTGAAATTTTTGCATTCGGGGGCTTATTGAATGCTTTCCTAGTACAAACCGCCCAAGGATCTTTGAATGTGATTGATGGATTTACCGATCCCGAGCACGCCATGACTCATATTACAGATGGATTTAAGAGTGCGAAAATGAGTCCCTTCGCATGCAGACTTGAAAATGGTCATTATGATTTTAATGACCAGTCATATACCATGGATAGTTTTTATTTGGGTAATCATGCCTTGCATGGCATCCTTTATGATGCGGTATATACAATCAAGGATTTGGTTGCCGATGAAAAGGCAGCCAGTGTTGAACTAGAACATCAATACAATGGACATTTCTCAGGCTATCCCTTTAAGTATACCCTTTATGTGAAGTGGGAACTTACATCTGACAATAGTTTAACGGTTACTACCACTGCTGTTAACCATAGCGAGAAAGCCATTCCTTTTAGCGATGGATGGCATCCTTATTTTACTATCGGTAAATCTGTGGATGAATGTGAACTAAAATTCAATACCAGCCGAAAATTGGTGTTTGATCCTGAATTGATCCCCACAGGTGAAGAAGAAACAGATGATCGTTTTATAGCAGGTCATTCTTTACAGGATATTTTTCTGGATAACTCATTCCTGCTACCCACAACAGAAGAAGGGTATTGTGAGCTAAAAAATAAGCAGGTAAGCATATTGATCAAACCATTGATCAACTATCCTTACCTGCAAGTATATACACCCCAGCATCGGAAAAGTATAGCCATTGAAAATCTCAGTGCTGCTCCAAATGCTTTTAATAATGAAATGGGGTTATTGCATCTGTTACCCAATAAGCCTGTTTCTTTTGCAACTTGTTATCGGGTAAACGTATTATAGATCCACTACGGCAATCATACTGATCTCCACATTCACTCCACGTGGCAATTGTTTTACTGCTACTGTTTCGCGTGCGGGATAATCACCTTTAAAATAAGAGCCATACACTTCATTCACCTGTGCAAAATGTGCCATATCACTCAGGAAAATGCTGGTCTTTACTACATGCTCAAAAGTGATATGTGCTTCTTCCATCACTGCTGCCAGGTTTTTCATCACCTGATGGGTTTCTGTTTGCAGATCACCGATTCGCAACTCACCGGATGCCGGATCAAAGGCAACCTGACCACTCAAAAACACCATACCATTGGCTTTTACTGCCTGACTGTAAGGGCCGATAGGCGATGGCGCCTTATCGGTTTTAATGATTTGTTTGGACATAATAACTTCTTTAGTGATTGGCAAATTGCTGCATTTCTATCAACCTGCCAACCTAAATTTGCAGGATGCGAATAGTGTTGAATGCCAGTCCGCAACAGACTGCTATTTTTCTCTCCCGAACCATTCCGGATACGGTGACTATTTACCGTAAAGGGATCGATACATTACCCGATCAAGCGGATGCATGGTTCGACCTGTGTTTTGAAACCGAAGGTGCTGCCTTTCCTGAGATTACGACAGCACCGGTATTTGTAAATGCAGTATTGACCACTACGGATGCATTGGCTGACAATTATATCCGTATCAATGCATGGAATGATTTTTTGGAACGTGCGGTTCTAGAAGTAGTTCCTCCAAAAAATAAAATGCCATTTGAGCAAATATTGGCAACACTTGGATGGAATTACCAAATAGTTCCCGATGTGCCCGGTATGATTGCCGCAAGAGTCATTGCCATGATCATCAATGAAGCCTATTTTGCATGGGGTGATGAAGTAAGTACCAAACAGGATATTGATACCGCGATGAAATTAGGCACGAACTATCCGCATGGACCATTTGAATGGTGCGATATCATTGGAGTACAGCCCATTTATCATTTATTACAAGTACTGGCAAAAGAAGATGATCGGTACACACCGGCACCCGCTTTAACAGCAGAAGCATTATCCAAAACAAATACACCATGAGTTATTTTCTCAACATTGATACAGCCACAGAACAGGCCAGTGTTTGTTTGAGTGAAGACGATCGTGTATTGGAGATGCAGATCAGTACTGATCAAAAAAATCATGCTTCTTTTTTACAACCTGCTATTCAAAGCCTACTTACAAAAACCGGGTTACAACTCACACAGATAGATGCTGTGGCTGTAACCGGCGGACCGGGTAGTTATACAGGCTTAAGGGTGGGTTTGGCGAGTGCAAAAGGTATTTGTTATACCCTAAACAAACCTTTGATTATCATCAATACCCTGGAAGTGATGGCTACTGCTGCCCAAGAAGGAGAAAAACTGGCAGAAGAATGCCTGATTTGTCCGATGATCGATGCCAGAAGAATGGAAGTATTTACCGCTGTTTATGATCAGTCGCTTCAAGTAATCCTAGAGCCACAACCCATGATACTAGACCAGCACCCCTTTTCCGAACTCCTCGAAAAGCGGTCTATTTTGTTCTTTGGAAGCGGTGCTGAAAAATTAAAGGGAATTTTAAGCCACCCCAAAATGCGATTCAAAAACGGTCATCAGCATGCCGGACATTTGGCACAGCGGGTGTTAAAACCCTTTGCTGATCAAGCCTTTGCAGATTTAGCCTACAGCGAGCCGCTTTATTTAAAAGCTTTTTTTGATGCTTCAGGAAAAGTAAAAACCTAGTACGGCACTAGGTTGTATATAAATTTTATACAATAAATCAATAAAGATTTTCGTATCTTTATCTACACAATTTTAGTTTGTTAACCCCCAATCAACTTAATTGTCATGAGTCAATCATTACAATCCGTTGTACTAAACAATGGTAAATCCCCCATCAAGGTAGATTTTCTTCATACCAAGAAAGCTGCTCTGATACTCAGGTCAATCAATCACAAACTCCGACAGCAAATCATCAAATTACTTGACGATCATCAAAAAATGACGGTTACAGAAATTTATGTAAAACTTCGCCTGGAGCAGTCTGTAGCCTCTCAACACCTTGCTATACTCCGCAGAGCAGGTATTGTAAGTACTACACGTGATGGTAAATTCATCTTCTACTCCGTTAACTATGCACGCTTGAATGAAGTGGTAGGGTTTGTAGAATCACTCGTCGGCTGATATTTTAACTGACAGAATGCCCTTTTTAGTTGTGATCTGCTTTGCTGGCTTGATCATTGGACTATCTTTGCCTTAAACTCAGGAATATGTTTGTACAACAATTATATACCGGCTGTTTAAGTGAAGCAGCTTATTATATTGAAAGTGATGGTATTGCAGCCGTGATAGACCCTTTGAGGGATATTGATGAATACCTGAATCTAGCCAGAGAAAGAAAAAGTACCATTCGCTATATTTTCGAAACACATTTTCATGCTGATTTTGTAAGTGGCCATCTTGACCTCGCTGCCGCAACAGGTGCTACCATTGTATATGGTCCAGGTACCACCACCAACTTTCCTGTTCATGTTGCAAAAGATGGCGAAACTTTCGCTATTGGTGCATTGCGTATGCAAGTATTACACACACCCGGACATACACTCGAAAGCAGTTGTTATTTGTTGAAAGATGAGAACGGAAAAGACCATGCTATTTTCACCGGTGATACTTTGTTTGTAGGAGATGTAGGTAGACCCGATCTCGCACAAAAAGGAAAAGAAATTACGATGGAAGACTTGGCCGGAATGATGTATGAAAGCTTACAAGGCAAGATCATGCCATTGGCTGATGATGTGATTGTTTATCCTGCTCACGGTGCGGGTAGTAGCTGCGGAAAAAATTTAGGCCCGGAAACCTTCAGTACCATCGGTGAGCAAAAAGCAACGAATTATGCATTGCAACAGCAAAGTAAGGAAGACTTTATCAAAGCTGTGACTGATGGGCTCGCTGCTCCACCACAATATTTTCCGATCAATGCCAAAATCAATAAGGAAGGGTATGAAAGTCTAGATGCTGTTTTGGAAAAAGGGATGCAGGCATTGGATATTCCTGCTTTCAAACTAAAACTCAAAGACGACAATATTCTTGTATTAGATACGCGTAAAGCCACTGTTTTCACGCAAGGATTCATTCCAGGCTCTGTGTTTATCGGACTGGAAGGTCGCTTTGCAGAATGGGCGGGTAGTTTGTTGCCATTTGATAAAGAAATTCTATTGGTAGCAGAGCCGGGTAAAGAAAAAGAAAGTATTGTGCGTTTGGCTAGAGTAGGATTTGAAAAATTTGCCGGTCACCTGGCAGGTGGATTTGAGCAATGGAAAAACAACGGTGAGCCAACTGATATGATCATTGATGTAGAAGCCGATGAACTGGCGATGGATATGCCTTTTGATCCACAACTTGTCATCGTAGATGTTCGAAAAGTACCTGAATATGCTGACGGACATATCAAAGAAGCATTGAATATCCCTTTGGATGAACTTACAGACCCGGGAAGTATGGCGCATCTGGAAGACAACCACAATATCTATGTGCATTGTGCCGGCGGTTACAGAAGTGTAATTGCTGCATCGCTTATGAAGAAACAAGGCATTCACAACCTCAGAAATGTACTGGGTGGGTGGGGGCAGATCAAAGAGTTAAAAGATAAATTCAGTATCGAAAAAACAACAGCAGTGTTGAATTAATTTCTGATGTCGGATGTCTGATTTGTTGTGATCTTTCAAATCAGACATCCGACATCCTACATCAGACATCCTACATCAGACATCCTACATCCTACATCAAACCATCAAGTGCTTATACTTCTCCGCCTGATCACTATATTTCCATCTTCTGTGGCTCCATAAATAGTTGTCGGGAATTTTTCGGACAGAGTCTTCTACTTTTTTTACCAATAGCTTGGTTAGTTCGCCGTCCGCAAAATCATGTGGCTTTGTGGTGATCAATTCAAACTCCAATTGATAATAACCACGTTTCACTTTATAAAAATGCGCATAGACAACCGCTGTATTGTTCATCTTTGCTCCTTTCTCCGGCCCTCGAGCAAAAGGTGCCGGTTTAGAGAAAAAGTTAGTCCAATAAGCTTTCCCCGGATTACCGGGATTTTGATCTGCCACCAATGCTAATGCGTATCGATTTCTGGCGTATTGATGAAAATTTTGCTTGAACTCACTTGCAGGTACGAGTAATGTACCAAAACGGGTTCTGAATTTGTAAATCAATTGATCAAATACTTTATTGCTCAAAGGCATATACACTGCTACAAATGGAAATTTACTGTCCATAGCAACACCCAAATTCGCATATTCCCAATTGAAATAATGTCCACTGACTATTTGTACATTCTGATCACCTGCATACAAATCATTGAGCACTTCAATATTACAGGTAAATCGTTTCCTCAACTCCTTCTCTGAAACCGAAAACAGTTTGATGGTTTCAATAAATGTATCAACAAAATTGTGATAGAATTTTTTCTCGATCTGTTTTCGCTCAGCTGCAGTTTTCTCCGGAAATGCAATCATCAAATTCGCCGCCACTACTTTCTTCCGATATCCGAATACATAATAAAGCAACACATAAATGCCATCACCTATCAAGTACAACAACCACCAAGGCAGTCGGGACAATAAGTAAAATAAACCTGATACAAGGGTGTACATGATCTTTGATTTTTTGATCTTTGATTTTTTGATTTTTGACTTTTGACTTCTTCAAATCAAGAAATCACAGATCAAAAAATCAAAGATTAAAGTATGATATTCTGCAACAATTCGCTCTTCTCTTGATGATCTGTATTATAATGCAAGCCTCTACTTTCTTTTCTAAACTGTGCACCTTTTACGATGAGGTATCCTACCGTAATGAGGTTTCTCAACTCACAAAGCTGTGGTGATACTTTGGTAGAGCGATACAATTCTTCGGTTTCTGCATACAACAGATCCAGACGTTTCATAGCGCGTTCCAAACGAACATCAGTTCTTACGATACCCACATAATCGCTCATGATCTGTTGCAACTCTTTCAAACTTTGGGTGATGAGGATCATTTCACGAGGCTCAGTGGTTCCAGTGGTTTTCCAATCGGGAATACTGTGTTGAATGTTGGCATTGTGAATGGCTTCAATACTATCCAAATAACAACGATGTCCAAATACCATAGCTTCCAATAAACTATTACTCGCTAATCGATTGGCACCGTGTAACCCTGTACTGGCGCACTCTCCACAGGCATATAAGTTACGAATAGAAGTTCTTCCATGCTCATCCGTTTTAATACCACCACAGCTATAATGAGCTGCAGGAGCTACCGGTATCATGTGTTGTAGAACATCGATACCCATACTCATACATTTCTCATAGATATTGGGAAAATGATGAATGAATTTTTCCCGATCCATATGTCTGCAATCTAAATACACATATTCCGTACCGGTACGTTTCATTTCATTGTCGATGGCTCTAGCTACAATATCACGAGGTGCGAGGTCTTTGCGAGCATCATATCGCTCCATAAAAGCTTCCCCATATTTGTTACGTAAAATACCCCCGTCACCGCGTACTGCTTCTGTAATTAAAAAAGAAGGTGAAGTACCGGGTTCATACAAAGCAGTGGGATGAAACTGGATGAACTCCATGTTCTCAATTCTTCCTTTGGCCCTGTATACCATCGCAATACCATCACCCGTAGCAATCTTGGGGTTGGTAGTGGTTCTGTATGCTTGTCCGCAACCACCTGTTGCCAGTAAGGTGATTTTGGAAAGAATTTTCTCGATTTTATTGGTGTGCAGGTTGAGTACATACACCCCATAACAAGTAATATCTGCAGTAGACTTTGTTACCAGAAAACCCAAGTGGTGTTGTGTCAGAATATCTACCACAAAACAGTGATTGATCAATTCAATATTCGACACCTGCGCCATCTCATCCAATAAAGCACGCTCCATTTCTTGTCCGGTTACATCTTTATGATGTAAAATTCTGTTTTCACTATGTCCGCCTTCTTTACCTAGGCTATACTCTCCTTTCTCATTTTTATCAAACTCAGCACCATAAGAAATGATCTCCCGAATTCTTTCCGGACCTTCTTTCACCACAATCTCTACAATCGACTCATTACATAAACCATCGCCCGCTATTAATGTGTCTTCAATATGTTTTTCATAACTGTCTCTATTCTCATCCCATACACCAGCAATACCTCCTTGTGCATATTTGGTATTGGTTTCATCGGCCTGTGTTTTGGTGATGACTGTTATTTTTTTATCCGGAAAATGACGTGCTGTTTTCAGCGCATACGTAAGCCCTGCAATACCTGAACCAATAACGAGAAAGTCTGTTTGCATAAAATATCCCTTTCCATAAATTTCAGATAGCTACGGGCTTAAGCCCGTAGCTATCTGAAATTTATGATGCCGGTTCTACCCAGGCTTCATTTTCTTTTAATAAATTGATCAACTCGTCTACCGCTACTTCACTATCTACATTTCGCTTTACCACTTCTTTTCCTTTGTATAATGTGATCTTCCCTACACCACTTCCCACATAACCAAAATCTGCATCTGCCATTTCACCCGGGCCATTTACAATACAACCCATGATGGCAATCTTTACACCTTTTAGGTGGTTGGTAACGGCACGAATCTTAGCAGTGGTCTCTTGTAAATCAAACAAAGTTCTTCCGCAACTTGGACAAGAAATATATTCTGTTTTGGAAATGCGTGTTCGTGTTGCCTGCAGGATACTAAACGCTGTACTATTGATGAATTGTTCTACAGAAGTATTGGTCACATAATTTCTGCCACTGGTGTCTGCATGACCCTTTTCTGATTGTTGCAAGTAACTGTTGACAGTCATCCCAAAACAAACTCCGTCACCAAAACCATCGAGCAATAATGCACCTGCCTCGGTTGCATAATGAATGAGGTGTTCATCGGCAGTTTGCCAGTTACTGTCAACAATCAATACGACCGGATTATTCACTTGCTGTTGCATCAACTCTACAAATGCCCTGCGTACAGAAGGCATAGCGTGATCATTGGTACTGCTCAAACAAAGCACTATGGTTTTATCGGCAGCTAATTGTTGTAATTCAGCAGGAGTAGCAAGTGTACCATCATTGTAACAGTCCAGCATTACAAAATTCAACTGCTGGCTTTTCGCTGAACCATTGAGATAATTTTTCACATCATCAATGGGAAAATATTTATCATGATCAGTTGCTTTTTTCCAGGTACTGGCATCAACAATCACTTTTAAAGTTCCCGGTAAAGCGAAATCAGGAATTTGTTCTCCTGTAAAAATATAGTCTGCGGCCATATCACTGATATTCCATTTATCAGTAGCAGCATCATAGGTATATCCAACTGCACTGAGTTTGTCAGGAGTCAGTGTATCCAACTTACTGAGGTCGGCAATTACTACCGGTACTTGTTTTCCGCCGATATTACTTACCTCAAAACTTTCACGTCTTTGATAGTTGAACGGATCATATGTAAGTTTTTCAATAGCTGGAATATGTTGTGTTTGTCTGGTTGAACTCGTATAACGTTTCACCAGATCACGACAAACAGGAATTTCAAATTCAGGATCTTCTGTTAAACTCACACGAACAGTATCACCAATACCATCTTCCAATAAAGTACCAATACCTGCCGCACTTTTCACGCGACCATCTTCACCATCACCAGCTTCTGTTACGCCTAAATGCAAAGGATAACATTCACCAAATTCAGCATCCATTTGTTGAATCAACAAACGATACGCCTGCACCATTACCTGAGGGTTACTGGCTTTCATGCTCAATACGATGTTGTGAAAACTTTCATAGCGGGCGATACGTAAAAATTCCATGGCACTTTCTACCATACCCATGGGTGTATCGCCATAGCGACTCATGATACGATCGCTCAGGGAACCATGATTGGTGCCAATGCGCATGGCAGTTCCATATTCTTTACAAATACGAACCAGTGGTGTGAATTTTTCCTGGATGCGTTCAATTTCTTCCGCATAATCAGCGTCGGTATACTCGATCAGTTCAAATTTCTTTTTATCGACATAGTTACCGGGATTCACACGTACTTTCTCTACAATTCGGGCAGCGATCTCAGCAGCATTGGGTGTAAAATGGATATCAGCCACCAATGGGGTATGATACCCTCTTTTGCGGAGTTCATTTTTAATATGGAGTAAGTTCTCAGCTTCTTTTTTACTGGGTGCCGTAATACGCACCAGTTCAGCCCCTGCTTCAATACAGCGGATGCTTTGTTCTACTGTTGCCAGCGTATCCATGGTATCGGTAGTGGTCATGGTTTGTAAACGGATGGGGTGGAAATTACCCAGCAAAAGATCACCAATACGCACTTCTTTGGTCTTCAATCGATTGTACTGCGTGAGGGAGTGACAGTATGCTTGCATAAATGGGATATAAAGTACAAATTTAGTGTGAAATCGCCTGATTTAGTGATAAACGCCTGGGTATCAGTACTTGTTCGTCAATTACCCGATTTTAGAAGCGTTAGCCAGGTCTTTTTTCGGTTTCAGTTATTCAAAGCAGAGTTGATGTAAAACTTTTGGAAAGTTTCGGAACTTTCCAAAAGTTAATTCGCATATTAGTTGATATAGGTCTTAGTACCATTGAAGCTGCGATTATATAGATCCTTCAAAAAAAGTACTCTTTCCTCCATCATTTCAAAGTAATATCCCCAATTGTATAAACTAGAATTTTGATTACCAAAATCATTTAAATCATAGATAAATTTCTTCTCTTTATTATAATAATCCAGCCATCGCTTTTGAGATGTTATGAGCTTATCTTTCATTGCTGGTTGTAATATCAGCAGCGATTTTTGGTAATACTTATTTAAAAGTTGATCATAGACATCCAGTCGTTTAGATTCACCCCAATTCATGCCCATAGTTGTACCTGCCATTGAATATGAGTTTGTATATTCAGATAAGAATTCATTTATTCGAATAGTATCCTCCGTAAACTGAATTTCATCTTGATTTTGTTGGACAGTGAGCGATTGAAGCATCTCATGGTTACGATCCTTGAACTCCTGAAGTTTTTTCTGAGCGATTGGAGCAATCATTTTATTTATCCTTCTCTCTACTGCTGGCTTAAGAATTAAACGATAGTTTTTGTCGACATCAAAAATATCAGAAGTATCTATGACTTGGGAAAAACTATTTTGGCTTAGCAATATCAAGAGTAATAATGATATTGGTTTCATATAAGATAAATGTTTTCGCTTTGATAAATATACAAGCAAAATATTGCGAAGAAAAAAGGAATCACGAACTCCTATGTTGCCTTACGCAGATCCCCTCCTACCTCGGGAGCGTCTGCGAGTAAAATCTGCGGAGAAGGAAGACCCTTCCTCACCATTCCCGACTTGCGTCGTGAGGTTCGTCAGGGTGACAAGAAACGATGGGTACAAACTGCGCTGATTAAGTACTATAATCATAACTGATCGTAAAAATCTGCGTTCCATAAACTTTATTGAGAATTAACTTTTAGAAAGTTCTCAAACTTTCCAAAAGTTAATTCTCAAACATATAAACTGCGAGGAACTATTAAAAAAGTAAACGATACCGAGAAGTAAATGTAATCTTTATCTGTATTGGAAAACCTTGAAAAATCTTGAGACTTGTTGTTGAATTGAAAAGTTAAGGAATGAATAATTATCAGGTTTAAAATCATTTTAATAATTAAATATATGTTTTATAATATATATTTGAATATTCTTTTACACTTTGCAGCAAAGTGATTTGGATATACAATCAAACAAATTCAATTGTCGTATACTATACAAATTAAGAATGGCGAAAATTGTATACTTATTTAATCACCTACCCAATTATAAGAATAGGCTATGAAACAAAGAATTATTTTGCTATTCCTTTCGTTTTTAACATGTAAAATCACTATTTCACAAATTTCTTTTGCATTTAGATTGGGCGGGAATATTGCTACGACAAAGGATGTAATACAGTTTCCGAAAAATCGGCTCGGATTTTATACGGGTTTGGCTAGCGACATTAGTATGAATGATAAATTCTCATTTATACCAGAACTTATTTATTCTTCAAAGGGACATAGGTCTACTGGTAATACTGGTACAGACAAAATGGTATTGAGGCTTAATTATCTAAATATCCCTCTTTCTATCGCCTATAAAGTTGATACAAAAACCAAGTTTTTAATTGGACCAGAGTTGGGTTATTTACTATCACCTAAACTTGTTATTGCTAATAATAATTTGAATGTTTCCAAAAATTATCCTCAAAAATTTGGCATAGGAGCACTCATTGGTATCAAGTATACCATTACCAATTTTTGCAGTTTAGATGTAAGATATATTTATGGCTTTGATCAAATGTATTATGTAGATGACGCTGGTGTAAGATACACGAATGAAGAAGGAGCAAATCGTGTTTTTCAACTAGGTCTAAACCTGAAACTTAATTAAATAAACACAACCTGTTAAAATGAAAAAACTAATACTACTCACTTTTTGTAACTTATTCGATTTATTCCTTTGCTGATTTCGAAAAAGTATGTGTAATAACTAATACTGGTAGTACAGGTCAAGCTTGTACTCCTAGTGATCTTGGATTTGTATCTCCATGTCAAAATGTACCATTCTATGTAAATAGCGATATTCCACCCGGGTATGCAACTATTGCAAAAATTGAATGGTTTGTTAACAATGTATCAGTTAAAATAACTACAAATCCTACTGACCGAGGCCTTAATTGGGTTATTAAAGAAAATAATACAAATGTATATTGTAAGATTACTTATAAAAAACAAAATGGAGACCTGTCAATTGAATATTCATCTAACACCTTTGTTCCATCGGTTAGGCAACTTAATTTTCAATCTATAACAACTTCTATTATTAATCCAAATTATGGTTGCACAAATCCGGTTACGTATAATTTAAATACATACAATTGTACTGGTAGTTTTTGTGATGCTGTTTATAGTGTAAATCAATTTGAGATTACTTGGACTGCTCCGTCTGGTTGGTCACAATCTAGTATTTCTTCTACTGGAAGTTCAGTAACATTTATTCCTGATGCTTCGACAGGAGGTAATATAACTGCGACAATCATACTACCATGTGGGTATACCGAACTAAAAACTTATACTGTATACAGAGGAACTGAACAACCAAGTATACCTAATTCCAATACTTATACACTTTGCAATTCAACTGGGAATTTTCCTATTAACTCAATTTGTGGCTCTATCAGCTATACTTATACAATAATTGGGAGTTCTGGAATTACTTTTTCCGCCAATGGTTTGCAAACAATTACTACCACGAGTACAGCTCCTACTATCAACTTATCAGGAAGTTCAACAGCCTTTGTGTATAAAGCAAAAGCAAATTTTATTAATAACATAAGTAGTTCAGAAATTTCAGCTGACTTATATTACGGGACACCACCAATAGATTTTGTTTCATTTTTAAACCCATCTAGTGGTGAAGGATATTGGTGTTCTAGTGCTTATGGTAATACATTTGCTTTGTCACCATCTTTACCAAATGTTAGTTATGAAGCAAATTTACTATCATGGCCGAGCTTAACACTTTACAAGACAAGCGTAAATCCCGCGCCTGGATCTGATCCATTCGGATATGTACCAGCAGGTTGGTATGTTTTTCAAATTAGAGTAACTAATGTATGTGGCACAAGCACATGGTATCAAACAGAAGTAGAATATGTTGATTGCGACAATAATTTTAGAACAGTAGAAAGTTTTCAGATTACTGCATCACCTAACCCTGCAACAACTCATTTAAATATTGTAATTCAAAATGAAACACCTCCTGTTACTAAACTCAGTAAAACAGAAAAAGTAGTTTTCAGTCTTTATAATAAAGAAAAATCTGAATTAGTTCGAACTTGGAAGTTCGTCAATAAAGCAAACAAGTTTAATCTTAATATACAAGGAATAACTGGAGGAAACTATATACTTATTGTTAACAAAGGGAAATTTCATAATACTAAGCAAATAATTATTCGATAATCCGATTTCATTTTTTATCTGCTCTTAGGCCACCTCTATAAAATGAAGAGGTGGTTTTTTTATTTATCAAAAAAGCTTTGCGAGGTTTATATGTTTGAATTTGCTAGATAGGATATCTAGTTTAAAGGAAGTTTCGGAACTTTCCAAAAGTTAATACACACAAAAACAGTCCAAACATTCAACCCTTATTTTAAAAATCAATTTTAAGGGGTAGTTTTCTCGAAGAGAAAACGAGGATCTTTTCTTTTTGAGGGGTTGGGTCGTCTTTTGAAATAATCGTGGCTATATGAGGTTTAAAACGTCATGCCGACGCAAGGAGGCATCTCCCACCGCTTGGGTGTTTGCAAATTATTTTGTTTCTAATACACGGCGATGAGGAGAATGAGTATAATTACGGAACGCAGATCTTTATGATGGGTTATGATAGCAATAAAAAATCCGCGCTGATCATGACAATCATAAAAATCTGCGTTCCTTCAATCGCGATATAAAATTTCGTGGAGGTTTTAGAACTTATTTTAACGAATTAAAGTAACCCTATTAAAATCGAAAACCAGCCCGGGTGCGCTGTTCAAGTGGGAAGCGTGGCTGGTATTATTACTGCAAATAAAAACATTATTAAAGAATTTGCAATATTGTTTTAATTAACCCTTAATAGTATTGCTTAAGTATGTCTCCGCAATACAAGGTACACTCCGTGCTACACAAATAAGTTGTAATGATTAATTCCTCGATGAGTATCCGAGGTACAACGGACTCTTCGTGTTAAACGGCTAAGATATCATGATTACTTTTTAATACAATGTGATCGTTAGAAATATGAGTAGTTTATAACGAATAATTTAACTACTTGTGTATAGCTTAACGCAGAGTCCACACGAGGGAGACTGCAAGGATCACTCTACGAGAAGAGATGGGCCGCAGATTTTTTATAATGGTTTATGATAGTAATAAAAAATCTGCGCTGATCATGACAATCATGTCCAAAGGACTCCGGTGGAGAAAATCTGCGTTCCATCAATCGCGATATAAAACTTTTGGAAAGTTCTGAAACTTCCCAAAAGTTAATTCAAAAGAAAACATCACTCACTATAAAATCTCCAACTAGTTTTAAAATTCTCCGTCAACGGCTGTTTAGTCAAAATAGCTCTTACCATTTCAACAGGCATGCTGTTCAATGACATTACTGCATCATGGTATTGTTTGTATGTCATCTTACCACTGTCTACCAATTCTTTTTTCAACGCATAAAATTGTCTGCCGCCTGTTAAATAGGCCAGCTGATACAGCGGTGGATAACGACCTGTAAATGAACGACGCACTTCACCCTCTGCATTGGCTCTTTCATGACCTACTCTGTCTACCAAAAAATCAATACACTGTTGGGGTGTCCATTTACCCATGTGATAATTCAAAGAGAAAATAATTCTGGCGCAACGATGCATATGCCAGAAGAGCATACCAATTCTGTCTTCCGGTGTTTTAGCAAATTGCATATCCCATAAAATCAGTTCCCAATACAATGCCCATCCTTCACCCCAAAATGGTGTACCGAAATTGCGATAGGTTCTGGTTCTGGTATTCACAAACTGCTGTAGGTTATGTCCGGCTATCAGTTCATGATGCACTGTTGCTTTTGAAAAATGCGGATTGTTACCACGCATGCTCATCATCCTGTCTTCATAGGCCATGGTATTGGTAGGATAAGAGATGATGATATCAGCACCTCCTAAAAAGAAGGGGGCGATCAATTGTCTTTCAGGAGACATCATCATCATACCCCAGGTTTCTTCTGCCAATGGTGGAATGCTGATGAGGTTGTTCTTTTTGAGAAAATCAATCGACTCTGTATAAAGCTTTAAAATAGCTTCAGGCTGTTTGCCCGGTGGCACATATAAGGTTTTTACTTTCTCCAATGCTGCTTTCCAGTTATCACCAAAACCCATTTCTTTAGAAGCTTTCAACATTTCAGCATCACACCATGCAAATTCTTTATTCGCAATATCAATCAACTCTTCAGGAGTATAGGGAATCATTTCACTTTGTAATTGCTTGATGAGATTTGCTCTCCCGGCTCGTACCCCAACAATGCCACTGTTATCACTTGCTGTCAATGCGCTATTGGCTTTTGTTTTCCATACACCTGCATAAGCTGTTAAAGCCTCATCCAAAGATTTATGCACCGTTGGTACCCACCAGGTAAACATGGGATCATACCCATTGTAAAAATCAAATACACTTTGTAATGTCTGACGAAGATTGTTGATCACTTCTCCCGCTGTGTACACTGATTCAGCATCGATCACTTTTTCTTCTTTTAATTTTGTTTGTAAGGATTTGATCTCTGTGATCATGGCCGCCCAATCTTTTGCCACTCCTTCTGCATTGGGCTGATAGCCTCTTCGGCGTTGCTGTTCCAACGCATATACTTTGGGTGCAAAAGGAAGCCACTGACTCAGTTTTGAAACTTCATTGGCTTCTGTTACCAATTGCTCCATTCTTTCGGTCAGATCTCTCTTGAATAAGATATAATCCACCTTACACTCTTGTGAAAGATTTTTGAAATCAACAGCTGCCAGCTTTTTCTGATACTCTTGCACCAACTGTTGTAACCGTTTATTTTTTTCAGGAGAACCGATGCTCGCATCGGCTCCACCACCAAAACCACCACTTCTTGAAGAAGCAGGACTATAATACCTGCTCAGTGTACGATTGTCTGCAGCATATTGCTGAATCAATGTTGGCATTTCCTGACAAGGAACATAGGTCTCTTTTGAAACCTGTGCATGTGCTTGTTGTGGCAACGCACAAAACATACTGCCTGTTAGTAGCAGTGCAAGGAGCAATTGTTGTTGTTTCATATAGCTGTTTTGGTGGTTCGTTTTATAAAATCTGGATGCAGCAATAATTATATCACTTGAAACCCATGCGCATATGGATCATCATCATCAATAATAATCGTATTATATCCTGTTACCCTTGCCCATCCCTCAATACTTGGAACAATAGCAGGTTGCCCATTTACGGTGGTTGCTGCTTCAATTCTTCCGGTGAAAGTTGAGCCAATGATGCTTTCATGAATGAATGCATCTCCTTTTTTCAGTTTCCCTTTTGCATACCACTGTGCCATACGTGCCGATGTTCCGGTACCACAAGGAGATCGATCAATGGCTTTATCACCATAAAATACAGCATTGCGTGCTGTTGATGTAGGTGCGATGGGTTTGCCTGTCCATAACAAATGACTTAACCCTTCGATATTTTCATTTTCAGGATGAATAAAACTATATTGTTCATTCAATAATTTTCTGCAGACCCTACTCCATGAGATCAATTGATCGGCAGTATAGTGTTCAAGGCCCGGGAAATTTTCCTGTGGATCTACAATGGCATAAAAATTACCACCATAAGCAACGTCTACTTTGATCTTACCAAGATCCGGACATTCCACTTCCAAGTTTGAAGCATATAAAAAAGCAGGAACATTGGTAAGTTTTACTGACAATACTTTTTTGCCTTCTTGCTTGTATTCAATTAATACCAGACCCGCAGGTGTTTCAATTCTTAATTGACCCGGAGTTTTGGGTGTTACCAATCCCTCTTCAATAGCAATGGTAATGGTACCAATGGTTCCATGTCCACACATGGGCAAGCAGCCACTGGTTTCAATGAACAACACCCCAATATCATTTTGCGGATCATGAGGCGGATATAGAATACTTCCACTCATCATATCATGCCCACGTGGCTCAAACATCAATCCTTTTCTGATCCAATCGTATTCACGAAGAAAATGCAATCGCTTTTCCATCATGGAATTACCTTCCAGTAAAGGACCACCACCTGCTACGAGACGAACAGGATTACCGCAGGTATGTGCATCAATACAAAAGAATTTTTTATGAGCCATTATAATAGTATCGTTGATCAATCAAATTTAATCAGATAGCATCACGTGTATAAGTGCCATTTACTTTACGCATGATACCTGCTGTATTTTCATTTTGTAAATACAAAGGCAGTAGTTCTTGTTGACAATCCTGATAACACACCGGTCTTACAAATCTTCGAATCGCTTCTGTTCCCACAGAAGTGGTTCTTGCGTCTGTAGTAGCCGGGAATGGACCTCCATGTACCATGGCATGACAAACTTCTACACCGGTAGGTACATTATTGAAAATAATCCTGCCTGTTTTTTGTTGTAAAATATCTACTACTGATGAATATCTTTTCAACTCATCGGTAGTGCCAAATACAGAACCGGTCAATTGTCCATGTAATGATTGTAAAGCAGTTTCCAATTGCGTTCTGTCATCACATATTACTATCAAAGAACATGGACCGAATACTTCGTCTTGTAATGATGGGTCTTGTATAAAGTCCTGCACATTGACAGTGAATAAAGCCGGACTTCCTTTATATGCCTGCCTCAGATCTTCTCCGCAGAACAATACCTGTACTCCTTTTGACTGTGCAATCCTTGATCTGTCTGTATAGTATGCTTTACAAATATGCTGATTCAACATGGTAGCCGAAGCTGCATTTGAAAGTGCTGCTATCAGTGATTCAGTAAATGCCTCTGCAGCTTTTGATCGGATAACAAATAATAAACCCGGATTGGTACAGAATTGCCCAACACCCAGCGTAATCGATGCCGCTAAAGCAGTAGCTGTTTCTGCTGTTTTCAATGCCAATGTTTCCGGTAATAAAACCACAGGATTGATGCTACTCATCTCTGCATACAATGGTATCGGCTCTTTTCTTTTCTGTGTAACAGTGGTGTACAAAGCCATCCCTGCACGATAAGATCCGGTAAAGCCAATGGCTTTGATGGATGGCTCCAAGGCAAGTCTTTGTCCCAAAAGAGCACCTTCGCCATTCAGTGAAGAGAATACACCATCAGGCATTCCTGTTCTTTCAGCCGCTTTTCTAATAGCATGGGCCATGAGTTCATTGGTTCCTGCATGAGCACTGTGTGCTTTCACGATGACAGGGCAACCTGCGGCCAATGCAGAGGCGGTATCTCCTCCTGCCGTAGAGAAAGCAAATGGAAAATTGCTTGCAGCAAATACGGCCACCGTGCCAACAGGCTGCAATATTCTTCTGATATCTGAGCGAGGCAGTGGCTTTCTATCGGGCATTGCTGTATCTATCACTGCGTCTGCCCAAGAGCCTTCTCTCAATAAGGATGCAAATAGTTTCAGCTGATTCATGGTACGATCTCTCTCTCCGGTTAATCTCGGTAGAGGTAATGCCGTTTCCAAATTGGCTCGTTCCAATAAAAAATCTCCGATGTTCAAAATCTCTTCTGCTATAGCTTCCAGAAAAACGGCTCTTTGTACAAAACTGGTCTTGCTGAAAATTGCGAAAGCAGCTACCGATTTTTTAATAGCTGCTTCAATTTCTTCATCAGTTGCAACATGAAAATGTTCCGGTAAATAAGTTCCTTGAAGGGTACTAAAAGACTGGAATGATCCTTTGCCTTTTGCAGTTACTTCAAATCCAATAATGTTATGCCCTTGTAGCATGCTACTTGTGTTTCAGGTTCAAATAATCTGGTAATGTTGGACGACAGGCCAATGCCGTTTCTATAATCGCAGTCACACGTTTCAACTCTTCCCCTTCCAGTGGCAAACGTGGTGCTCTTACATGTGTTGATCCAATACCGGTATGCGTTGCGGCCAGCTTGATATACTGAACCAATTTTGGATGAATATCCAACTCCAATAAGGGCAGGAACCAACGATAAATCTTTAATGCTTCATCGATCATGCCCGCTTTTACTAAACGATAGACGGCCACTGTTTCCTTTGGAAAAGCATCTACTAAACCGGCCACCCAACCATCTGCACCCATACACAGACTTTCCATAGCAAGGGTATCAACACCACAAAGAATATGAAAACGATTCCCAAAACGATTGATCATTCTTGTTACATTGGAAATATCCCGTGTAGATTCTTTTACTGCCTGAATATTTTTGTATGGTAACATGGCTTCAAACATATCCAATGTAACATGAATCTTATAGTCAACCGGATTGTTATAGATCATGATGGGTAAGGAAGCAGAAGCAGCCACTGCTTTAAAATACTCTAATGTTTCTTTACTGTCTGCATAGTAACGCATAGGCGGCAATAACATCAATCCATCAGCCCCATTTTTCTCAGCATCTTGCGCCAACTGAATAGCGGCTTTGGTGGTCTGCTCTGCAATATTGATGATGACAGGAAAATCTTTTGGAATATGCTCTTTAGCATACAACAAGAGGTCTCTTTTTTCTTCATTGGAAAGAGAACTGGCTTCACCAAGTGAGCCGCCGAGAATGATGCCATCAACGCCTGCATCCAATTGTGCATCGAGATTTTTTTTGTACACTTCAAAATCAACAGCATCATTCTGTTGAAATGGTGTAAGAAGAGCAGGATAAACTCCCTTCCATGTCAGATTAGCCATACTGAATAGTTTATAGGTTTATACCCTTGGGAAAGTATTGGAACTTTCCCAAATTGAATTCAACATTTTATACTGTAATATTAACGTATTGAATTTTTAGAAGAAAGATATTAGTAAGAAAGTATATTGATGGGACGCAGATTTTAGTACTATCATAACCCATCATAAAAATCTGCGTCCCATCAATCGCGATGCAAAAAAGTAGCGTATAGAATATGTTGATGATTGACTTTTTGTACTCCTTTAACCTTCTATCATCGGCAGTAAGCTCAAATAATCTTTAGTATACATGATCACATTAGCATATTTCTCAAATTCCTTTGCTTCATGCATGGTAGTTAGCACTACACATTTCATTCCGGCATTCAAAGCTGCTTCCACACCCTTTGGTGCATCTTCAAAAACAATACAGTCTACAGGATCTACACCCAACTCTTCTGCACCTTTTAAAAAGGGTTCGGGATTGGGCTTACTATGTTTTACATGTTCAGCGCCAATCACAGAATCAAAATAGTGCCTGATATTGAGACCATCAATCGCAAAATCAATATTGAATAAGATAGCAGCAGAGCCGATTCCCATTTTTATTCCTTTTTGCTTGGTGGTTGCAAGGAATGTTTCTAATCCGGGTAAGCCTTTTAATTCAGGTCGGTAAAGTGCCTGGTATTTTTTCTCTTTTTCTACTGAGATATGATCCATTTCTTCTGCTGTGAAACGATCTGGACCAAAGATGCGGATCAATAACTCCGTATTTTTTCCATACATCTGATGCGCTACTTCCTCCCATGTCAAGTTAGCACCCAGTTCTTTGGTCAGCACATCAAACCATACTTGTTTGTGATAATGCATATCATCGATCATGGTTCCATTCAAGTCAAAAAGAAAAGCTTTGGCACTGTGTAACATCCGATCAAATTTTGGTGTACAAATTAATACATCACTGGCGCAACAAATGATTTATTTATTGACTCATATTTAGGGATAGTTATCACTAGGAAATTTTTTTGACCAAAGCAGCATTGGCTTTTAACATAGCCAGCCCTTCTGCTCTTGTCATATAAGGTATCCCCTTTGCATGATTGATCATACTGATCTTGCACATAAGATACCAATGTCGTGAAATTTCACGCCATGCAAAAAAGACCGAATGTTTGGGATCATACATGTGCGTAGGCTCACTTCCAGAGCCATTGAGTTCAACGATCATGAAGTTTTTACCTTCTCTGAGCAACTCAATCGATTCATAACGAATATCCATTCTACCATAATAAAATCCTTCGATCTTCTTGGCCAGTTGATCAATCACCTGATTCAGTGATTCATCTGCTAAATAGCTAAGATCAATAAACTTAGCGCCACGGGCATGATTGCCATAGGGCACTAATATTTTTTGTTCTCCTTTTTGTAGAACGTCAGATAGCTCTTCTGTCATGGTGCGGCGAAGTACAGGTAATTGCAGAATGTATCTGGGGTCTAATTGCAATAACTGATCGATGGTGGATACACCATCACCCGTTACAGTTAGAAATTCTTTTCCAACTATACCTGTAATTTTTCCTTTCTCCTCGCCAGGAATACGATAATAAAATATCCCTACTTCCTCTTCAAAGGGGATATAGGCCTGTATGAGAAAATCAAAATTGGCTTGCTCAACATAGTCTTTTACTTCCAACACAGTCTCTAGCTTTTGAACACTCATTCCCCGCATACCAATATCAGGTTTCCCGATCAAAGGAAAATCCAAACGTTCATTTGTAATTGTTTTCAATACGGTTTCAGCATTTGTTCCAGCAGGAAAAAAAAGTGTAGTGGGATAAGTGCCTTCCGGCAGAATATCATAAATCTCTTTTTTACTCTCCATCAAAAATCCCCCATTACGTATACCGGGATTGGCAGCATTGATATAAAACAATGCTCTTGCTTTCAAACATAGCCAAAACCAATAAGGATATAAGGGCGCATAAAGCACATTGAAGGACCAATACTCCCAGTTGAAAAGTTTGATAAAAAAAGGATGAAACTTGAGTTTCCTAATCAAAGACATGCCTGAAAGTTAAGAAACCGGCTGTTGCTGTACAAATGAAAGCGATAACTGGTGCTGTTCCTGATGAATAATATCGTTATACAACATGGTAGCAGACTGTTCATCACAAACAATATTGGTGACACTTACTGTTAGCATTTCATTATTGCGATTCATGCGTATGTCATTTTCTGCATCACCATTACCACCAAACAGATGAAAAGATAGAATATCTGCAGAATTTGGATGTGGATGCTGTTGCAACCATTCAGCAAACCATTGTTCTCTTTTTTGAATAATATCTTGTGTATATAGTGTAACAGAAGACCATATATGCGGCTGTGTTGAATCTACTTCACGAATGTATTTTTCTTCGCCACTCCATCTGCATTCATATAAATAACCTGCTTCCCAAATGATCAGGGTAAAGGGTTCTATTCCTAGTAAATTAATTTTCCTAAAAGCAGATAACACATGTTGCTGAGAAAGGATATCCAAAAAAATAAGCCCCCTACTTTTCCGATAAGTGGCTGCAGGTTCATGTTTGATAAAACCGCCATTTAATAAAACCATGGTAGTACCTATCTCAGAGGTCCCAATCCAGGTACCGCCCGCCTGTGTGTCTTGAGGAAACAATAATTGGTATTGACCAACTGTTTGGATATGAGGGGGTGCTGCTTTCTTCCGAACCCCTTTTTCATCTCTGTTAGAAGTAAGCAATACTGTACCCTTCAAGGGTATATAAGTTACTGTGCACATGTATCGCGGTGTTTCATAGTTGAGGAAGCAACACCAAAACCGTCAGGTAGAATGACATCAGATACTTCTGAAATACCTACACGTACCAATGCCATATGATGTACGGTATGTTCTAGATTATAGACCACTTCACGATAATAATTACTATTGACCACTACTGTCTCATTGGAAAGATCATCATAACTCATTTCCAACTGAATGGTCTTGTCTTCGCGAATCAATCGACTACTGATTTCATGCAATAGTTGGATGGCCAACTGCTTGTCAGTTTCAATGCTTTTATCTCTTTTTCTTTGCTCATAATTCACAATACCTTTCTCATAGCCATTTTCCAAACACTGAAATAACTCAACAATATGTCGAACATGTTGACCAATGGTGGCATTGAATAAGGCCTTACTGGGTTGCGTATATTGATCAGGATTTAGCTTATCTAAAGTTTCGTGTAGTTGTACAAACACGTTTTTAATAGCAAAAGCAATTTGCATAAGTAGGGTTTCTTTTGTTAGTTTTTTCTGGCCAAAACTGAGAGGTTAACCGATAGTTGATCAGACAATATCAGGCTTTTTCCGCCAACTTTAAAATCTTTTCTATTGATTTTAAATCCTCCTTTAAATACGTATCCATCCGCCACGGGGTTTGCTGTAAATGGAAAACTGATTTCTTTACTGGTCCCTTTTATCTCAAGCATTCCTGTGATTGTATACTGTCCAACTCCTTCTATTGTTATATTTTTTGATATAAAACTAATCCTTGGATACTTCTCTACATAAAAATAATCCTCTTTTTTCAAATGATTATCACGGGCTTTAATATCTGTATCCACGGTGCTGGCATTCACAGACACTGAAAACTTACTCTCTGTTAAGTTGGCTGGATCAAAATGGATCCAACCGGATAAGCCTGTAAACTTACCGGAAACATTAATACCCAAATTTTTGATGGTAAAATTCACTGATGATTCAGGGTCGACAGGGATAAATTTTTGTGCAGAAATCAATAATACATTCAGCAACATTATGCCCACTAAAATTATTCTCATCATTTCCTGTCTTCTTTTGATTCAATAATCATTTGATGGTTGCAAAACCAAAAACCCGGTTAAATTGCTGACAATGTATAACTGCGAACTTATAAGTATTGAAATCTGGGTTGCCGGGGATATCATACAATTGATTCCCTTGAACTGATTTTAATCTTCCCAATTCGATAAAATTCACCGGCTGCATTTCTTTTGATATATATACACGTAAATCAGGCCCATTGGTACTTTTGAAATTTTCTAATGCCAAAACCAGTTTACCATCTTTCTGATATACTCTTACATTGCCGGTAACCGTATATGAATTTGCCGATGTAAATGCCATGGCAGAAGTTACAGGTGTTGCAGCACTACCCACTTGTTCATTCAGAGGATCAGATGATGTAGCACTTTTTGTACAGCTATAAAAAAGAGCTACTACTATAACAGCTATGAGATAAATATGTTTTTTCATGATTAAAAATTTTAAAAATGCCTGGATATGCCAATACCAAATGCATTTACTTTATTTCGGAATCTGTTAATGACAGTACCATCTGAAGCTACCTGACTCAAATTATTCGTTTTATACTCCGAGAAATAGAACTGGTAAATACCTCTTAAAGACCATTTATCAGAAAACTTATAGTTGATGAAAAGCTCAGAATTCAAACTACCCAGATCATGATCTCCTGTAAGCAATAAATTAAAGGCAGAAGGCTTTACCGCAGCATCATTTCTAGTAGTACCATTGCTGGTGAGAATACCATTGGTGGTTCTTCCTAGTGTAACTCCAATCAAATCAATATTAAAGCCTGCCGACCATTTCTTATTAAAATGATACCCAATATTTACGGTTGCATTCAAAGCAGTTGTAAAAGGTCTTTGAACATTGAGCGTATCCCAGTTTTCCGGTCTTTGATCAGCAAAAAATATTAAAAATGGAATGGAATGACTTCTGGTTAGTCTGGCAGGACCCGCTGTGGTATAATCTCTTTTAGTTCCGAAATAACTTGTTAATCTTCCTCCTATTCCGATTTCCCATTTTTGCTTTTTCCCAATTTTCCAATTGTGTACATAGGATAAGGCTGCAGAACCTTGTGAGGTTCCGGCAGTTAATGCCAAATCAACGAACCGATTTGTATTTTTTGTTGATACCGTCTGTGCAGTAATGATCTTCACAAGAAGTACTAAGCAAGCAGTGACAATATATCTTTTCATGTTACTTATTATTCAGTTTTTTTACCAATTGCATTATTTTTTCTTTTTCTATCCAGATTATGATGGCGCTACACATCCACACGATAAGTGCATATGCAAAAAGTTGCCCACCGTCATCCTTAACTTCAATTCCGAGAACAGTTAGATGAGAAAATATGGCACCACTCATGATACCAGCTGCCATGATGGCTCCAAAAATTAATGTTGGACGATACAATATCAAGATGGAAGCAATCAATTCAAATATTCCCGTTGCGATACGCCCCCAAGGTTCAATACCCATTTCTGTGAAAATAAAAACAGATTCTTCCGCTGCTGAAAACTTGAAATAAAGTGTTTGTAACATAATAACAGCAGCGATGATTCTTAATACCCATAATAGTATAGTAGATGATTTCATTGATGTACTTTTAGAATGCCTATTAATTGATAAATTTTTTCCAGGCTATATCAGCCTTGGATTTTAAGTTAGCCTCATCTTTATTCCAATCTTTCAGTGTATTATTAAAGAATCGGTTATAAAAGAGATAGAGTTTATTGTTGACAATCTTAAAAGTTTCAGGATCAACGGGAACTTTTTCACCGGTAGCTCCCATGGCATACGCACACCAGCCACCATATTCCGGTTCATAAGCAGGAGGATTTTTTACAAAAGTTTCCAGGTTTTCTTTTGAGGAAAAATAATAGGTGACATTTTTTTCTATTACCGAATAGGTTGATTTACCCTTTATAGCTTTTTTTGAAGTAAAATAGGCAACGGGATCATATCCACTGATGGCAAGATTGTTGGACAGATTGTACTGCTTTTTTCGAATTTCGGGCGTCTGGGAAAAAGCAGAAAATGCCAGCGTCATAAACAAAAGAAGTAAAAGCGAATGTTTCATATAACAGTTATAGGTTTATTGATTATCCATAAAGACGGATATTCTTTTAAACCCTTACAACCGAATATTATCGAATTGTTAAAGTCCTAAGCGAAGGAAGCACCATGCGTTTGCCGAATTAGCCAGTTGGCAAGTCTGGGTGTTTTTGACATTGTATATAAGAAAATCCTTGTAACCAAAGGATTCCCAAAAAAAGATTGAACAAGTCTTCCGATGGCCAGTCTTTTCGAGAATTGTCTCTTCCAAGCTGTTCTGTATTGCTTTTCCATTTGTTCACGAGTAATACTGCCTTCGAGGAAAAGTTTCATCTGTAGAAATGCAAGACTTGAAGCGTGCATAGCCATACTCATTCCATTGCCACAAAGTGGTGTAATTAATCCGGCAGCATCTCCTACCATTAACAGGTGATTTTCAACTTGCTCTTTTTGATCAAAACTGATCTGAGCAATGGTAAGTGGTTTCTCGTACAAAAACTGTGCTTTTGAAAAAATTTCAGCCAGGGCTTGATTTTTAGACAAAACAGTAGCTTCCAGTTTTTCAATCGTATTTCCTGCATATGAAAGTTGATCAGCTGTGGTTAGGTAGCATACACAACATATATCGTCTTCAATTTTAGATATCCCGCAATATCCATTTTGAAAATTATGCAGTGCTATCAAATCCTTTGCTATATCATATTTGATATGATATTTTACTCCGATATAGTTATTCAATCTATTCTTACTCTTTAAAGAAAATTTTCTTCTCCATTTGATATCGAGATTAGATCTTTTACCAAATGATCCAGCTACCAATTTTGCGGTATACTTTTTATTTTTGGTATCTATTGTAAACAGATCATTTTGAAATAATACATCTTCCACTTTCGTCTCTTCACATAGTTCCACCTGTTTTTGCTTGGCAATTGTAGCCAAAGTATGATCTAATTTAAATCTGCTGATACCAAACCCACCTAAAGGCAACCGAAATTCGTATAGCTTTCCTTCACAATCGGAAATATGTAATTTAGAAATCATTGGTAAATCCCATTCTTGTAAAGGCACCCCACATTGCGATAAGAAATCATAGCTCTCCATACTGATATATTCGCCACAAACTTTATGAAATGGGTAGCTTTCTTTTTCAAAAAGAATGGTTTGATATCCTGCATTGGCAGATTGTATGGCAAGTGTAAGTCCGGCTAATCCACCGCCAATAACCGCTATGTCATATATTTTATCTTTTTCGCTCAATTCTATTTTTTTGATAGTACTAAATGCCTGAATGCCCATTCCCATGATACCTCAGCTTTAATGGATGCCTTACCAAGTAAATCCATCCACTCCTCTTTCTTAAAGCCACGTTTAACACTTAAGGGAGCATCGTTTTTCACTAAATAAGATTTAGAGAATAATTGTGTAAGGACTTTTATTGAATAATAGGCCAACCAGTGTCTGTGAAGATCATTGATGAAGAAACCCTTGGCTGAATTTCGATGCATCCATTGAAGTTGTTCAATAAGAGATCCATTGGTAAAATGATGACAGAACAAACTTGAAAAAATGATATCAGGATATCTGGTAAAATTGACATTACGATAATCACTGGTAATCCAGTTTGCTTTAGAACCAATATCTTTTCGCTGTGTTGCTACGTCTATGCAATTGTGGTTGATATCGATACCTGTGATTTCAAGTTGAATATTTTTACTGCTTGCCCATCTTGCAATAGCAGCTAAATTATCTCCGCCGCCGCAACCTATTTCACAAATATGTAAAACATTTTGTTTGCCAGACAATAGCTGTACCCCCTTTATTGTGATACGATGTCCGCCTAAATAAGTATTAATGATATCCAATTCAAGCATATTCTGCCGGATAGCTTCAAAGGGTATATTAACGTCATCTAAGAGTTCCTGTTCATATGATCTTGTTGATAAATTCATACAAAATGAGCTGTAAAAGTTTCCATGGTTAATCCCGGACCAAAAGCCATACCTAATATGTTCTCATTGGATTGATACTTATTTTCAAAAATGTTTTTGAGTACAAAAAGAATGGTGGGTGATGACATGTTTCCATATTCTTTCAATACAGCTCTAGACTGATCAAGCGTATCAGGCGATAAATTCAATTTTCGTTGAAGGCTGTCAAGAATTCTTTTTCCGCCCGGATGAATACACCAATGCTGAATAGACTCTTTGGTTATTCCTCTTTCTTCTAATGCACTCGATAACAGTGATTCTATATCAGCTTCAATCAACTGAGGTATATACCCACTTAATCGCATCTGAAAACCGTTAGATCCTAACTCCCAAGCCATATCTGATTTTCCCTCGATAGCTATTTGAGCATAAAATCCATCAATCCGGATCTTACGCGTTCGATGTATTTTATTGGATATTAAAACAGCTGCACAGCCATCAGCAAATAAAAGACTACTGGCTATATTGTCTTCTGTCATCGTAGTTTGAAAATGGAGTGTACACAATTCTACCGCAACAATTACAATATTGGCATTGGGAGTTCCTTGCGCAATCATGTCTGCCAATTTTAAAGCATGAATAGCAGCATAACAACCCATGAAGTTGACTGAAGTGCGGAAAATATTTTTATTCAGTCCCAATTCCTCCATCAATTTTATATCCAATCCGGGTGCAGTCATCCCGGTACAACTAACTGTGATTAGATGAGTGATTTCTTGTTCTGATATAAATCCACTAATACATTTTTGAATTGCATGGATGGATAGTGCTAGAGAAGATTCATCATAAATTTTGAGACGATCTTCTAAAGTTGGTTCTATTTTTTTGTTATTGGTGGAAGAGAAAAAATTTTCATCGGATATTGATGAAAAATCAGGTAATACAGAATAACGCTTTGTTATACCACTTTGATGATACATGAACTTGAGTTTCCGTTTTTCTGTATCATCAAGGTGGAATGCATCACCCATATAATGAAGAATATCATCTTGTTGATGACAGAATTGGGGTACAGCCGTTGCTATGGAAATAATATCAGTCAAAATATTTGATTAATAGTATGGTAATAAATGCCAATGAAGTACATGTAGACGCTATCCAATTCATTTTCATGGTATGTTCATAATCTGCTTTTTGAGGATTTCGCCAAACTTTTGATGCCCAAATAAGAAAATATACGGCTACGGGTAAAAAGAAGATTTGTACAACAGCAAATAAATGAATCTGCTGTTGCTGATTAAAAAAAAGAAACAACAAACCAAAAGCCAGCAGATACAATAAACTACAGAAAATAAAAGTTCCTCGCTTACCCAATAGCATAGACATTGTTGTGACATGATCATTTTTATCTGAATCGTGCTGATAAATTTGAGTGATAGGATAAAAGCCTCCAATCAATAAACAAGCAGTAATACAGCCAATAAAAGGGAATTTCGGATCGATGCCATGAGCAGCACTATTATAAATCATTAAAAAAACAATTCCTCCCTGGTTAAGAATGACTGTCAGATAACCTAAAACAGGATATTTTTTTAATCTAACACCTCTGTAACTATACAATCTTGAACATACAATATAAATAAATAGTAGCCCAGCAAAGGATAAAGAAATGATCAAAGACAATAACAAGGAAATGATGTCCAAAATAATGGTGATAATAAATAATTCTTTATCGGGTGGAGGCGGATTTTTAATACCACCTATACTAGATGTATCCTGATCCATGTAAGAATTATAGCCATTACTAGATGGATAAACGAGTAGGTGCAATATGAAAAAACTTATAAGTGCATGGATCCAATTGATATTTTCAACAAAGCTGAGACTAAACCAAAATACTGGCATCAAAAAGTAAGAAAACGGGATACGCAAAAGTTGTATGCTCGATTTTTTTATCATAGAATGATAGAAGGCTCTTTTCGATGCTACTTTATTGGACGAACAATAAAATCAATCCTTGCACAGTATACGCTTTATTCAACATTTTTGTTTAATTCTAGCTTAAAAACATCGTAGTTCGATTTATAATCTGAATAATTAATCATATTTTACCATATCAGAATGGTCATTTGAAACATGAGTCAACAAAGAATAATTGTTATTGTAAAATCCATTTGCATTTTTGTATTTGCAATGGGCTTTATTGTATTAGTCGGATGGTTTTTTAAGATCCCTACACTAACAAGCATTATTCCTGAGTATGCAACCATGAAGGCCAACACTTCCATTCTTTTTATTTTATCATCAGTTGAGCTATACAGAATTATATCGCGGAAATGGTTCTTTTTAAAGGGAATACTGAGCTTTTTCATTACAATAGTGGGATTAGCTACTTTAATAGAGTATGAGTTTCAACTGAACTTTACTATCGACGAGTTTATTGTTAAAGATTTCTCATATAATGCTACTATAGATTCCTTTCCGGGTAGGATGGCTAGGGGTACTGCTTTTTCTTTTTTTCTATTGGGAATTTGTTTTCACTTCATCAAAAGCACGCGAGAGCGGCAAAAAAAAATCGCTCAATACCTATTACACACCATTTCACTCATAGCATTTCTAGCTATAATTGGATATATACTAGGAGTACCTATGTTTTATAAACTGTCCTCTATAGGATCGATGGCAATACATACGGCTATTGGGTTTTTATCATTATCCATCGGTGCTTCTCTTTTAAATAGTCAACTAGGTATTACAGGCTTATTAACCGGTGATAAGATTGGGAATCGAATGGCACGTCAGCTATTCCCAACATTGACTTTATCTGTACTCTTTTTGGGTGTTATCAGAATTTATTTACATCGCAATAATCTGGTAAATGTAGAATTTGGAATTGGGATGTTTGCTACTTCATTTATTTTAGTAGGGTTATTGTTAATTAGTCTTTCTGCACGACAGCTGAATAAAATCAACTATGGAAAAACCCAAGCTGAGGAAAAACTTGAAACATTAAATAAAAGTCTGGAGCAAACAATTTTACAGCGAACAAATGAACTCAGAAATAAAGAACAACTACTAAATGCGATCATTAACAATACTTCTTCAGCCATCTTTGTAAAAGATACATCCGGAAATTATATTTTGGTCAATAAAAAATTTGCTGCCGATTTCGGACTTGAGCCTGAGTCAATGATCGGTAAAAATGCTTATGATATTTTTTCAAAAGAAACCGCCGATCAATTAACGCAGGATGAAAATCAAATTATTCAATCTGCAAAAGGGCTGACAAATGAAGTAAATGTTCAGGCTAATGAGAGTCAGAAAACAATGCTGACCAATAAATTCCCCTTAATTGATGAGAATAATAATGTGTTTGCGATTTGCTGTGTTGCCACAGATTTCACAGAAATAAAAAATGCTAAAACAGAACAAGAGATATTATCCTTACAGCTACAAAAGAAAAATCAGCAATTGCTAAACTTTGCACATATCACTTCACATAATTTACGCTCTCCTGTTAGCAACCTTAATTCATTGTTGTGGCTGTATAAAGAAAGCCAAACCAACGAAGAGAAAGCCCTCTTATTTGAAAAATTTGAAACCGTTATTCATAATCTTTCTGAAACCCTGAATGAACTTGTTGATGCATTAAAAATTCAAGAAGACACCGATAAAAAAAGAGAAGTGCTTCTTTTTGAAGAAGTGTTCAAAAAAGTGAAAGAAAGTATGGCAGGTAAGATACTGGAAACCGAAGCCGTTGTAAGTTATAATTTCACCAAAGCACCTACTATTGAATACCCAAGACTATATCTGGAAAGTATTCTACAGAATCTGTTATCGAATTCATTAAAATACAAATCGCCCAACAGAACGCCTGTTATACATGCGGAAACACTGTTTCAAAATGGCATCCTTACGCTCAAATTCAGCGATAATGGCATGGGTATAGATCTTAAAAGACATGCTGATAAACTATTCGGACTCAATAAAACTTTTCATAAGCATGCGGAAGCCAAGGGTGTTGGACTCTTTATTACCAAAACACAAGTTGAAGCCATGGGTGGATCTATTACAGCGAATAGTGAAGTGAATAAGGGTAGTGTTTTTACTATCTTTTTTAATAAGAAAGAAGTATAATCATTGTTTACTTCGATACCAGATCCACTCTTTAAAACTTTCATAAGAAGCTTCCATATCAATCATTTGCTGAGCCAACGTAAACAATGGCTTGATTGATTCCGGTATTGGAATAGATGTACCAATGGCTTTTTCGACAATCTCCGGAAACTTTACCGGATGAGCAGTAGCTAATAACAATCCTTTTTCTCCTTTTCTAAGCGTTTGCTTCAATGCTTTATAACCAACCGCAGCATGTGGGTCTAAAATATAGTTACTGTGTTCATACACTGATCGTATGGCATGAATAGTTGCCTCATCAGTTTGTTTACTACTACTTAACTGTAATTTGATTAAGCTGAGATCATGCTGATACATTTCTAAGATTCGAATTAGGTTACTTGGGTTTCCTACGTCCATTGCATTAGAATAGGTCATGACTGCTTGTTTAGGTGTGTGGATCCCTGTTTCTAAAAAATCAGTGATACTGTCATTGATATTACATGCGGCAATAAAATTACCCATCTCCAACCCAGATCTCTTTGCTAATAAGCCTGCCGCTATATTACCTAAGTTGCCGCTTGGAACTGCAATAACAGGAACCATTTGTGATGTAGGCCATTGTTGCATTGCCAGAAAATAATAGAGTTGTTGAGGCAACCATCGGGCAATATTAATAGAATTGGCAGAAGTGAGTTGTAGGCATTCTGCCAACTGTTGATCCATAAATGCCTCTTTCACTATTTGTTGGCAATCATCAAAAGTTCCATGAATGCGCAACGCTGTAATATTATTACCACAAGTGGTCAGTTGCAACTCTTGTACAGGACTTACTTTACCTGCCGGATACAGAATAATCACTTCTACACCTTCGACATTCAAAAAACCATTGGCAACAGCACCACCTGTATCACCAGATGTAGCTACCAAAACAGTAGTTTTAGTAGTTTGATCACTCGAGAAATATCCCAGGCAGCGACTCATAAATCTTGCTCCTACATCTTTGAATGCCAGTGTTGGACCGTGAAACAATTCCAATACATAGATATCTTCTTCCAGTTGAATTAGAGGAAAATCAAAATGGATGGTTTCTGTCACAATCTCATATAATCTCTCTGCTGAGATATCCCCTCCCACATAAGGTTGCATGATTTGAAATGCGAGCTCCCCTTTATGAATAGATCGAAATTGATGCAACCATTGCTGACTTATTACCGGAATTCGTTCCGGAAAATAAAGTCCCTTATCAGGTGCTTGCCCTTTCAATGCAGCCTCTTTAAAACTGACTATCGGTGATTGTCTATTGGTACTATAATATTGCATGGTTGATGGTTATTCTGAAAACAACTGTACTCCTTTTGAACTAACAGTAGTAACATAGGTATAGTGTAGCAAATTCATTTGCTGGAATACTTCCTTCATTTGTATCTCTACTAACTGAGCAGTTTCAAGACTTTGGCTCAACATAAAAATGGATGGACCCGAACCTGAAATACCGCCACCTAATGCACCTACAGATTTCGATTTTTCTTTTATTTCATCAAATCCGGGAATAAGAATACTTCTTACAGGTTCTATGATTACGTCCTCTAATGATCTGCCAATCAATGCGTAATCACGCTGTAATAATCCGGATACCAATCCGGCAATATTTCCCCACTGTTTAATGGCATCTTTCAAATAGACTTGCTTTTTTAAAATACTTCGTGCATCAGCTGTTTTTACTTCTATCTGTGGGTGTACAATGGTGACAAATAATGGTGGTGGTTGTAATGGAATGATGTCTAACGGAAAAATAGATCTGATCAATGTAATACCTCCATAAATACATGGCGTAATATTATCCGCATGTTTTACACCGGATGCTAACTTTTCGCCGTGCATGGCAAACTGAACCAAGGATTCTTTACTGAATACTTCTCCTAATAAATAATTAGCGGCAACTACAGCCCCTGCAGCACTCGCGGCGCTAGAGCCCAATCCACTTCCGGGTTTAATATGTTTATGAATAGAAACATGAAAACCAGCTGGCATGGTGAGTTCAGCCAGCATAGCCTGTAATGCTACCCCTGCTACATTATGATCAGGTTCCGTTGGTAATCCATGATCATCCGTATGAACGATAACAATACCAGGCTCCTTTTTTAAAGTGATCGTCATTTCGTCATAAGGCTCTGCAACTGCAAATCCCAGTATATCAAAACCACAAACCATATTCGCGATGGTTGCGGGTGCTTTTATTTTTATTGATTGTCCGTATTCCATAATTTATATTCTTGCTACCCGAATAATATCTGCAAAAACGCCGGATGCTGTTACCTCCGCACCTGCCCCGGCTCCCTTTATGACCAAGGGTTGTTGATGATATCGATGCGTATGAAATAAAACGAGATTGTCTTTTCCATATAAATGATAGAAATCCGATTCGGGTGCAACTGTTTCTAATCCAACCTTCGCGTTTCCATTTTCATAAGTGGCGATGAATTTCAGTTTACCATTTTGTGTTGCCGCTTCTTTGTACAGTTGTTGGAAATGGCCTTCATGCTTGGTCATCTCTTCGTAAAAATTGTCTACAGTTCCATCGAAACAACTGGAAGGAAGAAAAGAAGTATTGGCAATATCTTCCATTTCCAACGGCTGCCCTGTTTCTCTGGCCAGTATCATGATCTTACGCATCACATCAGTACCACCTAAATCAAGACGTGGATCCGGTTCAGTGTATCCTTCTGCTTGAGCTTTTCTAACTACTTCTGCAAAAGGTATCGAAGTATCATAATGATTGAACACATAATTCAAAGTACCTGAGAGTACTGCTTGTATTTTTTTGATCTGATCTCCGCTTCTTAAAAGATCATTCAGTGTGCCGATAATCGGAAGTCCTGCCCCCACATTGGTTTCAAAAAGAAATAAAGCATTATACGATTTAGCCAAAGATTTCAATCTTTGATAAGAAGAATAGGAAGATGAGCAAGCAATTTTATTACAAGCTACTATGGATATACTTTTTGTTAACAGAGATTCATAAACATTTGCCACGATATCGCTGGCTGTAACATCTACAAACACACTATTCCTTAAATTCTTATCCTTGATCGCAGAAGCATAGTTCTCAATTGAACTGAAAGGAGCATCTGCTAATTTTGACTGCCATGATTCCAGATCAATTCCATTTTCATCTATTAATGCTTTTTTGCTGTTGGCAATACCAATAACCCTGATCTGTAAATTCAGTTGATCTCGAAGAATCGTTTGCTGCTGTCTTATTTGTTCCAATAATTTACCCCCTACATTTCCAGCACCCGCAATGAATACATTTAGTTGCTTATAGGTAGTTTCAAAGAAAGTTTCATGCAATACATTAATCGCCTTTTTAACATCACGCGATGCTATAACAGCAGAAATATTTTTTTCCGATGACCCTTGTGCTATGGCGCGAACATTAATGCCATTTCGTCCCAGTGAACCAAACATTTTTCCGCTAATACCCGGATGACTCTTCATCTGCTCGCCCACTAAAGCTAAAATTGACAAATTCGTTTCTACAATTAATGGCTCTACTTTTCCATTGATAATTTCAATATGAAATGCGGCATCAATTGCTCTTTTAGCTTTCAGTGTATCCGATTCATTAATAGCCACACAAATAGAGTGTTCTGATGAGCTTTGTGTTATCAATATCACATTGATTCTTTCATTTGCTAATGCTTCAAACAGTCGCTTAGAAAAACCGGGAATACCTACCATACCACTCCCTTCCAAACTCAATAAACTGATACTATTAATACTGGATATGCCTCGAATAAAATCTTCAGAAGGAGCTGAATAGTTTTCAATCAATGTTCCATGCTCCTCTGGAGCAAATGTATTTTTTAACCATACCGGTATACGCTTATGCATAACAGGCTGTATGGTTGGCGGATAAATGATTTTAGCACCAAAATGAGAAAGCTCCATGGCTTCCTGATAAGAGATTTGTGCAATAGGCTTTGCATTCATCACCAATCTTGGATCCGCCGTCATCATACCACTGACATCTGTCCATATTTCCAATACATCAGCATCTAATGCCGCAGCATAAATAGCGGCAGAATAATCAGAACCCCCTCTACCCAATGTTGTAGTATGTTCTGCCAAACTGGATGCAATAAATCCTGGAGCGATGTAATATTTGTAATGATGGTTATTGAAATATGCCTGTATCCTCTCATTAGTAGCTGAAAAATCTACAGCAGCGTTACCATGTTGTGAATCTGTGATAATTAACGATCTGGAATCTATCCATTGTTGATTCATTTGCAATGATTGAATTTTCGCAGACAGTATAACCGATGAAAGTATTTCACCGAATGAAACAATTCTGTCTTGTATACGAGGCGATAATTCTTTGAGCCGATATACTCCATCCAATAATTCCTCTAATTCATTGCAATACTGTTTAACCTTACTCAGTACTGAACTCTGTTGCTCTAATGGCAACAGATCTCTCACCGCTGTAAGATGTTGAAGCGCTAATAATTCTGCTTCTTTTGTATACGATTCATCAGCATTGGCTGCCATTGTAGCCATTTTGAGTAAATGATCTGTAACACCACTCATGGCCGAGACAACGATTACTAGCTTATCTGACGAAGATTGATTCACTAAAACCGATACAACTTTTTGAATATGATCGGCATTGGCCATTGAAGTCCCGCCGAATTTGAGCACTTTCATAATAATGATTTGAAATACAATGAATAGAGGATGACCCTTGAAAACGATCCTAAGATCCTTGGATGATATAAAATGTATAACCCCTTACAGGGTCGTTGTGGTAGTAGTAATAATAGCAGTGCCCATCGCTGTTGAAGCGAAAGAGAAGGACATATATGACTGCATTTGATTCATTACAGAATAAAGATAAGGACTTATTATATTACTAAACCAAATAACCAAAAAGATTATCATTCTTATTCAGTTCCGTATAATTAATTTGATGAGCAATCAGATTATCTACTAACAATTGATAGTCTTTTCTTGATTTCAATTCAATACCTACCAATGCCGGACCTGTTTCTTTGTTATGTTTTTGCATGTATTCAAAGCGGGTAATATCATCATTCGGACCTAATACATCATTGACAAACTGTTTCAATGCACCGGGTCTTTGTGCAAAACGGATTAAAAAATAATGTTTTAGTCCTTCATACTGCAATGATCTTTCCTTGATCTCTTGCATACGATCAATATCATTATTGCTGCCACTCACCACACATACCACTACTTTTCCTTTGATTTGTTCTGCATAATCGTCCAAAGCAGCTACCGATAATGCTCCGGCAGGTTCTGCCACAATCGCATCTTCATTGTATAATTTGAGGATACAAGAACAGATTTTGCCCTCCGGAACCAGACATACATCATCCAATACATCTTTACAAATAGCAAAAGTGAGTTCACCTACTTTCTTTACAGCAGCTCCATCTACAAATCGCTCTATGGTTTCCAGCTCAATAGGTTTACCGGCTTTCAAAGCTGCGGTCATAGAAGGTGCTCCTTCCGGTTCAGCACCAATAATTTTTGTGTGGGGAGACATGGTTTTAAAGACAGAACCAGCTCCTGCACTCAATCCACCGCCACCGATTGGAACGAATAAGTAATCGATATTACTTTGTTCTTCAAGTATTTCCACCGCTACAGTAGATTGTCCTTCTATGATCTTCACATCATCAAATGGTGGAATAAAAGTCATGCCATTTGCTGCTGTATAGGCTTTAGCAGCCATCGCACAATCATCAAAAGTATCTCCGGTAAGAATAACTTCGATGGCATCTGCACCAAACATTTTAGTTTGGGTAATTTTTTGATTTGGCGTGATCACCGGCATGAAAACAACTCCACGAATTCCTAGTTTTTTACAGCTGTAAGCAAAGCCCTGCGCATGATTACCCGCACTGGCACACACAACCCCTTTCGATAATTGAATGGGATCTAAGCTGCTCATCATGTTATAAGCCCCTCTCAACTTATAGGAACGAACGATTTGTAAGTCTTCTCTTTTCAGATAAACATCACAATCATACTTTCTAGATAAAGAATGATTATAAGTAAGCGGAGTTTTAACCACCACTTCTCGCAAACGATCAGACGCTGCAGTAAAATCTATCGAATAGCTCATTGTTTTCATGCCAATCACTTTATGAAAGCGCTGCCGCTTCTTCTACTTTTTGATTTTCAGGGCGGAGACTTCTCACTGTTTTTCCTGCTTGCCACAACTCACTTTCGCGCAACTCTTTTAATTCTTCTTCCAGCTTTTCTCTATAATCAGCTTTACTATTGCTTTCAATTGATTTAGCCGCTTCTTTTCCGGTTGCTACACTTTCATACAATTCTGTGAAAACGGGTAATGTAGCATCTCTGAATTTTTTCCACCAATCCAAAGCACCTCTTTGAGCAGTTGTAGAGCAATTGGCGTACATCCAATCCATTCCATTTTCAGCAACCAGTGGCATCAATGATTGTGTTAGTTCTTCGACCGTTTCATTGAAAGCTTCTGAAGGAGAATGACCTTTGGAACGTAAAACCTGATATTGCGCGGCAAATATTCCCTGAATGGCGCCCATCAAGGTTCCTCTTTCGCCTGTTAGATCACTGTATACTTCTTTTTTGAAATCGGTTTCAAATAAGTAGCCACTACCAATTGCGATACCCAATGCAACAACCCTTTCAAAAGCTTTTCCGGTTGCATCTTGAAAGATGGCGTAACTACTATTCAAACCTCTTCCTTGTAAGAACATTCTGCGTAAAGATGTGCCTGATCCTTTAGGTGCTACCAGAAATACATCCACATCTTTCGGGGGTACAATTCCGGTTTGATCTTTATACGTTACACCAAATCCATGAGAGAAATACAATGCTTTTCCGGGTGTTAGGTGTCGTTGTACCGTTGGCCATAACTTGATCTGTGCAGCATCACTTAAGAGATAACAAATGATGGTACCTCTTTGCAATGCTTCTTCAATTTCAAATAAAGATTCTCCTGGAACAAAACCATCACGTACCGCTTTATCCCAGCTCTTTGAGTTTTTACGTTGCCCCACGATCACGTTGATACCATTTTCTTTTTGATTCAATGCTTGCCCGGGACCTTGAACACCATATCCAATTACTGCTACTACTTCATCTTTTAATACTTCCTGCGCTTTTTCCAGCGGGAATTCTTCTCTGGTGACTACATTTTCTACAACGCCTCCAAAATTTAACTTTGCCATGTTGCTTGTTTTATATTTTAATAGATTGGGTTGATTACATACTAAATACTTCCTGTTGTTTTCCCAGGTATTCATTTTCGATTAAATCATCACTTGGATCAGTTGCTTCAAACTCTTTGATCTTTTCATGAAAACCGCTACTGGCTTTGATAATAGCCACACGTGCACTTCTTACAAATTCAATGAGTCCATAAGGTTCTAAAACACCAATCAATCTGTTGGTTTCTTCGCGGTGACCACTGGTCTCAAAAATGGTATAGTCTTTTCTGATCACTACCGCTCTCGCACCATACTCTCTTAGTAATCTTTCCACTTTTACCTTCTCGGCAATTTCATCCGTAGATACTTTATAGAGTGCCAGCTCCTGCCAAACGATTTCATCATTGGTATTGTAATAAGCTTTTAAAACTTCTACTTGTTTTTCTATCTGACGCACTAGTTTTCTTACCACTTCTTCCAATTCATCAATAACAATGGTAAAACGATGAATGCCTTCTACTTCAGAGGGGGAAGTATTCAAACTTTCTATATTGATTTTTCTTCTGGAGAATATAATAGCGATTCGGTTCAGCAAACCGATATGATTCTCTGTATAGACTGTGATGGTAAATTCTTGTTTTTGCATACGTTTACTTTAATCTGATTTCACTAACACTACAACCTTGTGGAACCATTGGGAATACATTGTTTTCTTTACCGACCATCACCTCCAATAAATATGATCCTTGGTGAGAAAGCATTTTTTGTAAAGCGTCTTTTAAATGATTCCGCTCTTTTACTGTATCTCCACTGATACCATATCCCTTAGCTACCGTTACATAATCAGGACTGGCTATATCAACGAAAGAATATCGTTTATCATGAAACAATTGCTGCCACTGCCGCACCATTCCGAGAAACTGATTATTCAGGATGAGTATTTTTATGTCAATACCTGTTTGCAGAATGGTTCCTAATTCCTGAATGGTCATTTGAATACCGCCATCACCAATAACAGCAACAACAGTTCTTTCAGGTGCTCCAAACTTTGCTCCGATTGCTGCCGGCAATGCAAATCCCATGGTACCTAATCCACCCGAAGTAATATTGCTTCTGGTTTGATTGAATTTGGCATAGCGGCATGCTACCATTTGATGCTGACCTACATCAGAAACCACAATAGCTTCTCCCTCTGTTAATTCATTCAATACACGAAGTACTTCACCCATGGATATTGGTCCTTCGCTGGGATATAATTCATTACTGATGACTTCTTTTTCTTCTTCTTTTTGATAAGCCCTGAATTTTTCGATCCATTGAGGATAAACTTTGGTTTGTATCAATCGCGTGAGTAGAGGTAAAGTCTCTTTACAATCGCCCCATACACCTACGGTTGCTTTTACATTTTTATCAATTTCAGATGGATCAATATCCAGATGAACCACTTTTGCTTGTTTGGCATATTTGTCTAGTCTACCCGTAACCCGATCATCGAAACGCATACCGATCGCAATCAATACATCACATTCATTGGTCATTACATTGGGACCGTAGTTTCCGTGCATACCCAACATCCCCATGTTTAATGGATGATCAGTAGGTAAAGCACTCAAACCTAGAATAGTCCATGCTGCAGGTATCCCAGATTTTTCCAGAAACGCTTTGAACTCTTGTTCTGCATTACCCAGTATCACACCCTGACCAAAAATTACAAAGGGCTTCTCTGCTGCATTGATCAGTTCAGCTGCAGCTTCAATAAATTCTTTTCGGATATATGGTTTGGGACGATAGCTCCTGATATGATCACAGGATTGATATCCTGCATATTCAAACAATTGCAACTGCGCATTTTTAGTAATATCAATGAGTACAGGACCGGGTCTACCACTTCTGGCGATATAAAAAGCTTTCGCCAATACTTCCGGAATTTCACAAGCATCAGTAATCTGATAATTCCACTTGGTTACCGGAGTAGTAATATTGATTACATCTGTTTCCTGAAAAGCATCCGTTCCCAAAAGATGGGCGAATACTTGTCCTGTGATACAAACAAGTGGTGTACTATCTATTTGTGCATCTGCCAACCCTGTAACCAAATTAGTAGCACCCGGACCACTCGTTGCAAATACCACTCCCACTTTACCGGATGCCCTTGCAAACCCCTGTGCAGCATGTATTCCTCCTTGTTCATGTCGAACAAGAATATGTTTTAGCTGTTCATGATAATCATACAATGCATCATAAATAGGCATAATCGCACCACCCGGATATCCGAATATGGTATCCACCTGCTCGGCAATTAATGCTTCGAGCAATGCTTGTGATCCGGTAATCTGTATGGTAGCTTTTACCGGCTTTTCTATGATGTCTATCGCTGTTTCCATTATCATTACTTATTCATGTTTAATTAGATTTCATCGGTTACACAACCTTCGGATGCATCTTTTACTGTTCGGGCATACTTAAATAATAAACCCTTGGTTGCTGCAAGAGAAGGTCGTTTCCATGCTTGCTTTCGTTGTTGTATCTCTTCATCAGGTACTTTTAAATTGATAGATCTTGTAGTGACATTTAATTCTATGACATCATCATCTTTTACCAAAGCAATCAGTCCACCATCATAGGCTTCAGGAGTAATATGTCCAACAACAAATCCATGTGTACCTCCGCTAAATCTTCCATCAGTAATCAATGCAACCGACTTACCCAATCCAGCTCCAATGATGGCTGATGTAGGTTTCAACATTTCAGGCATGCCCGGACCACCCTTGGGTCCTACATAACGAATTACTACCACATCTCCTTTTTTGATCTTACCGCTATTGATACCTTCTATCAATGCATGTTCTCCATCAAATACGCGTGCGGGTCCAATGAATAATTCCCCTTCTTTGCCGGATATTTTTGCTACACTTCCTTTCTCTGCCAGATTCCCATATAATATTTGAAGATGTCCAGTTGCTTTTACCGGATTTTCGAGAGGGTAAATGATTTTTTGTTCTTCAAAATTTAAATCAGGAACAGCAGCAAGATTTTCTGCTATCGTTTTTCCGGTAACTGTTAGGCAATCGCCGTGTATTAATTTTTTCGATAAGAGATATTTCATCACGGCAGGAAGTCCTCCATATTGATGTAGATCCTGCATCAGGTATTTCCCACTCGGCTTAAAATCTGCCAGCACAGGAATACGATCACTGATGGTTTGAAAATCATCTTGTGTTAATGAAACATTGACTGCTTTAGCCATGGCAATCAGGTGCAGTACTGCATTCGTACTACCACCCAGTACCATGATTACTGTCATCGCATTTTCAAAAGCCTTACGTGTCATGATATCACTGGGTTTGATATCTTTTTCCAATAATAATCGGATGGCTTTCCCGGCTTCCAAACATTCCTTCTTTTTTTCATCACTCAATGCCGGATTTGAAGAAGAGTACGGTAAACTCATACCCAAAGCTTCAATAGCTGATGCCATGGTATTAGCGGTGTACATACCACCACAGGCTCCTGCGCCCGGACAAGCATGTTGAATAATACCTTTAAAGTCTGCTTCAGAAAGTTCACCGGCAATTTTTTGTCCTAACGCTTCAAATGCAGATACAATGTTGAGATCTTGTCCATTATAATGACCCGGTGCAATAGTGCCCCCATATACCATAATGGATGGACGATTCAATCGACCCATTGCTATCAATGATCCGGGCATATTTTTATCACATCCGGGTAAAGCAATCAATGCATCGTAATACTGTGCGCCGCAAACAGCTTCAATTGAATCTGCAATCACATCTCGACTCACCAAAGAGTAACGCATGCCATCGGTTCCATTACTCATACCATCACTCACGCCGATGGTGTTGAAGATGAGACCTACCAACTCATTATCCCATACCCCTTGTTTCACCAATTTCGCTAAATCATTCAGGTGCATATTACAGGTATTACCATCATAACCCATACTGGCAATACCCACTTGTGCTTTTTTTAAATCATCTTCCGTTAATCCAATACCATAAAACATAGCTTGTGCCGCAGGTTGCGTAACATCTTGTGTAATGGTTTTGGAATATTTATTTAGTTCATTCATACTCATTGTTTGTAAACAGATACTACTTAAGCTTCTGTCATTTCTCTTGTATATTCTTTTTGTAACACTTTTGCTTTATAGGCTTGTTGGAGTACAGCACCTAATGACTCTTCCCATTTTTTCTGAAAAGGAATAGTATCAAGCGACTCTAATGCCACTACTTCTGCAGCTGTTCCACAATAGAAAGCACTATCTGCTCCTCGTATTTCTTCAGGTCTGATCTTTTTTTCTACTACGGCAATATTCAATTCATCACATAGTTCCAATAAAGTAGCTCTCGTAATTCCGGGCAGGATATTGCCTACCGCAGGTGTATAGAGAACACCCTCTTTCTCAAAAAAAACATTTGCTCCTGGACCTTCTGCTACATAACCATCAATATCTAAGAGTAACGCTTCATCAAAGCCTTGATCCTTTGCTTCTTGACAAGCTAATATTGAGTTTACATAATGACCCGATACTTTTGCGTTGATCTTAAATCCACTTGGATTGGGTCTTCGGTAAGAAGATGTCATCACACGCATTTGATTACTCAAATAACCATTGGTCCATTCCCATGCAGTAATGGCCAGATAACTTTCTTTTCCTTTTGATAAGGACATATTCGGAGAACAAAGAATAATAGGTCGTATATAAGCATCAGTAAATTCATTTTTTTGAAGCAGCTCATAAGTGATGTCAATCAATTCTTTAACGCTTACTGAAAAAGGAATACCCATTACTTGTGCTGAATAACAAAGTCTTTCGTAATGCTCTTCTGCTTTGAAAATAACCGTTCCCTGATCTGTATGATAGGAGCGAATTCCTTCAAATACAGCATACCCATAGTGCAGCGATTGACTATATATATCAATGCTTGCCTCTGTCGCTTTTATAAAGTTGTCTTTGAAGTAAATAATTGTTGATGACCCGTAATACATATATCTGTTTTGTGTAAATAAAAAAGCCCCGCCTTTTGGAGGCGGGGCTGTATAATTCAGTTAATTGATATTATAGTAAAACTCCTCCTCCGTTAGGTACAGGGATAATAATGACAACCACAATAATAATTGTGCTGATGATGTTGACAATATTAGTACTGTTACTAAACATGAGGAGATTCTATTCAACAAATATACTCCCACCTCTGATAAAAAACAAAGAACTCTTCTATTATTTTTTCATCTAACGAACAACCGTTTGTTATCTGATATCCGAATACAACAAGTGCGACACCTATTGTATCGCACTTAAATATTGACTTTATACATCCATACTTATTCATTATCTGAAACCCATCAGATAATGGTAGACTTATTTAAACTAGCATTAGCACTTACTGCCAATCCATTATTTCGCTCAATATGATCCGCTATCAAATCCCCAATAGCACTGGTGGAATAATTATTGACAGGATCGATATCTTTTGATACAAATCCATTCAATAAAGTCCATTCTACGGCTTTTCGAACCGTATGCGCTTCTTCAGTTAATCCGAAATGATCTAACATCATAGCTGCAGAAAGTATAGACCCTATTGGATTTGCGATATCTTTTCCCGCTGCTTGTGGATAGGATCCATGAATAGGCTCAAACAATGCTGCTTTATTTCCAACTGAAGCCGATGGCAATAAACCAAGCGATCCCGATAATACACTGGCTTCATCACTAATGATATCACCAAACATATTTTCTGTTAGCACTACATCGAATTGTGCAGGATTTAAAATGATTTGCATGGCTGCATTGTCTACATACATATAATTTACTGTCACTGTTGGATAGCTGACAGCAATCTCCTGAACAACAGTTCTCCAGAGTCGCGATGTTTCTAATACATTAGCTTTATCAATGAGGGTCAGTTTATTTTTTCGTTTTTGCGCGTATTGAAAAGCCAACTGTGCAATTCTTTCGATTTCATACTTTGAGTAAGTACATTCATCAGTTGCCGCATCTCCGTCAGCAGACTTTTCTTTTTTTCCAAAATAAATCCCTCCTGTCAATTCTCTAAAGATCACAAAATCTACATTTTCCAATAGTCTTGCTTTTACCGGAGACAAATGATGCAAGGCTTTATAAGTATCGATTGGGCGAATATTGGTGTACAACTCCAATACTTTTCGCAATTTCAATAAGCCTTGCTCCGGTCTAACAGTTGCTGAAGGATTGTTATCGTATTTAGGATCACCAATCGCACCAAATAATACAGCATCACTACTTAAACAAGTATCAATCGTTGCATCAGGTAATGGATTGCCTGTTTGATCAATGGCAATAGCCCCTACGACAGCAAAATGATAATCAAATGAATGCCCGAATCTTGCTGCAATCACATCCAGCACTTTAATACTCTGATTGGTGACTTCAGGACCAATCCCATCTCCCGGCAAAACAGCAATTCTCTTATTCATATATTTTTCTTTAGGCTACTTGTTGTTCAAACTGTTCAATTGCTGTTCGCATATTGATGAGATAATCAATATCATCATACCCATGTAACAAGCAGGTTTTTTTATAACTATTGATCTCGAAACTTTCTTTTTGACCAGATTTATCGATACAAACCGTTTGTGCTTCTAAGCTCACCGTTAGCGTATCTGCAGGTGATAACTGAAATAACTGTTGCAGAAACACATCACTAACGGTGATGGGTAATAAGCCGTTATTCAATGCATTGTTTTTAAAAATATCAGCAAAAAAACTAGATATCACTACTTTGAATCCATAATCCTTGATAGCCCAAGCTGCATGTTCTCTCGATGAACCACATCCGAAATTTTTACCCGCTACCAATATCTCACCACTGTATATTTTATGATTCAATACAAAATCTGCTTTGGGTTGTGATTCATCATCATTGCTATATCTCCAGTCTCGAAAAAGATTCTTACCAAAACCGTCGCGTGTAGTAGCTTTTAAGAATCGTGCAGGAATGATCTGATCCGTATCGATATTCTCGATGGGCATGGGAACAAATCTGCTTTGTATCGTGGTTATTTTATCCATTTTTATTTTAGTAGTGTTTGGCTGATGGCTTATGGTTCATAGCTTATAGCATTACATTAATTCTCTTACGTCTGTTACAACACCTGTAATAGCGGCGGCGGCGGCTGTGAGTGGACTAGCCAATAATGTTCTTGCACCTGCTCCTTGTCTACCTTCGAAATTTCTGTTACTGGTACTGATGCAATATTCACCGGCAGGAATTTTGTCTTCATTCATTCCCAAACAGGCACTACATCCAGCTTGTCTGATCTCAAAGCCTGCTTCTTGAAATATTTTATCCAATCCTTCTGCCTGTACCTGTTTTGAAACCTGCTGCGATCCCGGAACAATCATTACTTGAACATGCGCATTCTTTTTCCTTCCTTTCACCAATAATGCCACTTGTCTGAGATCTTCAATACGAGAATTCGTACAACTACCAATGAATATATGTTGTACCGGTAATCCTAATAAAGACTTACCACTTTCTAGTCCCATATACTGCAATGCTTTTTCAATAGTATGACGTTCCCCTTCATCGGGTATACTTTCGGCAACGGGAATGAACCCATTGATGGCGATACCTAATCCGGGATTCGTACCATATGTAATCATGGGTTGAATAGCAGTTGCATCAATATGAATTTCTTGATCAAAAACAGCATCTGCATCACTATATAAGGCAGCCCATTCCTGTATTTTCTGATCCCAGGATTCACCAGATGGTGCAAACTGACGTCCTTTGATATATTGAAAAGTGATCTCATCGGGTGCAATCATACCTCCTCGGGCACCCATTTCAATACTCATATTACAAATGGTCATTCTTGCTTCCATCGATAATGAGCGAATAGCAGAACCTGCATACTCAACAAAGTAGCCGGTAGCACCACTCGCAGATATCTGTGCAATAATGTATAAAATGATATCTTTTGCTACGACGCCCTTATTTAATTCACCTTCAATGTTGATACGCATTAGTTTGGGCTTAGTCTGCATCAAACATTGTGATGCAAAAACCATTTCGACTTCACTGGTTCCAATGCCAAACGCGATGGTACCAAATGCTCCATGGGTAGACGTATGACTATCGCCACAAACAATCGTCATACCCGGTTGCGTAATACCCAACTCAGGACCAATTACATGAACTATTCCCTGAAAGGGATGTCCTAGTCCGTATAACTCTATTTGATGCTTTTTACAATTCTCAATCAGTTGTTGTACTTGTATTCTCGATAATTCATCTTTGATTGGCAAATGCTGGTTCAAAGTGGGTACATTATGATCTGCCGTTGCCACTACTTGCTTAGGTCTGAACACTGACAACTCTCTTTTCTCCAATCCTTTGAAAGCTTGCGGACTGGTGACTTCATGAATAAAATGTTTGTCGATATACAGAATAGAAGGACCTCCTTCAATCTGTTTAACGACATGTTTGTCCCAGATCTTTTCAAATAATGTTTTTGCCATTGTATCGTATTACTTTCCAATCTTTTAAATAGTTGCTATCTCTATACTTAAGCAGTAACAGGTTCTGATTGATAAGCCTGTGCCAGCACTTGTAAATCTGATTCCTCTACTTCTTTTTTCTTATCCGCTATTTTGAGAAACGCTTGATATAGTATATCAATATCATTTCGATTATACTGGTATCCTAGCTTTTGAAAACGATAGGCCAATGCACTTCTACCGCTTCTGGCTGTTAAAACGATCTTACTTCCTTCTGCTCCCACTTCTTCCGGATTGATGATTTCATAGGTTTGAGCATCTTTCAAAAATCCATCTTGATGAATTCCGGATGAATGAGAAAAGGCATTCGATCCAACGATGGCTTTGTTCGGTTGCACGGGCATTCGCATCACTTCTGCCACTTCTCTACTCATCGGATTCAATTGCTGTGTATGTACCTGTGTATAAAAGCCCAGATCTTTATGTTGCTGTAAAATCATGACAACTTCTTCCAATGAAGTATTACCCGCTCGTTCTCCCAGCCCGTTGATGGTACATTCTATTTGTCTGGCACCATTGATCACACCTGCGATGGCATTGGCAGTGGCTAATCCGAGATCGTTGTGGCAATGACATGAAATAATGGCTTGGTCGATATTGGAAACATGATTCTTGAGGTAGGCTATTTTTTCACCATACTGATGCGGTAAACAATAACCAGTAGTATCCGGAATATTGACCACTGTAGCACCGGCTTTGATGACAGCTTCGATCACTGTAGCCAAATATGCATTTTCTGTTCTGCCTGCATCTTCTGCATAAAACTCAACATCATCTGTAAAATTTCTCGCCCATTTCACTGCTTGTACAGCTCTTTGTAAAATCTCCTCGCGAGTAGCATTGAATTTTGAACGGATATGATAATCAGATGTTCCTATACCGGTATGTATTCTTGGTCTTTTCGCATACTTCAATGCTTGGGCAGCTGTTTCGATGTCTTTTTGAACGGCTCGACTCAATCCACATACCGTTGCATATTTAACTGCTTTTGAAATCTGTTCTACCGATTCAAAATCACCGGGTGATGAGATCGGAAAACCTGCTTCGATGATATCAACCCCCAAAGCTTCCAGTTGAAGTGCTAATTCCAGCTTTTCTTTGGTATTGAGTTTACAACCCGGAACCTGCTCTCCATCTCGCAAAGTGGTATCAAATATGTGGACCTGCTGAGCCATGAATGGTTTATTATTTTTTATGTAGGATAAAAAAGCAAGCTGTTTATATTTGTTAACGATTGCCTGTATTAACAAATTCACAGCCTGCTCTTCATCGAATATAGATGCTCTGATCAGCGGCTTAAGATCAATTTTGGTCTTATTTTACGCCGTATGAAATGAGTTGTATTTGCTGAAACCCTTACCAATAAAGGATCATAATCGTTTTGAATTACCATGCCCAACCGTAGTACAGATACTCTTTTTCAACTGATTCAGTCGCTCACAGCCTCTGAAAAAAGGCATTTTAAGCTGTATATGAAGTCTAGGTCAGGAGAATCCGGAGACCTGAAAGTGGTACAACTCTTTGATGCCATCGATAAAATGAAGCTGTATGATGAAGAGGCATTGCTCAAAAAGAACAAAAGCATTCTCAAACAACAGCTTTCGAATCTCAAAGCACGTTTATACCATGAGGTACTCAGCAGCTTACGTTCATTAAAACAAGAGGAAAATATAGACCTGCAATTACATGAGCAACTTGACTTTGCTCGCTTACTGTATAATAAAGGTCTATATCTGCAGAGTTTGAAAATATTAGATAAGATCAAGGAACTTGCTAAAACAAATAATCAGGTCACTTATATTTTGCAGGTTGTTTTTCTGGAGAAAAAAATAGAAGCCTTGCATATTACCAGGAGTATGCAAGACCGTGCTGAAAAATTAAGCCTGGAATCTGCAGAAATCAATGAAAGGCTGAAATTGATCGGTGCTTTATCTGATTTATCACTTCAACTGTATAGCTGGTATATTCAGCATGGACATGCAAGAAACAATCATGATCGTGAACAACTAGATGCTTTGATGAGCCAACCCATGATGGAAACAGCTTCCAAAGCTGATGGCTTTTATGAGAAGCTATACCGTTATCAGTGCTTTTGTTGGTATGGATTTATTGTTCAGGATTTTCTACTGTATTATCGCTATTGCCAGAAGTGGGTTGATCTTTTTCATAAAGAACCCAAAATGATAGAAGTGGAAACCATGCACTATATCAAGGGTATGCATAATTTATTGAGTGCTCATTTTGATCTACGCAATTATCAAAAATTTGATGAAACACTCAAACAGTTTGAAGCATTTTCAGAAAATACGGGTATACAGCAAAACCAGAATAACCTAATTCAAATTTTCATCTATCTCTATACTGCAAAGCTGAACAAACACTTTATGGAGGGCACTTTCACCAAGGGTTTAGCATTGGTACCTGAGATTGAAGAGAAGCTAAAAAACTATGAGATCTATCTGGATCGCCATCGTATCCTTGTTTTTTATTACAAATTCGCTTCTCTTTATTTTGGATCAGGTGATCATGAAAGAAGTATTGATTATCTGAATAAGATCATCAACTGGAAAGTAGATCTTAGAACAGACCTGCAATGTTATGCGCGACTTTTGCATCTGATTGCACATTATGAATTGGGAAATTTCGACTTGCTGGAGTATTTGTTGAAATCAGTATATCGTTTCATGTCGAAGATGAATAATCTGAGCATAGTGGAATTGGAAATATTTGCTTTCCTAAAACAGTCATTCCGATTAACGCCAAGGCAACTAAAACCTCATTTTGAAAAATTATTATTAAAGCTTCGTAAGTTATCTAAGAATAAAATGGAAAGTCGGGCATTTATGTATCTCGATGTACTCTCCTGGTTAGAGAGTAAAGTGGAGGGTAAAGACGTACAAAAAGTGATTAGGGAAAAGTATTTATATAATAAGCAATAGCTCATAGTTATCACTTTTCACAACACTTGTATTAACCGATTTTCTCATACAGCTTCGGTTTTCTTTCTTACATTCATTGCATAATTATGCTGTATGAAAAAGTTATTACTCCTTCTGAGTTTTCACCTTTCTCTTTTCACTTCCTTCGCCCAAATTCCCAAAGCGCCTGAAGTAAAAGAAGGTGGTGGACCTTATACACAATTGATCATTCGTGGCGTTACACTTATCAATGGTACCGGTGCACCGCCGGCAGGACCTGTAGATATTGTAATTGAGAACAACCGAATTGTTCAGATACAAACTGTGGGGAGTCAGGGTTTACCTATTAATCAAAGTAGAAGACCTGCTTTAAAAGAAGGCGGAAAAGAACTGAACTGTGAAGGCATGTTTGCTATGCCTGGGTTTATTGATATGCATGGACATATCGGTGGTACTGCGCAAGGTACGCCGGCTGAATATGTGTTTAAATTATGGATGGCACATGGTATCACCACCATCCGTGATCCATCGGCGGGCAATGGATTGGATTGGGTATTGGAACACAAAAGAAAAAGTGCAGCTAATACGATTACTGCTCCGAGAATTTTTGCATATACCGCGTTTGGGCAGGGTCATCGTGGTCCGATCAGCAATGCAGAGCAGGCCAAAAACTGGGTGCGTGAAAATGCCAAGAAAGGTGCGGATGGAATTAAATTTTTTGGTGCATCACCTGAAGTGATGGATGCTGCTGTTCGTGAGAACAAAGCACTTGGATTGCGTTCTACCGCACACCATGCGCAAACAGATGTTGCCCGCTGGAATGTATTGAATTCTGCACGTGCGGGTATGACCAGTATGGAACATTGGTATGGTTTACCGGAAGCTTTATTCACCAATAAAACGATTCAGGATTATCCTGCTGATTATAATTACAATAATGAACAACATCGCTTTGAAGAAGCCGGGAAGTTATGGAAACAAGCGGCTCCTCCTTATTCAGATCATTGGAACAAAGTGATGAATGAACTGATCGCATTAGACTTCACATTAGACCCCACCTTCAATATTTATGAAGCCAATCGTGATTTACACCGTGCGAGAAGGGCAGAGTGGCATGAAGATTATACATTGCCTTCTTTGTGGAAATTCTATGAGCCTAGCTATCAAAGTCATGGCTCATACTGGCATCACTGGGGAACAGAACAGGAAGTAGAATGGAAAAATAATTATCGTTTGTGGATGACTTTTATCAATGAATATAAAAACCGTGGCGGAAGGGTAACAGCAGGTTCTGATAATGGATTCATTTATCAGACCTATGGTTTTGGTTATATACGTGAACTAGAATTATTACGTGAGGCTGGATTTCATCCGTTAGAAGTCATTCGCTCTGCAACCTTATATGGCGCACAAGCTTTGGGTATGGAAGAGGAATTGGGTTCTGTTGAAGTGGGTAAACTTGCAGATTTGGTAATCGTGAATGCAAACCCATTGAAAAATCTCCAAGTTCTATATGGCACAGGTGCTATTGAGTTGACAAAAGACAATAAAATCGTAAGAGCCGGCGGTGTACAATTTACCATTAAAGATGGTATTGTATATGACGCTAAAAAACTACTAGCAGACGTAAAGAAAATAGTAGACGAGCAAAAAGCGAAAACTGGCTGGAAGTTGAAACAGCCGGGGGTGGAGTAGTTAATGGTTGACAGATGACAGTTGATAGTTGACAGTTGACAGATATTTCATCAATACACTATTATTAACTGTCATCTGTCAACTGTCAACTAACCTCCTTCCTGCTTCACTAAAATATCATTCGTAATCGGGAACTCAATTCTGAGTTGACATCCTTTTCCGGGTTCGGAATGAATATTGATTTGTCCGTCATAAAGTCCAACCCTGGTTTGGATATTGTGTATACCGATACCTTTTCTTTTCTTTTTAGTATCAAACCCAACACCGTTATCATTCACAGATAACCTGATAACCTCATCACGATACAATTCAATGACTACTTCTTTGGCTTTTGCATGCTTTAAAATATTATTCATTTGCTCTTGTACTATTCGATAGATACTCAATTTGAATTCGTAATGAATATCTTCTTCATAAAAGTTTTCACAAAAGAAATCAAAGTGAATGCTATTGTTTGCAAGTTCAATATCTTCTAATAAACCCTCAATAGCTTTGCAGAGTCCAAAGTCTTTAATGAGTGGTGTTACGAGTGCTTTTGAAAGTTTGCGAATCTCTTCAATGGCATTGTATATAAAACCGGAAGATTGTTTCAGTAAAGCTTCTGCATTATTGGTTCCCTTTTCAGCAGTAGCTATGTACATCATGGCAACTGTTAATTGCTGATTCACATTATCATGCAATTCTCTGCTTATTTCATATCGTTCTTTTTCTTGGACCCTAATAACCGCTTCTGTGATTTCTTTCTGTTTGGCTTCGCGTTCTTCTTCCAGTTTACTTTCAAGTCTTATTTTTTCATCGATATTGTTTGCCAATGCTAATACAGCATTTCTTTCCTTAAACAATATTTTCTGTGAATAGATTTCCATTGTCATCTCTTCCCCGTCCTTTCTCAAATGCCTCCAAACGCCTTGCATAATGGTATCCTGTCCTGTTTTTTTGAACTCCTCTACAAATAGTAGATACTTTTCAATATTTTCTTTTTTACGCAGGTCTTTCATATTCTTTGAAAGAAACTCATCTCGCGAATAGCCATATTCTTTCTGCGCAGTATCATTTACTTCGAGAACTTCTAAAGTATCAATATCCCATATATAGATAGACATGGGATTATTAAAAAACAAGCTACGGTATCTTGCCTCAGAAGCTAAAATGGCTTCTTCTGCTTGCTTTTTTTCTGTTACATCCCTCGAGTTTGAAACGATACCCTGTACTGCAGGATCTGCAAGTAGATTTGTAAGTTTTGTTTCCAACCAACGCCACTCTCCTTTTTGATTCTTAAAACGGAAATACGGAATCTCATGATAGTCCGTTTTTTTGATGATTTCGAATCGATGAAGAATTTCCTGTAAATCATCTGGATGAATAAAATCAAATGTGCTTCGTCCAACGATCTCTTCTTGACGATACCCTAATACTTTCTCTACACTTGGACTGGAAAAAGTAAATATGCCTTTGCTATCGAGTATCTTGATCATATCAGAACCATTCTGCACCAATGATCTGAATCTCTTCTCGCTATCCAGCAATTTTAATTCTGCCAATTTTCTTTCAGTAATATCCTGCATAGAGCCAATCATTCGTATCGACTTCCCATTTACATACAGGAGATAACCTTGATCAAGAACATATGCGTATTCCCCATTCAATCGTCTGAAACGATATTCATCTTCCCATTGGTCACTCTTTTGATCATTACATACATCTAATAAATTTTTAACTACCCGATCACGATCATCCGGGTGAATTTTATCTGACCAAAAATCAAAATCAGTTTCTCCATTTTCAACATCATATCCGAATACGCGTCGCATATTCTCCTCTGCCCAAAGAATTCTTTTGGTAGAAAGATTCATATCCCAAACCACATCATTCGTTACCCGCGTCACAAATTTGTATCGATCAATACTTTCTCTCAGACTTTCCTGACTTTTCTTACGTTCGATACTATACTGAATGGACTTTTCTAGGAGCTTTTCATCAAATTCACCTTTGATCAGATAATCCTGCGCACCACTTGCCATGGTTTCAAGGGCTATTTCCATATCAATTAAACCTGTCAATACAACAATAGGTATTGACCCTGCATATTCATCTACTATTTCATAAGACTGAAGCCCGTTACTATCTGGCAGACTCAGATCTAATAAGACAAGATTTATTTCTTCTTTTTGTAAAACCTTACATGCTTCACCGGCGCTGGTAACTTTAATCAGCTGTTTTACGGGAAGTGTTGACCCTCTCAATAACTCTTCCAGTAGGAATAGATCACCGGGATTATCTTCAACAATCAGTATGCTTAAGGGCGATCGGTTATCAGACATAACCTATGGTTTTATGGAAATGATTGACACAGTTTTCATAATAAGCTATACAAGATACTAAAATAAAGGGGTTATATAATATCAGGATATTCATCTTTTACCAAGCGTGAAAAAGAAAGAACTTCCTTGTCCGAGAGCTGATTTTACCCATATTTTACCATTATGACGCTCAACGATCTTTTTACAAATAGCCAACCCAATTCCGGTACCCGTATATTCAGATCGACTATGGAGCCGATGAAAAATCACAAATATTTTTTCATGAAAGGCCGGATCGATACCGATTCCATTATCCTTGATTTCAAACAGATGATCTTCCTCCTGTTCTGTGTAATGAATTTCAATACTGGGAACTCCTTCTTTATGGTATTTGATGGCATTGCTGATTAAATTCTGAAACAGTTGTAATAACTGTGTACGATTGCCTTTCACAACCGGCAGACTATCAACTGTAATATTGGCTTTTACTTCATCGATTGATTTTCCGAATAGATCTTTGATCTCTTCCACCAATAGATGCAGGTCTACATTTTCATTCGGTTCAGTATTGGATCCTACCCTTGAGTAATCCAATAAATCCATAATGAGTGTTTTCATTCTCTCAGCACCATCTACTGCAAAAGCAATGTATTGGCCGGCGGTTTCATCCAACTTGTCTTCGTAACGCTTTTTTAGCAATTGCAGAAAGCTTGTCACCATCCGAAGAGGTTCTTGTAAATCATGAGAGGCGATGTATGCAAATCTTTCAAGTTCCACATTTGAGTTAGCCAGTTCTTCCGCCCGGCGTTTAAGCCTATTATTCAGTTCTAGCAATAATGCTTCTGTTTCTTTTCGCTGCGATACATCCTGGGTAGCTCCAATCATGCGAATAGGCGTACCATTTGCATCACGAATAATATATCCCTTATCGAATACATGTGCGTATGTATCATCTGATTTCCGAAATCTATACTCATCTTCCCAGTATAGGTCATTGCTTTTATAAAGAATTTTTTCTCTTTTTGAAATCATTACTTCTACATCATCAGGATGTACTCTTTTGATCCAAAATTGATCATCAGTAGCTGCTATATCTTTATCATAACCGAAAATATTTTTCAATCCATCTCCTACTCGAAATACTTTATCGTTTTGGATATCCCAATCCCATATAGCATCATTGGTTGCTTTGGCTGCATAATAGAAGCGTTCATTTGTTCTTACCAATTCTGCTTCCTTGGATTGCGTTTCTGTGATATCCCGAACATTAATTATGGCTCCTACAATCAACCCATCTTCATAAATAGGACTATATCGAATGTCAACTACAACCTTTGGATTATTATGAATAGGGGGAATTTCTACAATATTTCTTCTAACGGCCCCATTCAATACATCAGCATACAATTGTTTCAATATCGGAATTCGCTCTGGCTGTGCACTATCCAGGATAGACCTGCCCCTCTCAAATGGCACTCCCAATAATTGTTTTGATTTCTGTTCTGTAGCTTTATTGAAGTTGATAACAGTAAGATTTCTATCAATGATAATAAACAACTCATCCGTATTATCAAGTATCATTCGCATGTTCGCCTCTGAAGTACGCAGTTCCTCTTCTCTTCTTTTGCGTTCAGTAATATCCTGAATGATGGTAAACGTTTTTTCCTCTTTTCCTTCCTCTTTAAAAATGACAGAGGATACCCAGATAGGAAATTTCTCACCATTTTTTTTGACTCCTATCAATTCACATATGATCTTCCCTTTTTCTTTTCTTTCTACAAGTAATTCAGCCAACCTTGGTGATGCACTGTCAATAATCCCCTGTCGCCCAGCAACTTTAAACTCTTCCAATGTGTACCCAAACATAGAACAAGCTGCAGCATTGGCATCCAGAATAGTGCCATCGGGTTTGGTCAAAAAGAAAGCATCCAGTGCATTTTCAATCATGACACGATAGATGCTTTGATCAGACATATTTCTGATGATAATAGGTTATAGAATAGTAAAAGCAGGAATGATTTTCCTGCTTTTATCAAGCATAAATTCTCTCAATCGCCGATTTGAATTTCTCCATCACCACTTTTCGCTTTAAACTCATCTTAGGCGTCATTTCTCCGGTATCGATGGTCCATTCTTGGGGCAGTAATTCAAACTTTTTGATTTGCTCTACATGATTAAAGAAAGCATTATAACTCTCCACCAGTTCTCTGTACAACTCCAGTACCCGTGGATGATGAATGGCATCTTCATTGGTGGTATAGGCAATGCCTTTTTCTTTCATCCATTCTTTCAATGTTAGGAAAGATGGAACAATTAAAGCGCCGACAAACTTCCTTTCAGAACCCACTACCATGATCTGTTCAATGAATGGACTCTCTTTCAATTTATTTTCGATAGGCTGTGGAGCCACATATTTACCACCACTGGTTTTGAATAGTTCTTTTTTACGATCCGTGATCTTCAGGAATTTTCCATCTTCCAGAATTCCTATATCACCGGTATGTAACCAACCGTCGATTACCGCTTCGGCAGTAAGATCAGGTCTTTTGTAATAGCCTTCCATCACACTAGGACCGGCAACACAGATTTCACCATCTTCTTCTAATTTGAGTTGCACACCATTGATCACCGGACCTACCGTTCCGAATTTTGTAAGCCCTTTTGCTTGTCTATTGACACTTATTACCGGACTATTTTCAGTTGGACCATAACCTTCAAACACCGGTATTTTAGCAGCATTGAAAATGCGAAGTAATTTTACTTGACAAGCTGCGCCTCCGGTAACAATGAAAGAAACATTTCCGCCTAGTGCTTCTCTCCATTTACTAAAAATGAGTTTATTAGCTAGCGCTAGTTGAATATTGTACCAGAGACCTCCGCTTTTCAGGTTATCATATTTTTCTGCGAGATCCACTGCCCAGAAAAATAATTTTCGTTTAAGCCCTGTTAGCTCATTCCCTTTAGACATGATTCTTTCGAATACTTTTTCCAGCAAACGCGGAACAGTTGTAAACCCATCAGGCTTTATTTCACGAAGATTATCTCCAATCGTCTCTAAACTTTCTGCATAGTAAATACTAATACCGCTATACAGATAGATATAAGTAACGGTTTTTTCAAAAATATGGTTGAGAGGCAAAAAGCTTAACACTTTAGAATCCGGTGCGTCATTAAAAGGAAAACTTTCTTTGGAGAACTGAACGTTGGAATAGATATTTCTGTGGCTCAACATCACACCTTTGGGCGTTCCGGTAGTACCTGATGTATAAATGATGGTAGCCAAATGTGAAACAGGTATGGTTACTTTTACCTCATTTACTTTTTTCAATAAAGTATCATTGGCCAATGCAGTTACTTCAGACCAATGCTTGGCACCTTCAATTTTATCAAATGTATAAATCGCCTTGATAGAAGGCACTTTTGCAGCAACCGCTTTTGCTTTCTCTAATAATTCTGCATTACTGACAAAAAGATACTGCACTGCAGCATCATTAAGAATAAACTCTAGCTCTATAGGACTGGTAGTTGGGTATACCGGTACCAATATCGCACCAATTTGCTGTGCTGCAAGATCTGTGAAAATCCACTCAGGTCTATTGTTGCTGATGATAGCAATTTTATCACTAGACTCAGGTGTTATATCACGGGCACTTACGCCCAGTTCAAGTAAACCGGCACTGAATTTATTTACAATGTCTACTACTCGTTCAGTACTGTAGGTGGTCCACTGACCATTTTCTTTGGCAGCCAACATATCGCTTTTAGGAAAACGATGTAACTGATGTTCAAGGCAATCGAATAATCTCTTAATCGTCATAGTGCAAGCATTCTAAAGTGTTCAAAAGTAAACGATAACAAATAAGAAAGACGATTTGTTATTGTTGTCTTTTTAATTTCTCATACTCTTCTTCTGCTAAATCTCTTCCGCTTCCATTGTAAGCATTAAAATACTGAAAGCCCAGTGCGATACCCCATCCCAACATCACCCATATTGGCCAGGGAGTTCCATGAAAACCGTGGTATCTGCCAGTACTCATCCACCAAATCACCCATAGAAAGGCGATGATAATGATATAGCTGTAAAGGCTTCTCTTAAATGAAGCACGTCTTTTGGCAATACGCCAGAGTTTGTCGTCTTTGCTAGGTTCCATGATAAGCAGTTTAGGACAGTCAATTTAAGCAAAAGAATACAAACAAAAAAGCCCGCAATAGGCTTGCGGGCTGCTATGCGCTTTTATCCTTTATTTGGAGAAATGGTATTGTCCGGCAGGCAGCTTAAATAATCGTGTTTTTTGATATTCACTAAACGCTTCTGCCTCTTTGGGATGGGTGTCTTTCCATACTTTATACGCATTCTCATTGACTGATTCACCAAAAATCCACTGATTATAGGCTTCAAATAAGCCTTCTCTAATAAAATACTGCTGCTGTTCAAACAAACGGAAGGGGAAAACAGTCGCATTGGTTTTAAACCACTCTAATACAAACTGTGAACGTAATGAAGTGCTATTCTCTGCCTGAAATCCAGCTTTCGCAGTAGTTATTTGTTTCTCTACAATTTGCAACACTGCTTTTTCGAATGAAGATACCCCGGTTTTTAACTGTTGACTGATCACAGTAGGCAAAAACATTTTTTGCCAAGCATTCAGCACCGCTTTTTTAACTTCTATGGTTCTTTCTGTAAAGCTTTCCAGGTTTATAAAAATTTCACCATACAATGCCATTCTGATCCAATTACCGGTTTTGGTATAATAGATACAGGCATTATAATAGTTTCCACTGAAATTGGGGTCAACCTGAATACCCTTCTCCCATTGCTCAATAGCTTCTGCAGGCGAATTATCCATTGCCAGTAACTCGCCATATTCATTATATATGATTGTACTATTCGGAAATTTTTTCAATGCGGTTTTATAAAGTTTGATACCGTCTTTGTAGGCAGCGATTGCTTTATAAGAGAGCCCGAGTATTTGAAAAACTTGCTCATCAGCATCCTGTCTTTCAGATAATGGCCTACCAACCTGAATGGCTTTTGCAAAATCTCGCTTTAAATAACACGCATAAGAAAGATCTTTTAATATGCTTAAATCTCCCGGTGCCTGTTTTGCAGCAGACTCTAAAATGGCGATTGCATTCTCGAAGTCGCCTTGCATCAGCATGGTTTTTGCTGTTTCCTGAAGTTTCTTACCAGGCTCTTGCGCCTGAACAGAAAAGCTCAGCAAGGAAGAAAAAAGCAAGAATAATAGGATACGCATTCGCATTATTTTATGGATCAAAAAGAGAAATTTATTCAATAATTAAATGTGTCAATAGTCCATCTCTGAGTTTGGGTTCAAACCAGGTACTCTTAGGAGGCATTACATTCCCACTATCTGAAATATCGAATAGTTGATCGATCGTTACAGGATATAAACTAAAAGCCGCTGCAAAATCGCCACTGTTGACTTTCTTTTCCAGTTCACCCAAACCTCTGATACCTCCAACAAATTCAACGCGTACATCTGTGCGTGGATCTTTAATGCTTAGTATATTATCCAATACACGATTCTGCAGTATGGTAACATCCAAAACACCAATAGGATCATTGGTATAGGTACCCGGTTTTGCGATCAACTGATACCAATTACCTTCAATAAACAAGCCAAAATGATGCAATTCGGATGGTTTAAAAGCTGTTGTCCCTACTAACTTCACTGTAAAATCTTTTTCCAATGCAGTAAGAAAAGCAGCAGTTGTTAATCCATTCAGATCCTTCACAACCCTGTTATAATCTAAAATAGCTAGCTGATTGGAAGGAAATAATGTCGTTAGGAAATAGTCTGCCGCAGGTCCCGATTGTTCCCCCAGCGCTTGACGCACTTTAGCCGCTGAAGCTGCACGATGATGGCCATCAGCAATATAAGTACAAGGAATTTCATTTGCGAACAAAGCAGTGATCTGATCACAAACATCAGAATCGTTTACGATCCAGATGGTGTGTTGTATTTCATCATCTGCTATAAAATCATATACAGGTGATTTGCTTTCTTTCCACTTTTCAATCAGCTCATCCACTTTTGTATTGTTTCGATAAGCAAGAAATACATTACCGGTTTGTGCGCCTGAAGTTTTAATATGATTGATTCTATCCAGCTCTTTTTCCGGACGTGTAAACTCATGTTTTTTTATGATATCATGCTCATAATCATCAATGCTACTTACACAAACCAAGCCTGTTTGCTTTCTGCCATGCATGATCAACTGATAGATATAGTAACATTCTTTTGACTCCTGAAACAATACCTCTCGTTTGATAAAAGCATCCAAATTTGATTTTGCCTGCTCATATACTTCTTGCGCATGAATATCAATTCCATCCGGCAGATCGATCTCACTCTTGGTGATATGAAGAAATGAACTTGGGTTGCCTTGTGCTTCAATTTTAGCTTCCGCACTGTTCAATACATCGTAGGGTCTACTAGCCACTTGCTTAGCCAGCTGTGGTTGTGGGCGCAAAGCCCTGAAGGGTTTAATACTTGCCATTGCGCAAATATCAGTAATTAATTATAAAAGAAACGTTATGAAAGATTGGTTACCTACGATATATGTCGCGCATAAGCCTCTATCCACTTTGAAATGGTTTTTTGTTGGGATAGTTTGGAGAAAATAAAAATGCCAATCGCAGCGCATGTTATGCCTGCCAGTACGTCCAATACATAATGATGACTCGTATACACAGCTGCAAACCAGATACCCAACATGGTGGTTGCAAAGAACAGATTGATCCATGTAAAACGAAATCGCCATCCAAAATACAAAACGATCAAAGGATAGGCTGAATGTAAAGAAGGCATGGCAGCAAAAACATTAGAGCTCTTTTCATACAACGATTTAAAAACAGAGACTCCGAAATAGGTATCAAAACGATGTAGACCTGCTGTATTTCCCTGTGTTCCGGCGATAAAATCATACCCATATTGTTGTACATACCAGGGTGGCGCGGCCGGATATATATAATAGATAACAAATCCTAAAATATTCACAAACAAAAAAGTGAGAGAAAACTCCAAAAACCATTTTCTGTTTTTAAAAAAAAGAAATGCTGCAAATCCGAGCGGAACTGGAATCCAGCTGAGATAAAAAAAACCGGTCAAGACATCTAGAAAACGAGTTCGGTGAAGAGTCCAATATTCATTGGGTGTGATAAGCTTTCCTGCATCTTGTATACCGAACCATTTTTTTTCTGCTTCATACAAGCTTTGAATGTGCACTTCCTGATAGTGATAATTAGGAAATGCTTTCATAAAATCAAAGATGATCCAGAAAACAATGAAGATGGAAAACCCCACAATAAATTTTCGGGTAATAAAAGAAAGATAGTAACAGATATTAAATAATAATACCAAGGTCAACTGATCTTGTTGATACCCGATCAACCAATAACTCAGTAATAAATACGCTAACGAAATAAGCGAAGTAATCAGTAGATCTTTCGCTGTGAAAAGTTTATTTATTTGCGTGAAACTGCCTGTCATATCAGGGTTTGAAGCGTTGCATGAGTTCTTTTCCCGTATATTCATCTACTCCTTTCATTTCCATATACACTACATTGGGCGACCAAAAAGTTCCTCCATCTACTTTAATGAATATCCTGTTCAGTACTGCCTGTTGGTTATTGATGGTGGCATATACTTTGTATTGGTTGTCTTTCTGTGAGCGCATCAGGTACAGCGGTTTCTTTTTATAGGAAACAAAATGAAGTTTATAAGAATCTTTCTCCAGCATCTGAGATTTGATACCATAAGCAAAGACACGTTGTATATAGGAAAGTTCCTTTTTTACACCCCCTTCTGTATAACGTATCCAATAAACATGTACCGGATCAGATACATCCAACAACCCATTTTTATCATAGTTGAGCTCGCATACAATGGTATTGGTATTCGCAGTTCTCTGTAAATAAAACAGTTGTTTATTATTGGTTTTAGGAACCGGAAATGTATCCTGCGGTTCTATTGCTGATTTTGTTACTTGCAGCGCACTTACCTCTTTCTGCGCCATTGCCGGTACTGCTGTCAAACTAATCAGTAACCCGATAATTACTGATGGTAAAATTCCCGATTTCGATTGTTTCATTTGTTCATCTTTCAAATCCAACGCCTTTTTTGATCCTCTTAAGCGATTAATTGCCGTGATATTGGTCAATACTGCCATTAATGTAAGTGGTAAAGTAAAAATGGACATGGTCTCTAATACATGAAACCGAATTCCACTTACATACCATTTCCAATCACCACCGATAGATTCTCCAACAATACCACAAGCAATGGCAGATACGCCAATCGTAACCACTCTTTCCGGTCTTTGCATGAGTCCATCTTTACACTCTATTCCCAATCCTTCAGCTCTGGCTCTGGTATAACTTACCATCATAGAGCCGATCATGGCAATAAACGCAAATAAAGAACTCAGAAAATAATGATGTGCAATGAGATAGTAACAAATGCCGAGGAACATAATCAACTCACTGTATCTATCCAATACCGAGTCGAACAAAGCGCCAAACGAAGAACTCATATTTCCCAAGCGCGCCACCTGACCATCTAACATATCAAATAAGCCTGCAAACAGAATTAAAGCACCCGCCCATCCAACATAGGAGAGATCACCGCGATGACCTCTTTCCCCTCCTTCTACAAAAATGATGGCAACTCCGATATTCAGAACAAACCCTATCATGGTAACCATATTAGGGGTTAATCCGATCTTGATCAATCCTTTTACAAAAGGATCGATGACCACATAAATGGCTTTCTGTAATTGTATTCTCAAGGGTAGTTTTTCCATGTACCGTTAACTGCTATACAAAATAATAGAATCAAAAATCAAATTTAAAACGCGCTCTCACACCCCAGGTGCTGATATTCGGGTTTTCTTTATAGTTAAACCTTCTCACCAGATCTACTCTAAAAATTTTAAAGATATTTCCTACACCCACACTTCCTTCAATATAAGGTTTCCTATTCAAGGAAAAAGTTGTTGTCTGACCGTTCAATTCAGGGAACTTGATTAAATCAGGGTTTTTATCCGGATTGTTCTCATCTCTGATGCCGCCATAAATTACTTTCATCGTCAACAATTCTCTCAACTTTAGTTTACGTAACAATGGAATACGATTAAAGATCAGACCATTGAAATGATGATCAATAGACAATGCAGCAAACTGGTCGCTCACAAACTCCTGAAAGTTCATTAGATTATAAGAGTTCAACTGATACGCATAGGTTTGGTTGGCACGATGAATGGTTAATAGAGGATAAGGCGCAGAACCAAATGTATAACCACCCTCAAGTACCATATCACTATAGCCTAACTGCGACATGAATACACGTTTCTCTACACGCAGATTGATGTTCTGATAATTGTACTCGCTATTGAATAATCCTTTCACACCTGCTGTATACCGTAAAGTGAAAATGGGATATTTATTGATGATAGGAATTCTGTATACCTTACCCTGATAAAACTGTTCTTTAGGAGCCCAACGAACTTGTGCAGATATTTCACTGGTATTGATCGAAGCAATGTTTTGAAGAACACCATTATTGAATTTATTGTACACAATAGATCCCGCTGGAGTATGACGCCAATTTCTGAAACCTAATGTATAAGACAATCTGTTTTGAAATTCATGTACATATTCCAGTTTGAAAATATCGTTATAGATCCACTTATCATTCAAGCCACGTTTAAATGATAGAAAGAAATTGTCTTCCTGCACAAACTGCAATTCCTGACCCGGAATTTTTGTATCGTGCTGATAACTGGCTCTGATAAATTTCAACGGGAAAGTATAAATCGATTTATTGTTCAAAGAATAGGTAGTGCTTAAGAAATACTTCCATCTCTCATCTTTGAATCCATAAGCACCATAGGTTTCGAAATAAATCCGTTTGCTGAGTTTAGGGGTTGTTCTTCCTCCCAGTCTTAGTTTAAAGCCTTCTACCGGATTAAACCCATAAAATGCTGCAGCGGGACCCATTTCAAAAGGACCAAAAGAAGTATATCCTGCTAATAAGAAAGTAGCAAATGCCAGTGTTCTTCTGAAAGAAGGCATTTTTTCCAAACTATCGATATTGGAATACACTTTTGATTCTGTTGCCGTAAGTGTATCATGTCTGTTTTGTTGCCAGAAAGCATCAGGAAGTTTATCAACTTTTTCCAGTTTTACGGTTGCAGGACCATCATAGACACTATCCGGCTTGGCTTCATTGATCTTATAGTTTTTAAAAGAAACCGTTCGCTCGCCAAAGAAACCTCCGCTAGATCCCTTGGTAACAGCGGCTTCTGCCATTACATTACTTTTACTTAAGTGGTAACGGCCATCAGGATTTTTTTCAAAGTCGAGATCAACACGTAATTCACGTACAAAGTTCAGGTTCACATTCCTACTCAGGAACATATCCAGTTTTTGTACCGCATAGTTTCCATCCAGTGTAATAAACATATTACCACGGAATAACAGATCATTGGTATTTCTTGGAGTGAAATACATTTTGATCAGTTTATTCCCTGTTTCGTCCGTAATGGTATCACGGATATAGTACATGTAAAAAGTGGGGGCGAGATCTGCAATCGGACTCAAAAACTGATAAGTGAACAATGGAATATTGTTATCATAGATGTCAATATCCATGATCAGTCGATTCAGATAAGAGCTAACACCATCATTATCGATATACTCACCATAGTTCACTCTTTTCTCTCCCCGAACAATGGTCTTGGTCTTCTCGGGATTTTTGCGGTAATATTTTTGCGCCAATTTTTCTTCGAGATAAACAGGCAATAATGTTTTTCCCTGAAGTTTGGTAGAGTCTACATTCTCAAACAAAAACTGGTACTTGCGTAACATTCTATTATTGGCCAGTTTTTCCGGAACACTACTCAATGATACTTCCAGTTTTTCGTACTGATCATATTCTACATAATCATATTTCTCCGGACGATTGAGTGGCTTATTATCAATTACTCTTCTAATGAGGTCTACAGCAGGATTATTTTTATTTCTGTATTTAGCTCTTTTGTTGGTAGACACCGTTACATTGTATACAGCTTTTGGATCTGTCTCTAATTCAAAATCAATGTTTTGTTCTTTTCCTACAACGATATCACGCTGAATGGTTTTATATCCTACATAAGAAATAAGGATCACTGAAATATTCCCTGATGAACGTAAAGTATACTGACCCAGGCTGTCTGTAACAGTACCACGTCCGCCCTTGAATACCACACTTACATATTGTAATGGTTCTTTGCTGAATGCGTCAACGATCTTCCCTTTCACTACCGTTTGTGCCATGCTTTGAACAAAGCCTGTCAGGATGAATAAAGCCAGAAGCCCCCATTTTACAACGCCGCTTTTAGTTTTCATTTTTGTTATGATTTGAACACGAATTTTTTTTGTAACAAATAATTATAGGTAAACCCTACAATTAGTGATACAATGATCTTTGATGCGAGGGGAGTAATTCGTGCATATTCTGTAACCACAAACACGCCTCCTGATACCAATAATAGATTACCGATCCATACCAATACGTATTTCAATGCTTGCCTTGGGATTTTGCCCTGCATTGCATCGAATACCCATACACGACCCAGTAAAAAATTGGTAACGCCTCCTGAGATGGTTCCGGTAATACTAGCTGCCAGGTACCAACAGTTAAACCACTCTGTCAATAGAATAAAGACAGAAAAATCAACTATGGTAGCCGCTAATGAGGCAGCTTGTGCTTTTACAAAAGTAACCATCGGTCAAAAAACATTTAACCACATAATTGTGTGTAACAGTACGTTGGTATATAATCCGGCTATCATATCATCCATCATCACACCCCATCCACCAGGGAGTGATTCTGTCTTTCTGATCAGCAGTGGTTTGGTAATATCCAGTAATCGAAATAAAATAAAACCCGTTGCCACATAACTCAAGGTAACCGGTACAAACAGCAGTGAGATCATCATTCCTGCTGCTTCATCAATTACCACTCTGCTGCTATCTTTCCCCCAGTCTTTTTCAACACCGGTAGCAGCCCACACTCCCAATGCAGTAACGACAACAGTTACTACACATGCAATCGTTTGAAAAGAACCAACTGTCTGAGCGAAATACCACGGAATACAACAGAGTAAAGCTGCGATTGTTCCGCCTCCTTTGATATACCCGATACCCAGACAGCTGGCTATTAATTTTTTTACTTTCATTACAATGCTTCCACCAGATCCTGATAATAATCCAGACCCAGGTGAGTGATCAAATCTTCACCCATCATATGACGCAGTGTATTCTGCAACTTGATGAGTTGTTTGAAAATATCATGCTCCGGTCTTAATCCGGGTGCAGTTTGTGGCGACTTAAAGTAAAAAGATAACCACTCCTGAATACCACTCATATTGGCACGCTTAGCCAAATCCATAAAGATGGCAAGATCCAATACAATCGGTGCAGCTAAAATAGAGTCACGACATAAGAAGTTGATCTTGATCTGCATGGAGTATCCCAGCCAACCAAAGATGTCGATGTTATCCCAGCTCTCTTTATTATCACCATGTGGCGGATAATAGTTGATACGAACTTTGTGATACAGATCACCATATAATTTCGGATTGATGTCTGGCTGAAGAATATCTTCCAGTACACTCAACTTAGAAACTTCTTTTGTTTTGAAATTATCCGGATCATCCAATACCAAACCATCTCTGTTACCCAGGATATTGGTAGAGAACCATCCACGAACACCCAGTGCACGTGCATGTAAACCCGGTGCCAGTATGGTTTTCATTAAGGTTTGTCCGGTCTTAAAATCCTTACCACCAATTGGTGTATTGGTTTCTTTTGATAATTCAATCAATGCAGGAATATCGCAGGTCAGATTAGGTGCTCCATTTGCATAAGGAACGCCAATTTTGATCGCTGCATATGCATAGATCATACTTGGCGAGATAGCAGGATCATTGTTTTTCAATCCGGCTTCAAATGATTCAATCGTTTCATGAACGGCTGATTGTTCAATATATTTTTCGGTAGATCCGCACCAAACAATTACTACGCGATCACAACCATTGGCTGTTTTAAAGTTTTCGATATCGTTGATCACTTCATTCGCAAGATCCCATTTGGTAGCTGCTTGTTTAATATGTGTGCCATCCAGATTCTTCACATAAGATTTATCAAAAACAGCCTTCATGGGCTTGATGGCTTCCAGTTCTGGTTTGATAGCATTGAGCAATGAGGCTTCCAATACTTTCGCATTCATGGCTGCTTCATATACATTATCGCTATAAACATCCCATCCACCGAATACCACATCCTGCAATGGTGCCAAAGGCACAAAATCTTTGATGAGAGGGTAACGATTTTCTGTTCTTTTTCCCAAACGGATATTGCCCATTTGCGTAAGTGCTCCAATAGGTTCAGCAAGGCCTTTGTTCACAGCCACAACACCTGCAATAACAGTAGTAGCCACAGCTCCCAATCCGGGAAGAAGGATACCCAGTTTGCCATTTGCAGGTTGGATTTGTTCTTTCATGTTTAGTAGATTTTCTCTGTTGTTGTAAATGATCGTCTCGCCTGAGGCGAGACGTATAAAACGTTTTTTTATTTTATTTTTTAATTCCTTTTACCATAATACTCACAATCGAATCAATTCTTGTTTCCAGTTTTGGGTATTTATTACCTGCAAACAAGTCAAATTCCAGTCCGCGCAAAGAACTCACCACTACAGATGGTAAGATATCCAGGTCTTTTTTTATTGCACTACTGAACTCCCCTGTTTTAATACCAAAGCTTAGAATATTCTTTACCAACTTTATTTCCTGCTGGTCATACTCTCTATGTACGTGTTTCATGCAGCGATTGTTTTCCTGCATTTCTCCGCGTACCACTCTATATAAATTGGATTTTTTCTGAAGAGCTTTGATCTTAGTAATGGTGAAGACCCTGAGCTTGTCTTCAGCAGAATGTGCTTTTTCAGCTGCATCCTTTGCCTCATTAAAGACCTCCGTCATTTCTTTACTAATGACGGCATCAAATATCTCTTCCTTACTGCAATAGTAATAATATAAGGTGCTTTTGCCTTTGCCCATAGATCGGGCAATGTCTTCCATGGTGGTTTTCTTCAGACCAAATTGTTGGAATAACTTTTGCGCCTCTTTCAGGATGTCGTCTTTAACGATCTCTTCTTTCTGCGTAATTATCATTTTCGACCAAAATCGTTTTTCGGTCCAAAAGTAGGTAAAATTTATTTCCGCTCACAACCGTTTATAAAAATCATCCATGTTTAGATGCGAAGTCTTTCATGAGCTCACAAATCGCTTCTACACTCGATAATGGCAATGCATTGTACATGCTTACGCGTATTCCGCCTACTGTTCTGTAGCCTTTTACCCCAATCATATTTTCATGCTTACAGGCTTCTAAAAAAGCTGTCTCCAATGATGGGTCATTCAGGAAAAACACAGCATTCATAAGGCTTCTGTCCTCTTTAGCCACATCTGCACGAAACAGAGGAATGCTATCAACCGTTTGATATAAGCGTTCTGATTTTGCTTTATTTCTTCTCTCCATCTCTATCAATCCACCTTCCTGAAGTATCCAGCGTAAAGTGAGCATACTCACATACACAGCAAATACCGGTGGTGTATTCATCAATGAACCGGCAGCAATATGTTTTTGATAATCCATGATGGTAGGAATCTTTCTATTCACTTTTCCTAATAGATCTTTTCTTACTACCACCATATTGACACCTGCTGCACCCATATTTTTTTGAGCACCGGCATAGATCAATCCGAATCTTTTGTAATCAGCAGGTCTACAAAAAATGTCACTGCTCATATCAGCCACTAAAGGCACTTGTGTTTCAGGGAATTGGTGCCACTGTGTTCCTTCCACCGTATTATTAGAAGTAATATGCAGATAAGCCGCTGATGTAGGTACTGCAAAGTCTTTACTGATATAGGTATTTTGTTTGTCGGCGCTGTCTGCTACTACTTCTACTTTACCAAACAAAGCCGCTTCCGTGGCTGCTTTTTTACCCCAGATACCATTGACATGATAAGCAGCTGTTGCATTTTCATCCAGTAAGTTCATGGGTACTTGCATGAATTGCGTAGTAGCGCCACCATGTAAGAACAACACTTCATGTTCATCGCCCAGATCCATCAATTGCTTGACGCTGTTGATGGCTTCTTGTAATACTTCCTGAAAATGAGTGGTACGATGTCCGATCTCAAGAATAGATAAACCCGTTCCATTAAAGTCATGAATCGCCTGTGCAGCTTGCTCCATCACACTTTGGGGCAAAATAGACGGACCCGAATTAAAATTATGAACCTTCATGTCGATTGCTTGAATGCGCAAGGTAGGGAAAGTCTTGAGCTTGTAGCATATAGTTCATGGTTTATAGCTAATAGTTTATCGTTATTATATTGTATCTCTGATCAATCATAAGCCATGAACTATACGCTATAACCTATAGCCCCCACTACTCCACCTCCGTCACCCCACCCGACACCGTATACTTCATGGCGTCGGCGGCGCTGATGGATGGTAGGGGTTTGATTTTTTCTTTGGGCACAAAATAGGTGATGCCGGAAATGGCATAAGAGTGTGGTACATAAACAGTTACATGATCTTTCAAACCAAAATCTTCTGATGACTGTTGTGTGATGAATCCAATACGCCATATATCTGTTCCATCCACATTCACCAGTACGGGTTTATCGAATTTCTTTTTATTGCCGGCAAAAGCTTCCAGAAAATCTTTAACCGATGAATAAATGAATTTGATGCCGGGTGTTTTTTCGAGAACAGTATCTAACAGTGTTACCAATCTTCCCACTACAAAAAGAGAAGAGATCCATCCTACCAACAAAACCAATGCAACTACTACAATAAAGCCCAATCCGGGTAAGCTCCTCAGATTACCGGCTGCATCTTTTTCCAACAGATCGGGGAAGAGAGAATTGATCAGATTGGGAAGAAATCCATCGATCCAGCGAAACAACCCTACTACCACCCAAAGTGTAATGCCGATGGGTGCAAGCACGATCAATCCTTGAAAAAAGTATTGCAATAACTTTTTAAGGTATAAGCGAAGGCTATTTTTTACATCTACATTACTCATCTCTCTGGATTTCAATGTAAAGTAACTAAGAAATCAATAAATCTACTATTTGTATACAATATACAAGTGCTTCAACCGTCTAAAAAACTAACTGTCATAAGCATTTCATTCATCGTTTTTATTCACCGCTTAACACAAAATTCATTCGAAAAACACATGGAAACTTTGGTAACGATAAAAGTTTCCATAGTTTTGCCCCCGATTTTAGATTATGGAAACTCAGGAAAGAATATTAACCAAAGCGCATGAACTATTCATGCGGTATGGATTGCGCAGTGTGAGCATGGATGAGATTGCCAATCACCTGGGCATGAGTAAAAAAACCATTTACCAGTACTATGCAGATAAAGATGCGCTGGTAGAAGGCACCATTGATATTGAAATCGAAAGAAGCAAAAACGACTGTACCTGTCACAGAAATCAGAGTGAAAACGCCATTCATGAAATTTTTATGGCGGTAGATATGGTTCAGGAAATGTTGAAACACATGAATCCATCACTCATGTTCGACTTGGAAAAATACCACCCAAAAGCTTATAAAAAATTTCTAGACCACAAGAATAAATTCTTCCATGAAGTCATCAAAAGCAATTTGGAATGGGGCATCACAGAAGGGTTATATCGTGAAGATATCAACGTAGAGCTGCTGACGAGGTTTCGTTTGGTGACCATGTTTTTCATGTTTGATAAGGAAAATTTTCCTGCCCCCAAATTCACACCCAGCCAGGTCATAGCAGAAATCACTGACAATTTCCTCTTTGGTATGGCAACAGCAAAAGGACAAAAACTGATTTTAAAATACAAGCAACAAAGACAAAAAAAATAAATCTAAAACCTATGCACGAAAGAAGGATCCCGAGACTGGTTTTACTGATGGGGCTGGCATTGATAAGTTTTCTTACCAACGCTCAAAATCCTGCAAAGCATGAATTTAGCATTCAGCAATGCGTTGATTATGCCAATAGAAACAATGTTCAGGTAAAAAATGCATTGTTGAATATTCAGGTGCAAAACCAAACCAACCGCGATATTACTGCGGCTGCATTACCCACCGTTACGGGTAACGTGAGTGGTAATGATTATTTACAATTACCTGTTTCCTTATTACCCGGAGAATTTTTCGGAGGAGCTGCTGGGACTTTTATTCCGGTTCGTTTCGGAGTGAAATACAATGCATCTGCCACTGTTCAAGTACAGCAATTGCTGTTTGACGGACAAGTATTCATTGGCTTACAGGCTAGAAGAACTTCCATCGAATTTCAAACCAAGAATAAGGAAGTAACAGAAGAGATGATCAAAACCAATATTCACAAGATCTACTACCAGTTGGTGGTGAGTAAAACACAGATCGATCTTTTGGATGCAAACATCAATAGATTATCCAAACTGGAAAACGATACCAGAGAGTTATACAAGAACGGTTTTGCTGAAAAACTAGACCTCGACAAAATAGCTGTTCAGGTTGCGAATTTGCAAACAGAAAAATTGAAAGCTCTGAATAGTATTGATCTGGGATATATGGGTTTGAAAACTTTGATGGGTATGCCCGTAAATGATACACTGATCTTGACGGATCGCTTAGGCGAAGATCAAATCAGTAAGGACTTCACCCTGGATACTGCTTATAACTATGCTGACAGAAAAGATTTCCAATACCTAAGTCTGGGTAAAAAATTGAATGAATTCAATATCAAACGTTATCAGTTAAGTTATTTACCTACTGTATCGTTATCAGGTTCCTATACCAAGAATGCACAAAGAAATAAGTTTGACTTTTTTGGTAAAGGCGATTGGTTCACTACTTCTTTTATCGGCTTGAATGTATCTATCCCCATTTTTGATGGTTTTGGAAAAGATGCCAGAATCAAAAAAGCTCGTTTTGAATTGCAACAAACCGAAAATCAGCTTGATAACCTGAAACTGAGTATTGACAACGAAGTAGCTCAATCAAGAGTGAATTTCAGAACAGCTATTGCCACTATGAATTTCCAAAAGAAAAACATGCAACTGGCAGAAAGTGTATACAACCAGACCAAGAAAAAATATGAAGTAGGTACCGGTTCCAATACCGAGATCACTGCTGCACAAACAGATCTGGTGACCGCACAAACCAATTATATCAGTGCCCTGTACAGTGCTATTATTGCCAGGGTAGATTATTTAAAAGCAATCGGAAAACTATAAACCTAACTATATGCAAAAGATATTCACTATTCTGGTACTCGCCGCTTCAGTAACACTGGTTTCTTGTGGTGCAGGTTCTACTGAGGCCAACAGCGGTGCCGCAGCTGAGCAAAAAGCAAAACTGGCTGAATTAAAAAAACAAAAGGACGGAATTGATGCTGAGATCGCTAAGCTTGAAGCAGAAATCGCTAAACTGGATCCGGCTTCTGCCAAACCGGATAATGCAAAACTAGTTGCGTTATCTGCAGTAGCACCTGAGACATTCACACACTATATTGATCTGCAGGGTAAGATCGAATCAGAAAATATTTCTTTCGTGACTCCACGTGGTGGTGGCGGACAGGTAAAAGCTGTTTATATCAAACGTGGTGATGTGGTAAAGAAAGGACAACTCATCTTAAAACTGGATGATGCCTTACAACGTCAAAGCGTAATTGCAGCTGAGCAAGGTCTTGAAACCCTGAAAACGCAATTGTCTTTCGCAAAAACATTGTACCAAAAACAGAAGAATTTGTGGGAGCAAAATATCGGTACAGAAGTACAGTTGATCACCGCAAAAAACAATGTAGAAACACTGGAAAATCAATTGAAGAGTGCGGAAGAGCAAGTGAAACTTAGCAGAGAACAACTCGCTTTCACTTCAGTATACAGTGATGTAAGTGGTGTTGCTGAAGATGTAAACATTCGCGTAGGTGAAATCTTTGCTGGTCCGGGTCAAATCAAAATTGTCAATACCAGCAATTTGAAAGTCACAACTGAAGTTCCGGAAAATTACATTGATCGTGTTAATAATGGAACCCGCTTGAAAATTACTTTACCTGATATTAATAAAACTGTAGAAGCAAAAGTATCTGTATCCGGAAAGATCATCAATCCAATTAGTCGCAGCTTCTTTATTGAAGCAAGAATGCCGAATGACAAAGATTTCAGACCCAATCAAATTGCGATGGTACAGATTCAGGATTATACCATCAATAATGCCATCACTGTTCCTGTCAATACTTTACAGAATGACGAGAAAGGTAAATATGTAATGGTGGCTGTAAAAGAGAACGGTAAAATGATCGCTAAAAAGAAAATAGTGGTTGTAGGAGAATTTTATGGCGATAAGCTGGAAGTGAAATCCGGTTTACAGGCAGGCGATATGGTGATTACAGAAGGTTACCAGAGTTTATATGATGGTCAGGTAATTACCACCAGCGTTAAGTAGGCATTAAGATTGAAGATTTATTAAACTAATTGTATGAGTGCATTAGAAAATATAAAAGGTAAGTTCAAAGAATTTGTACTTACTACCTGGAGTATCAAAAACAAAACATCCATCTATCTGATGATGTTGTTTGTGAGCTTGGCAGGTATTTACCAATTCATCACTTTACCAAAAGAGCAATTCCCTGATATTGTTATCCCTACTATTTATGTACAAACTGTATATGTAGGTAACTCTCCAAAAGATATCGAGAACCTGGTTACCCGTCCTATCGAAAAACAAATCAAGGGTATTACGGGTGCTAAAATCAAAAAGTTTACTAGTACATCACAGCAAGATTTCTCAGCCATTATGGTTGAGTTTGATACGGATGTAAAAACAGATATCGCACTACAAAAAGTAAAAGATGCGGTTGATAAGGCAAAGCAAGACCTACCGAATGATCTTACACAAGAGCCCACTGTTCTTGAAGTAAGTTTCAGTGAGCAACCCATCATGTATGTGAACCTAAGTGGTGATTATGATCTTCCGCGCTTGAAGAAGTATGCGGATGATATGAAAGATAAACTCGAAGATTTACCTCAAATCAACCGTGTGGATATTGTGGGTGCTCCTGAGCGTGAATTCCAGATCAATGTCGACAATTACCGGATGCAAAGTGCGGGTGTTACTTTCGATGATATCACAGCAGCTGTTCAGCGTGAAAACCTAGATATTTCCGGCGGCCTTTTAGAAGTAGGTAATATGAAACGTAACCTTCAGCTAAAAGGACAACTGAAAACTGCTTTTGATATTCAGCAGCTCATCGTCAGAAATACCAATGGCGCCCCTATCTATCTAAAAGATATCGCTCATGTGATTGATACCATCAAAGAAAGAGAGAGTTATGCGCGACTGGATGGTAAAAATGTGGTGACACTGAATATCATCAAAAGAAGTGGAGAGAACCTGATCGAAACGAGTGACGGTGTTAAAAAGATTGTTGAAGAAGGAAAGGGCATTTTATATCCTACGGATATGAAAGCAGTCATCACCGGTGATCAGAGTATTCAAACCAGAACTTCCTTCAATGAATTGGTGAACTCTATCATTATCGGTTTCGTATTGGTATTGATTGTGTTGATGTTCTTCATGGGTGTTGTGAATGCATTTTTTGTGGCATTGTCTGTTCCACTGAGTATGTTCGTTGCCTTCGTATTCTTACCGGGTGCCGATCTGATTGTTGGAACACATGTAACACTCAACTTCATCGTACTCTTTGCATTGTTGTTCGGATTGGGAATTATTGTGGATGATGCAATTGTAGTCATTGAAAATACGCACCGCATCTTTGTAGAAGGAAAGGGTAAATTAACTTCTGCTTTCTCTGCAAGAATTGCAGCGGGGGAAGTATTCGTTCCTGTATTAGCAGGTACACTTACTACACTGGCTCCTTTCTTCCCATTGTTATTTTGGCCGGGTATTATTGGTAAATTCATGGTATACCTGCCAACGATGTTGATTTTCACATTGGCGGCATCATTGGTGGTTGCTTTTATGATGAACCCCATTTTTGCGGTTGACTTCATGAATCATGAAGATGAGCATGGCGTCAAAGAACCTAAGAGTGCCATCTTCAAGAAGAAAGGATTCTGGATCGCGATTGCTATTGGTATCTTATTAGATATTGCAGGTGCTACCTTCTGGGGTAACTTCCTACTCTTCTTCATGGTACTGGTAGTATTCAATAAATATGTATTGGATGATGCCATCCATAATTTCCAGAACAAGGCATTGCCTTGGATCATGAGTCATTATGAAACTTTATTGAGATGGTCATTGAACGGATGGAGACCTGTACACTTGTTATTGGGTACCATTGCTCTGTTCTTTATTTCTTTGTTCATCTTTGTGGGCTCTATTGGAAGTGGTCGTATTCCAATTACTTTCTTCCCGAAAGGTGATCCTAACCAAATCTTTGTTTATCTGAAATTACCGGTAGGTACGAATGTAGAATACACAGACTCTATCACCAAAGTATTGGAAGGAAGAGTGAATAAGATTTTAGGCACTGAGAATGGCAAAGAAAATCCGATCGTAGAAAGTGTGATCAGTAACGTTGCCGTAGGTGCAGGTGATCCGATGGCAGGTGATAGAAGTACCAGAAGTGAACTGGGACGTATTCAGGTATCTTTTGTGGAATTTGAAAAAAGACATGGTGTTTCTACCAGACCTTATTTGGATCAGATTCGTGCTGCTATGAAAGGTGTTCCAGGTTCAGAGATCAGTGTGGATCAGGAAAGCGGTGGACCGCCAACCGATCCTCCGATCAATATTGAAATTGCCAGTGAAGATTTTGATGCCATGATCAAAGGTGCTACTGCACTGAAAAATTATCTGGATTCTATTCAGGTACCGGGTGTGGAAGAATTGAAAATGGATGTAGACCTGAAAAATCCGGAGATCACTTTAACTGTTGACAGACAGCGTGCATTGATCGAAGGTGTATCGACTGCTCAGATCGGTATGGAAATTCGTACCGCACTGTTTGGAAGAGAAGTATCAAAAGTGAAGGAAGGAAAAGAAGAATATAAAATACAACTGCGCAATAATGAAATCCAGCGTAAGAGTCTCACAGATCTACTCAATATGCGTATTTCATTTAGAGATATGGCAGCAGGTGGCGCGGTAAAAAATATTCCGATCAGTGCATTGGTAAAAGTTGAACCAACCAGTACATTGGGTAGTGTAAAAAGAAAGAACCAGAAGCGCTTGATCACATTGCGTTCTAATGTATTGACCACAGAAGGATTCAATGCTACGGCTGTGAATCAGGTATTGGCTAAGCATATTGCAGACTTCAAAGGTTTACCTGATGGCGTTACCATTAAACAAACCGGTGAAGGAGAACAGCAGGCTGAAACTGGAGCATTCTTATTCAAAGCACTATTGATTGCATTGGGATTGATCTTATTAATTCTGGTATTACAATTCAACAGTGTGAGTAAGCCGGTAATCATCTTAACAGAGATCATTTTCAGTGTGATCGGTGTATTCCTTGGTTTCTCGATCACAGGAATGGAAGTATCTATTTTGATGACCGGATTGGGAATTGTGGGTCTGGCTGGTATCGTTGTGAAAAATGGTATCCTGGTGATTGAATTTGCAGATGAGTTACGATCCAGAGGTATGAAGACAAAAGAGGCGGTAATACAGGCTGGTAAGACACGTATCATTCCGGTACTATTGACTGCGCTTGCTGCGATTCTGGCATTCATCCCGATTGCGGTAGGTTTTAATATCAACTTCATAACGCTGTTTTCTGAATTGAATCCAAGGATCTTCTTTGGTGGTGATAATGTAGTGTTTTGGAAGCCGTTAAGCTGGACCATCATCTTTGGTCTAACCTTCGCTTTCTTCATGACATTGATCATTGTACCTGCGATGTATCTGATCGCTGAGCGTTTACGCAGACCGATGCGGAGAATGTTTGGTGGTAAATGGATCAGCTTCATGGGCATTCCACCGTTGACCATTATCTTCTTATTGTTGATGGTAGCGGCACTGATCAGAAATAGAATAGCGAGAAAGAAAAGAGAAAAACGTTTGAAAAATGTAGCCACTGTCAACCAATCTTTTATTGGCAGTTGGTTCTAATGATAGTGTACAGTTGGTTTTTGGTAGTAATCCACACACCGCCCCTGTTCCCAGGGGCGGTTTTTTTTGCGGGAAATACTCACAAATTTCTGTGTACCTCTGTGCCTTCTCCGAAGGAGTCCTTTGGACAGTGGCAATAAAATGAACCCATACAACTCCAAAGACTACCCCCTCCAAACAGAAACCAGCCAAATTCTATCTACCTGTATAGAAGTTCATCGAATACTTGGTAAAGGATTTTTAGAAATAGTCTATAAAGACGCATTGGAATATGAGTTTCAAAATAGAAAAATAAGCTACCAAAGAGAACAACAATACATCATCGAGTATAAATCAATTATCCTACCACATAAATTCTTTGCTGACTTTGTTGTTTTTGATCAAATTATTTTAGAGGTTAAGGCTCAAAATGGCATTGCGGAAGAGCAATACAAGCAGGTGATTAATTATTTGCGTGTGTCAGGATGTAAGGTTGGATTGATTATTAATTTTGGGGAGGATAGGTTGGGTATCAAGCGAGTGATTTTGTAAAAGAAATGCCACTGAGGGCACTGAGATACACAGAATTAAAGAAAAAGAATATACAGTTACCTATAAAAACACCATTTTACCGCATAAATTTTATGCCGACTTTGTAATAGACAACTCAATAATTTTAGAGATCAAATCAAAGGCAGGAATTATAGAACAACATCAGGCACAGGTATTAAACTATTTGGCGGTATCGAAGTTAAAAGTTGGACTGTTATTAAATTTTCATGACCAATCTCTTCAATATAATAGAATCGTTTTAACTAAATAATCTGCGAATCTGCAGCTTATTTTTTTGCCGCAGATTCGCAGATTATGTAATGATTCTAACTATTAAACTACTTATTTAAAAAATGAGCTATGAAACAAAATCACGAAATAGATTACAAGATCTACGGAGAGGAAATGCAATATGTGGAGGTGGAGTTAGACCCTAATGAAACGGCCATTGCTGAACCGGGAGCATTTATGATGATGGATGATGGTATTCAAATGGAAACGCTGTTTGGCGATGGCAGTAAACAACAAGGTGGATTATTGGGTAAACTTCTCAATGCCGGCAAACGCGTACTCGTAGGTGAAAACCTATTCATGACGGCATTTACCAATGTGACTGGTGGCATTAAAACCGTCAGCTTTGCTTCCCCTTATCCCGGAAAAATCATCCCTGTTGATCTTTCCCGTTTTCAGAATAAAATCATTTGTCAGAAAGATGCATTCCTCTGTGCCGCTAAAGGTGTAAGTGTGGGCTTAGAGTTCCAAAGAAAATTAGGAACGGGATTATTTGGCGGCGAAGGCTTTATTATGGAAAAATTAGAAGGCGATGGTATGTGCTTTTTACATGCATGCGGACATGTGGTTCAAAAACAACTACAACCGGGGGAATTACTAAAGGTAGACACAGGCTGTATTGTAGGGTTTACTTCGAGTGTAGATTATGACATTCAATTTGTTGGAGGCATCAAGAACACCATTTTTGGAGGTGAAGGATTATTCTTTGCAACACTCCGTGGTCCGGGTATGGTTTGGATTCAAACACTACCAATCAGCCGACTGGCAGGAAGAATTCTTGCTTATGGTACTTATAGTAGAAAAGAAGAAGGTAGCATTCTGGGAGGCATCGGTAATATTTTGGATGGGGATGGATGGAGGTAAGGTTTAGCTGATAGCTGATAGTTCATAGCAAATAGTTTGTAAGAAGTAATTTCCTCCCATTTGCTATGAACTATCAGCTATCAGCTACCATGATAAGTCGTGATTATTAAAAAATAGAACAATGAATAAAAGAAAGGTCATAGTATTCATTGCCTGTAGCGCAGATGGATATATTGCAGGAAAAGAAGATAATCTTGATTTTCTCAGTATCGTAGAAGCACCTCCTGAGGATTATGGATATGCTACATTTGTGAGTACAGTTGATACAGTGATCATGGGAAGAAAAACCTATGATAAAGTATTGAGCTTTGGTGTCCCCTTTCCTCATCAGGAAAGAACTTGCTATGTTATTTCTTCTTCTAGATTGGGTAAAGATGAAAATGTTACATTTTGGAATGATGAACCTGAAAAACTGATCGAGAAATTACAAATGGAAAATGGCAGTTCAATTTTTGTTGATGGCGGAGCAGCCACTATTCATGCACTTCTTAAGAAAGGATTGATCGATCAATTCATCATCTCTATTATTCCGCATTTATTAGGTAGTGGTATTCGTTTGTTTGCTGATGAATTCCCGGAACAGCATTTGAAATTGACTGACTCCAAAACATTCCCTTCAGGTCTAGTACAATTATGGTACGAGAAAAAATAAGTTGATGATGGAATAAGTTATACAACGATACTATCGATCTTCATAACTTAGCACTGTTATGAAGATCGATAGTATTGCTTCTCTAAAAGATTTTTTTGATAGTAAAGTTGCGCAATACAATCAGCCTTCTTTTATTCAAGATGACCCTATCTGTGTGCCGCATGCTTTCAGTAAAAAGCAGGACATAGAAATTGCAGGTTTTTTTGCAGCCGTATTTGCTTGGGGTAATAGAACTACGATCATTCAAAAATCATTTGAATTGATGAAACTAATGGACAATAGTCCTCACGAGTTTTGTCTGCACCATCAGGATCAGGATTTGAAAAGATTGCTACACTTCAAGCATCGAACATTTAATACTACCGATCTACTCTATTTTATCAGTTTTCTACAACAGCATTATAAAAAGCAGGACTCTTTAGAAGATGCTTTTGTGATTCCAAAAGAAAAAGAAATGGAAATTCGATTAACACGATTTCATGAATACTTTTTCTCCCTAGAAGATGCTCCGGCCAGAACCAGAAAACATATCGCCACCCCTTATAAAGGCTCATCTTGTAAAAGATTGAATATGTTCTTACGCTGGATGGTACGAAAAGATAAAGCCGGCGTTGATTTCGGAATCTGGCAAAAGATAAAACCCTCAGAACTAATTTGTCCGATTGATTTACATGTAGCCAGGGTAGCAAAACGGTTTCAATTATTAGATAGAAAACAAACAGACTGGCAAGCAGCTGTAGAACTCACCAATTACCTGAAGACACTAGACCCCAAAGATCCGGTGAAATATGATTTTGCTTTATTTGGATTGGGGGTGATGGAGAAGTATTAGCACTCATAAAAAACTCCTATTCTTTACGGTTAATCCTTTAAAGTAAATAACCGCAGAGAATAGGAGAAATGAGTTGTGCTGAGAAGAGATTAGAAGAAAAACATACTTTGTCTTCCCCCTACTTTACCACCTGATCCCTTACCCGATGCTCCAAAGCTTCTGATATTGTAGGTAAATGTGAGCATAAAATAACGCTGCAGAATATTGACTTGTCTGTCGGTAATGAAGTTCTCAGCAGAGAAACGAAATACAGAACGATTTTGATTCAATACATCAAAGACTGAGAATTTAAGTTGCCCTTTATCCTCTTTCAAGAACAGATACGTTAATCCGGCATTCAATAAAGCAACTGTTTTCTGAACTCCGGGTGCTGTTTGTGAATTATAACGATGATCCAATGTCATTTCCCATACAAATTTTTTCGGCACACGCACTACGAGGTCGGTATTGATACTCTGCCTTTCTACTTGCAGGTTACGAAAATCACTGCTTTCATAGTAGGCATTATTGATGCCTCTGTTATAACTGATATTCCATTCTATTTTATCATTCCAATTCAATCCACCACGTAAGTATGGACTGAAGTCAATATTCTTTACATAACTCTTCTTCGAGTTGATGATCAAAAAGTTTCTGGTATAATTAAGATTGTATCCACTTCCGAAGTTCACAGAAAAGGTCTTGTTGAGTTTATACTGCTTATTGAAATAAAAGTTTGTATAAAAATTATGGATACCATCTGCATTCACCGGCATCGTAGTTTGAACACCATTGGCAGCAATTTCTCGACTTCGTACCACTCCATTATTACTAATATTTCCACCTAAATAAGCACTGATGAATAATTGTTTAGCCGTTACGTTCTTGAAATAATTGAGATTGAAATTGTGTGATACTGCCGGTTTTAGATCAGGATTTCCTTTATTGATGTACAAGGGATTACTGTTATCGGCTACCGGTTGAATATCACCAATACCCGGTGGATTTACATTGGCATTATAACTTAAGTTGAATTCACGCCAACTGATATTTCCACCCGGTAAGATAAAATTGAAATGCTGATCCAGTTTTTGTCCAATTGAAATATATCGGTTATTCAAATCCAGCCATAAGAAGTTGAGCGTAGCTGTGATACTTAATTTTTTATGCCTGAAATTCAATCCGGATGAAAGATTGTTTCTCCAACTCGTTCTTTCCAAATGATTGGTCAATAAGCTATTGGGTTGATCATACTTACCATTGTTATTGTTTTTATTAAACGTTGACAAAGCATCTTTATTTTCAAAGTAGGTCAGTGCATAGCCTAATCGTAAAGTAATTTTTTTAGTAAGTGGCTCGGCAAAATTCAAATTGGTATTGGTAGAGAAATTGGCACGCTCCAGGTCACGTAACTGATCCAAAGTGCTGGAACCTGTTGGGAAAAAAGTATTCAAAACATTGTTGAACTGATCACTGTTGGTGTTATTATAATTCATTGAATTGAACACATTAAAAGTTCTTCCCTTTTTTCTGAAATTTTTGAAATAGCTCAATGAATGATTATAACCCAAGTCTCTTGCAATTGTTGACTGAAGATTATTACTTGTATTTAAAAGTCCATCTACACTACTTGTGGTATTGATATTGGTGAGACGGTTATTATTCTGTTCCCCTACTGTCAAAGAAGGACGAAACTCCATTCTTGACGTAGTATCAATTTTCCAACGCAGACCAAACCCTAGTCGATGGCTGTTGGCATTTTGTATTTCAGATCTGTTCGAGCGCGTATTAAGAATGGTATCACCCAAAAACTGTTGTCTGTTTTCTAACTCTGTAATATCATTTCTTGTTTTACCATAGAAATATTGTGTATTCAGCGTCAACCCTTTTTTGAATTCATTATTCAGGTTAAATCCAATACCCCGCGATTGTTGGATACCTTGTCCGGTTCCTCCAAAAGAAATACCATTCACATTCAATCCACCATTACCATTGATAGAGATAGAATTGATACCGCTTCGGTCAAAGCCACCCAGGGTTCTAATATCATTGAATCCAAATCCGGCTTTATTCAAATTATTACTGAAACCTAAAACGCTCACTTGTAAAGTATCGCGAAACATATTTACGATACCGCCCGCTTCATATCGATCTCCATCTGCTTTACCGGCATAGGCTTTACCAAACCATCCTTGCTTAATGGCTTTTTTCAATTTGAGGTTAATGACCTGACCTACATCTGCTTTGGCTTTATCCGGATTGAGATCCAATTCATCCTTATCATCTGCTACCTGAATTTTATCAATGAGATTCGCAGGTAAATTACGTGTGGCCATTTTAGGATCGCCACCGAAGAAATCCTTCCCATCCACCATGATTCGGTTTACCTTTTTTCCATTCACAGTAATATTACCATCAGCATCTAATTGAACACCGGGTAATTTTTTTAGCAGGTCTTCTACCAATGCAGAAGGTAATGTTTTGAAAGAGTTAGCATTGAATTCAATGGTATCACGCTTCACCACTACCGGTGGACGTTCCGCATACACCAACACTTCATCTAAGGTATTGGCTTCATTGGGTGTCATTTCAAGAGTGCCTGCATCAAAAGAAGGAGCATCTGATGTGAGTTTAAACTCTTTTCTGGTAACTGTATAACCGGAATACGAAACAATCATTCTTAATTGTATATCTAAGGGTAAGCCACTCACTTTGAACTCTCCCGCCTCGGTACTCAAACGATAGGTAACCAAAACGGTATCGGATGCTGTAAAAACAGAAACGGTAGCTAAATTCATCGGTTGTTTAGAAGCTGAATCAATCAGTTTACCGGATAGCAAGCCCTTATTATTATTTGTTTGGGCTGAAACTATAGTAGTCACACATATGCTCAGTAAGAGCAAAAGAATTCTGTTACGCATTGAACGTATTTTTCTCGTAAACAATAAATGGTTAGGAAACAGTGACTTTTAGATGCATAAGTAATTCCCCGAAGGAATTCCTCTCCATTCAAAAGTTGATGTTTCGGGAACTTTTGTTTTCCCAGTGCCAGAAGGGTGTATACCGAATAAGAGAACCCCTGCGAGTGCAGCTGTGGTGACCAGCAGCAACAAAAGCGGTATCCATTTTCTCAGATTCAACATACAAATGACTTATTTACTTAACTCCAAATAAAGAGTTCTGTTACACGAAAAGGTTGGAAAAGGGAGAAAAAATTAATCCTCGTCCTCTAATTCAAATAGTTCTTCTACCGGCACACCGAAGAGTTTGGCCATTTTGAGTGCCAGAACAGTAGAGGGTACATATTTACCTGATTCCATGGTATTGATGGTTTGCCGACTTACAGCAATTTTTTTGGCCAGATCATCCTGTGTCAGGTTATGAATGGCCCTTTGCACTTTGATCTTATTTTTCATAACCTACTTTATTATACTGAAACAATATGTACCTAAAACGAAGGATAAAGATGATCAGCACTGTAAACATATTGTACGTCATCACCTGAAAAAATGTGGTCCCATACACAGCCAATATGCTGATAATCAATACCAAATAATTGGCATATACCGCCCACTGCAATGCTTCCAACCGAAAAAATTGGATGGCTTCATCTTCAATGGATTCTTTGGAGAAAGCAATTAAGATAAGACTGATGATGAGACCAACCGAAGCAACTTCATCTGTAAAATTATGGCTGGCACTAAATTCCAATTGACCGTTTGTAATCATTTTAAACTCCAACCAGGAAGGGTTGAATTCAAAAAACATATGCGCAATACCCAATGCCAGAAAAGGCACCAATAAGACATAGCCAATGCGCTGATAGCTATGCGGAAATAATTTGATCTGTTTCATATACTTATTTGATTTGATACTACAAAGGTAAAATCATTTTTTCATTTTGTCAAATTTATTTTACATTATGTAATGATTTTTTAACAATTTGTACATATAAATTGACTTAATCGATTGATATTGAGGTAAAAAACACCGACAAAAGATTGCTATACCTTTAAAGAATGGCAGAAGAAAATAAGCTGATGGGTATCGAATCCTATTCCTGGGATCAATTGGTGGCTTTTGTAAATGGGCTCATCACAGATGATTTTAATCAACTGATAACCTTACTGTATCGATTAGATATCAATGAAAAAAAACTCAAGCAAACCCTCGCCGATCATCCGGATCAAAATGCGGGTGAATTAATTGCAAAACTGATTATTGACAGACAAGAAGAAAAAAAGAAATCAAGAGAGGCTTTCAAGCAAAAAGATTGGGAGGGATCGGAAGAAGAAAGATGGTAGAGCACTTTAACTTCTGTGCTTCTCTGTGCCTTCAGTGGCAATTTTCTTGATCGATTGATTGCCACTGAAGGCACTGAGAAGCACAGAAATCTTATAGTTTGTCGATGGTTGTGAAATGGTAGCCTTTTGTTTTCAACGAACTGATGATCTCGGGTAAACGGTTGTACAGTTTATCTTTTCTTCTCGGATCTGTTCCTGCGTGTATCAACAAAATTGCACCATTCAATGTATGCTTTACTTCAAATGCTTTGAGCAGTTCGATTAATTCTTCACTTGATTTATAAGAAGCTCCCATCTCCGGCCAGGTATAATCGGCATTGGTTCTTGTACCGGGCGTAAAGCTCACCAATCGGATAAGGCTTTGCGAAAACCACTTTGTCACTTTTCTATTCCACCATTCATAAGGTGGAATAAAATATTGCGGCTCTCCATTTTTCAATAAGCCCAAGGATCGCATGGCTTCTATATTGTTTTGATAATCTTTCTCCAAAGAATCTCTTGTTACCAATAGACTATCCCTATTTCCCCAATCATTGTATAAAATATGCTGATCGGAATGTGCACCAAAATAATGTTGCTGTTGATACAGTTGTTGAATAATAGGCTGATAAGTTTTATTACGATACATTCTTCCGGTGAAAAAGAAAGATGCTTTGATATTTTGTTGTTGTAGGTTTTTTTGAATCATCGGTAATCCTTCTGCATACTCATCTGCAGTAAAAACAATTGCGATAGACTTCTTAGTCGTATCACCTCTCACAATAGCACCATGCTGTAATGTAAAAGCAGGGTTGATAGGAGGATAAGCTGTCCAGCCGCCGCTAGTTGTTGGTCTTGTTTCATTTTCTTTTGCTGCCAATAAATAGATCAAAGATGCTGTTCCATCCATCGTAGGTTCGTTCGTACTATAATCACCATAATCATCATGATAAACAGCCAAATCACTTTGAAAAGCAGCATATTCATCAGGATCATTCAATTTGATACCAATCAGATTTTTATAGATGGCTGTGTATACCGGACCATCAACCAATCCACCATCAATTGGATAATTCTTTAAGTGGGTAAAAGCAGAATGTGGATCTACAGGTGTATCACCCCATGAGGGTAATCCATAAACCATACTTGTTCCCCATGGGTTACAACCAAAGATCCAATCAATATTTGCTTGTTCCAGTTCGGTGTATGTATCATCACCTGTCATTTTTCGATACCAATAACACTGCAATGCAAATGAAACCGTAAGATTATTGCTACACCATATAAATGGAACACCTCTATAAAAAGCATTTTGTTTGGCCTTATTCCAAACCGCTTTGATGCCTGCTTCATAATAATCATGAAGGGTATCACGCTGATTATTATTGAGTGTTCCATTCGCTAACACATAATGACCCGCATTCACGAACGGATACCATTCATAATGATGCGCTGTATCTTTTCCCAACCAAGGTGTGATAGGTTCTTTTTTAGCGAAGGAATAAGCATCTGTGTGATAGAGATCATCTTTAGTGCCTTTCGTTTGTGCCAATGTTGCTGCAGCCAGTTCCATATCATCTACCCAATTCCCTTCTGCATAGATATAAGGTGATTTAACTGATGCCGTTTGCGAAACACCCGGATATTTTTTCCCATACCGATACGCTGCTTCCGCTTTTTGCAATAACTTTTGGGAGAAGTTTTGATCTTTCTCCTGATAAACTTGCGCTGCCAATGCAAACGTACTTGCATACTTACCCGCTGTGGAAGCAGTTCCTGTTGTTGCATTCATGAACTTGCCTCTTATTTGGGGCTTACCTGAAACGAAATAAACAGGACGTTCAAACCCTCTTCCATAGTAGTTGGTATCTTCTTTAGGGATGCGCATCTTCACATGATCTCTGTCATCACCCAACTGATTGAACATGATACCATCAGCCGGATTCATTTTTAATAACCAATCCAATCCCCATTTGGCTTCATCCAAGACATCTGCTACCCCATTTTTCCCATCCAATCCATTGGCCTGTTTTTCATCACCGAATACCCATCCGAAATTTTGATAGGCTGATAACAGATGCCAGGCTGCATTGGCAGAAGTAGTGGTGTACTGTAAATAATCACTCGCATCATGCCATCCGCCACTGACATCAATATGTGTACTATCCGGCATCGGACCATACAATGTATATCCATCGTGGGTATGACAACTATCTTTTAAATACGGATTAAACCCACTTCTTTGCTGACGCATATAGCGTAAACAGAAATCAGCGGTTCCTTTATAAACATCCTGATCAATTTTAAAAATGGGTGATACAGTATTACCAGCACGAAGAAAATATCGTCCGGGTTTTCGAAATGAAGTGAACCGAACTCGTGCCGTTTTATTGAACGGACCATAAGCACCAAAAGCTTCTAACTGATTAATGGAGTAAACGGCTTGATTCGTCTCAGCATTCACCAACTCGATCTTTTCCGGAAGAAAATTTTCTTTACTACACCAAACTGCTACTTTACTACCATTGGGAGTATAGCCCAGTTGATTGATACGAATCCAATGTTGCTGGTCTTCTGATTTTTTAAATGCAAAGCACAGAATCAGTACAATAATTCCAACAAAGAACAATATCCTTTTCATACGGCTGTTTTGGGTCGATAAAGATACCTGATTAACTACTCTCTGCGAAACCGCTGCGCACTTCTTTCTCTTCAGTTCATGATCACCGCAGAGAAAAGAGAAAAAGAGTTTCGCAGAGATTTTTTAAACTATTTTCGCCCCTCAAATGATTGCATTATGAAACTTGTCTCTTACTTATCTGAAGGCCGTGATCAACTTGCATTTTTGGTAGATGGTTATTTGTTTGATTGTGATATGGTACATCCTGAATTACCCAGTAGTATGAACATGTTCCTACAATATTGGGATGATATGTTTCCTATTGCACAACAGGTGAATGCTGCGATCAAAGATGGCAGGATTGGAAAAGAAAAAGGTATTGATATACAAGGACAAAACTTACTGGCCCCTGTTCCATTCCCTACCTCTTGCAGAGATGGGTATGCTTTTCGTCAACATGTTGCCGCCGCACGTCGCAATCGCAAAGTAGAGATGATCCCTGAATTTGATCAGTATCCCATTTTCTACTTTACCAATCACCACAGCATCCAAGGACCCGGTGATATTTATTGCATGCCTGATCATTTTGAGAAACTAGACTTTGAACTAGAAGCCGCTATCGTTATCTGTAAAAGCGGAAAAAATATTCCGGCTGAAGAAGCAGATCAATACATTGGCGGACTGATGATCATGAATGATATGAGTGCCAGAAGATTGCAAATGGAAGAAATGTTATTGAACCTAGGGCCGGCGAAAGGAAAAGATTTCTCAACAGTGATCGGCCCCTGTTTGGTGACACTGGATGAATTGGAAGCTTATGAAATACCCGCCAAACCCGGACACACCGGTAAGAACTGGAACCTGGGTATGAAATGTTGGGTGAATGGAGTACAGGTAAGTGAAGGTAATATTGGGGATATGGACTGGACCTTTGCAGAAATCATCGAGCGTTGTGCTTATGGCGTACAATTACATCCCGGAGATGTGATCGGAAGTGGTACAGTAGGAACCGGCTGCTTTCTTGAACTCAATGGAACCGGCAAACTGAATGACCCCCATTACCAGGAACAATGGCTACAACCCGGAGATACCGTTACAATGGAGATCGAAGGCATTGGAATACTTGAAAATAAGATTGTGAAAGAGGATACTGATTTTTCAATTTTGGCGAGGAAGAAGGGGAATTAGGGGTATTGGGAAATCGGGTTATCAGGGTATCGGGTGATTAGGTTATCGGGTTTTGAAGAGTTAATAATTCTACATCGAAGTACCCATTACCCGATAACCCGATTGCCTGATCACCCGATTACCTGATCACCCGATCGCCCGACCACCAAACATTTTAACACAATTTCAACCCTCGGTTCAGTATATTTGATATGCTCAAAAACTAAAACGAATCATATGAAAAAAGTAATTGTACTCGCTATGGCGGCTTTCCTGGTAACGGGTGTGTCATTGGCCAATGACCATAAGCACGATGGTAAAAAATGTGCGAAAGCAAAAGAATGCAGCAAAGAAGGAAAAGAATGCTGCAGCAAGGATGCTAAAAAAGCAACCAAAGAGACCAAAGAAGCTAAAAAAACAGAAACAAAGAAAACCATTAAGGCTTAATCTCTTTCTGTCAGTAATAAAAAAGGATGTTCGAATGAGCATCCTTTTTTGTTTATAAGATGTTTTCCAATTCTTTAAGGTGGTATACTGTATAGGTAGGTTGTATATGTGCAGCAATATTCAAATGATTCACAAAAACTGTATCCATTCCGGCATTGATTCCTCCTTGAATATCCGCATCCAAATTATCACCAATCATGATACTTTCTTTCTCATTGGCCCCTGTTTGTTGAAAGGCATAATCAAAAATCTCTTTATGCGGTTTTAAACTATTACTTGCTTCTGAAGTGATCACTGCATTAAAATAGGCATGCAATCCTGAACTCTGCAATTTATTGTGTTGCACTTTTTCAAAACCATTGGTAACAAGATGAAGTTGATACCCTTTGGTTTTCAGGTATTCCAGTATTTCAAATGTATAGGGGAAGATTGCTTTTTTAGAGGGCAATGTTTCTAAAAATTGTACTGCCATATTACGAGACAATTCTTCATCTGCTAATTTATAATCCAATAAAGTCAGCCACATTCTTTTCCATCTTAACTCATCTTGTTTAATAAAACCTTTGGTATATCGATCCCATAAGCGTTCATTATGGTAACTGTATCGATCAAAGAATCCGTCAAAGTCTTCAATACCTCTTTTGCTGAGTGCATGATGATGATACAGGTCATTCAATGTGTCTTTGGCATTGGTTTCAAAATCCCATAAAGTATGATCTAGGTCGAAAAAAATATGACGATAGCGCATGTCACAAAGTTAATGTCTTATTGTACAGGTCTTACCATTACCTTATTACTAAAGAATCAGCTATCAGAATCCACATAAAATGATTTACTTCGTAGTGTTCTAACTATTATCCTTCTGTGTATGAAAATCGTTATTACTGGAGCCTCAAAGGGAATTGGGAAAGCCATTGCTGCACGCTTTGCACAAGATGGTCATCATTTACTGCTATGCAGCAGAGGTGAAAAATCTTTGTATGATTGTGTTGAAGATTTACAAACCCGCTTCCCCCATGTTACGATTCAGGCCAGACCAACGGATATGTCTGTACAAGCAGAAGTGCTGGCATTTGCTAACTGGTGTTTAGAAAAAGGCACCCCGGATATCATCGTTAATAATGCAGGCAATTTTATTCCGGGTAGTGTTCATAATGAGCCGGAAGGCGCATTAAACGAGATGTTACAAGCTAATTTATTCAGTGCCTATCATTTGACCAGGGCTTTATTACCATCGATGATGGAAGCAAAATCCGGACATATTTTCAATATCTGCTCCATCGCTTCCTTACATGCTTATGCCAATGGAGGAAGTTACAGTATCAGTAAATATGCCTTAGCAGGTTTCAGTCGTAATCTCAGAGAAGAAATGAAACCGCATGGTATTAAGGTAACTGCTGTTTATCCCGGAGCCGCTCTGACCGCCAGTTGGGATGGTTTCAACATAGACCCCAAACGCATCATGGAAGCAGATGATATTGCCAAAATGGTATACGCAGCCGCCCATCTCTCTCCTATGGCGGTAGCTGAGGATATTATTTTACGTCCGCAGTTGGGGGATCTATAAGAGGCATTTAGCTTATAGGTCATAGCTGATAGGAAAACAACTACTATTTGCTATGAACCATTAGCCATTAGCTATAAGCTAACACCATAACAATTTCTTCATCCCCTCCTAACATTCTATTCATACTGTATGAGCAGTTTTGTAAAACCTCATGATGTATGGAAAGACGTCCGCTTGATGTTGTGGTGATGAGCGATCTTCATTTGGGCACTTATGGTTGTCATGCCAAAGAGATTGTCAACTATCTGAAAAGTATTCAGCCACAAATTCTTGTCCTCAACGGCGATATTATCGATATATGGCAGTTCAGTAAACGATATTTTCCTGTTGCACATATGCAGGTGATTAAAGAAATCATGCACTTACTCAGCAAAGGAACCCGCGTTATTTATATCACCGGTAATCATGATGAAGCACTTCGCCGCTACTCCGATATGCACATGGGCAATTTCCAGTTGACAGATAAAGTGGTAATGGAGATCAATGGCAAAATGACCTGGATCTTTCATGGTGATGTTTTTGATGCCACTACAAAAGGCAGTGCTAAACTATTGGCCAAGCTGGGTGGACATGGTTACGATCTCCTCATTCTGATCAATAGTTTAATCAACCGTTGTTTGAAATTGATGGGCAGAGAGAAAATGAGCTTCAGTAAAAAAGTAAAAAACAGCGTCAAGAAAGCAGTATCCTGGATCGGAAATTTTGAACAAACAGCAGCAGAATTAGCCATTGAAAAGAAATATGATTATGTCATCTGCGGGCATATTCACCAGCCACAAAAAAGAATCATTACAACCAAAGATGGACATGTTACCTACCTGAATAGTGGCGACTGGATTGAAAATCTGACCTCACTCGAATACCAAAATAATGAATGGACGATTTATCAATACGATGAAAAACAATTCGCAGATACAGTCGCTCCGGTAGTTACTATGGAGAAAAAATTACCGCAGTTAAATGTGGTGACCGATGAGATTGCCTTATTCATTCACTCTTTAGCCATTCAACCATGAGTATGAAAATATTATACGCCGTTCAAGCAACCGGAAACGGACATATCAGCAGAGCGATGGAACTCATGCCGTTTTTACAACAGTATGGCGAGGTAGATGTTTTTTTAAGTGGTAGCAACAGTAACCTTCAACCTGATCTTCCCGTAAAATTTCGTAGTAATGGATTGAGTTTGTTCTATGGGAATACCGGTGGATTGGATTATTGGCGTATGTGGAAAGAGTTAGATCTCAGTAGAATATGGAAAGAAGCTAGAGAGCTACCGGTAGAAAAATATGATCTGGTGATCAATGATTTCGACAGTATTACTTCCATGGCCTGTAAACTAAAAAAGATAAAAAGTATTGGCTTCGGGCACCAGGCAAGTTTTCAAAGTGCGTTAACACCAAGAAATAACAAGAAAGATCTTGCAGGTGAAATAGTATTGAAACATTATGCAACTTCATCAGCATACATCGGTTTACATTTCGCATCTTACGATGATTTTATTTATCCTCCTGTTATCAAAGAAGAGGTTTTAAAAGCTGATCCAACAGATCAGGGACATGTTACAGTATATCTTTCTCATTATAGTGATGAAGTGGTGATCCATGCTTTACAAAAGATCAAAGATGTTCGCTTTGAAGTATTTTCAAAAAAAGTAAAATCAGTAACTACACTTGGCAACGTGACATTATTCCCGATCAGCAATACGGGTTTTACGCAAAGTATGATTCATTCGAAAGGAGTCATTACCGGCGCAGGTTTTGAAACACCTGCAGAAGCTTTGTACTTGGGTAAACAATTGTTATGCTTACCCATACGCGGACAATATGAGCAACTATGTAATGCTGCTGCGTTGAAAGATTTTGGTGTCACCATCATCGATAAAATCAGTAATGATTTTACACAGCAAGTCTACCAATGGCTTCAGGCATCTACTGCAAAACAACTTTCACTTACGCATAGTACTTATGAAATTGTACAACAAGCCATTGAGTTGGGCAGAAGCTTACAGCCGGCTAAAAAAGAGGAGTCTTTATTAAACGAAGAAGATTTACTGGCTTTATTTTAATTACAAAGTAATACCTGCCAGGCTTTTTCAATATTTCCGGTATTCAATAATTCAGCAGCATACTTGTGTAACTCTGTTTCCATTTCGGTCGGACTCACTGAATAATATTGAAAGATATTTTTTACCCGATCATCACTAAAAGAAGCATCGATATCAGGCATGGCATGTACATTTCCTAACATGCCCAAATGATTTCCGGTAAGTATGGTACTATTACGAATACTGTCTGGAAGTTGATCTACACCAATACCTAATTGAGTATTCGGTTTGGGAACTTTGAATAAATTGGTACGATCCACTTTACAATACCAATCGCCTCCTAGTCTGGCAACGAGTTCTAACTTTTGCTGATCAATTTTTCCATCATCACCTAAGATGCTTTCATCAACATGCATACAAAGCACTTCAGCAATCACCAATTGTCCTGCGCCACCATTTTCACCCAGACTCTTTACTTCATTGATTTTACACTCTAGTTTGATCTTGGCCTCTTTCACCATCGGAGGCTGAACACGTGTAGATGGTTGCTCTGTAAAACCGGCTTTTACAAATTCATTCATTCCTTTCGGAAACTCACAACTCGATAAACTCATTTGCTGCACCATCGCATAATCAACAATATTGATCACACACTCTGGAACTTCAATTACATTTTCTAAAGTATGCTTGGTGCTGTTATCACGACCCCTCCTGGCGGGTGAGAATATAACAATGGGAGGGTTGGATGAAAACAAATTGAAAAAGCTAAATGGGCTCAGGTTCACATTCCCCTGTTTATCAATTGTACTGGCAAAGCAAATAGGTCTGGGTGCAATGGCATGTTGCAACCATTGCTGCTTTTCCATTACAGGTAGTGAGCTGATATCAATTGTTTTCATGAACGCTGATTATAAAAAAGCCACAGATTCACAGATTATTCGAAAGTAATCTGTAAATCTGTGGCTCAAAAAAATTATTCCCAACTAGCCAAAACAGTCACACCACCCTTCACCACCTGATTCATACTCACATTCACTTTAGTACCCACAGGCAGTAAAATATCAACGCGACTACCAAACTTGATAAATCCATATTCATCACACTGCTTTACCTGCTGCCCAACAGTGGTATAGTTACAAATTCGTTTCGCCAATGCACCTGCAATTTGTTTGTATAAAATGGTACCGTAATTATTTTTTACTGCCACACTCCAACGTTCGTTTTCAGTAGACGACTTAGGATGCCATGCCACCAAATATTTTCCTTTGTGATATTGGTTGTACACTACTTCACCACTCATCGGATTTCTATTCACGTGTACATTGGCGGGACTCATAAAAATACTCACCTGTATTCTTTTGTCTTTGAAGTATTCTTCATCGATCACTTCTTCAATCACCACCACTTTTCCGTCTGCCGGACAAATCAATTTTTTATCGTCAATGGTAAGGGTACGATTGGGTATTCTGAAAAAAGAGATCAGGAATAATAAAAGTCCGAGTGTGATCACAAAAATGATGATGGTTAACCAGGGCAGAGAGGCACTTAAAAAAGTAAAAGATGCCACATTCAGTACACCAAAAATCAATGCACCGATGCCAATAGACTGGTAACCTTCGCGATGAATGGTCATGAGGTTGATGTTGAACTGCAAATGTAAACGGATTAAGGCAAATATCTAAGCCTTCTTAACCAAAGAGAAACAAAACCAGCCATACATAGGGTACAGCTAATAATAAGGAATCAAATCTATCTAAAAAACCACCATGTCCGGGCATAAAACCACCGCTGTCTTTCACACCTGCCATGCGTTTGAGTTTACTTTCCAGTAGGTCACCCAATGTACCCATGACTGCAGAAGTGATGGTGATCAACAATAACTGAATCCAAGGTAGCTCAAGCCAGTAAACACCTGCAATAGTTACCACAGCAATTGCCAGAATAGCCCCGCCGACTGTGCCTTCCCAGGTTTTTTTAGGAGAGATAGGAGAAAAAGGAGTTTTACCAATAAAAGAACCTACGAGATAGGCCATGGTATCATTGATCCAAATCGTAGCAATGATCAGCATGGGTAATAGCCATCCCTTTTCATGAACATTACCATCAAAATAATGATACAAATTCATTAATAAGCCCCATGACATGGATATGTATAGAAGTCCGCCAACCGTATAACCGATGATTTTCCAATCAGGCATTTTTGCTTTGATCAACTTAATTAGTACCAATACTGTCAAAGCAATCAATAAAACACGAAATCCGATTTCACTTAAAACGATATCACCTATGATATACGCATCCCCCGTCATCCAACACATAAAACCTAATCCGGCAGCGATAGCGCCATAGAAATGAATCGGAGAAATATGTTGATATCGATTATCAATCTTAGCAATTAGCGAACGGTATTCGATCCAACATCCAATATGAATCATCGCAAAGAGCAGCAAAAAACTCCACTGGTTCCATAACAATCCACCCAACATTACGATCACAAAAACAATCGCCGTAATTGCCCGCGTCCGAAAAGTTTGAAAATTAAATGCCATGGGGTGAAGGTAAGAAATTAGTGTATAGCTTATGGTTCATAGCGTATAGTAGAACATGGTACTGCTATACGCTATGAACCATAAGCCATAAGCTAGTTCAACAACGCCTTATTAATCAATTCCTGCGCAGTTATAGCGTATTGTCCGGGTACGAAGAGTTGAATATCGCCAAACATGGGGTAGCTGCTGTCTTGTTTATTCAATAGCTGAACGGGTATCTGATTTTCTTCCAGCATTCCTTTGATGATGGCTGCTTCCGGGTACACACGGGTAGAAAATACTTTTTGCCACTGATTCATATTTCAGTCATCATTTCCGGGTTAGTTACATTATTTTCAGTTTTCAACTGATTGCTTTCTGCCAACAATAAACGGAATAATACCACCAGCAAAATCAGGGCAATACTACCCCACCAAATAGGCATGGTTTCATCCATGACTTTATCAATGGCTTTTCCTTGAGCAGATAATATATAGAGTTGCGTTACCACAAAACCATTATTCAAAAAGTGAAGCAGAATACTCAACCATAAATTATTGGTATAGTAAAAAATCAACCCTAAGATCAATCCCAATGCAATTCTTGGTAAGAATCCAAAGAAAGAGAAATGAATAGCACTGAACAAAATACTGGTAATGATGATACCCGCCCAGGCATTTTTGGTCCAGCCCACAAATACTTTCTGAAATGCGCCACGAAATAAAACTTCCTCAAAAACAGCCGGAGCCAATGCCATAACCAGCATTGCCAGTAAATAATCGGTAAGGCTTGTCATATGCGCCATATTCATCATGGCATTTTTATAGGCATTTTCAAGTTGTTGTGCTTGTTTCAGCAAGTTTTCTGATAAAGGAATTTTTTGATTGAGCATGCCCAAAGACCCACTGAGTATCATGCCGGCAAAAGTGATCAATACAACGATCAATATTTGTTTGCCATTCATTCTTTTATTGAACCCCAACCATGAAAAAGGTTGTTTACTTAACACTTTTGCAAATACAATGGCGGGTATTAAAAAAGCAACGAGCGTAGCCAGGGTATTCAATAAACGGGAAATATCGGCATTTTGAGGGCGATTCAACGCATCAGGCACCTGCAACAAGGAAACACCTAACATATTGGAACCCAAGGCGGCAACAAGGAGCGAACCAAACACCATAAAAAGCCCAACGAGCAATAAGAGCATTAAAAACTGAAGCGGATAACTAATCTGTTGCCTCTGATTCATGTGGTTGAAGAATAAGCTTGTAAATTTGCAGCCGATCTTTGCGCTGAGCGACTAAGGTACAGGTAACCATCGACATACCGGTTTCCGGTCACATGGATATTCTACCTTATATCGAATCCTTTTCCTTCCGAAAAGACAGCTCTTGCAAAGAAACAGTGAATTAGACAGAAAGTTGCCGCATGGTTAAGATTGATCAAATAGAATTACCCGATTTCCCCTTGTTACTTGCACCGATGGAAGATGTGAGTGACCCGCCCTTCCGTGTTGTATGTAAAGAAAATGGCGCCGATTTGATGTATACCGAATTCATCAGCAGTGAAGGATTGATTCGTGATGCCATCAAAAGCCGAAGAAAACTAGACATTTTCGAATATGAGCGTCCTGTAGGCATTCAAATTTTCGGAGGTGATGAGGAAAGTCTGGCACTTGCTGCAAAAATTGTAGATGTTACCAACCCCGACCTGTTGGATATCAATTTTGGTTGTCCGGTTAAAAAAGTCGCCGGCAAAGGTGCAGGGGCAGGCGTATTGAAAGACCTGGACCTGATGGTAAGATTGACGGATGCCGTTGTAAAAGCCACACGCTTGCCGGTAACTGTGAAAACAAGATTGGGATGGGATGAGACCAGCAAAAACATCGAAGAAGTAGCAGAGCGTTTACAAGATGTAGGTATCAAAGCACTGAGTATTCATGGTAGAACCAGGGCTCAAATGTATAAGGGTGAAGCTGACTGGACGCTGATTGGAAAAGTGAAGAATAATCCTCGTATCAATATCCCCATTTTTGGGAATGGAGATATTGATAGTCCACAAAAAGCTGTGGAATATAAAAATCGTTATGGTGTAGATGGTGTCATGATTGGTCGTGCAGCCATTGGCTATCCATGGATCTTCAGAGAGATCAAGCATTATATTCAAACAGGTGAATTAATGGCACCGCCTTCAGTAGAAGAAAGAGTGCAGGTGTGTAGACAACACTTACGTAAATCCATTGAATGGAAAGGACCCATTGTTGGTATCAATGAAATGCGCAGACATTATGCGAATTATTTGAAAGGTCTGCCGGGTATCAAAGATTACAGAAACAGATTGGTGACGCTGAAAACCATGGAAGAAGTAGAAGCGGTGTTAGATGAAGTTGCCATCAACTATAAAGGTTTTACGATGGAGCGCCAGCAAATAGAGCTGGTGAATTACCACGAAAATTGTCCATTATAATCTGCGAATCTGCGGCTGTAAATAAAGCCGCAGATTCGCAGATTATTTGACCAGTAGCTGGACCACAGATTTATCCAAAGGCGATACTGTTTGTGGGAAAAATGCTTCGAGAATACCTTCTTCATTCACCAGGTATTTACAGAAATTCCAAGTAGGCTCCTGATCATTCCATCCATTTTTACCGGCATCACTCAACCATGCAAACACCGGATGCTGCTCTGCCCCTTTAATGACTGAACTTTTCTTTGCTAATAAGAATGTAACGCCATAATTCACTTTACAAAACTCAGCGATCTCTTCATCATTTTTTTGTTCTTGTTGCTTAAAATCATTCGCAGGAAAACCAATGATCACTAATTGATCTTTATATTTTTTGTACAACTCTTCCAATTCTGCGTATTGTCCGGTATAACCACAAGCACTCGCTGTATTCACCAATAATAATTTTTTTCCTTTGAACTGTTCCATGGAAATGGTTTGTCCGTTATTGAGTGTAACTGTAAGCTGATAAAAATTCATAGTCGCTGTTTTATGTTGCTTGTTCAATGAGCCTTTCTGTGTACCGAATAATTTTCCCGGCAACATAATCACAGGATATACTGCTTTCAGAATAGACTCTCTCCAGGTCATATTTTTCTTTTTAATGAGAATAAGTAGTACAACAATAACAATCAGTCCAATGATTAGTTTACGCATTATTTTATTGATATGGATATACTAAATAAATTTCTTGAATAATTTCAGCTTCCCTTTGAATGGCGGATATTTCATGGAAGGATCAAACCAGGTAGGTGTTTGCAGCACCGCTTTTTCATGACTAAAAGTGTCAAATGAGTACTTTCCATGATAACGCCCTGTTCCGCTGAAACCCCTTCCACCAAAAGGCAAATGATGATTGGTAGCATGCCAGCTCGCATTATTGATACAAGCCGCACCGGAAGGAACTTTATCTAACCATCGTTCTGCTTCTTTCTGCTGATTTGAGAATATATAAAAAGCAAGTGGATTCGGATTTTTTTGGATGATAGACAAAGCTTCTTCTTCAGTATTGTAACCAATGATGGGTAAGATAGGACCAAAGATCTCATCGCTCATAATAGAACTATCCAGCGATACAGACTCCATCAATGTAGGTGCTATGAATAAATGTTGCACATCATGGTCACCACCATGCACCACTGTTCCATCTTTCAAATAGCCAACCAATCGATGGAATTGTTTTTCATTGATGATCTTTCCAAACTCATGACTGCTTTTAGGCTGGTCTGAAAAAAACTGAACAATTTTTTTCTTCATGGCTGCGATCAACTGCTCTTTAACAGATGTATGCACCAACACATAATCCGGTGCAATACACATTTGTCCGGCATTCGAGAACTTAGTTACAACGATCCTATTGGCAGCTACTTTGATGTTAGCTTTTTCCGTCACAACGCATGGACTCTTTCCTCCTAGTTCCAAAGTAACAGGCACCAATCGTTCGGCCGCCATCTTATAAATGATCTTTCCTACTGCTGTACTTCCGGTATAAAATACATGATCGAAAGTAAAATGATGCATCATTTCCGGAATCACAGTAGCACCATCACCCGATACATACAAAACATATTCTTTAGGGAAAATCGACTCAATGATCTTGTGCATCACTGCATCGGTAGCCGGCGCAAATTCACTGGGTTTTAATACAACACAATTACCTGCAGCAATGGCACCAATCAATGGGGTTAATAATAATTGAAAAGGATAATTCCATGGACCAATGATGAGCACTGTCCCTAAAGATTCTTTAACAACACTACTCTTACTAGGCAAATTCAAAAGATTCGTTGATTTACGTTCCGGTTCCATCCAGGTACTCAGCCAACTGATGGTATGATCCAGCTCACTCAAAACAAAACCATTTTCAGTAACCCAACATTCTTCCGGACTCTTCTTAAGATCACTATACAAAGCGGTATAGATTTCTTGCTCATGTGCAATGATGGCTTTTTTTAATGCTACCAATTGTTGTTTCCGAAAAGCATAAGAACGGGTTGCGCCGGATATGAAATAGGAGCGCATAGCATTCAGTTGTTCAATCGATACTATAGACATAAGAACAATTTAGGCAAGAATACCCGAAACCATAAATGTCTGAACAGCCTTTTTTGTAAATTGCATTTTCCCGGCTCATGAGAGCCATTGACTTCATACAGCATTACTAAAAAACACAATATGGAATACAGAAGAATGGGCCGAAGTGGCTTACAGCTTAGTGTACTGAGTTATGGTAGTTGGGTAACTTTTCACAAACAGATTGACGACAGCATTGCAGATGAATTGATGGGTATTGCCTATGACAATGGCATTAATTTTTTTGATAATGCAGAAGCCTACGCATTAGGGGAAAGTGAAAAAATGATGGGAAGGATTCTGAAAAAGAAGAATTGGGACCGAACTTCTTATACAGTTTCTTCCAAAGCATTTTTCGGATGGAGAGGAAAAGAAAATAAACCCAATCAGACCGGACTCAGCCGCAAACACTTGATGGAAGCCTGTCACGAAGCTTTGCAACGTCTGCAACTGGATTATCTGGATCTGTTTTTCTGTCACCGCCCCGATACCAATGTACCCATTGAAGAAGTGGTATGGACCATGCATAACTTGATTCAACAAGGAAAGATTTTATACTGGGGTACCAGTCAGTGGAGTGCCGCAGAAATTATGGAAGCGCATCGTGTTGCACAACAATATGGACTGATCGGTCCAACTGTAGAACAGCCGCAATACAATATGTTCGAGAGATTCAAGATGGAGCAGGATTATTTACCTGTGTTCCAAAATGTGGGATTGGGTACTACGATTTGGAGTCCATTGGCAGCCGGTTTCTTAACCGGTAAATACCTCAATGGTATTCCTGATGATTCCAGACTGGCTATTCAGGGATTTGATTGGCTGAAAGAGCGCTGGGTACAGGAAGCTAAGATTGAGAAAGTAAAGAAACTAGCAGTGCTGGCACAGGAAATGGGCGTAAGTTTAGCAGAACTGGCCATTGCCTGGACGATCAAAAATCCAAATGTCACCACTGCCATTCTGGGTGCTACCAAAAAACAGCAATTGGAAGAAAACCTGAAAGCTTTACAGGTATTGCCATTATTGACACCGGAAATCATGGAGAAAATAGAACAGGTTTTACAAAACAAGCCTATCCTGGACTTAGCATAAGATTTTGAAAAACAACACATTAGAAGCGGAATGAACCACATTCATTCCGCTTTTTCATGTAAGCACTAAAAAAAGTTCTACCTTCTTTCCAACCATTATCTCCTTTTCAACTCCTATAAGCGGAATTATACTTGGAACAGGAACCTACCATACAAACGGCTGTTGTGAGAAAAGCCTGCACGGGAGATGCAGTATCGCAGGCATGGCTATATCGCCAGTACTGTAAAGCCATGTACAACATCTGTATCCGCATGACGGGTAATCAGAATGATGCCGAAGATCTCCTGCAAGAAGCTTTCATGATCGCATTTAAAAACCTGAGACAACTGAAGGAACCTGCTCAATTTGGAGGTTGGTTGAAAAGAATTGTCGTGAATGAATGTATCCGTTTTTGCAAGAAAAATGTGTACTGGTCTGAATGGGATGAACAATGGGAACAAACCATCAGCAATGAAGAACCCGAATGGTGGAAAACAGTCGATCTCAATATGGTACATCAAGAGATCAAAAGTTTACCGGATGGTTGCAGACAGGTCTTCAATTTGTATGTGTTGGAAGACTATAGTCATAAAGAGATTGCCACCCATTTGGGAATTTCTGAATCAACCAGTAAGAGTCAGTACCACAGGGCCCGACAACTATTAAAAGAAAGAATCACAAAACAAATGCAGCTACATGGATGATTTTAAAAAATACCTGCAAGAAAATCGTTCCGCATTAGATGTGGAAGAGCCATCGCCTGCCATCTGGGAACGCATAGAAAGACAAGAACCCGTGAAAAAAATAAGGGTAGTTGTATTGATGACGCGATGGGTAGCAGCAGCTTGTATTTTGGTACTGGCAGGCATTGGCGTGTGGAGTATTGTGAATGACACAACAACTCCTGAATCATCCAATCTTACCGCTGCTAATAAAACGATTGCACCGGTTGAACAACCTGCTGAAACAATATCTGATAACGAGCCAATTATTACAACAAAGGAACTGTCCACATCTGTAAAAAAAGAAACCAGAAAAAAAGAATCACCAAATATAACAGCTGCTAAAAGACAGGACCTGATGATCATGAACAATATTGAGAACAGTTTCAAACAGGTTATCAATTTACAGCGTGATAAAGTAAGTACCACTCCGATGTTTGGAGAATCAAGCGACTACTTTACAGATTTTAAAATCCAGATCAACCAATTGGAAAAAGACGAAAAGAGTATCAAAGCTGAAATCGTCAAAAGAGGAATGTCTGATCAATTACTGAATCAACTCATTAATATCTATCAAATTAAACTCAATACACTCAAACAATTACAACTCGAAATGAACAAGATCAACAACCGCATCAAACAAAATCGTGTACCTGTTGATAGTGTGAAAACTTATTTCATCAATATTTAAAACCATCAATAATATGAAACGTATTGCTCAACAATGTGTACTGCTGTCGGGAATTGTAACACTAGCCATCAGCGGAACTTTTGGTCAGACAGCAAGTTCTCCTGCTGCACAAAATATCAATCGATCATCAAATACCAACATAATAAGTGTTGATAATGTAGCAACAGCCTATGGCTTTGAAACCCGCAACATCAATCAAGAAGATCTTAAGTCTAAAGAAGTTAGCCAAGAGATCAATATGCCTAAAAGTGGTGAGATCTATATCGAAAATAGTTCCAGATCTATTCAGGTAAAAACCTGGGATCAACAAAAAGTAAAAGTGGTAACCACTGCTTATTTCGAGAAAGAAAGTACACTCACAGATGCAGAATGGTTTGATAGAATGCATATCAGTTTAAAAGCATTGGGCTCCTCTGTAAAAATTAAATCAGGTGGTTCTGGTTTTGGAACATACACTTACGCTACAGGTGGAAGAAGTGTAGTAGTAGGCTCTCCGGCCCCCTTATTAAGAACAGAAACAATGAGTAGAAATGGCAATACGAATAAAAGAATACTTACCATCTACGTTCCTGCAGGCAGTAAACTAGATATTGAAACTAAATATTCCGAATTGCAATTACCCGCAAATATTGGTGATGTATTATTGGATATTACCAATGGTAGTTTTGAAGCAGAGAACTTAAATAAACTTCGTCTTCGTTCTAAATATTCCAATGCCAATCTGCGCGATATCAAAGAAGCAGAAATTGAGTTTGCAAATGGTAGATTCACGGCTAATAATATTGATGATCTTGATATTGAAAGTAAATACTCAACCATTGAAATGGCATCAGCTAAAAAAATAAAATTGGTGAGTACGAACGATGAATTTGAAGTAGAAGATGTTACCGATATCAGAGGTAGAAAAAATTATGGCAATCTTCGTATCACCAGACTCACAGGATCCATTGAAATGGATGGCAGCAATGCAGATGTGAAGATCAGAAATGTAGGTGCGAATGTAAAACTCATCAAAATCAATAACCGCTATGCAGATATTCGTATCCCACTGCGTGATATGAAAAATTATGCAGTAGACTTTTTAGGTAGTTATTCTACTGTATATGGTGATTTTGAAAGAAAAGCAGTTGAACCTACTGAAGAAGAGAAAAAAGAATATGCAAGTCTTGTACAATCGATGATCAATACTTCAAATAGTGCTAGAATAAGTTCTACCAATGGCCTAACTGCTGTAAACATACCGGCACAATCCGGTAAAGTCACAACCGGAACAATAGAAGCTAGAACTGTTCCTATGCCGGGAACTGTGGGTACAACCGGAACAATATCAGGCGGAACTTTTTCAGGAACACTGTCACCAACCGTTGTACAAGGATACTCCTTATCCAGAGGCAGCATCACTCCTGCTAAATTCACTGCCAATATCGGAAGTGGTTCCGGTTTGAAAGTGCAGATGAAATGTCAGAATTGCACGGTTGATTTTAAATAATATTTCAGTTTCCATATACCCGAATGAGCAGTGCCATACTGCTCATTCTTTCTTACGAGTTTCTTCATGTGCATATAAATTTCACACAGCCGATTTTCTCATGTTGTTAACGATCGGTGCGTGCCCCGTTTCTACGGGGCACTCTTGGTTGTTAGCATATAGGTTATTGCGAATGGCTAATAGGATATAGCAAATAGTTGAAAGTTAAATGTATAGTGTACTGCTATCAGCTATTAACCATTAGCTATCTCCCATTCGCTATAACCTCTTATCTTAGCATATCGAATCACCACCCATGACCGAGCTGTATACGATTATATGGATTCTACTCTCCCTGATTTTCATCGGCTTTTTTGCCGGATATGAGATCGCTTTTGTGAGTGCCAACCGATTGAGTATTGAACTCAAAAAGAAACAAGGCAAACGCAGTGGCATCATCTTATCAGATTTTGTTGACAACCCTGCAAAATTCATCGGCACCTGTTTGATCGGACTGAATACCGTACTCGTAGTATATGGCTTGCTGTTTGACGACTTCCTGAAAAGCATTGCCTGGAACCCCCTCAATGTTCAAAATGAGTTCTTAAAATTATTTATTGATACCATCATCTCCGCGTTGGTTGTGATGGTTTTTGGTGAATTCATTCCAAAAGCTATCTTCCGCGCTAAGAATGATAGCTTACTGATTTTCTTTGCTCCACTCGCAAAATTTTTTCACACCCTCTTTGAGCCATTGACTAATTTATTTGTCAACCTCTCACAGTGGATCTTAAAATATATTCTGAATGTTCGTGTGAATGATAAAACAGAAGCTTTTACCAAAGTAGACCTGGAACATTTTTTCCAACAAACCAAAGAACAGGACGAAGACAACCAGGAATTAAATACCGAACTTTTTGAAAACGCTCTGAGCCTGCCTACCATTAAAATCAGACAATGTCTGGTTCCACGTACAGAAATTGAAGGAGTAGACCAACGTATTTCTATCCGTGAATTACAAAATCGATTTGTTCAATCTAAGTTGAGTAAACTGATTGTTTTTGACGAAAACATTGATAATATTCTTGGCTATGTACACCAGATAGACCTCTTTAAAAAACCACATAGTATCCAAGACATCATTCATCCTATTCTGGCTGTTCCGGAAAGCATGAGTGCTGCTGACCTGATCAATAAATTCACCAAGGAAAGAAAAAGCATTGCCTGGGTAGTAGATGAATTTGGTGGTACGGCAGGTATTGTAACCATGGAAGATGTATTGGAAGAGATCTTTGGAGAAATTCATGATGAATATGATGTGGAAGAGTTTGTTGAGAAACAACTGGCAGATGACGAGTTCATTTTGAGTGGCAGACTGGAACTGGATTATCTCAAAGAAAAATACAAACTTGAGTTTCCTGAAAATGAATCAGAAACGCTCAGTGGATATATCATCAATAAGCATGAATCCATTCCCAAACAAAAAGAAACCATCATTATTGACGATTACCGTTTTGATATATTGAATGTAAGCGAAACACGTATTGATACTGTTAAGCTGAAAATACTACGTTAACATGCGAAGAGCCTATCTCGCTGTTAGTCTCCGTCATCGGCCGCATCTAGAATCGGTGATTCAAACCCTTCAAACCTGTCTCAAAAAATATTCCATTGAATTATTTGTTTTTGTAGACCATTATCATTTCATTTCAAATGAAGAGGTGAAAATGATGCAAACTGCCCTGATGGAAATTGACCGTTCTGACATACTGATCGCAGAGGTATCTGTCAAAGCCATAGGGGTAGGTCTGGAAGCGGGTTATGCTGCTGCCAACAATAAGCCTGTTTGGTACCTAAGAAATAAGGCCTCTGCACACTCTTCCACCGTATCCGGTATAGCTTCTGAACGGATATTTTACCGGGATGAGCAAGATCTATCAGATCAGCTGGTCGGTTTTATACCAAAATATCATTGAATAGCTGATAAAATCGACGTTTTTCGTGTTCCTGTTACCCGTAACTTTGGCAACTCAAACGCAGCGCGGATACATGGCTTTATTCAACAGAAACAGAGGACAGGAAAAAGCAGAGATGAGTTTTATTGACCATCTCGAAGAACTGAGACAGCATATTGTTCGCTCTATTCTTGCCATTTTGGTAATGGCGATCGTTATATTTATTTATCGCGATTGGGTTTTTGATAATATCATCATAGGTCCTATCAACCCTGATTTCATCAGCTATAAAGCACTATGCGATTTTAGTCACTGGGCACATATGGGCGATGCACTTTGTATGCCGCCGGTGAAAGTGGATATGCAATCCACCACTTTTGCCGGACAATTCCTCAGTAGTATTTCCATGGCATTGATTGGAGGTATCATTATTGCTTTTCCTTATATCTTCTGGGAGTTCTGGAAATTCATTAAACCCGCATTGAAAGAGAAAGAACTGAAGAATACCCGCTTCATTATTTTCTGGGTATCTTTTTTCTTCTTTTGTGGCGCTGCTTTCGGATACTTTTTATTAGGTCCATTTACCTTTAATTTTCTTGGAAGTTTTCAGTTGGGTACACAAGGACTACTTGTAACCAGACCCACATTAACAGATTATCTGGACAATCTTACCAACCTGATCCTGGGTTGTGGTATCGCATTTGAATTACCGGTATTGGCATTTTTATTGACCAAAATCGGATTGGTTACCCCTTCCTATCTTAAACGCATGCGCAAGTATGCCGTCGTAATTATATTAGTGGTTGCCGCTATCATTACGCCAAGTCCTGATTGGATGAGTCAGCTCATCGTATTCCTTCCATTATTTTTCTTATATGAATTGAGTATCATCATTTCTGCACGCGTATCGAAGGAGCAGGAAAGAAGAGAGGAAGAAGAATGGAGTTAAGCATATAATGCCTAGCCATTGTTCCGCTTATACATTTTTTAGTTTTTCGTTGGATCAATACTTTAATTTCACTGCTTAATTTTTAGTCATGAACTATGTGTTTGATGCTTCAAAACCGATTGCTATTGGTTCAGACCATGCCGGTTTTGAGTATAAGGAAGCCATCAAAAAATGGCTGACTGATAAAGGATTTACCGTAAAAGATTTTGGAGCTCCTTCTCTCGATTCAGTAGACTACCCTGATTTCGCCCATCCAACTGCTGCTAGTGTTGAGAATGGTGAAGCTGCGTTTGGCATTCTGTTTTGTGGCAGTGCCAACGGTGTAGCCATTACTGCCAACAAACATCAAGGTATTCGCGCCGGATTGAGTTGGCAAAATGATGTAGCCTCATTGATTCGTTTACACAATGATGCCAACCTCATCTGTATACCTGCCAGATTTGTTGCTTTGCCACTGGCGCAACAAATGATCGAGATATTCATGACCACTGCTTTTGAAGGCGGACGTCATGCTACAAGGGTCAACAAAATTGCCTGTTCATAATTGTTGTAAAGAAAATTTTCCGCTACGCACTTAACCGGATTTAAAAACCCAAATAATCCAATTTCATAAAAAAAATTATTACTTACCTTACGGCGCCACCACCATATGTTGTGATGGCTCTTTCATTTAAAATCAATTTATGAGAATCATTCTTTTATCAGCATTACTGCTATCTGCAGCCACAGGTATGGCGCAGAAAGGAGATCCTGCCACTTATGCCAGCACCATTACGGCTGCTGACCTTAAAAAACACCTCACTATTGTAGCCGGACCTGAAATGGAAGGTCGCGAAGCTGCCAGTGAAGGTGAAAGAAAAGCAGCTGCCTATCTGGAAAGTCAGTATAAAAAACTAGGACTAAAACCGGGTAATGGTAATAGTTACCTACAACCATTTACATTATTCCAATCTGAGTTAACAGAGACCGGATTATCTGTGAATGGCCGTTCATTTCAGTTAGACAAAGACTTTTCATTATCTGTAGCGATGGTACCCAATGGTAAATCCATGATCAATGAAGTAGTATTTGCTGGATATGGCCTTAGTGACTCCAGTAGAAATGATTATGCAAATCTTGACGTGAAAGGTAAATTGGTACTGATATTAGAAGGTTTACCAGGAAATGCCACTGTTACAAATCCTAGAGGTCCGGGTTCTTCGTTTGCTAAAATGACTATAGCCAGATCAAAGGGTGCAAGTGGTGTTTTAGTTGTATCTAAAAACTTCCCTAGAACAAACCCAAGTCAGTTAAAAGGCGGTTTGTCTATCAGCAAACCCACTACCGATGTAACATTTACATCCATCACTATTTCAGAAGAGATCGCATCAGCTTTATTGGGCCGTACAGCTAAACTGAACATGCAGCAAATATCTGAATTGAATAAAGGTGTTTATCGTTCTGAGTTATCAATCAAAGCAGATAAAAAAATCAATGAGCTACAAAGTGCCAATGTAATAGCAGTATTACCCGGTACCGATAAAGCAGATGAATATGTTTTCATTACCAGCCACTACGATCATGAGGGTATTATAAACGGACAGATCTACTATGGTGCAGATGATGATGGCTCTGGAACAGTGAGTGTACTTGAAATCGCCGAAGCATTTGTCAACGCCAAAAAGAAAGGAGAAGGTCCTAGAAGAACCATTGTTTTCATGAATGTATCCGGTGAAGAAAAAGGATTATTGGGTTCTCGTTATTATTCAGAACATCCGATTTATCCGTTGGACAAAACCACTGTTGATCTGAACATTGATATGGTGGGAAGAATTGATCCTACGTATAAAGGTGATTCTATGAACTATGTGTATGTGATCGGTGACGATAAACTAAGTAGTGATCTGACACCGATTACCAATGAAGTGAATCAGAAATACTTTAAGATGGAATTGGACAGAAGATTCAATGATCCGAACGATACCAATCGTTTTTATTACAGAAGCGATCATTACAATTTTGCTGCGAAAGGTGTTCCTATCATTTTCTATTTCAACGGTACACACCGCGATTACCACAGACCTACAGATACGGTTGACAAAATCAATTTTGATCTGATGGAAAAAAGAGTTCGACTCATTTACCATACCGCCTGGGTTATTGCACAAAAAGATACGATGCTGAAAAGAGATATTCCACTGAATATGCCTCCACGCTAAAACAAAAAAGCTCCGAATTAAATTCGGAGCTTTTTTTATTCAACCGAGTCTCAAGCTCTCTATTCTTCTTCCCTTTACTATGGACTATGGGCCATGAACTATTAGCTATTAGCTATTAGCTATTAACCATAAGCCAACTACCACCCCAACAAATACGCAAAGATCAACGGCGCCACAATCGTAGCATCGCTCTCTACGATGTATTTAGGTGTATTAATATCTAATTTACCCCAGGTAATCTTTTCATTCGGCACCGCACCGGAATAAGAACCATAAGAAGTAGTGGAATCACTGATCTGACAGAAATAACTCCAGAAAGGAACATCATGCCATTCCAGATCCTGGTACATCATGGGCACTACGCAGATTGGGAAATCACCGGCGATACCACCACCGATCTGGAAGAATCCAACACCCTTTCCTCCACTGTTCTGACGATACCAATCGGCCAGCCATACCATGTATTCGATACCACTTTTTACTGTGCTCGCTTTTAATTCGTTTTTGATTACATAACTGGCAAAGATGTTACCGGTAGTACTATCTTCCCAGCCCGGCACCACGATCGGCAGGTTTTTTTCAGCAGCCGCTACAATCCAGCTGTTCTTAGGATCAATCTCATAGTATTGTTTCAAATCACCGCTCAATACAGTCTTGTATAAAAATTCATGTGGAAAATAACGCTCGCCTTTTGCTTCAGCGTATTGCCATTGTTTCAACAAATGCTTTTGTAATCTTCTGAATGCTTCTTCTTCCGGGATACAAGTATCAGTTACACGATTGTAATGGTTCTCTAATAAATCCCATTCATCTTGAGGAGTAAGGTCTCTGTAATTGGGCACTCTTTTATAATGACTATGTGCCACCAAATTCATTACATCTTCTTCCAAATTGGCACCGGTACAACTGATGATGGCAACTTTATCTTGACGGATCATTTCTGCCAGGCTAATACCCAGTTCAGCAGTACTCATAGCGCCCGCCAAGCTTACCAGCATTTTTCCGCCTTCCAGCAAATGGGTTTCATATCCTTTAGCAGCATCTACCAATGCAGCGGCATTGAAATGTCTGTAATGATGCATAATAAACTGAGAAACAGGCCCTTTCGTCATATTCGGTGATTTTGAGGGGCAAAAGTAATTTTTTTAACCGGTTCGGGAAAGTGCAATTCAAACTTAACCGAATAAAAAAGCCCCCCAGCCTATTGGCAGGGAGGACTTCCGATTAACCAAACCAACTTATTTATCCTTATCAAAAATGGTCACATCACCGTATAATGAAACTTCCAAAATCTTGCGGTCTGTGTCATTTTCTATGGAAACAAAATATTTTCTGTCGCCGTTGAATTCAAATTCAATTGTTTCAGTGACTTTGTACTTACCATAATTTTTTCTGATCTTTTGAATCGCATTCAATGGCAAACGTTTCAGATCGGTTTTTCTGGAAGTACCGATCACATCTCCTGAAGCGTTGAAGAAAGCTTCTACCTGCTCTCCTTCAATGGTGAATTTTGCCTTGGTATAGTTGTCAGTAACTGTCCAGCTAACATCTGAGGCATCAGCAAATTGAGCTTCAAAGGCAGCTAGTACACGATAACTAACTTTTGATACATCAGAGGCAAATACTTGACTGCCAATCATAGCAGCCATCAAAGTGGTTAAAAAAATCTTTTTCATGTTTTCTGTTTTTAAAGTTTAAGTATGATGATGAATTTCTTTTGGTTGATAAATCAAAACTAGTACTTACAACACCCGACATCCATTCTTTATGACCAGCGCGACCAGAAGATTACCTCAATATTATGAGTGGTGTTAATGGCTATGTTAATATGGGTTAATAGACCGCTAAAACCCTTATCAGTATTGCATTTCCAAAAGTTTCTTAATAAAACGATAAAAGGCGTTATGATGTGGTTAATTTTTAGAAGTGGTGAACCAATACTTAGATGACAAAGCTGTTGTATCTTTAAGCAAAGCCTTACCATGAGACGAGTTTTTACATCCCCGCTTCTGGCAGTGGTTATTCTAGCATTGCCATTTCTGTATCTGGGTATGCAATACACTAGCTTGCCTGATACCGTACCTGTACATTTCAATGCACAAGGAGTAGCTGATGGATTTGGATCGAAATCTTCATTATGGCTACACACCTGTATTATATCTGTAGTTGCCATAAGCACTTATTTACTCATCAGCAACCTGCATAAGATTGATCCAAAAAAAACAGCCAAGACTTCCGCTGCTACTTTGCATCTTATAGCAATGGTTATTGTATTGTTTCTTTCCGTGATCAATATCAGCATTACGTATAGTGCTGTCAGTTATCCCGCTACTTTCAGTCTTACTAAAATTGTTCTTTTTGCTGTAGGACTTTTACTATCGTTTATTGGCTATCAGATGCGTACCATACAACCGAATTATTTTATTGGCTTACGATTACCCTGGACATTAGAAGATGATGACAATTGGAAAGCTACACATCGATTGGCTGCTCAACTTTGGGTTCCCGGGGGATTGATCATTGCCATTATCGCTTGGGTTTTGCCTTTTTTTGGTGCATTTATCACAACAATCATCATCACAGCTATTATGGTTATCATTCCAACCGTATTTTCTTATCGCTTTTTCAGAAAAAAACAGGCATGAACTATCTCGCACATGCTTTTTTATCTTTTAATGACTCAGGTTTGCTGATCGGCAATATGATCAGTGATTTTGTCAAAGGAAAAAAACAGTTTGATTATACCCCGGATATTCAGAAAGGAATCAGGCTGCACAGAATGATCGATACATATACTGATGCACATCCGGCTACACAAGCAGCTAAACAAGTATTAAAACCTGCCGTAGGTCCGTATGCAGGCGCTTTTATGGATGTGGTTTATGACCATTTTTTAGCCATTGATACAAATATTCTATCCGATCAGGAATGGCAATCGTTTGCACAACAAACCTATGCTACTTTACACGCACATGAATCATTGTTACCGGAAAAGTTTGCCAGAATGCTTCCTTATATGAGTAGTCAGAACTGGTTATACAATTACCGACATAAATGGGGAATCCAAAAAAGTTTTGAAGGTGTGGTAAGAAGAGCCTCATATCTGGAAGATAGCAGCGCTGCCTACCAGTTATTCGAAGATCATTACACGATATTTCAAGAAGCATACCACACATTTTTCCCTGATGTTAAAAAAATAGCGACTAGCTTTTCGAACGATTTGTGAAACGCTTATGCAGCTATCTTTGCCAAAAATAAATACCACATGAAGTTTCTATTGCTGAGTATTTCATTACTATTCAACTTTTGCATTTTCGCGCAACAAAAACCCACAGATTTAGATAAGTCGCCCATGGATATGAGCTACTGGCCTGCCAACTATCCTATTCTGAAAATCAGTGGTAAAGCAAAAGATGCTCCGATTGCTCGTGTTATTTATGGCAGACCTTTAAAAAGTGGACGCGATATTTTTGGAGGTATCATCAAATACAATGAAATATGGAGACTCGGCGCCAATGAAGCTTCAGAAGTAGAGTTTTTTAAGAACATACGTATCGATGGTAAATTGGTCCCTAAGGGAAGATATACTTTGTATTGCGTGCCTACAGAAGGTAAATGGACCATGATCTTGAATAAAGACAATTTCTGTTGGGGCAATTTTAATTATGATGCAAAAAAAGATTTGTTGAGAACTGAAATCGATATTGCCAGAAACAATGAAACTGTTGAAGCCTTCACCATTTATTTTGAAGAAACTAAAAACAACGGTGCCCAAATGATTATTTTATGGGATGACCTAAAAGCAACATTACCCATGACTTTTATCGAAGATGCTCCCGTAAAACCTACTAAAAAGAATTAAACCATCCCTTGTATGAAACTTGCTACAAAATATATACATGCCGGTACAGAACCCGATCCTTCCACCGGTGCCATCATGACACCTATTTATCAAACTTCTACTTATGTGCAGGAAGCACCTGGCGTAAATAAAGGTTTTGAATATGCCAGAAGTCAGAACCCAACCCGAAAAGCATTGGAAGAAGCCTATGCGCAAATCGAAAATGGAAAATTCGGACTGGCATTTAGCAGTGGTGTAGCAGCTACTGATGCCGTCATTAAACTCTTGTCACCCGGCGATGAAGTCATTGCTGCCAATGATATGTATGGTGGTACTTATCGCTTATTCACCAAAGTGTTTGAGAAATTTGGGATACAGTTCAAATATGTAGACACCACGAATGCGGAAAATGTAGCAGCTGCCATCTCAGCAAACACAAAACTCATCTGGATTGAAACACCTACCAATCCACTGATGAATATTACAGATATCGCAGCAGTTGCAGCCATTGCAAAAAAAGCGGGGGCATTGCTTTGTGTAGATAATACTTTTGCTTCCCCCTATTTACAAAACCCTTTAGATCTGGATGCAGATATTGTCATGCATTCTGCAACCAAATACCTGGGTGGACATAGTGATGTGATTCAAGGCTGTTTAGTAATGAATGATGCAGATCTGCGTGAAAAATTATACTTCATCCAAAAAAGTTGCGGTGCTGTTCCCGGACCAATGGATTGTTTTTTGGTGTTGAGAGGTATTAAAACCTTACATGTAAGAATGCAGCGCCATTGTGAGAATGGTGAAAAGATGGCTAATTTCTTACGCAATCATCCGAAAGTACAGCAAGTGTATTGGTGTGGTTTTACAGATCATCCCGGTTATGCTGTTGCCAGTCAACAAATGCGCGGCTTTGGAGGTATGATGAGCTTCACTTTAAAAAATGATAGTGTTGAGAATGCCAAGCGAGTATTATCTTCTACTCATGTATTTGCACTCGCAGAAAGTTTGGGTGGCGTTGAATCACTCATCAATCATCCGGCATCTATGACACACGCTTCTATTCCAAGAGAAGAAAGAATTAAAAATGGATTGAGTGATAGTTTAATCAGACTCAGTGTAGGTATTGAAGATATTGATGATTTGATCGCTGATATCGATCAAGCCATCGGATAATTTTCTTTGGTAAAATTGTATTGAAAAGGCATCACATATTCATGTGATGCCTTTCTTTTTTTATACATACTGATTACTGCTCATCCTTATTTACGACTTCCTATCCGATGAAACATGCAATTCGTACAACATAACAATTGTTCAAGATAAGGTTACTCAACTTTGTTATCCAAAAACAGATATATGCAACAGAATAAATGGATCATCGGATTATGCAGTTTACTCATCGTATTTTCGTCCTGTACCAAAACAATTACCGGCGAAGGACCTACCGCTACACAAATCAGACAAGTAGCTAATTTCAATAAGGTAAAAATCAATGGTTCAGGGGATGTTGAAATAGTTCCTTCCAACAACCAACAAGTCATTATCTCCGGATATACCAATCTGCTTGAGGTTTATGAATCAAAAGTGGTAAATGGAGAATTACAGTTAGGCTTTGAGTCCAGAAAGAACATACGCAATGATAATATCAAGGTAAAAATTGAAATTCCAGATATCAGAGGCGTGAATATCAACGGATCTGGGGACTTAGTTATCAATGGGTTTTTACAGGGTACTGATTTAAATGCTCTGATCAACGGATCAGGTAGGATAAGGATTCTGTCTTCTGCATTCAATAGCACTTCTTATAACATCAATGGTTCAGGAGATATTTTTGCTGCTGCTATTCCTTCTAAGAACAGTGAAGCTTCTATTACAGGATCAGGATTCATTGAATTGAACTGTACACAAAATTTAAAAGTACGTATCAGCGGATCAGGAACGATCGATTATTACGGTAATCCACCTACCACTGATATTGCTATTAGTGGCAGCGGGGTTGTAAGAAAAAAATAATACAAAAAAGCCGGATACAATAGATCCGGCTTTTTTATTTGACCCTCAATAATTTTTCAATCGCTTTATCCAAAGTAGCTTCTTGTTTAGCAAAACAGAAACGAATCACTCGATCATCTTTTCCATCTTTATAAAACGCAGAAACAGGTATCGTAGCAACTCCATACTCAGTTGTTAGTCGCTTAGCAAAAACCATATCCGGCTCATCGCTGATGGCTGCATAACTGTAACATTCAAAATAACTTCCGTGAGATGGAATACATTGAAAAGGCGTTTGCTCCATTTGTTTTCTGAAATAATCCCTTTTTTGCTGTATCTGAGCACCTAATTCCAAATAAGCCTGCGCGTCATCCAGGTAAGTGGCCAGTGCTACTTGTTTGGGCGTATCACAAGTAAAACAATTGAACTGATGCACTTTTCTAAACTCTTTCATCAATTCAGGCGAACTGATACAGTAACCTAATTTCCATCCTGTACAGTGATAGGTTTTACCAAAAGAAAAACATACAAAACTGCGTTTCAATAATTCAGGATAACGAAGGATACTTTCGTGTTTGAGTCCATCAAAGATCAAATGCTCATACACTTCATCACTTAGGATGATAATATTTGTTCCTTCCACTACAGTAGACAAAGTCTTCATATCTGAAGATGATAAAACTGCACCGGTGGGATTATGCGGTGAGTTGATCATGATCACTCTTGTTTTGTTCGTGATCTTTTGTTTCACTTCATCCCAAGGAATACTATAATCCGGATAATTCAAAGCGATACGTACGGCTACTGCGCCATTGATCTCAATATTGGGAATATAACTATCGTATGCCGGTTCAAATACAATCACTTCATCACCGGGTTGTAAAACAGTAGTCAATGCGGTATAGATGGCATAAGTGCCACCGGGAGTAACGGTAATATCTGTTTCGGCATCAATCGTAGTATGATACAACTGCTGCACTTTTGTTGCCAATTGCTGACGTAACAACGGATAACCATTCATGTGAACATATTGGTTGGCTCCCTCACGCATGGCTTTGGCTACTAATTCATGCAACGTTGCATGCATGGGGAAGTCGGGAAAACCCTGTCCCAGATTCACTGCATTGTGCTGCGCTGCCAGCTGGCTCATTACGGTAAAAATGGTGGTACCAACATCAGGAAGTTTGGAATGGATAGATACAGACATGTGTACTTCAGTTATTCCAGCAATTTACGAATGGAAATGAATTGACCATTATTATTCACCCCTTCTAATACAATTTTGAGTTTGGATGAAATATCATTGTTATAAAATACAACTTTAATCTTTGTATCAGACCCTTGAGTGATAAGATTAGGGTTCCAGTATAAAGTTCTTCGTATATCTGTTTTGGAAAAACTTTGCTGATCAACCGCATAATCAGGTTGATAGAATTCCCTGACAGCTGTATAACCTACCAAAAATAGATTGTCCAACCCTTTGATTGAACTGGTAAAATCTGCCCCTTTCTTCGTATAGATAGCAATAGCCCCACCGCCTGCGTTAATCAATGACCCTATAAAGGGTGGACGAAATACTTTCAAATATGCTACATCACTCATAGGGATCGTAGCTGCAAACTGCGTTTCAATTGGTACTTCATTTAAGAAGAAGCCAACACGACTGCTTCGCCAAATTACATTTGGATTAGTTGTCAATGCCCCTATGATTTGCATTCCGGGTACGCGACCTTGCAAATAATCAAATACGGTAAAACTGGAAAGTGCTCGTGGATCATTGATCATATAAAAAGAAAGAGCATCTGCATTTCTAAACATTCCACTGGCATAAGTCTCATCTAATTGTTCCAATCTACTCTTGATCCTTGTTTTCACCACTACTTCTTCCAATGTAGTTCCCTCGCGTAGCTTTTGTAATTGAATTTGTTGCAAAGCAATTGCACGCATCATCCTAATTTCTGCAGTATCATAACGGAAAACTGTTGTTGGTTGAATAGATTGATAATACGCTGTATCAATCAGATTTGTATGAATCGCAATATTCCCTCTTCCGGGTAAAACAGAGATTTTATTGAGTTGATAGTACAATTTTACAGTATCAAAAAAGATCACATTGGGCTCATAGATTGTGCCGCTTTTACCAATAGGTGTAAAACGCATCAAGGATGAAGAATCTTTACCACGAATGATCAAATTCAAAGTTTCGGCTTTCGCCAGTCTGCTTTCACTAAAACCATCGATCTTACCTGTTAAAGACAAATAATTTGTGTCTAAAGGATAGCGTGTAACCCAGGTAGAGCTATCCATTACTTTTTTCCAAACAAACTTCCTCCACCCATTGGTCAGCATCACAAGATCCAAATAATGTTTGGCTGAATCCTGCTGTTCATTAAAGTAAAAAGCGGGATTATGAATCTTCCCTTTGACTTCTGACGAAAGCAATAATGAACTGATGATATTTTCTGAACTATCATCGGGTAAATCATTGTTGGTAATAGCCAAAGAAAGGTTGGCAGGAATGGTGTCTGGTAATTCTATTTCAAATACGTTCTTTGCTCGTTTACCCAACCCGATCGTATCCAATCGAATTGTAGCTGCTGATCGATATTCATGATTATTGATGAAGATCAATCGTTCACAAACAGGATCTCCCATTCCATTCAGTAAAGTAATGGTAGCAGGACCGGTAGGAAGTTCCTTCACAGGTATTTTTACTTGTATAGCTGTTTCATTTTCAAGATTCACGATGCCACGTAATACCACTTGCTGATTCACTGTTAATAACATGGTAAGCTTTCTTAAATGTGGCGCCAGTGTTTCTGATCTTTGTATCTGCATATACCTTATTTCACCTGTGGCACTTACTTGCATGGTTATGCCATTGTTAACTGGTGTTGGCATTGGCGTTTGTTGAAGTAAACTATCGGGCGATAACCATTCAGCTGTATAAGAAATTCCGTGATCCGGAATAAAGGCAAATTTTCCCATGCCATCATGGAGTGATCTGAAACGTGCAACTTCTTCTCCCTTATCATTTTTGATCATACCCTGTACATGAATAGGATCACCATTTTTATCAGTAGCTTTTATTGCTACAAATGAAGTAATACCGCTCACCATTACTCCACCTTCCGGAAAAAATTGTAAACTGTATTCTTTTGTTTTAATCGGCGCTTGTATGGTTCTATCAGAAGACTGAAGTACTCGTATCTTTTTCTGAAATAAAAAGGCTGTATCAAAGTTCAGCATCCATTGTGTGTATGCTACTACATGAATCGTATTTCCGTTGTAATGCTCAGGAACTAAAAAAGTTCCGAATGCAGAGGACATTGCAATAGGTGATACTTGATGCGACAATAGTTTGCCTGATTCATCATACCAATCTGTATAAAAATTCCGATTCAGTCTCGAGAGATCCGGACCATTCATCAGATACGCTTTAAATCCAACCAATGCACCGGGAGTGTATGCATCATTATCAAAATGCATATACGCTTTTTCCTGAGGAAATCGCTCTTTATAAACTGTCAATAATTTTTCAAGTGATTGAGAAAAAGAAAGGCTTGCAATAGAAAGAAACAAACCTAAGATGCATAAGGGCTTTCTCATAAATAAGCGATTCGAGGTGATAAAAGCATATCAAATCGCTCATAAATTATGCAAAAAAATAATAGGTTCTATTTATAAAATATTGATTAGGGTGTAATTTGATTGGCCAGTCTTTTCAATTCAATCTCCGCCAACTTAGCCGTATAATTCAAATTCAACAACCTGAAACCCGATGCTTCAAAACTTTGCTGTGCCTGACGTACATCAATGATGGTAGCCTGATTGAGTTCAAAGCGTTTTAATACGAGGTCTACCAATTGCATGGAGAGCTTATAATTTTCAACCTCTGTTTCCAGTTGTTGCAATGCATTTTTATATGCCTGATAGGTTCTAACAGCACCTGTTTCTAAAGTTTGCGCCAACGTCTCTTTTTGCAGCACAGCATTTTTTGAATTGATCTCTGCTACTTGTTGTTGACGCTTGAATGCCGTACCATTATAAATAGGAATACTCAGGTTCAAGCTGATGAACGGACCAAAACTCTGGTTCTGCAAAATGAAACCTGCACCACTTCTGGTATTGTTGAAATTGTATCCGGTATTGGCACGAAGGGTAGGCATACCCAATGCTTCTGTTTCTTTTTCGATGAGTTCATTGATCTTGATCTGCTCATTCGCACTGAGTAACTGTGGGTTATCTTTCAACTTGGCACGAATATTTTCTAGTGAAAGATTACGCTCAACAATAATGGTATCCTGAATATTAATGGAGGAATCAGGGTTGAGGAATAATAAATTCAGCAAATCAGTTTTACCTTGTTGAATCACCAATTCCTGCTGTTGTTTTAATTGCACTTGTGAGTTCAGGTCCAATCTGGCCTGAAAAATATCGGCGTTATTGGATAATCCGGCTTCTTTGCGTGCCAGTAGGATATCCAATCTTTTTTGAAATACATCAATGGATTGCTCAATGGTTTTAATGAACTCCTGTTGACGAACCACATCATAATAACGGGTAGCTACTGCCGCCATTGTATTTTGAATCTGTGCATCCAGTAGGTAACGGTTTTGGATCACTAATTCATTCAATCGCTTTTTAGTGGTCACCACCCGATAGCCATTGGATAACAAAATACTACCGGTAACGCCCACACTTAAGTTGTTAGATCCAACATTGTTACGCGTTGTATTTCTAGATGGGTCCGGAAATTTCTGGTTGATGGAAATGATCTGTTCATTATCATTAGCAGTTGCCGTAACCGTAGGCAATGATCCCGCAACACCCGGATGATTATTGATGGTACTGATCTCTACATTATTCTTAGCCAATTGAATATCGAGGCTGTTCTTCAGTGCAAGATTGATGGCATCTGAAAGTGTAAGGCGACCTTGTGATAGCGCCATTCCTGCATTCAGACAACAAATGAGTATCAATAGTTTTTTCATTGGAGTGAAATTACCAACAGCATTCAACAATAACCGCTGTTTTTACACCAGCGGGCGATCAGCTTACAAAAGTGCCTACATTCATCCCTTCTACTACTTTTAGCAGGTTCCCGGGCTTGTTCATATCAAACACAATAATGGGGAGTTTGTTTTCCATGCAAAGGGTGAAAGCCGTCATATCCATCACTTTCAGGTTATTGGTGATACATTCCTGAAAACTGATTTTATCATATTTAGTGGCAGTAGGATCTTTCTCCGGATCTGCTGTATATACGCCATCAACACGGGTTCCTTTTAAAATCACATCCGCCTTCATCTCAATGGCGCGAAGAGAACCTGCTGTATCTGTTGTGAAATAAGGATTACCGGTACCGGCTCCAAAAATCACCACCCTTCCTTTCTCCAAATGACGCAAAGCTTTTCTGCGGATATAGGGTTCAGCTACCTGCTCCATATTGATGGCACTTTGTAAACGGGTATAGACACCAATCTTCTCTAACATCGCCTGCATCGCCATGGCATTGATCACCGTAGCCAGCATACCCATATAATCGCCATGCGCTCGCTCAATACCACTCTCTGCCTCATTCATGCCTCGGTAAATATTCCCTCCTCCAATCACAATCGCTACCTGAACCCCTAAATTGGTCACGAGTTTGATATCGTGCGCATATTGTTCAATGATCTGCGGGTTGAATGGATCACCATTTTTTTGATCACCTAGTAAGGCTTCACCCGATAACTTGAGGAGGATTCTTTTGAACTTAGGAAGCATGGGATTGATTTGTCTGCAAATAACCTGAATTTTTGGTCAAATGCCAAATAGCGAATGGCGAATAGCTAATGGGAGATGGTAGATTGAGCTATGAGCTGCAGGCTGCACGCTACAGGCTACAAGGCGTTTGGTTAATTCCCTCATGCTTCTCAGAGGTATATGGTCCTTAAGACTCCTGTATCGAACAAATAAACCATAACCCATGAGCCATGAACTATTGGCTACCAGCCACCAGCAACTCCGCCATTTCTATCGAGTGTTTCAATGAGTTCAGATCATTCCAATCGCTGTGTGCGACAATGATGTGTTTGGGAGACGGGTATTTTTGTTGTACTCTTTTTAAGGTGTTGGCATATTCTTTCACATTACCATCTCCTAAAAATCCCAGATTCTTATCGGAAGCGCCTTTGATCAAACAACCGCCATACAATACTTTCTCTGTGGGAAACCAAATCACAATATTATCTTCTGTATGACCCGGACCAGGATAAAATATTTCAAAGCGGTAATTCCCAACCTGAAACAAAGTATCCTCATCCATAAGAAAAGCCGCTCGCTTCGCAGCATTCTTTTTACTCAGTTCATCTGTTTTTCGAGTAGTATAAGTCCTGATACCTTTTTGATGATAATATTCCAATCCCGCTGTTTTATCACTATGCCAATGGGTAGCAAAAGCCATGATGACGGGTTGATGATGTTTGGCTTCTATACTATCTAACAAAGGTTGAAACTGTGTAGTATCCCAAGGTGTATCAAACATAACCACACCTTCTTTTGTGACCACATACATTCCATTCGCAGGTACTTGTGTATTTTGATAAGTATTGTATGTGGTGTAGATATAAAAATGATTCCTGAGCGCTGTGATCTTGAGTTTGGGATTTGTCGATTGTGCAATCAATGGAATAATTAAAAAAAGAAAGCCGAAAGACAATAATAACTTACGCATAGGATAGATAATGAGGATTTGAAGCAAGATACTTATTTATAGTTACCCTGAGGAGCGTTTACAACCTCAACTGCAACTTTTGGAAAGTTTTAAAACTTTCCAAAAGTTCATCTGTATCAAAAATTGGAAGTGCTACTACTCCTCACTTATATTTGGAATATGATAACCGGTTTAGAATATCATGATTAAAAAAATCCAATACCATGAATCTACTTTCAGTTCTTCGATTTAGTTTTTGTTTAGCAGCCATGCTCATAACACAGGATACCCTCGCGCAGATAACTACGCAATTCCTTGAACCGAATGTGTCCATCACATATGATAGCACCCGATTCAAACCCTACAAAAGAGATGCTTTCACGTTTCGGGTACAGGGTGAACAGACTGAAATAAAAGTAATGCCCGGACTACCGGAAAAAGCTCCAACGATCGATAATAAGAAACCAACCAACCTTTCTGAACTGGAAGACTATTATAAGAATACAATCGACAGACTAAAAAAGAATCCTAGCTCTTTTGCTTTGTCAGGCAATCCGATCATTGAATATGATCGAAAATTCCAAAAAATAGGAGCGTTTCGCGGTTTTAGTTTTGTAGAGGAAGGTAAAACTGATAAAAAACGTTATGCGCAGATATATGCAGGTCATTTGTCAGCCAACGATTATACATCCATATACTTACGCTCATTTGAGCAGAAACCGGTGGCCACTCTATATCAAATACTAAACGAATTTTTAAAAGGTTTTAAATCCTATTCAGCTGCAGAATTATCTACACATGAAGCAGATATACAAAAGAAATATACCGTGGTAGTGAGTAAGGCCGAGACTATCCCGGCTTCATTACAGCAACGTGCAAAAGAATATATTGCCCTGGTGCGCACCAAAGAGCCGATGCAAGACAAGATCAAAGAGGTATACATATCGGCTGATGGCTACGCCGAAGTTTTTTCACCCAATGAAAAAGGAGAAATCTATATCGCCACGAAAAGCAATAAAAAAGGAATGATAGAAAGAACGGGCAGACTGATCGTCATTTCACCCATTGGCAAACACATCAGTATTCCATTTAGCTTTCAATATGAACAGCAATGATCTTGTACCGATATCACTTGGAATATACTATTGCCTATAGATTCTAGTCCACCATTTCCAGCAGAATAAACCCTGAAAAAACAGAAATACCATTAATGATATTAGTGTAGGTATTTCTTTGATCATACTTGGACTACCTATAAAAAAAGCAGTGATGATGGATACCGATAATACGACATAGGATCCTTTGAGAATCATCCACCACTTCTTGGTATTCACCATCAAAGAATATATCCAGCATAAAAATGCCAACCCAAAACCTACATTAAAAAAACTGATCTCCTGAAAAAAAGATAACAAGAAAAGTAAACCCAATGGGATGGTTAGTTTATCTCCGGTAATCAGGAATAAGGAAAAGCAGAGCATGGAGAACATGTCGATTATAATAGAGTGTAGAAGAAAATTTTTCATACTTTAAATTAATGAATTAAGGGCTGATTGCATTTCCTGCAACTTATCTGAATAAACTTTTGGAAAGCTTCGGAGTTTTCAAAAAGTTTATTCTCAATTGGAGCTGAATGATGAAGGAATTTCTCCGCAGAGTCCCTCGTACCTCGGAGACATCTGCGATGAACTTCTTTTAATTTGAAGACTCTGCGGAGAAGAAAAGTTTATTCTCAATTGGAAGTGAATGATGAAGGAATTTCTCCGCAGAGTCTCCGAGGTACGAGGGACTCAGCGAGCGCTCACACATAGGAATGAAAATATTTTATTCTTAGTTACGAATAAGTGGAATGAATTGCGTGAAGTAAAAACAAATAAATACACCCTAGCGGTGTGGCGCGCAGAGTCCCTCGTACCTCGGAGACATCTGCGATGAACTTGTTTTGATTTGAAGACTCTGCGGAGAAGGAAATTTATTGTTTTGTGCTCCTTTTCGCAAACGACCATCCCCTGCTTATACTTTTTTTAGAAAACACATCCGATAAAAAATTAAAAAATAAAAACGGAATGTAGGTAAAAAGCGAAACTACGGGTAATGCTAAAATTGGAAGCGCAATCAAACTTCCTTGTGTTGTGAAAACCAGCCCTACTACGGCTAAAATCAGAAGAATGGGTAAAAAGATCCCCCAATACTTTCTACCTGCCTTATGCAATATCGTAATTGAACTGATATCTTTAATGGCAACTTTTCTTATGCTATTCAATTTCGAATTACGTATTAAACCAATACTATCATTTGAAACTTGATAAAGCTGCCCCGAAATCTTGCTAGAAGCATTGTTGTATCGAATGAGTAAATGAGTTCCTAATTTGTACTCAAACTGTTTAGTTCCTTTTGTAGCCACTAAAAATGAGTCTGTTTTTGGAACTTTCATTAAAGTGGTGGAAAAAGCTTCCTGAGTAAATAGAAGAAGTAAAGTAAACAGAAATAATTTTAGTGCGAATAGTAAATTGTGTGTATATATTTTTTTCAAATCATAAAATTGATACATAAAAATAGTTTTTTGCTAACTGTTATTCCTTTTTTGCAGGGCATACTTTCTCAACTCTACCCCTCATCTTAAAAAGAAGCAGCTTCCCCGCAATGTCCTCTCGTACCTCAGGAGACGATGCGGAGAACTTCTTTTTTATTTGGACACACTGCAGAGAAGGAAAGTCTCCTAAGAAAAACTAGTAAGCAAATTAGAATTTTCATCGCGCATTGGCACAAATGCGTACGTACAGTTACATCCTTTAGGGTTTGTGCAATCTCGAGACCCTAGGTATTGATTTTTTAAAACATCGTCGGAAGAAAACATGTGTTGATTAAGATTATCACAATAAGGGCAACAATTGCCAGAAATTATCTCAACCTTTAACTGAAAGTTGGTTTCAGAAATGGTTTTTCGCACCAAGGCCGCTAACGCAAGTTGCAGTATTTCATTGGCTTTTACTTTTTCAACTTTTCTTCTAAACCAAAGCATCTCCATATAAATCATATTTTGATACTTATATAACTCTTGTTCTGTTTTAGACTGTTTCGCTGACTCGTATAATAAGCTCTGAAAAATAAACCATAGATAATCTTTGATTAATGTAGGACGATTTTTAGACCAAGTTTCATAATAACTTCGGATATTTTCCTCAGTCATTCCGAATTCACTAAAAAATGACATGTATTCATTTATCAACCAATCTAAGTCGAGTATTTTTTTTGTCATAATAGTTTATTCGAATGAATTGATTAGAATCGTCCCCCTAATGCTTTATAAAGTTCTAAAGTCTGTTTAATCCCATTTAATTGTGATGGACTAATCGCCCTTGTGTCATAATATTGCCTTCCTATCAGCTTCATTTTTGCTGACTTAGCATTTGCTAACGCATTTATCAGTTCTTTATCCGATTCTGAAACTGATTCATCAAACCATTCCCATATATATCCACCATCACCCGAATCTGTTTCTGTATTTAAAGGAACATATTCATACGCCTTCCCATCAATTGAGAACTGAATACGACTAAAGAATAACCAGTCATCGTTATAATATTGAAGCCTAAATCTCAAATTACTTGGCATCCCATTTTCGGTTTGGAAATAACAATAGATACCATTGGCATTTGTATAAATTGGTGCAGACTTTGGTTTGTACCATTTTTTGTTCTCGTTAGAAAATTCATCCTTTTTTATACGGAATAATTTTTCTAACTGCTTAACCTTAGCAGAATCTATATTGACGCTTTTTGAAAAAGATTCTTGCTTCTCTTTTTTGTTCTTGTTAATCGACTCTTGAATTGAATTTCTAAGTGAAAATATTCTTTCTTGTATTTCTTTTTCTCGTACGTCCTTATTTGCAAAACTCATGTTAGAGATCTCGTTACCCTTATCATCATACAATTTAAAATCTTTTGGCGTCGAATATACCTTACCAATTGAAGTTTGCATATCCCTATTGACCTTTATTGAAATACAAAATTTTTGAAAAGCAGCCAAATATGCTGAACTATCACTTTGTTCATTTATAATTTGAGCATCTTTTTCCTTTCGATCTATGCTCCCTAGTAAACTTTCTTCATCTACTATTTCTACATACTTGTAGTTCTTTTTATTTTCACAAGCAGTAAAAATGAAAAGTGAGAAAATAATTATAAATACTTGCTTATTCATAATATTTATTTTGTATTTACTGTTGATTATGCTTACACGCTTTATTTTACAGTGTTTTTCCTATAAATATTTCATTAATATTATTCATCCGCAATAAAGCCCTGCGTATCTTGGAGACTTTGAGGATAAAGAATAGAAGTCTTTATATTTTTGCCATAATGTTCTACTGTTATTGTGTCGCCCTAAAATCGCGTATAATTTCATAAATATGTGACCTTCTACATCTAATCTCAATTAGGCTAATTCACATATTCACTTCATTACCACTTAAGTAAAATTATATCCGCTTATTGTTTTCCCTTTCGGAAAAACACCATCACCTTTGCACAACAATCTCTCGTTCGCACTTCAATAAAATCAGGAAATAAAAAGTATGGGGGAACTCTAATATACTGATTTATTTGAATATTGCAAGCCTTCGCTGCGCTTGGTGTGAATGGTGAATTGTGAATGGTCAATGTGAGTTTGTTGGGGGGACGTTTTGTTTTTATCATACTTGTTAGAGGTGAGAGACCCCTCCTTCGTCGGGGTGACTCCTCTCCGCCCAGGAGGATCGGGGCGACGAAGGGTTCCCAATCTCGTAACTACCTACCCCTTAATGCCACTACTTTTGCATCCACATCCATTGAGCCACAAGAAATTACATATCGCCCTGGTAGGTAACCCGAATAGCGGGAAGAGTTCGCTCTTCAACAGCCTTACCGGATTGAACCAGAAAGTGGGCAACTTTCCGGGTGTTACTGTCGATAAAAAGACCGGCAGCACCCGATTGGATGACCGTACCGAAGCTGAACTCATTGATCTGCCCGGTACTTACAGTCTCTATCCTCGCAGAGCCGATGAATGGGTGGCTTACAAAGTACTCATGGGTGCCGATACCGATCTGAAAGCCGATGTGGTATTGCTCGTTGCCGATGCCAGCAACCTCAAACGCAACCTGCTCTTCTGTAGTCAGATGATTGATCTGAAGATTCCGGTTGTGATGGCACTCACCATGAATGATATCGCTTCCAAAAAAGGCATCAAGATCGATATCAGTGGACTGGAAGCCGATCTGGGTATTCCTGTTGTAGCAGTAAACCCCAGAAAAAACAAAGGTCTTAACGAACTCAAGAAAGTATTGGCACAGGTATCCAGACTGGGTAACAGTGCCGTACCTCGTGATTTCATCGACAATAAAAAATTGGCAACATCATCCATTGACGCCATTCAACAACTCGATGGTTCTTTGAGTGATTATGCTGCTGTACATTATCTCATCAACCACAAAAGTTTTCCGCTCAGCGAAACTGTTCAGCAAAAAATAGAACAGATAGAGATCGATCATAAATTCAATCCCACCAAAACACAGGCAGAAGAGATCATGCAGCGATACACACGTATCCGCCAGATCATGCAGCAAAATGTGTTGGAGCCGGGACCGCTTGAGAAAAAACTTTTTACCGATAAACTAGACAACCTACTCCTTCATCATACCTGGGGTTATGTGATTTTGTTATCCGTTCTCTTTCTTTTATTCCAAAGTATTTTCTGGCTCGCCGCATTTCCCATGGATGGTATTGAATGGGGCTTTGCAGAGATCAGCGGATGGTTAGGTACGCATCTTCCTTCGGGTTGGTGGAGTGATCTCATCATCAATGGACTGGTAGCGGGATTGAGTGGTATACTCGTTTTCGTTCCGCAGATCATGATCCTCTTTGGATTGATCACCATTCTCGAAGACACCGGTTATATGGCGCGTGTGAGTTTTCTCAGTGATCGACTCATGCGTAAAGTAGGTTTGAACGGCAAAAGTGTAATGCCCATGGTAAGTGGTTTTGCTTGTGCAGTACCCGCTATCATGAGTGCACGTAATATCGAGAACAGAAAAGAACGATTACTCACCATCATGGTTACACCTTTGATGAGTTGCAGCGCTCGTTTACCGGTATACACTATTTTAATCTCTCTCGTCATTGATGATACTTACTATTTCGGTTTCCTGAGTTTGCAAGGGCTAGTGATGATGGCACTCTATTTACTTGGTACGGTGATGGCACTCATCGTGAGTTATGTGATGAAGTGGTTCATCAAGATCAGTGAGAAAAGTTTCTTCATCCTCGAACTCCCCATCTACCGCGCCCCTCGTTGGAAAAATGTAGTCATCACCATGGTAGAGAAAGCACGCATCTTTGTTACCGATGCGGGTAAAGTCATCATGGTCATCAGCTTACTGCTGTGGTTCTTGAGTAGTTATGGTCCGGGTGACAGAATGGAAAAAACGGAGACAAAATATGTAGCACTGATCCAGCAAATGCCTGATCAGATCGACTCCTTACAAAGACAATTGTCTACCGAAAAATTACAGAACTCTTATGCGGGTATCCTCGGACAATTCATTGAACCTGCGATTCAACCTTTGGGATACGATTGGAAAATTGGTATCTCTCTCATCACTTCTTTTGCGGCACGTGAAGTGTTTGTGGGTACGATGGCGACACTCTATAGTGTAGAAGAATCTGACGATAGTTCTTTGCGTGCTAAACTTCAATCTGCAAAACATGCGGATGGTTCTAAAGTGTATACGCTGGCAGCGGCACTTTCGCTGATGGTGTTTTATGTGTTGGCAATGCAGTGTATGAGTACGCTGGCAGTAGTAAAGCGTGAAACCAAAAGTTGGAAATGGCCCACCATTCAATTGATCTACATGACCGTTCTTGCTTACGGCATGAGCTGGATTACTTACGTTTTGTTTAGCTAAATAATTATGGATGCGTGTGATGGGACGCAGATTTTTATGATTGATTATGATTTTTAGATTGATCAGCGTTGATCATAAAAAATTATAACTAATCTGCGTCCCATCAATATAACGTTGATTATTTTTTAAAAAAATAGGATGGCACGCAGATTATTATGAATAATTATGATTTTAGATTGATCAGCACTCATCATAACAAATCATAAAAATCTGCGTCCCATAAAATTATTTCATAGAAGTTTACCTTTTATAATACTCCCACAACAAGGATGATAATTTTCTAGTAAGAGTCCAGGCTTCGTTGGTGGGGGTCCAGCTTTGGTCTTGGTTGTTTTTGGTGCAGATGCAGAAGACATAATTCACACCTTCGCCTTGTACATAAATCACTTCACTCCTACTCGCATTCACCGCTCCGTTTTTACTCGCTACAAAAACACCCGCAGGTATAACTGATAACCCTTCTTCATCCCAATAATTTCTGCCAAGTAGTTTCAACATCTTATCACTCGCAGAATCACTAAGAATTTGTCTGGCAGCTATCTTCTCAAACAATGTCGCCATTTCACGCGGTGTGGTTTGTCCCCAACCGTAGATCTTTCTGATCTCTTCTCGTCCGGCAGTGCGACTATTCACTTTGGTATTCGGAAATCCCAAACTATCCATCAATTGATTGATGCGTGTACCCGTACCCGCCAATGACTGCAACCATAAACTGGCAGTATTATCACTCGTGGTGAGCATGAGCATCATCACTTTACTCAGATCAATCTTCTCATTGTTCTTGAAGGAACCTAAAATATCTACTCCTTCATACAACAATGAATCTTTGTAAGTCAATGATTGATGATAATCCAATTCTTTTTTACTGATCTTATCCATCACACCAATCATGATGGGTACTTTCACCATACTGGCGGTTGGGAATACGGTATCCGCATGTACGGCTACTACTCTATTCTTCTTCAGATCATGCACATACACACCAATATCTCCACGGAAACCTTGTAAGAGTGTTTCAATTTGATGCTGTAATTTTTTATCGGTCTTTTGCGCATTCAACTGAATACAACCAATAAGCAAACAAAGAAGGAAAATACGTTGCATAGCAAGAGATTGATGCAACAAGATAGAAATTTAAAATATATCCTCCGCGTAATCTCTGGTTCTCTCGCTCTCAGTGATTATTTTTTACCACAGAGTAACACAGAGTTTGGCGCAGAGTTTCACGGAGAAAAAGGGGTGATTTAAATTATTAGACAACTCTGTGCACCTCTGTGCCGTACTCTGTGTCACTCTGTGGTTATTTTTTCACCACGGAGTGACACAGAGCACGGCGCAGCGTTATTACTCACCCCATGCCGCCAATACCTCTTCCGCATGTTTTTTGGAAGCAGGCTTCTGGATGATGTTTTTGATCTTACCATTCTCATCAATCAAAAAAGTAGTACGAATGGTACCCATGAATTCTTTACCCATGAATTTCTTCAGTTGCCATACCCCATACTGTTCATGAATTTTTAAATCTTCATCAGCCAATAAAGGAAAAGGTAACTGATGTTTGGTCTCAAATTTTTTATGGCTTTTCACATCATCACTACTCACCCCAATCACCTGAAAACCCTTCTTTTTCAATAAAGTATAATTATCTCGCAGATTACATGCCTGCACCGTACAAGTTGGGGTATTATCATGCGGATAGAAATACAACACCACTTTCTGTCCCTTGAAATCTGTCAAAGACAGTTTCTTGCCATTCTGATCAACCCCCTTAAAAACAGGCGCTTTTTTGCCAATCACAGGTAATGCCATATTTGAATTTTGCGCGAAGGTAGGTGAGGAAAGCTGCACGCTCCAAGCTACAAGCCACAAGTTTTTTTGCTATAAAGGGGGGTCTTTACCTTTTTTCCTGCTTGCAGCCTGCAGCTTGAAGCTTGCAGCTAAAAAATAATCCCCCCATAACCCTCCCTTCCTTACATTTGCACAATTTATTTTTTCGTCCCATGCCCAAAGATCAATCCATCAAATCTGTGTTAATTGTAGGTTCGGGTCCCATTATTATCGGACAGGCCTGCGAGTTTGATTATTCCGGTTCTCAGGCTGCCAGGAGCTTGCGTGAGGAAGGTATTAAAGTGATCCTCATCAACAGCAATCCCGCCACCATCATGACCGATCCGATGATGGCTGATAAAGTGTACCTCCTCCCCCTTACCGTTGAAAGCATTGAACAGATCCTGGAAGAAAACCAGATCGATGCCGTGCTGCCGACCATGGGTGGACAAACAGCCCTCAACCTCTGTAAAGAAGCTGATGAATTGGGCGTGTGGGAGAAATATGGCGTGCGTATGATTGGGGTGGATGTGGCTGCCATTGATACCGCCGAAGACCGTGAGAAATTCCGTCAGCTGATGGTGAAAATTGGTATGGCCGTTGCCCCCAGCCGTGTGGCCAACAGCTTTTTGGAAGGAAAAGAGTTTGCACAAGAGATTGGTTTTCCATTGGTGATCCGTCCGTCATTCACCCTCGGTGGTACCGGTGGTGGATTCGTACACAGCAAAGAAGACCTTGATGCGGCACTGGAGCGTGGACTGAAAGCTTCTCCCATCCATGAAGTACTGGTAGAGAAAGCAGTGTTGGGATGGAAAGAATTTGAATTGGAATTATTGCGTGATCAGAATGATAATGTTGTCATCATTTGTACCGTGGAGAATGTAGATCCGATGGGTGTACATACCGGTGATTCTATTACCGTGGCTCCAGCTATGACGCTCAGCGATACCGCTTTCCAGGAAATGCGTAACAAAGCCATGCTGATGATGCGCTCACTGGGTAATTTCGCCGGTGGTTGTAACGTACAGTTTGCCTTGAATCCGGAGACAGAAGAATTGATCGCAGTGGAGATCAATCCACGTGTGAGTCGTTCTTCTGCATTAGCATCTAAAGCAACCGGTTATCCCATCGCGAAAATCGCAGCTAAACTGGCCATTGGTTATTCACTCGATGAACTGCAGAACCAGATCACCAAAACCACTTCCGCTTATTTCGAACCCACACTGGATTATGTGATCGTAAAAATTCCTCGCTGGAACTTCGACAAATTCAAGGGTGCCAATGATACCTTAGGATTACAGATGAAGAGCGTAGGTGAAGTGATGGCCATTGGTCGCAGCTTCACAGAAGCCATTCAGAAAGCATGTCAGAGTTTGGAGAATGAAGCAGTAGGATTGGGATATTATGGTAAGAGCTTGATGAAGAGTGAAGAACTCACTGAATATATCAAAACCCCGAAATGGGATCGCATTTTCCGAATCAAAGATGCGTTGATGCAGGGTTCTACGGTAAAATCTATTTCACAAGCCACGGGTATCGATCGTTGGTTCATCTATCAGATCCAACAGATCTGTAATATGGAAAAAGAGATTGCTAAATATTCGTTGGATACTTTACCGGAAGACTTGCTCAAAGAAGCCAAGAAAAATGGTTTCAGTGATGCTCAGATCGCCAATATCTTACATGGCGATTGTAACGATGAACAAGTCTACGAAAAACGCAAATCACTTGGCATTACCCGCGTCTACAAAATGGTAGACACCTGCAGCGCCGAGTTCGAAGCGAAGACACCGTATTTTTATAGTTCTTTCGAGGGATGATCGAAGTGAAAGGTGAAAAGTGAAAAGTGAAACCATTTCACCTTTCACTTTTCACCTTTCACTCATTTCTCCCTTTCTTTGCACTGACTTTCAAAAACATAACACCGTATGAAACTTAAAGACATCCAGATCCTCAATGAAAAAGAAACACGTGCCGGTTTTGGTGAGGGTATTCATGAGCTTGCGAAAGAGAATGAAAATGTAGTGGTACTCACTGCCGACCTCGCAGGATCTTTCAAGTTGGGACCTTATATCAAAGATTTCCCTAATCGTTTTATACAGTGTGGTATTGCTGAAGCAAATATGATTGGTATTGCTGCTGGATTAACCATCGGCGGTAAAATTCCATACACTACTACTTTCGCCAACTTCAGTACGGGTCGTGTCTATGATCAGATTCGTCAGAGTGTAGCGTATAGCGATAAGAATGTAAAAATTTGCGCCTCACATGCTGGATTAACACTGGGTGAAGATGGTGCTACCCACCAAATTTTGGAAGATATTGGATTGATGAAGATGTTACCCGGTATGACCGTGGTTGTTCCTTGTGATTTTAATCAGACCAAAGCTGCTACCAAAGCCATTGCTGATTTGCATGGTCCGGTATACCTGCGTTTTGGTAGACCGAAATGGCCCAACTTCACCAAAGAAGATGGTAGCGATTTCGTGATCGGTAAAGCACAAAAAATGAGTGAAGGAACGGATATTTCCATCTTCGCTTGCGGACATATGGTTTGGAAAGCAATTGAGGCTGGAAAGATCTTAGAAGAAAAAGGTATCAGTGTTGAATTGATCAACATCCACACCATCAAGCCACTCGATGAAGCTGCCATCATTGCTTCTTTGAGCAAAACAAAATGTGCAGTTACCGTAGAAGAACACAATATCATTGGCGGAATGGGTGATGCTGTTGCACAAGTAGCAGCCAGACATTGTCCGGTTCCTATTGAATACATCGGCACCAACGACACTTTCGGTGAAAGCGGTAAACCCAACGAACTCCTCGCAAAATATGGATTGGATACGCCGTTTATTGTGGCGGCAGCGGAGAAAGTTATGGGGAGGAAGTAGGAAAGTGAAAGGTGAAAAGTCAAAAGTGAAAAGAGAGTATTTCTAGTAAAGGAATACTCTCTTTTTTATGCAACCCTTTCACCTTTCACTTTTCACTTGTCTCTCACCAACGCCCTATCCACCGACAACTTCCCTGAACCTGAAGCAAGTAACGCTAGTGCTAGTCCGATGACTAAGAGATGGTACTCGTAGCCTTCTCCTTTTTGGGTACCAAACCAGTTCATGAAAAAGCCATACTCTGCATGACTGGTGATGATCATGCCGATGAACATAATAACAGTGCCGAGTGCTATCAACCTGCTGGCCACTCCCAACAAGATGAACAAAGCACCCACGGATTGTAACATGATGACCATGAAACCAATAAGCCATGGCAATTTTTCTACCTCAGTAAAGTATTGCATGGTGCCGGCAAACCCATAACCACCAAACCAACCCAACAATAATTGACAACCATGTGGCAATATGACCAATGCCAATGTGAGACGAATGATCAGCCCTGTGATATGATCACCGCTGTTGAATAAAAATTTAAACTTTTGCATACGAATTATTTTATGATACAAAAGTTCATCGGTTCGTTTCGGTAAAAAATGAACCAGTTCAAGTTTTTATAATTTCGATACGACCGACTCATTTCTTGAAGCAGTTCATTTTTCAGCGGAGTTGCTATACTGAGTTTTGCTGTAAAGCATTTCAGTATGAAAATGATATTTACAGCAACACTATTCTTGTTCATTGCAGTGGTACATGCACAAAATATTCCCGTGGAATTGATGGCAGGTCATGAATACCTGAACTACCAACACAGCATTCATCGCAAAACTTCAGCAGGTAGTCGGTTTGGCTGGACACATATTACCAATATGGTCAGTCGTTATCAAACCAAAACGGCAAAAGGAGGTAGACCGAATGAAATGATGAATCAAGGATATCTTACAGCGATGATCCATCCTAAGATCACCATCATGGGTGGTTTCTTCTACACACCTGTTACGGATGTGAAAATATCCCTTGTAACACAGTTTGCACATAAGACCAAAAACTGGTTCATGATTGTATCACCTCGATTTGATGCAGGTAAAAAGAATTCGTATGAACTATTTGGTTTGTTCGAATACCAACCGATGCTCAACACAAGAACCAAACTCTATTCCCGTTTTCAATTCATGACCAATCATGGCAATGACGGACACAACAGAAGTTACCAGCAGTTACGCATTGGTTTAGATAAGAAAGCGATTCAATTTGGTGTAGGTATTACGGTTGATCAGTATGGTCCTAAGACTGAGATCACCACCAATTCAGGTGTGTTCATTCGTAAGCTCATTTAATATGGCGGGTCTTTGATCTTTGTTTGTCTACGATACGCTTTTTGATCTTACTAAGAAATTCAGCAGACATACCGAGATAAGAAGCAATGTGTTTTTGAGAAAGGTGTTGATCCATATCCGGATACATTTCACGAAAGGCTAGATAGCGTTGTTCAGCATCCATACTCAGCGATTCCAATACTCTTCTTTGAAATGCCGCATAAGCTTTCTGTATGAGCAAACGAAAGAACCGCTCCATAGCTGGCACTTGACGATATACCTCCTGTAAATGCTCATAGGAAAAAGAAAGTACTTCTGTTTTTTCTAAAGCCTCCGTATACAGTATCCCTTTGGTTTGTGTAATGAAACTGCTGAAGTCACCTGTCCACCAATCACAAATACCCAATTGAACCACGTGCTCTTGTCCGACCTGATCAATATAATATACCCTCGCAGCACCCGATACAATATAATTGGTGTATCGATTGATTTCACCTTCCTTGGTTAAAAACTCTCCGCGTTTGAATGTTCTTGGAGTAAGATGATCAATAATAAGCTGCTCTTCTGATTCAGTCAGTTCTATGAATTTCTTGAGATGATGCAATATTTGAATAGCAGACATATTTAAAATTAATGAATATAGTTACATTTGGTTATGCGCTTATCATTATTATTTTCATGGTTTCTCATCAGTATTTCGGTTAATAGCCAACCGGAGATTGCATTGAAAGATGGTCAACTATGGTTGAACAATACAGCCGTTGCCATTAAAACCAATCAACTGCTGCTTGACCAGGCTATGAATACAAAGAGCGTGAATAGGTATATCACCAGTACTTATAATTCTTCCACTAATTCCATTGATCCTACCAACTACTATCAAGTACTTTACAAAGAGTCTGCTATAGCATTTCGGTTATCTGCGCCTGAAAAAGAGATCGAAGAAATAGTGATCCGGTTACACATGGAGCCTTTGTTCGATCTGCCGAAACGTTTACAAAAAAGAACATATGCGATGTATCAAGGTAATATTATAATTGGCAATGTAGTATTGAATCAACAAATCACAACAGAAACCGTCAATACTTTATTCGACCCGAAAGATGTCTTAGTGAAGGAAGTAAGATGTATTGGCAATCATCCGGTACCGTATATGGTAATAAGAAATGGTGACTGGTTAGTAGAACTCTTTTTTAGTGTTATAGGTAATCAGCTAAAAAATGTGGTGCTTAAGCACTGATGTTGCATTTTGAAATAGAACACAGATTTTCATGATCTTCATGATAAGTCATGATTTTGATGAGTCTATCTGCGCCAATCATGACAATCATGAAAATCCGTGTTCTATCATACTACATTGGCCGTAGATTTTTATGATTAGTTATGATTTACGCAGACTATTCATTTAAAATCATAACCAATCATAAAAATCTGCGGCCCATAAAAACACTCAAGGCGCTAATCTCTCTACTTTCCAGCCCTGTTCTGTTTTCGTGTATTTGAATCGATCATGCAGTCGGCTGCTTCTTCCCTGCCAGAACTCTATCACTGTTGGCTTTACTCGATAACCTCCCCAATGTTCCGGACGAGGAATGGTTTGTCCGGAGAATTCACTGGTATATTTGGCAACATTCAATTCAATTACATTTCTATCCGGTATCACTGAACTCTGTGGCGATGCCCAGGCACCAATACGACTTCCTTCCGGACGGGAATGAAAATATTCATCACTCTCTGTCGCACTGATTTTTTCGACTGTTCCTTCAATGCGTATTTGTCTCTCCAATTCTTTCCAGAAAAAAACCAATGCCGCTTTCGGATTATCAGCCAGCTCCTGTCCCTTGTGACTATCATAATTCGTGAAGAAAACAAAACCTTGTGGATCGTATCCTTTCAATAAAACAATTCTTGCCGAAGGAACACCTTGCTTGGTGGCTGTAGCCAATGTCATAGCATTTACTTCATCAATTTCACTGTTCACCGCATCCTGCCACCAATGTTCAAACTGAACAAAAGGATCAGACGCTATATCACCTTCATTTAAGGAATGTTGTTTGTACTCTTTTCTAATATCAGCCACAGATGTTTTCATACAAGAAGTTTCTACTGCAAAAATACGATCTATAAAAGGAAAGTTGAAGACATAAAAAAAGGGTGAAAACAATCGCTCCCACCCTTTTCACTTTTGACTTTTCACTTTTCACCTAATCAGTTATATCCATCTTCTTCGCCTCATGCTTTCCAGAAATGAACGTATACACGGCCGGAATTACAAATAAAGTCAGCACCAATGAGAACATAATACCACCCACCACTACAATACCCAATGGCATTCTACTGGTAGCTGCTGCACCAAAACTTATAGCGATAGGTAAGGCTCCTAAGGCTGTTGCCAGACTTGTCATTAAGATCGGACGTAAACGTTGTGCAGAAGCTTCGATCACCGCTTCTGTTTTCTTCAATCCGAATTCGCGTTTTTGGTTGGCAAATTCTACAATGAGGATACCATTCTTTGTCACCAATCCAATGAGCATGATCATACCAATCTGTGAGAAGATATTTAAAGTCTGATCAAATAACCACAAGCTCAGTAACGCACCTGCCAATGCAAGCGGTACCGTGATCATAATGGTGAATGGATCTTTAAAACTTTCGAACTGTGCAGCCAATACCAAATAAATGAGTATCAGTGCCAATCCAAATGCAAAACTGGTATTAGATGAGCTCTCCGCATAATCGCGCGATGCGCCACCTAGTGCCGTTTGAAAACTTTCGTCCAATAGTTTATCGCCAATAGCCTGCATCGCTTTTACTCCATCGCCAATGGTTTTACCTTCAGCTAAAGATGCAGAAATAGTAGCAGCCTTAAAGCGGTTATAATGGTATAATGTTGGCGGGTTTGAATTCTCTTCAAGCTTTACAACGGATGTTAATGGAATATTTTCACCCCGACTATTGCGTACATATAAATTGGAAATATCGCCCGGCTCCTGACGATCTTTTAGTTCTACCTGAGAAATTACCTGATACTGCTTACCATTCATGATAAAGTATGCTAGTCTTCTGCCACTAAATGCACTTGATACGACATCTGCCACATCTGAAATGGACAAGCCCAGATCTTTTGCTTTGATTCGATCAATGGTCAGTTGTAATTCAGGTTTATTAAATTTCAGGTTCACATCTACATTGGCGAATGTTTTTTCTTTTCTGGCTTCTTCCAGAAACTTAGGAATCACTTCTTTGATCTTTTCAAAATCAAGATTCTGCAAAATATATTGTACAGGTAATGATCCGCGAGAACCCAAGCCTACTGAGATAGTTTGCTCTTCTACCGGAAATATTCTTGCATTATTGAACTGTGGTAATTTTTTACTGATATCTCTGGCGATTTCGCTTTGACTTCTTGTACGTTTATCCGGATCTACAAAAGCAATACGTGCAGTACCACTATTGATACCACTTCCGCCAAAACCCGGAACTGCTGCAAATACAAAAGCTTTCTCCGGAACTGAATCTGATAGATAATCAATCAACTTATTCCCCACATCCACCATATAACTATAGCTGGCTCCTTCAGGACCCGACATCTGAAAACGAACACTGCTTCTATCTTCGAGGGGCGCCAATTCACTTTGCAAATTGGTACCCACTAAGTAAATACCTCCTAAACAGAGCAGCACGATTACCCATGCCATCCAACGAATACGAAGAAATCCGGTAAGCATCCGCTTGTACCCATTCTCCATGCCACGAAAGAAAGGCTCCGTCATTTCGTAAAACTTACCATGACCTGCATCCTTTTTATTCAGGTACACATTCAATACCGGTGTTATGGTTAAGGATACAAAAGCTGAAACAAGTACCGCTGCTGCTACAGTAACACCAAACTCTCTGAACAAACTCCCCACAAAACCTTCCAGAAAGATCACAGGTAAGAACACTACGGCTAGTGTAATAGACGTTGAAATAACAGCAAAGAATATTTCTTTACTACCTTCTAATGCTGCTTTACGAATGGGTAATCCGCTTTCAAGCTTTCGGAAAATATTTTCTGTTACTACAATACCATCATCTACCACCAATCCCGTTGCCAATACAATACCTAACAAGGTCAATACATTCACAGAGAACCCTGCTATGTACATGATGAAGAAAGTAGCTACCAGTGAAATAGGGATATCAATCAAAGGACGAATAGCAATAAGCCAGTTGCGGAAGAAAAAGAAGATCACCAATACCACTAGGCTGAAAGAGATCAACAAAGTTTCTTCTACTTCTTTGATAGAGCGTCGAACATTTTTGGTTTGATCTATAAGTGGTGTTAATTCAAAATCGCCCTTCTGACTTTTCTGAATTTCATTTAATCGCTTATAAAATTCATCTGCTATCTTAATATAGTTAGCACCGGGTTGAGGAATGATGGCCAGACCTACAGCATTCACCCCATTCAATCGCCAGCTGAATTCTTCGTTCTCCGGACCGATCTCTACTTTGGCAACATCACTTAAACGAATAATACCGCGATTATCTTCGAAGATAATGAGGTCGCGAAAATCTTTTTCTGATTGCAATCGACCCAATGCACGTATCGTCATTTCTGTATTCTCGCCATAAATTTTACCGGATGGAATTTCAACATTCTCTCTGTTCAGTGCATTACGGATATCGGCAAAACTGATATTATAGGCATTGAGTTTATCGGGATCGATCCAGATACGCATTGCCGGACGCTTTTGTCCGAAAATATTGATCGAGCTAACTTCAGGAATGGTTTGTAATCTTTCAACAAGTACATTCTCAGCATAATCACTTAGTTCCAATAACCCTTTGGTACGACTTTGTACGGCCATCAATATGATAAAATCACTATTGGCATCGGCTTTACTTACTACCGGTGGCGCATCAATATCTTGGGGAAGATTTCTGGCAGCCTGGCTCACTTTATCGCGTACATCATTGGCAGCAGCTTCGAGGTCTTCATTGATATTGAATTCAACTGTGATATTACTGGAACCATTGGAGCTTGAAGAAGTGATGGTTCTAATACCCGGAATACCATTGATTGATTTTTCCAATGGCTCTGTAATCTGACTCTCTACAATATCAGAGTTGGCACCAGCGTATGCAGTACGAACATTAACGATAGGCGGGTCAATAGCAGGGTATTCGCGAACAGATAAAAAAGTATATCCAACCACACCAAATAAAACGATGAGGATATTCATCACCGTTGCGAGTATGGGTCGTTTTAGCGATAGTTCTGAAATATTCATAAGGTCAAGCTATTAAAAGTAAGCGCAGGTATCAGCTAAACAAATTATTGCTGACCCAGGAATTCATCGATCTTTTTTACACTTCTCACTTTGATTTGAGAATTAGGACGAACAAATAATACCCCTGAAACAGCAATGCTATCACCCACATTTAATCCGCTTAATACTTCGGCAGCACCATTTATTCGTAAGCCTGTTTCAATATCCGTTAGTTTTCCTTTACCATCTTTTACCACCACCACTTTCTTTGCTTTTGCATCAGGGATAATTGCATTGGTAGGAACAAGAATACTGCTGTTATTTCCTGAAGTTTCAATCAATACTTTTACAAATCCACCAGGATTCACATTGGCGCCATCCAATACTGCTCTTACTTTCAGGTTTCTGGTTGTGGCATCAATCTGAGGCTCTGTTGCAATGATCACTGCTTTTTTAATGGTTGTTGATCCTGCAGAGGTTCTAACATTTACAGATTTACCAGCTTTAATAACATCCTTATACATTTCAGGAACAGTAAAGTCGATTTTTACTTTGTCGGTCTGCTGTAAAGTGGCAAGAATAGTAGCAGGCGTAACATAGGCGCCCGGACTGATCATTCGCAAGCCAAGTATTCCATTGAATGGGGCTTTTAGCACCGTTTTATCGATCTGTGCCTGTGTAATATCTAAATCTGCTTTGAGCGTATTTACTTGATTGAGTACGGCATCATAATCTGCCTGATTAATGCCGTTGATATCTAGCAATTTCTTTAAGCGGGCTTCATTTTTTTGTGCTAGATCTAATTGAACACGGATTTTTTGCATATTCGCCTGAAGATCGGCGTCATTAATCCTGGCAAGTACCATTCCTTGAGATACTTTGGTTCCTTCGGGCAGGTTGAGATACGTTAATCGACCACTCACTTCGGGTTGTAAATTGGCTGATTCATTCGCAATCACTGTACCATTCACTTCAATGGTATTGGAAACCGTGTTTTTTCCGGCGATGATTACATCTACAATCACTGCTTGTGAGCCTCCATTCTGCTGACGTGGTTCTTCTTTTTTGCTTTTGCAGGCTACCATTACAAGTGCCGCAATAGCCCAAGGATATATTCTTTTCAAGACTTGAGATTTAAGACCGATAAAGATAGAATTATTTAATGTCTGTTGTTGCAACATTGTATGAATGGCCGGGGTGTCTTCTACATCGGCGATTCTTCACTTCGCTCAGCAATAACGGTTATTCAGCCTATTTGTTGGGCACTTTTCTGCGAATGACCCAGTCTGCCTGATTGTGTTGATAGAATACAAGGTTATACTTCATCTGAACATCATTCAAACCCAAATTGAGATGTATCCCCGTCCCCTTTTCTTTTCCTTCGCTTTTGCAACGAATGGTAAGATGATTCCACTCTTTTTCACTAAGATTGGCACGAAAGAAAAAAGGTTTTTTACCGGGTACTATATTGTCTTCCAATAATTTTCCATTGAACCATATACTCAGTGTATCCTGATCTATCAAACCATTATCTACCAGATTTCCAAATATCGATATGGCATCCGTTACCAATGAATCATGTACCGGAGCAACGTTGATCATTGGAGAGTCTGTGGAAGACTCAGCTTTATTTTTTTGTTTGAATAATACATGCATTAACTCCGGATTAATCGTCACAGCATCATTTGTCAGCACAAATTCAAAATACCCGAAACGACGTCTTGTAAAAGGATGCTCCCAAATACCATAAAACAATACGGAGGAATCTGTTTCCATAAAACTACCACGAAGATCAAATAAATCTGCTCTACGCTTTGCTTCATTCACCAAAACCGATTTCCCCTGCAAGTGATACTGATAATATTCTTTAGGAGTAGGTCTTACAGAAAACTGATACATGGTAATCTGCTTATTGTCCGGACCATAAGAAGTAAGCTGTGCTATTGCTTTATCTGCTACTTCTAACCATTCTATTTTTGCATCCGTATCTACAATAAGATTATTAATCCGCATTCGCTGAAGTCCGTTAAAGATCTGATCTCTGGTACGAAAAGCGGTTTCAACATCGAGTATTCCTTGAGGACTGGTTCTATGAATGTCGATTTGAGGCGAGTAAACAGAAACAATACCCCTCCACACGCCTTCTCTTTGCTGCGCTAGTAATAGCGTAATAGAAAAAAAGACTAGTGTTGTGAGTATGATGCGTCTTTGCATACATTCATTTTGATTACATGAAGTTAATCATCTCTTCGCCTCAACCCACCCCTCCAATTGTATCGCAGTGATCTGTAATGGTCATAACTCCTGTTGATATAATAACCCAATTCCAGATCATTCAACTGGGTAATCATTTCATAAGTGGGTCTGTATCGATTCATGAAAGTATCTAAATCCGGTGAGTTTAATAGCGTAAGTTCACGCACAAATTTTTTACTAAATCTGCGATCGATGTATTTCTGTTGCTCTTCATCTATTAAACGGTTCTGCAAAAATTCCATATTACGATTTCTACGTACACGGAACATGTTGATGATCTCTGTCAGGTCAAACCCTGCTGTTAATCCACCCGGATTATAATTCGGATTGGTACTCAATCGCACCGTTGGTTTTCTGAAATTGAATGCTTTGGCATAATCCTGTCTGTTCTGAATTGAATCGAGTTTATAATAATTGTTCCTCACTTTTACTTCCGGCAGATCTGCTGCGCGGACATGGATCATCACATTGAAATTATCTACGTTGATGATGGTATCAACAGGATATTTCATCGTAGATTTTCCAATCATGGAGAACCATATCGAATCTGTTCTTGGAACGGTGATCAAATAACGACCCAAAGAATCGGTAAGCGCACCTCTACCGGAATTGCTCAATACTGCAACAGCTTCCAATGGTCTTCTGGCAGTGATATCATATACATTACCCGAAATAGTCACAAACTGAGCAACAGCCTGTTCTTTCACAGTGCCTAGAGCAATCATCAAAAGAAGAAATAGTAGCTTTTTTCTCAAACCCATCAATTGAACTGTAATATTAAATCAGGACGAGCAGAAAGCCTGAGATGTGGAGGGAATTAACGTGGATTTTGCAGTGTAGCCTATGGCGTATAGGTCATAGCTTATGGCAGAACCTGTTACCACTATTGGCTTATAGTTTATAGACAAAGGCACTACTATTTGCTATGACCCATTAGCTATTGGCTTATAGCTTATAGGACATAGCTTATGGCAGAACCTGTTACTACTATTGGCTTATAGTTTATAGCATATAGACGAAGGCGCTACTATTTGCTATACCCCATTGGCTATTTGCTATGACCCATACGCCATAAGCTAAAACTTCACATCCACAATATACGGCAGCATCGTGCGCCAGGTGGGCCAGTCGTGGGTGATGTCTTGTCCCCATACATCGAGATCATACCATATACCTTTACTGTAAAGTATTCCCGCAAATTTTTTAGACGCTTCGGGATCTTCATAGGAACCGCTTCCGGTATAGATATGAATATGATGACTGGATTTGATTTTATCAAGATACCATGGGTCTGTAAGTGTGGGCAGGTAATGTGCCGGACTATTATAAAACACCTGATCATCCCAATAGCCTTTGGTGTATTCTGTGAGATCATACACACCACTCATACTGATGGCGCCATTGATAATATCAGGGCGTTTCAGAAATAAGTTCATGGCATGCAATGCTCCGAATGAAGCACCGCAAGTATAGATCATGGTTTCATTACTCGTGTTGGTTCTGATAAATGGAATCACTTCATTGAACACATACTCATTGAACTGATTATGACGAATGGCTTTGTGTGCCGGCTCCATTTCATTGTTCATCCAACTTTCTTTATTCATGCTATCGATACTGAATACACGAAGCTTTCCACTGTTGATGAAAGGTGCCAACGCATCAATCAACTGAAAACGTTCATATTCCAGATAATCGGCAGCAGCAGTCGGGATCAGTAATAATACAAAACCAAAATGCCCATAAGAAGCAATCGGCATTTCTTTTCCCAATGCCGGACTATACCATGATGATAAATGTCTTTCCATAATCCGCAGTTTGTCAACTAAGCAAAGAATTGATGATTACTGAATACAATTTTTTCTGATCTCTTTCCAAAGATCGCGATAGCATTGTGCTGCATAACTACTGGCAGCAAAAGTTTCTATCGGAGCTTCATGTACACCCATTTTTTCTACATCACTCAAATAAGGAATATAACTCTTTAGGAAGTATTTGTCTTTATAAAATTCACTCATCACTTCATGATGCAGGTTTTTCCTATGGTCAACCATACTAAAGAAACATTTGATCTTAGAACGATCCAGATCATTCTCTTTGAAATAATCGTTCACCGTTTCGAAAGAACGAATCGATAGTGTGGTAGGAATATTCGGCATCAATACCCAGTCTGCCGCTACAAAAACAGCATCATGTAAAACAGAAATGCCGGGGGGACTATCCAGTATCACGATATCATACTCATTTTTGAGTGCAGACAACAATGATAGCAGTTTGCGTTTGGATTGTTTCATTTCGTTCAGCAGGATATCTGCATGACGCGCTGAAATATCGGCAGGAATGATATCGAGGTTCTCATAAGCGGTGGTTTGAATGGCTGAATGCAGATCCATCTCGCTGTTGAGAATTTTCCGAGACTCATTTTTAACAGTGGATTTGGCTCCCAGATAAAAGGAGGATGACCCTTGCGGATCCAGATCCCATACCAATGTTTTGAATCCTTCTTTGGCTGATGCGTAAGCCAGATTAATGGACGCAGCTGTTTTGCCTACGCCACCTTTGAGGTTGTAGATAGCTAATGTGACCATGCTCTAATATACGGTTTTTGTAATAAATGAAGGGATAGGTGTAACAAGCTTCACGCTTCAAGCTACAGGCTGCAAGCAATAATGGAGATTATCTAATAGATTAGCCAAGTATGCTAACTTACATGTTTTTCGTTCATATAGCTCATAGCTCATAGCTCATAGCTCATAGCTCATAGCTTGTAGCGTGAAGCTTGCAGCTTGCAGCTTACACACCTCAATGAACCAAATACCCCAACAGTAAACAGCCCATAACAATCAAAGGTGCGGGAATCTTATTCAGTTTGAGTAATAAGAAAGTACCGATAATGATGAAAATATCCCAAATGGCTATCAGGCGACCTTCGAATAAGGAGACCAGGAAAGTATCTTTCATGAGATAAAAAGTAGCACCGGTCATAATACCTACCACCGCCGCATTGATACCTTCCAGTGATCGGAAGATGACTGCATATCGTTTAAGATTATGCCATACCGGGAAAAAGAAAAGCACCAGTAAGGCACTAGGAAGAAAGATGGCTATGGCACCAATCAAACAACCTATTAATTGCCAACCTGCACCTTCATCTTTCAATACCATGCCACCGGCAAAAGCACCAATGGAAAATACAGGTCCGGGTATGGCCCTTACCATACCAGATCCGGTTAGAAAATCTTCTTTGGACATTTTCAATACGTCTCTTCCCGTTGCCTTGATTCGTTTAGATTCCGGGCGAGTTACATATTGTTCATACATCAAGGGCATCATCACATCACCTCCACCAAAAACTAGACTTCCGAAACGGTAGGCATTCTCAAAAAGGTTGATGGCTTTTCGATTTTCCCAATTATTGCGCGTAGCCGTTTCTGAAATATAACCGGCAATACCGAACAATAAAAAAAAGATGATGATATTACCCCACTTGATTTTTTTCGGAGGCACATCTTTTTGCGGAATACGCTTATCACTGAAATTCGTAGCAATACCCGCAGCTACAATGAGTGCCGGAAATATCCATGGCGTTTTAAACAATAAAAAAGTAGCAAATGCTGCTACTGTCATAATTACCCGGGTGATGGTATTGTGAACGGCGATATTAAAAATGCGATACGTAGAATAAGCAATAAACCCAATGGCCATCGGCTGAATGAACATAAAAAAATCAGGACGAACATCTTTACTACTGAAATATTGCAATAAAAAAGATAAGCCACCCATCAATATACAGGCCGGCGTGATCCAAATCAATAAGGTAAGAATAGCCAATGGTATGCCACCACGCTTGTATCCGATCAGTGTAAGTGTTTGCGTGGAAGATGCACCGGGTAATAACTGACAGAAGGCATTGTATTCCATCAACTCAGTCTCCGAAACATCGCGACGCTGCTGAACGAAAGTCTTCATCATCATCCCCAGATGCCCCTGCGGTCCCCCAAACGCGGAAAGACTATGCCATAATACAGCGCGCAGAAATGGGATATGACGTAGTAGTATCAAGGGTTAATAAAGGGAACTGTTGAGAGTGGAAATTACAGAAATCCTTGAAACTGCAGAAAATCTGATATAAGCTTCAAGCTGCAAGCCACAAGCTGCAAGGAAGGAACAAGAAATAAGAAACAGGGAACAAGAAAGCCACACGCTACAAGCCACAAGAAATCTTGAAAATTGCTTCTTGATACTTTCTTGTCGCTTGTTGCTTGTTGCTTGCAGCCTACAGCTCTGCTGTCCTTATTTTTTCAACCCAATCTCTCTCAGTCTTTCATCCAAATATTCACCCGCTGTAGCATCGGGATAGGCTTTGGGGTGTGCAGCGTCAATGCAGCTTTCCAGACAGGCCAGGCTCATTTCACTTCTGGGGTGAAGGAAAAAAGGCATGGAGAAACGGCTGGTATGCCAGTGTTCTCTTGGTGGGTTTACCACACGGTGGGTGGTGCTGCGTAATTTATTGTTGGTAAGACGTTGCAACATATCGCCCACATTCACCACAATCTGTTCCGGTAATGAAGTTACATTCACCCATTCACCTTGTTTGGTCAGAATTTGTAATCCATCCGCAGAAGCACCTACCAGCAAAGTGATCAGGTTGATGTCTTCATGCTGTTCTGCACGAATAGCACTCTTGGGTTCTTGTGTGATCGGCGGATAATGGATACAACGTAAAATGGAATTACCGTTTTCGATATGTTGATCAAAATAATTTTCATCCAATCCCAGGTATAAAGCAATAGCCTGCAACAACGCACGACCACTTTTCTCAAAACTTCTGTAAGCATTGAATAAAGTAGCATTCAAAGGTTCTATTTCTTTCACAACTACATTATCCGGATACTCGCTTTTAATGGGGTCTCCATTTTCAACAGTTTGTCCGTACTGGAAAAATTCCTTCAGATCCGGAGCTTCACTGCCTTTGGCATGCTCACGACCAAAACTGGTGTAGCCCCTTTGTCCGGCCAAACCCGGAATTTCATACTGTAATTTTTTCTCCAGAGGAAGGGAAAAAAACTGTTGTACATGTTCATATTGCTCTGCGATCAGCTGATCAGGTATACCATGATTTTTTACCGCTACGAAACCTACTTCTTCATAAGCTTTTCCCAATTCTTGTACAAAAGCGGCTTTGCGTGCCGGGTCGCCGCTTAAAAATTCTGCGAGGTCTACTACTGGAATGGCCATAACAATCAATTTAATGTGAACAATAAAGTCAGTTCTGGTAGAACCGTTTGGAAAAGTACAAAACTACTCCGATTTCCGTTAACCTGTTGATAAGAGTGAGTTTCAGGTATTTTTATCAACTTTATGCTATGAAGACAATCTTTTGTTTTTTTGGGTTAGTCATCCTTCTCAGCAGTTGCAGCAATGGCTATCATAAATATGCTTCACAATATCAGTTGGTATCCGCTTCAAATGCACCCGATTATACAGATTTGAATTTCTGGGCAGCCCACCCATATAAACAGGATCCATCTGATAGTGTTCCCAAACCACTGCGCAAGTACTTCAAAGCCGATTCTGCTGTGGATGTGTTTTTTATTCATCCGACTACCTATACCGATGAACAACGTTCATCCGGTTGGAATGCTGCTATCACGGATTCCTTATTAGCTGCGAAAACAGATTATAGTACCATACTTTTTCAAGCCAGCCTATTCAATGCAGCCGGACGTGTTTTTGCACCCAGGTACCGACAAGCCCATCTGGGTGCTTATTTTCCAAAATCTGCAGCAGATACTGCTGCAGCATTACAAGCATTTGAATTGGCATATGCCGATATAAAAGCCGCTTTTGTTTTATACCTCGAAAAATACAACCAAGGTAGACCGATTATTATGGCTGCGCATAGTCAGGGTACCACCCATGGTAAACGATTGGTCAAAGAATTTTTTGATGGCAAGCCTTTGCAGCAGCAATTGGTAGCGGCTTATTTGGTGGGTATTCCCGTGGAGCCTGACTGGTTTACCCATATTCAACCTTGTTCTACGCCTGAGCAAACCGGTTGTTTATTGAGTTGGAGAACCTATAAAGAAGGCTATAAACCCGACTATGTATTCAAAGAAAAATATACTGCTGTAGTCACCAATCCATTGACCTGGAGCAGTACAGATACCGTGGCAACAAGAAAAGAAAACAAGGGAGGTGTAGTAACAGGTTTTAATAGTGTTGTGAAAAAAGTGGCGGCTGCTAAAAATGCGACGGGTGTTTTATGGACACACAAGCCCCGTTTTTTTGGTAATATATTTTTCACGACCAAAAATTATCATATAGGCGATTTCAATTTGTACTACATGAATGTTCGAGAGAATGTACAACAGCGAGTAGCAGCTTTTAAAAAGAAAGGGACCCCATAAAATGAAGTCCCTGTTTATCGCAAAAAGTAAAGCTTTATTGTTTGATGAAACGGATGGCTTTGATAAAGACATCTCCATTAAAGGCATTGAGTATATAGTTGCCACTACCTAAATCACTGAGATTCAAAGCCAGTTGCTGTAATCCCTCTGCTACATCAGCCACTACTGTTTTGGCCATATGTCCTTCCACGTCTAATACTTTCAATACCAGATTTCCGGTACGTTCAGACATCACCGTCAGGTAGCTGTCGTTTTCGATGATATTTGGTTGCAGACTCTTGATGTACATAAACCCTCCTTTTTTTTCAATAAACGAAATAATGGCTCAGGGGGATGTTCAGAAAAGACACCAAATTTGGTGCCAGTGCTGCATTGATAGCCTTGGTTGGAGGAGATTTTAATGTTAGAATTCTGTTATTGTGGTTTATTGCCACTGAGGGCACAGAAATGCACAGAAAAATTCTTTAGTGGCTTTCAGTGTTTTCGCCGAAGGAGTCCTTTGGACAGTGGCAATAAAATAATATCATTAAGGCTCCAATAACAACCGTGTCATCGTTTCTTCGTAATCACGAATGTCTTTAAATACGCCTTCTTTGATTAACCACAACACTTCCTTACGCTCATTTTTATCTTTCAATTTAAAACGATAGTTCGCCGGAAGTTTGATACCAAACGCCCCTTTTACCATTTTAATTTTTTGAGGTTTTTTATTAGACATCGCGACTTTTATAGAAGGCTTTAATAATTAAAAATCGGGGATGACAAAGTCAATTAGTGTGCTGATTCAACAATAGCTTAGTCGTAAATAATTCATAATCTTCTATACTGTCAAAGTCACCTTCACTAATCAACCATTTTACTTCTGCTAATTCCCATTCAGTAGAAATTTTATATCTAAAATTCTTAGGGTACTTTTCACCGAATAGTCCGATAACATAGTCTTCTTGTTTTAATATGGACTTCTGTTTTTTAGGCATGTTTGTAATAATAGCAGGTTTTTATTGCAGCAAACTTAGCAGTTAAAATGATGACAACTTGGTATTTTTTAGCATTAAACTGAGCCACTCCGCACCAGATTCTACCCTTTTTGTTTTGAAAGACTGCACTCTTTGCAATCCTTTGTATATCAAGGAAACAAACATCATGAGGCGGATTATAATACATGAAGTTATGCATGATATGATCCGCATATTCAAAAGTGAGTTTTAACTCTACTTTTCTGTTTCAAATTTTTATGATGGCATTTTCTGTTCCCACTCAATCACTAAAATGGGAAGATAGAATAGGAGAAGATTACAAGAACAAAATGACAAGAATCAAGTATATATCTACCGTATTTATACTTGAAAAATATCAAACTTCTTTATCAAGAAGCATATACTTTTTCAACCCATTGATCATCATTTCATCCAAAACATCCACTAAGTTACCGTATGTACATCCTCTTGTTGGGAATATCAATACTACCGGTTCAGCATTTCTACCAAATTCGTTTTTTACTTGTCGAATTTTCAATAACAATATTTTCCGTAACCCTTCTTTGCTGTAATTGGTTTTAAAGATCTGAGTCTTATTACTTCCTTCGTAATATTGAATTTGGTTATTTTCTTCTAAAAAGATGGAAATCGTTTTCCGCTCTCCGGTTAAACTTGGGTTATCTGTTTTTTGTTCGTTAGGCAAGGGTAGAGAAATAACGGATGGGTCACTTAGTGCTGTCGTAAAAATAAAAAAAGTGATTAGTAAAAAACCCAAGTCGACCATGGGTGTTAGATCAACTCTGGTTGATAGCCTTTTATTTTTCTTTATACCAGTAGACGGTCTGGTTTGAGTTTGTATTTCTGCCATGATTGATCTTTTAAATAAGATGCTATCAAACAGATTTTCCATATATCTCACCACTCCAACTCCACCAACACCGGCCGATGATCAGAAGCCACCGGCTCCTCCATCACAATCACTGATCTTACTTTGAATGGATCTTGTTTGCGCATAAGAATATAATCAATGCAGCGATCGGGTCGATCAGCCGGAAAAGTAGATGCTTCACCACTCAAGAGTTTCCACCGCTGTTGTAAAGATTGCATAAAAGAAGAACCAGGAAGATCATTCAAATCACCTGCCAGTATCACCGGCTTATTGAAAGCGGCTGCTTCATGATTGATAATATTTACCGTATTGATTCGATCTTCTTCTGTTAATGACAAATGCGTACACAGAAAAACATAACGCTCAAATTCAACCAACAATAAAACCCTTTTCTCTTCTCTGCCGGGCAAGGATACATAACGAACCGACAAAGGCTTCTCCTTCGACAACACACCCACCCCATATTTACCTCCATTATAATCAATCGCAGGTGCGTACACGGCAAACATGCCCGTTAGCTCGGATAATTTTTGCAAGACATCTACTTGTTTACTGCGATAGGTTACACTATCCAACTCCTGCAATGCAATGACATCAGCCTTGGATATTTGTAAAATGTCTGTAATACGCCGATAATTGGTAGCCTCATCTAACCCCTTCGCATTGCGAATATTATAACTCATTACACGAAGCTGATAAGATTGGGCATTGGTAGAGCCGAATATAATTGCTGCTAGAAGAGAAAGAAGAATGTGTTTGTACATAATTGTGATGATTGGAGAGTGGAGAGTGTGAAAAGTGAAAGGTGAAACGTGAAAGGGTTGGATGCATGCTCTTTCAATCCTCCGTGCAACTCTGTGCCTAACTTCTTTACCTCTGCGGTTTTTTTACCACAGAGTGACACAGAGTGCGGCACAGAGTTGCTCGGAGGTATAAATAGAAAAGCAGGATGTAGTGGTACATCCCGCTTCCCCCTTTCACCTTTCACCTTTCACTTTCCTAATTCCCATACACACTCAAAAACTTAATCCGCATGATCTTCAGCTGTTCCCAGGTGTAATCATTCTCACTGAGTTCTTGTTGCGCAATTTGAAGGGAGGAGGTTTCACAGTTTTTGAAATATTCAATGATCTCTTCCTGATCGTATTCATCCAGCCATTCATCAATGGCGTAATCCAGGTTCAGCTTGGTTCCACTGGCTGCAATGGTTTCCATTTCTTCCAGTAGCTCATCCAAACGCAGACTCTTATTTCTCGCAATGGTTTCCAGCGGTATTTTTTTGTCTACATTTTGAATGATATAAATTTTATTGTTCGCCTTGTTTGCCACACTCTTCATCACAAAATCATCCGGCTTTTCAATTTCATTCTCTTCTACATACTTGGCTACCATTTCTACAAATGGTTTCCCGTATTTTAATGCCTTACCCTTACTTACACCCTGACATTTCTCCAACTCCTGTAATGTAGTTGGATATAAAGTAGCCATGTCTTGTAAGGAAGTTTCCAGGAAGATCACGAATGGAGGTAGGTTCTTTTTCTTGGCTTCTTTTTGACGCAACTCTTTGAGCATTTCAAAAAGCTTATCATCGGCTGCTGCTCCTGTTTGTGTTCCACCTTCGCCTTCTTCATCATCGGCATTGGCATCTTCAAATAAATTATTGAGTACAATTTTGAAGGAAGCAGGCTTCTTCAAAAACTTTTCACCTTTTTCTGTGATCTTCAGTAAGCCATACTCTTCAATATCTTTTCTGATCAGGTTCTCCAACATCATTTGTCGGATCAAGCTGTTCCACAAATGCAGTTCTTTATCTTTTCCAATACCAAATACTTCCAACTGATCATGTCGGAACATGCCAATTTGTGGTGTGAGTTTTCCGATCAATACACTGATCACATAATCGGTTACAAACCTTTCATCCAATGCTTGAATGGTTTTCAGCACTTGTACTACTTCCTCCTTTACTTCTATCTTCTCTTTCGGATTGCGGCAGTTGTCGCAGTTACCACAATTCTTTTCTTCCCAGGTTTCACCGAAATAGTGTAACAATATCTTTCTTCTGCAAACAGAACTTTCTGCATAGGCAACCGTTTCATCAATGAGCTGTCCGCCTACTTCTCTTTCACTCAAAGGTTTATCACGCATCAAGTGTTCGAGTTTAGCCACGTCTTTATGTGAATAATAAAGCACACAGATACCTTCTAATCCATCTCTTCCTGCACGACCTGTTTCTTGATAATAATTCTCGATGGATTTGGGAATATTAAAGTGAATCACAAAACGGATATCGGGTTTATCAATACCCATTCCAAATGCGATGGTCGCTACAATGACTTGTACATCTTCATTCAAAAACTGGTCTTGTCTTTCAGCACGTAATTTCTGATCCAGTCCGGCATGATAGGCAACAGCCTTAATATTATTGGCTACCAGCAATTCAGCCAGTTCTTCGGTGGTTTTGCGGTTCAGGGTATAAATGATACCGCTTTTGCCTTTATGCTGACTGATAAACTTTACAATATGTTTTACCGTCTGATCTTTTTTGATCTTAGGTTGGATCTCATAATAAAGATTGGTACGATTAAAAGAGGAGATCAAAATATTAGGCTCACGTAAACCCAGGTTCTTTACAATATCACTCTGTACTTTAGGAGTAGCCGTAGCTGTTAACGCGATCACCGGTACATCGGGGTTGATGATATCCATCATTTCACGCAAGCGACGGTATTCGGGTCTGAAATCATGTCCCCATTCAGAGATACAGTGCGCTTCATCCACAGCAAAAAACGAAATCTTGAGATCACGGAAATATTCCAGGTTTTCTGCCTTGGTCAAGGTTTCCGGGGCTACATACAGCAGTTTGGTTTTACCACTGTCGAGGTCTTCTTTCACTGCTTTGATCTGTCCTTTATTGAGGGAAGAATTCAGGAAATGGGCTACATCATCCTTTTCGCTGTATCCTCTTACGAGGTCTACCTGATTTTTCATCAAGGCGATCAAAGGAGATACAATAATGGCACAGCCATCAAGAATCATGGCCGGGAGCTGATAACATAAACTTTTTCCGCCACCGGTAGGCATGATGACAAATGTATCTTGTCCGCTTAACAGACTTCTGATCGATTTTTCCTGTGTTCCTTTGAATTCACGGAAACCAAAATAGGTTTCTAGGGCGCCGTGGATATCGTATTGACTTCCTTTTAACGCTACAGGACCAGTTCTTTTCCCGACCTTAATGGGGGGTCTCTCTTTCACCGTTGCTTTTTTTGCCGGGGTTTTCTTTGTGCTTGTTGCCATGTATTTACAATAGGTTTTCCGCACCTGCGGAGCCGGTTATAATCATATAAGATACCTCTTTTTCCCGGAATTTTCACTTAAAATTTGCCAATCGGCGCAGAGGAAGTGTTTCCGGCGGAACCGGTCTTTGGTGCACTTTTGAGCCAGCAGCCTGCTTTTTCAAAAGGACGGCGAAGTTAATGAAGAATGGGATGATTACACACACTTTGCTGTTAAAGTTTACCTTTGTGCAGCATGAAAAAAACGATCCTAGAAACAGCCATTACAACGATTAAGCTGGAAGCGGCATCTGTTGCCGGATTATCGGCATTTATTGATGACGCTTTTGAAAAAACGATTCGCATCTTGGCCAACTGCAAAGGTCGGATCGTGATCAGTGGTATTGGAAAAAGTGCGATTGTAGCGCAAAAAATCGTTGCCACCCTTAATTCAACAGGTACACCCTCTCTTTTCATGCATGCAGCAGACGCCATCCACGGCGATTTGGGTATGGTTCAGCAAGATGATGTAGTGATGCTGATCAGTAAAAGCGGGGAAAGTCCGGAAATCAAAGTATTGGTTCCCCTGATCAAAAACTTTGGTAATATTTTGATCGGAATGGTGGGCAATATGCAAAGTTTTCTGGCGCAGTCATCAGATCATGTATTGAATACCAACGTGAGCCAGGAAGCCTGCCCCAATAATCTCGCCCCCACCAGCAGTACCACGGCTCAAATGGTCATGGGTGATGTGTTAGCCGTTTGTTTGATGGAATTACATGGTTTCTCTGGACATGATTTTGCCAAATACCATCCGGGCGGAAACCTTGGCAAGCGTTTGTACCTGAGGGTGGCAGATCTGTATCTTAATAATGAACAGCCCAAAGTGTCATCGAATGCTACCCTCAAACAGGTGATTGTTGAAATAACAGAAAAACGATTAGGCGTTACTGCTGTTGTGAACAACAACAATACAGTATTAGGTATCATCACCGATGGTGATTTGCGAAGAATGTTGGAGAAAACAAATGAGCTGGGAGCTATTACTGCAGCTGATATTTTAACGGCAAATCCCAAAAGCATAGAACCCGGTATGCTCGCCGTTGAAGCTTTGGATATTATGAGAGACCATGATATCAGTCAACTGGTAGTAGCAGAAAACGGAAATTACTTGGGTATTTTGCATATACATGACTTGGTGAGAGAAGGAATTATATGAAGATTCAAGTGACAAGAGACAAGATACAAGAAAGAGATACGTATCTGGCAGAAATATAATCAAGATTAATCATTGGATTACTAAATAAGCCTGTAATATTGCAGCGTTTATTCAGGGATTAAAAAAGCGTGTGAATGAATCAGCATCACTATGTAGCCATCATGGCCGGAGGAATTGGTAGTCGTTTCTGGCCGATGAGCAGAACAGCTTATCCAAAACAGTTTTTAGATATTCTTCATACAGGAAAATCATTACTTCAATGGACCTATGAACGTTATGCAACGTTTATCCCGAAAGAAAATATCTTCATTGTTACTTCCGATGAATATGTTTCCATTGTTCATCAGCAATTGAAACAACTTCCGGTTGAAAATATTCTTGCCGAACCGAGTCGTAAGAATACAGCACCTTGTATTGCGTATATCTCTTTTAAACTAGCACAGAAAGATCCTGAAGCATCACTCATTGTTGCGCCCAGTGATCATATGATTTTAGATAATGAAGCTTTTCGTAGCATTACCTTAAAAGCTTTGGATTTCGTGAGTCATATTAAGTCATTGGTAACACTGGGTATTACACCTACGCATCCGAACACAGGTTATGGCTATATTCAGCATGATAGCATGACGGTTGCGGAAGGTATTTATAAAGTAAAAACCTTCACTGAAAAACCCAATCTTGAACTTGCCAAGACTTTTATCAGCAGTGGTGATTTTCTTTGGAATGCGGGCATCTTTGTATGGCAAGTTAAAAATGTGGTAAAAGCTTTTGAGCAATACCAACCTGAGATGTTTGAATTGTTTGATGCCGAAAAGAAAAATTTCAATACTACCGAAGAAAAAGCAGCCATTGATAGAATTTATCCACTCTGCACCAATATTTCTATTGATGTAGCCATCATGGAAAAAGCAGATAATGTGTATGTGATTCCTTCCTCTTTTGGATGGAGTGATTTGGGTACCTGGAACAGTGCTTATGATAATCTGGAAAAAGATTATCTAGGTAATGCAGTAGCCAGCGAAAACGTGATCGTGATCGATGCAACCAAGTGTATGGTATCGGCCCCTAAAGAGAAATTATTGGTATTACAAGGATTGGATGATTTTATTGTAGTAGATACCAAAGATGTATTATTGATTTGTCGGAAAGACAAGGAACAGTCGATCAAAGAATACGTTGCAGAAGTAAAAAGAAATAAGGGAGATAAATATCTTTAATTATTTTCCGACAATATCTTCCTAAAAACTAACGATCAATCGCTTCCCAAAAATTAGTTCTTTTGAGATGCGAGGTATTGATTAGATTTGGCTTACCCTGTTTATTGTAACAGGTACCATTCGATTTGTAAAATGCCAGAGATGAAAACCGTTATTACCGGAACAGGAAGTTATATCCCACCACACATTAAGACCAACAGAGATTTTACCATTCAGGATTTTTATACTGAAGATCATGAGCGCATTGTGGCTGCCCCTAATGATATCATTGAAAAGTTTCGAGACATTACCGGTATTGAAGAAAGAAGATATGTAGGTACAGAATTTAATGCCTCAGATATGGCACTCATAGCTGCCAAGCATGCCATTGAAGATGCAGGTATTGACCCTGAAACCATTGATCAAATCATTGTAGCCCACAACTTTGGTAACGTCGTAAAACATACTATTCAAACCGATGTTCTTCCGGCATTGGCTTCTCGTGTGAAGCAGGGTTTACAAATCCAAAATCCTTCCTGTGTTGCGTATGATATTCTGTTTGGTTGTCCGGGTTGGATACAAGGTGTTATTCAAGCCGATGCTTATATCAAAGCCGGTATCGCTAAAAAATGTTTGGTGATTGGAACAGAAACACTTAGCCGTGTCATCGATCATTATGATCGCGATAGCATGATCTTTAGTGATGGCGCTGGTGCTTGTATCATTGAAGCACAAGAAAGTGAGAGCGGTATTTTAGCGGCCAGTGTACAAAGTCATTGTATAGATGAAGCCTATTATTTGTACATGGGTAAATCCAATTTCCCTGAATCAGATCCTCGTATTCGTTATATCAAAATGAAGGGCAGAAAAGTATATGAGTATGCCATTAAAAATGTACCCGCTGCAATGAAGGATTGTTTAGAAAAAGCTGGGGTACATGTAACCGAAGTAAAAAAGTTTTTCCTCCATCAAGCCAATGAAAAAATGGATGAAGGATTTATTAAAGTGCTCTATAAGTTATACGGATTAAAAGAAGTACCTGCCGGTGTGATGCCGATGAGTATTCATAAATTGGGCAACAGTTCTGTAGCCACCATTCCTACACTCTATGATTTGGTAAAACGTGGCATATTGGATGATCATTCCTTACAGACCGGAGATATTGTAATGTTTGCTTCGGTGGGTGCAGGAATGAATATCAATGCGGTATGTTATCGGGTGTAACAAACTGATGTATTTGCTTGATATGAAGTGATCACTTTTAAGAATGATCCTGATAAATACTCTTTTTCCCCGATAATAAAAAAGCCATGATACATGCGATGGCAGCGAATGGCAATACTTCTTTCCCGAATAATTCCATCGCCATCACCATGCATGCCAATGGTGCATGTGTAGCTCCTGCAAAAACGGCTACAAATCCTAAGCCTGTTAACATGGATAAAGGCAAGGGAATCCATATAGATAAGGCATTCCCCAACAACGCTCCAATAAAAAATAAAGGTGTTACTTCTCCACCTTTGAATCCGGCAGACAAGGTAAGAATGGTCAATATCATTTTCAGTGCAAAATCATAGACTTCCATGGACTCACTAAAAGATTGCACAATTACCGGTATTCCCAAACCCATGTATTTGCTGTTACCGATCCACCAGAATAATAGCACAACAATAATTCCGCCGATGAACGGACGCAATGGTGGATAGCTAATTCGATTCTTATATTGTTGTTTGGTAAAATGCATGATTTGTACAAACAGAAAAGCACATATACCAAATACTGCTCCTACCATGATGGTGTAGCCAATATTTAACCATGAAAAAGCCGGTATCAGCTCGATGGTATAGCTGGTATGAGGTATACCCCATAATCTGGTAACAAGGTCTGCAAGTATAGAGGCTGCTAAGACAGGTACAAGAATGGTATAACGTAATGCAATCTTTCGATTGATCTCCAATGCAAAAATGAATCCTGCCAATGGTGTTCCAAACACTGCGCCGAAACCGGCAGCAATAGAAGCTATTAATAATGTACGTCGATCTTCAGGACATAAACGAAAAGGTTGACTCAACTGATCAGCTATTGCACCCGACATTTGTAAAGCCGTTCCTTCTCGTCCCGCAGCGCCTCCGAATAGATGGGTGATCAAAGTTCCTACATAAATCAAAGGAGCCATGATCCATGGAATAATTTTTTGTGTGGGCTGCTGAATGGTTGCCAGTAATAATTTATTACCTGCTTCTGCCTCTTTACCAAAGCGATGATAACACCAGCCCACCATGAATCCTGCGATGGGTAAAAAGATAACAATCCATACATGACTTTCTCGAAAATCAGTAACCAGATCCAATGTATAAAGAAAAAAAGCTGCTGCTGAACCAGAACAAAAACCGATCAACACACATAAAACCATCCACTTCAACAGTCGTTGAAAAAAAGAATAGTGATTGTTAACAGTTGGAGTTTGCTGTACAGACATAAGTTCCTGATTTAAATGTACTCAACATTTATGATCAGGCGCCATCAGCTTTTTAGGGCGGTTCAATTAGGAAGACACCATTTCCTTAGAATAAGGTTGTAAAGATAAATAACTCAGCGTTACCTCTGATTCTCTTTTCCTCTTTGTAAAAAAGCCCGGCAAATTAGCAGACCTAAGATAGTTATAGTTTTATTTACAAAGAGGAAAAGAGAAGAAGAGTTTACACAGAGATAGCATTATACAATGCCTAAAGCTTTTGGGAAGTTTTGAAACTCTTCAAAAAGCTCAATCCTAGAAGGTCGCTAAAAACCAACTCAACGCAAGACTATCCATTTTCTTATATTCATTGGGCAATGAGTTCATGATAGTACCTTGTTTTTCGTTCGGCTTGAATGTACTTCTCTTTGTCTTTATAAATTTCCCCTTTTGATTGGAAGATAGGTACATAAATTCTATTGTATCAACACGTAATCCGTTCCATTTATACTTATAAATTCCTGCTTCGCCTGGATGCCCATATTCAAGTCCACGAATTACCTTTTCGTCAGGAGAAAAAGTCGGATTAATAAATTTGTAGTCCGTAGTGAAACTTCCTGTTTCTGTCTGATATAAATACACATTATAAATATCAGCCAAACAGCAACCTGAAGATGGATACCAGTGTACCAAAAAGTCTTTATACTTATCACCATTAACGTCTCTAAGTGTATCATTAACGTAAGTCATTCCTAATTGAGCTCTTTCGATAAGAGGTTTAAAGCCGTTGTTTTGTAATAGATAAATATTTAATACAGTGCCCCCGGGAATTATTCTTCGAATAAGGAGATGCATTCTTTTATTTTCAAACAGATTCCCAAACATTAACTGTGCTGAGACATTATAAGAACTATCCTCAGCCAGCAGTTCAAATTCATGCAGAAATGATTTTTTGTTCATGTTCTTTTCTGCATAGAGGAGAGCTCTGGTTAAAACCTTCAGCAATCTTAAACTGTCTGCCTTTTCCTCCTCATAAGATACCTTCTTCCCTAGTTCTCTTTCTTTACTTCTTAATGTATCCTGATTTTCTAGATGATTATAAGCAGTATCAATTAAGATTGCAGTTTGCTCTTGTTTAGCTGTGTCGATACAACCAAACAGAAATAGAAAAGCGAAAATCGAAATAATCTTTTGCATCAGTAGGGTGTTGTAAATACTTACCGCCAACTTATAAATTTAAGAAGGTTTATATAAGTAAGAAATTCTTAGGTTTATCTATCTTATTAATATAAAAATAAGCTTGCGAGAATGAGTAAAGTTTTTTGAAAGTTTCTAAACTTTCAAAAACTCAAAAGATTTTTATAAGGATGAACTAGATTTTTGAAAACAATTCATCAGGAGCCAAAACAGGTATTTCAACTCCTTTGAAATCTTTAATATTTCTTGTTACGATACAGTCGATTTTTTCAACGGTTGTTGCACAATACACTTGAATGGCATCCTCAAAATCCTTTTGCTTAGACCTTAATCCTTTTGATAATACTTGCTCATCAACCGGAATGACTGTTACAAATTCAAATAAAGATAAAAGTATTCCTCGAAGTGATTTATCGTCTATAAACTTCTTTAATAAATAGTAAGTTGTTGCAATAGAATGAGAAGAGGTGTAGAGCCGAATCTTTTTGTTCTCGGCTAAGTTAAAAATCTCAATAGCATACTTACTGAATGGTTTTCGATCGGCTATTAGATCTACCAGAATATTAGTATCGATGAAAATTTTTTTCATAAGTGTTTTTTCTCCAAGTAAGATTGTAGCTCTTTCTTTTCATCAAAACTCTTAGGGAGTTTAACCGCCCCAACAAGCTTTTTTAACTTAGGAGAAATTTTTTGTTGCTTGTTTTCCTGTGTGATGGTATCGAGGTATTGTTCAATTAACTCTGACAAACTCCTACCAGAAGCTTTGGCATAAGATTTAGCCCTCTCAATCACGTCTTTTTCAACAGTAAGTGTGAGTTTAGTTGTCATGATACGTGTTATTTTTTCAAAGATACGTATATTGTAGATTCATTGACTTTAAAAGTTGTAAAAAAATCCCAAATATGACCCATGACTATAAAATGAGCCTCTTAGAAAGACGCTTATCAATCACGGAACTTTTCAGGATCGAATTCAATGTAATAAAGATCCTCTTTCATTCGAGTACCCGATCTATCCTGACGCGCAAAGTACAAGCGCTTTTCTTTGGCATGATAAAACGGACAAAACTCTACCATCGATGAATTAATGGGACTACCCAGGTTTTTGGGTGTAGTCCATTTGCCATGGGTATTAAAACTGATATACAGATCCACTTCTCCTAACCCTTTGGGATCAGAGGAAAAATAAAGTAAGAAACTTTCATCTGCAGCAATGAATGGATTGGATTCTCGATGATCTATCGTATTCACAGGCATGCCAATATTTTCCGATGTTTGATAGGCTCCATTGACCCACCTTGAAACATAGATATCAGAATTGCCTTTTTTATTCTGATTTTCTTTCATGAAATAAATATGTCCGGCAGTTGTGATGGAGGCAAAGGATTCAGAAATATCCGTATTGATGGTATTACCCAAATGATAAGGAGCAGACCAACCTGTGGCAGTTCGATTCACTGCCCAAATATCAAAACCGGTTCTGTTAGGTTTATCGGGAACTGTACGTGTAGATTGGAAAAGCACTTGTTCCCCATCCGGACTGAATATCGGATCAACATCTTTCCAAGCAGCAGTGGTTGTAGAAAAAGAAGCGATCATAGGTTGTTGCCACACTCCGTTTATTTTGTGAGATTCCTTGATTACCAATGTATCTCTTCCACCCTTGGACTCTACCCATAAAGCTGTATTACCATCCGGTGAAATCGTTAAACCAAAAACACCCCCATTGGATATTTTACCCGGTTCAAACTTTATAGGCTCTTTTTGAGCAAAGAGAAAAAGATGGAGGCTCAATAATAGAATGACAAGAATGGGTTTCATACAACTGATTTTACGATGGGAAATAAATCCATTCAATTGGAATAGAACTGTGAAATCTGGATGATTGGTCATTACAAGATACAACAGGTTTACTTGAATAGAGGAGCTATCTGTCTACTAGTAAAATAAAAAAGGAAGTACGGTATTTGTACTTCCTTAAAAAAATGATATTGTTTTTATTAAATCGCATCCGCAATCGGGAAATCAATTTCGAATTCAGTCAAGTTGTGTATATAATTACTGATGATCTTATCACCTACTACAATGACTACATCTATCAAATTCGCTTCAGTATAACCTGCAGCAAAAAAATTGTTCTTACTTTCTTCTGTTGCTTTACCGCGGTTAGTGACTACAGATGCAGTGAATTTTGCCAGTGCATCTAATTTACTATCGAATAAAGCAGTTCCCTTTCTGATTTCCAGAATTTGCTCATCCGTAAATCCATTCATTTTACCAATAACCGTATGTGCAGACTGGCAATAGCGGCAACCATTGATTTGACTGGTTACCAGATTGATTACTTCTCTTTCTTTGGCTCTCAATGAGCTTTTTCGGTTTTGCAAAGCAAGATAATCGCCAAGAGCTGTTTCACTTTTTGCGAAATAGGCATAGAGATTGGGTACAAAACCCAGCCCTTTTTGGAGGTTGTCAAAAAGAGATTGATTGGTTTCAGAAACTTCTGCTTTGGTTGGAATCGTAAAGACGCTTGTGGTGGTCGTTGACATGGTATGTTGTTTTAAAATTGTTTGTCGTGATTGACAGAACAAAATTGCAACGACTGGTAAAGTTTAAAAATGATCTAGTTTAGGAAATCAGGTTGATCTAGATCAACTTTTTTTGGATGCTTTCTTATTTCTGATCCTTGATAAAAACTCTGTTGTTATCCCTAAATAAGAAGCCAATGCATACTGCGGAACCCTTTCAGCGATCTGAGGATATTTCTCCATGAAACGATCGTATCGTTCTTCGGCAGTTTGTGTAAGATTAGAGATGATGCGTTGTTGCATAAAAGCAGCCGTTCTTTCTGCTCTGATGCGAAAGAAGGTTTCAAACTTATGATTGGATTGTTTGAGCATTTGTTCCTTTTCATAGGATATCTCTAGAATAATACTGTCTTCCAATGCAATCACAAACATCGTAGCCGGTGTTTGTAAAATATAACTATTATAGTCTGTGATCCACCAGTCTTCAATAGCAAAGGCAATGGTACTATCCTGACCGTGATCATCTACCACATAGGCCCTGAATGCCCCTTTAACCACATAGTTTCTATTCTTAACAATGAAATTCGGCTGAACAATGAACTGACGTTTTTTGATCTTAACTTCTCTGAAAGATGCTGCAAAAGTTTCTGCCTCTTGATCTGTTAGATCAATGGTTCTTTTGATGTATTCGATGATTTTTTGATTACTAGTCATCCAATGGATTTTAGATTATTATATCATCCTTTTAACATCAGACGTTATCTTGATAATAACCTTTCAATAGTAGAAAAAATTTAGCCTTTGGCTTTTTAGAAAGTCAATATTAATAATCTATTTCTCATTTCAGTAAGGATTCAAATCTTTTTGCAAGAACTTCTTTATTATGATTTATGGTGTCTACTCTATTCTTCAAGATGGAGAGTAAGTAGTAATTATTTGTTACGTCAATTGTCGTATCATTTTCATTTTCTACACTGTTGTCATGACTTTCTTGTATCCAGCCAAATATTTGGGTTTCTCCTTTGATGGTTTTATAGACCCAAGAATTTTTGGTATACAAATCACCTGCATCTCCAACCATTTCAGCTAATTCAATGATATTAGTGATACTATCACTATTTCGATCAAATATAAATAGCTGAAGTGATGAGGACTGATAAGTGGATGGAACACGGGTGATTAGCGCTATACTAGAAGAGTCAAGAAAGAATTTGAAACAGGCTGCAAAGACTTCACCCGAACCATAAAGATTCGCAATACTTTTCGGAAACAATAGTACATCAACACTATCCAATTGAACACCTTTGTATTGGTAAGTATCGATTTCTGTATTGTCAGATGAGAACACTTTTAAAGTATCAAATGAAATGTCTTTATATTTGTTAAGCAAAGATGAAAACCTATTTTTCGTTTGGATTGCGTCTTGATTGTTGTCTTGTGAACAACTAAAGAATGAGACCAATGAAAGTATAAGTAAAGTGTTACGCATATTAAATTGTAAACTTGCTGCTTCCTAATAAATATAAGCAATTCAACGCTTCATCAAAAAAACAATATGTGTTTTAAACGGATGAGCATTTTGAAAAGTTCCGAAACTTTCTAAAATCAAAACGCCCCATCCAAAAATGAGGCGTTCAAAAATCTCACCCACTTCAGAGGGCAGGGTTACTAGTAACCCGAATGTTCTTCCCTTCAACAAAGTTCAAAATCATGGGCCACTGTTGAGCTCATTATTTACTTTTATCGGTTTCTTGTTGCATAGCAGGTTTTTTTATAAAAAATGCAATACCTACATATATAACCCATACAACCGAAAATGTAATTAGTCCTTTGAGATTCGACAGCACATCTTCCTTATCATAACGACCATGTATTCGTTTACGGAAAAACTGATTGGAATACTCCTGCGCATATTCTATAGACATTCCCAGCAAATACAGGAAAGCAAATATGAGTATATGCTTTGTAAATCTTTTTTTAGCGAATAATACATTGAGAAATGCGGCTGCTAAAAAGTAAAACAATGAATGTAACTCTTTATCATAATGTCTGAAGACTGATGGCAATTTTACCATAAAACCAATTATGGAAAGTATCAGAAAAAGAAAAGTCAAAAAGAGATTGCTATTTTTATTTTGGAATAATTTCATTTTGAGCCGTCTGCTTGTTGAATGTTTCAATTAAAGACACAAACTAAGACTATTAAAAAAATATGAAAATAATTTTACAGGAAGAATGCAAGGTGGATTTGTAAAACTTTGCATGCTATTTCAAAAGTTCTCGAAAGAAGTGCTATATATATTTATCGTTAATAGCCACTGAAAACGCAGAAGGGCACAGAAAAACGACTTACAAATAATGCTTAACTACTTTTAGAAAGTTCCCAAAAGCAAAACGCCCCATCCAAAAATGAGGCGTTCAAAAATCTCACCCCTTCAGGGGGTAGGGGGTCAGTACCCCCTCACATTCTTCCCTTCAATAAAATTCAAAAATGCCTTATTGACTACTTTATTACCACCCGGTGTTGGGTAGTTACCTGTGAAGTACCAATCACCAGTGTTGGTAGGACAACTATCATGTAAGTCTTCAATGGTCTGATAAATTACTTCTACCGGTATACTGATTTCCGCAGGAGTAATCAATTGCGCAATTTTATCAGAGATCTCTTCTGTGGTAAATGGTTTGTATACCTGACGTACCACATTCTCAGTGTGTAATTGTCCGGTACGGGCCAGTTCCTTTATCTTCTCATGTACTTCTGTGAGTACATGTTCCATATTTCTTTCTTTCAACAAAGCAATCGCTGCACGGAAAGCAATAAAATCGCCAAGTTTACTCATATCAATTCCATAACAATCCGGGTAACGGATCTGTGGTGCAGAAGAAACTACGATGATCTTTTGGGGTTTCAATCGCGCCAGCATCCGTACAATACTTTCTTTCAATGTAGTCCCACGTACAATACTATCATCGATCACCACTAATGTATCTTGACCCGCACGTACCGTTCCATAAGTTACATCATAAACGTGCTGCACCATTTCATTGCGGTTGGCATCTTCTGTAATGAATGTACGCAGCTTCACATCTTTGATGGCGATCTTCTCTTGTCTGATCTTACGCGTAATCATCTCTTCCAATTTATCCGGCGTAAAATCATTGCCCCAGCTGAGAATGCGTTCTACTTTGATCTTGTTCAGGTATTCTTCCATCCCTTTCACCAATCCGTAAAAAGCTACTTCTGCCGTGTTCGGGATATAAGAGAAAATGGTATTCTTCAGGTCATTGTTGATTCGCTCCAATACTGTCTGACTCAAATGATGACCCAATGCAATTCTTTCGCGATAAATTTTTTCATCACTACCACGTGAGAAATAGATGCGCTCAAAACTACAAGCTCTTCTTTCTTTGGGTTCCAGTATCTGTTCAATGCTATAATTACCTGCATCATCTACAATGATGGCTTTACCCGGCATCAGTTCCATCACTTCATTCTCACCCACATTGAACGTTGTTCTAATGGCTGCACGCTCACTGGCTGCAACAATTACTTCGTCATTGATATAATAATAAGCCGGACGAATACCATGCGCATCACGCATCACAAAACTGCTGCCATTACCAAGTAATCCACCGATGGTATAACCACCATCAAACAATGGCGTGGCTTTTTGTAAAACATGTTTAAGATCTGCTGCATTGGGATGCAGTTCATCTTCTTTTGCCAGAAAATGATGGATCACTTCCATCATCGCAGCAAGGTCACTTTGTTTTTGGAAGTCACCCGGACTCATATTGATGAGATCAAATAACTCATCGGTATTTACCAGATTAAAATTACCGGCGAGTGCCAGGTTTTTACCCGGCATCAGGTCTCTTTTAATAAATGGATGACAAAACTCTACATTATTCTTTCCTTGGGTACCATAGCGAAGATGTCCGAGTAAGAGTTCTCCGAGAAAGGGTAAGTGTCCTTTCATCAATCCCGGATGTTGTTTGATATCAGGCTGGTATTTTTCCAGTTCCTGCACTTCCTGTCCGATCTTAAAGAAGATATCCGCAATCGGTTGGGGTGCATTGCTGCGCATTCTATGCAGAAAGGGGTTTCCTGGCTCAGTATTCAATTTCACAGCGGCGATTCCGGCACCGTCTTGTCCACGGTTGTGCTGTTTTTCCATTAGGAGGTACAGCTTATTGAGGCCATAGGTTACCGTACCATGTTTCTGTAAATAATAGGAGAAAGGTTTCCGGAGTCGAATATAGGCAAGCCCACATTCGTGTTTGATCTCGTCGCTCATGTTATGATTTAAAAAGAAGTGGCGAAGTTAACAACTCCGCCACGTTTTATAAAGTTAATTGTAAGCCGTACTTAATTCTGGTCTCAGTGTCTCTGCCAACCATAGGAACTCCTTGGTAAACAGGTCAATAGACTTGGTGAAAGAAGCATCTGTGAGTTCACCGGCTTCATTGAATTTCTTGTCTACAAATGGTGTTACCAGCATATAAGGGGAGACAATTCCAAATAATGCCGGCACCAACAACAATAATTGCTGACTCGCCCTCATGCCACCCATGGCACCGGTGGACGCTGTTACCAACCCAAAAGGCTTATGCGCCTGTTTAGGAAAATGATCTATTAAGTTCTGTAAAGCGGGTGAATAACTGCCATTGTATTCCGGTGTTACCAGAATAAAGGCATCCGCAGCAAACATTCTTTCTGCCAATGGTTTAAATTCTTCGGGCGTATTCTCCACAGAAGAAAATACATGCTCCAATAAAGGCAGTTTCCAATCGCGCACATCAATGATATTCACCTGATGAGGGGTATGTTGACTCAAATGTTTTTGTAAGAACAAAGCCAGTCTATTAGTAACACTATTTGTTCTCGGACTTCCTGAAATAATTTCTATGTTCATGTTTTGCAAGTTTGAGATAGCTTATTGCCTATAGTTCATAGCTTATAGTAATTGTCTTTCTATTTGCTATGATCTATAAGCCATACGCTCTAATGATTAATCGGCACTTCTATAACAATAAAGCGACTCTCCTGTTCAGTATGCAAGGTAAATTTGTGGGTGTCCCAGATGCCAAGAGCGTCTCTTTTGTTGAGGATTGTTCCGTTTATCGTAAGTGAGCCATCGATCACGAAAACGTATACACACTTATTTAAGGGTGAAAATGAGTAGTCGATTTTTTGTTGAGCATCAAAATAACCCAGACTCAATTTCGCATTCTGGTTGATCCAGCAATGTGTAATGCCTTCTTCATTGCTAATGATGGTGGTCAGTTGATTTTTTCGTTTCGCTTCCGGAAAATATCGTTTCTGATAGCGGGGTGTGATATTTTCTAATTTCGGCTCAATCCATATCTGTAGAAACTGAACATCTTCTTCACCAATATTATGTTCTTCATGTCGCAGTCCGGTTCCGGCACTCATGATCTGTACCCAATCTTTTTCTACCACTTCCGCATAACCCATGGTGTCTTTATGATTCATTTTTCCCTGTAGCATCACGCTGATGATTTCCATATTGGTATGTGGATGTAATCCAAAACCACCACCGGCTTTCACCACATCATCATTAAATGTGTGTAATAATCCAAACCCTTTACGAGATGGATCCTGATAAGAAGAGAAGCTAAAAGAAAAATTACTGATAAGCCAGCCAATATCTTTTAATCCTCTTTCTGCTGCAGGGAAAAATTTTGTTTTCATATGATTATTTCTCTGAGTACCCCTTATTTCTCATGTTCTCTGCTGTTAATTTTTACCGCAGAGAACATGAGAAAGGAAGGTAGCGCGGAGTTTTTTTAATTAATAGAACTATTTACTTCTATGGATCCACTTAATGTTTTGGATACAGGACAAAGTTTAGCGATCTGTAACAATCGATCTTTCTGTTCCTGATCCAGATTCCCCTTCAGTTGGATGTTGCGACTGAAAACCGTTTTTCCATCAATTCTTTCTAAGCTAACTGCTACTTCTATTCCTTCTACTGGCCATTGTTTTCGATCTGCATACATCCGAAGGGTAATGGCAGTACAACTGGCCAATGCTGCTTCCAACAATTCATCAGGCGCCGGAGCTAAATCCGTTCCTCCTTGTTCTACTGGTTCATCTGCACCAAATACATGCCTTCCGTTTTCCAAACGAACCTGATACTTTGTAGTTGCAATGCTGGCTTTTGTCATACTGAGTTATTTATGTTTTAACCACCGAGTTACGCGGAGTTTGGCACAGAGTTACACTGAGCTTCTCAAAAAAATCAATAACATCACATTTTCACTCTGTGAACCTCTGTGCCAAACCCTGTGTATTCTGTGGTAAAAGACTACGCTTGCTTAATCATCTGAACGGCTAAATGCAGTTTCACATCATCACTTACCACTACTCCACCTGCCTCAGTTACTGCGCCCCAGCCCAGACCGAATTCTTTACGGTTGATTTTTCCGTTGATCTCGAATCCGGCTTTATGTTGACCCCAAGGATCTACCATGGTACCACCGAATGTAACTGAAAGATCGATGGTTTTTGTTACATCACGAATAGTCAGGTCTCCTGTAAGGGTATATTCCTCATCATTTTTCTTGGTCAAGCGCTTAGAAACGAAAGTCAGCTTAGGGAATTTTTCTGCAGCGAAGAAATCATCACTTTTCAAGTGACCATCACGCTGTTCATTGTTGGTGTTGACGCTGTCGATATCAGCTTCAAAAGAAATTTTTGCGTCGCTGAAATCAGCTGCTTCAGATTCCATGGTAGCATCGAATTTCGTAAAGCTACCGGTTACGTTGGTGATCATCAGGTGTTTTACCTTGAATGTGATTTCACTGTGTGCTGCGTCGATTTTGTACGTTGACATATTGTTTGGTTTTTATTTTGCTAATAGTTGATGGCTTATCGCCGATTTTTTTTAATTGCCACTGAGGGCACTGAGTTACACTGAATTTTTTTGATCTTATTAGATAGTCGTCATCCTGAGCATAGCGAAGGACTATTCTTCAATCAATACCCCCATCTTCCCCAACTGATAATCACGGAAGGCTTCCATCAGTTCGGTTTGGTTGTTCATGACGAATGGACCATGAGAAGCTACAGGTTCATTGAGCGGTTCACCGGTTCCAATGAATAGGGTGCTATCTTCCAAGGCTTCCAATTCAAATCCATCACCATCATTCTGAAAGACTGCTACATATTTTCCTTCGACTTCGCCATCGCCTGTCACTCGTACTTTACCTTGAAGCACATAGATGAAAGCATTGTGTGAAGCGGGAATCTGAAAGAAATATTTGCCGCTTTTTTGAAAACTAGCAGTAAACGTATTCACATCAGATAGTGTATGAATAGACCCTGCTGTGTTTTCCAACTTACCTGCAATAACATTTACTTGTACCAATCCATCAGCAGTAGTGATCTTAGGCGTATCTTCTGCTGTCAGTGGTTGATACGAAGGCTGATCCATTTTATGTTTAGCGGGCGTGTTCACCCATAGCTGAATGAGTTCTTGTCTACCACCGATCTCATGAATATCAACAGGAGGTCTTTCACTGTGAATCACTCCCATCCCTGCATTCATCCATTGTGTTCCACCGGCATATACAACATTGTCATTGCCCCTGCTATCGCGGTGGTGCACCCCTCCTTTGAAAATAAAGCTCACCGGAGAGAATCCGCGATGTGGGTGTGGACCAACGCCTGCATGTTTTGTATCCACATGTGTAGGCACTTTGATATCTGCATGATGCAACAACAAAAACGGATCAATACTTTCCGCCTTGGTAGAAGGAAAAGGTTGTCTGATGGGCATCCCACCCATATCCATGGGTGTTGCGTATAAAATACTTTTAATGGTTCTGTTCTTGTTCATCTTATACCTCCTCTGCTTTCATGGGTACATCGATCAATAATATTTCTGCGTTGCTGTTAGCTGTGATGTTAATGGTATCTATTTCCCAGATTCCCAGTCCGTCTCTTGCATCCAGTTGTTCTCCGTTAATGGTTACTTGTCCGGCAATCACAAATGCATAGACCCCATTTTCTTTTCTTTTGATCTGGTAAGTTTTCTCTACACCTGCTTCCAGGTTTGCGAGAGAGAACCATGCATCCTGATTGATCCATACTGCCTGCTCATCATCCGGTGCTACTACGGTAAGCACTTGATTCAAACGATCTTCCGGTTTGAAAGATTTTTGTTGGTAGCGAGGTTCAATATTTTTTTCTTTGGGAAATACCCAGATCTGTAAAAATTTGACTTCTTTATCATGATTGGCATTGGTCTCACTGTGCGCAATACCACTACCCGCACTCATAATTTGTACATCATGTTGACGAATGATCTCGTCTCTTCCTGTTGTGTCATTGTGATGTAGATCACCCGACAATGGAATAGAAACAATTTCCATATTATCATGCGGGTGTTTGGAAAAACCCATACCACCTTTTACCGTATCATCATTCAAAACACGCAATGCGCCAAAATGAATACGTTCAGGATTATAATAATGTCCAAAGCTGAATGTATGGTAACTGTTCAGCCAACCAAAACTGGCATGTCCCCTTGTGTTTGCTTTGTGAAGTATTGTTTTCATAATGTATGTTTTTGAATACATGTATGTACACGTATTTGTTCAAAAAAATATTAGCTTTCTTTTTCTCTTACTCTTTCAAGTAGCTGATTGATTGATGCGGCTTCTGCTTCATTGATCACCATCACTTCATCAAAAATGGCATTGATGCGTTGTGTACTGGCTTCCAATACAGCAATTCCACTTTGGGTTAGCGAGATAACCGTTTCACGTTTGTCTGCCTCAGACGTAGCACGCTTCACCAACTTTTTGATCTCTAATCTGTCAATGATCCTTGGAACATTAGAATTTTTCTCAATCATTCTACAAGCAATGTCTTTCACACAAATCAATTCCGGGTGTTTCCCCTTTAATATTCTTAAGACATTGTATTGTTCATGTGTTAATCCAAATTCTTTCAATTCCCTGCTCATCACTGTCTTTAGCCACCAGGCCGTATACAGTATATTCAATCCTGCTTTATGCACTTCGTTCTTAAATCTTGTACTTTGTATGGCTTGTTCCAGTTTCACAACACAAATATATGTATATACATTGAATTAGAAAAATAATTTTTTTCCTTTCGCATAAACTATTGATTTACAAATAACTAATTCAAAATTAAAAATTAAAAATAATAGATGTACCTACAAAAAGAACGCGAATCAATGATTGATTCGCGTTCTTTAGCGTTGTTACCTTCCCGAATTTTCTCGCCGGACTGAAGTCCGGCGCTATTTAAATTAATCCTTGATTGCTTGTCACTTTCTTGTGCCTCGCTGCTTCACGCTTGTTTCTTTCTTGTCGCTTGAGCCTTCGTTCTTGATCCTTCTTCCAAATTTTCTCGCCGGACTAAAGTCCGGCGCTATTTCAATTGATCCTTGTTTGCTTGTCACTTTCTTGTGCCCTGTTGCTTCACGCTTGTTTCTTTCTTGTCGCTTGAGCCTTCGTTCTTGACTCTTCGTGCATTAGTTTTTCCTATCAACCTCCGCCTTTGCCGCAGCTGCTTTCCATTCTTTCAAACTTTCGCAACCGGTAAAGTCCTTATCGATAGACACATAATAATTAGGAATATGCTCTTTGAACCATTTATCTAAAGCTTGTGTCTTTTTAGATTCCAAAGCACGTTGAGCAATTCTATTATAATCATCCATCAGGTTTTCACGATGGGGTTCTGTTCTACGTTTCAAATGAATCAAACGAACAGCTTTGCGACCACGCTCATCGGTATATACTTGAGGTGCTGAATATTCTCCCGGTTTCAGATCTTTTAATGCGATAACCATGTCTTTATCCAACATATCAATACTCAAAAATACATTTCCATCCTGAGCTGAGATAGAACCTGCACTGAATTTACTGTTCTCATCTTCACTGTATTTACTCACTGCTTCACCAAAAGAAAGAGTACCGGCTATGAGTTGCTTTTTTACTGAATCTAATTTTTTAACCGCATCCTTGATCTCATCTTCTGTTACCGGAGGAATACGGAGGATATGTCTTACCACCGCTTCATCACCCGAACGAGACATCAATTGAATAATATGCAATCCGAATTTTGATTTCACAACCGGAGAAATTTGATTTTCCTTGAGTCTAAATGAGGCTGAAAGGAAAGCAGGATCCCAGTTACGATCATTTCTGTTGAGGTTGTATTGTCCGCCCTGGTCTTTACTTCCCGGATCTTCTGAATACAATTTTACCAGTGCTTCAAACTTCTGAACACCCGTCTCCACCGATCTTTTGTAATCATACATTTGTTTGGATACATATTCTTCAACATCACGATTGGCTTTGGGTATGATGACGATCTGACTCAGCTCCACTTCACTTTCATAAAAGGGCAAACTATCTTTCGGGATCTTGTTGTAATAAGCTTTTACTTCTGTTGGGGTGATCTTTATGGTTTCAATGATCTTATTCTGCATTTGTTCCGCCATTTTTTGTTCACGGAAACTGTTGCGGAAATCTTCTTTAAGCTGGTATACCGTTTTACCTGCAATCTCTTCCAGAATATCTTTTGATCCGTATTGCTCAATCGCAGCACGAATACGGTTGTCAATGGTTGCATCAATCTCCTCTTCACTTACCGACAAAGAATCTTTCTCAGCCTGTAATATCAATGCTTTTTGAATCAACTGTCTTTCCAACACCTGACATTCTGTAGGGAATACAATACCTTCCTGACCCTGATATTGTCTTTTCATATCAGCGATCTCATTGAGAATATCAGAACGCAGAATAATTCTGTCTCCTACCTGACCCACAATTTTATCTGCCACCACTTTTTTGGCCTGCGCCTTGACCGACATCATCCCGGTCACTAACAAAACAACTATCAGAAATACCTTTTTCATATCAAATTATCTGCTTCAAATGTAATTAATCAGGACGTGTTTCCTTTGTTGGATAAGGGTTTTAACAAAAAGCTATGAGCTTCGAGCCTAGAGCTTTACGCCCTAAGGCATAAAAAAGGATTGAAAGCTGTTTTGAGCTCTCAATCCTATCTAATATTATCTGGCTCGAAGCTCGAAGCTCACGGCTCGTAGCTCTATAAAGTTCTCTTCACTTCTTCTTCTTCAAACGCTTCCACGATATCCCCAACTTTCAGGTCGTTGAAGTTTTTGATGGTTAGACCGCATTCCATATTGGATGCTACTTCTTTTACATCGTCTTTGAATCGTTTCAAGCTGCCCAATTCAGCGCTTTGACCTTCACCCTTCGGATATTCAACGATACCATCACGAATGATTCGAATCTTGCTGTTACGGCTGATCTTTCCATCGAGTACAAAGCAACCGGCAACAGTGGCTTTATCAAACTTATAGACTTCACGTACTTCCACGTTGGCGGTAATTTTCTCCTGAATCTTCGGCTCCAACATCCCTTCCATCGCACTCTTGATTTCATCGATGGCAGTATAGATGATAGAGTACAGTTTGATCTCCACACCTTCATTTTCAGATAGCTTATTTGCCTGCATAGAAGGTCGCACGTTAAAGCCAATGATGATGGCGTCGGATGCCGTTGCCAACAATACATCACTTTCAGAAATCTGTCCAACCCCTTTGTGTACCACTCTTACAGCGATTTCTTCGGTTGACAATTTCTGTAATGAATCACTCAAGGCTTCTACCGATCCATCCACATCACCCTTGATGATAATATTGAGTTCTTTAAAGTTACCCAATGCCAAACGACGTCCGATCTCATCGAGTGTAATATGTTTTCTTGCACGCAGTCCTTGCTCACGCAATATCTGAGCACGTTTGGTAGCGGTTTCTTTTGCTTCAGCTTCATCTTCATACACTTTGAACTTCTCACCCGCTTGTGGTGCACCATTCAAACCTAAAATAACAACCGGTGTAGATGGTGGCGCTTCTTCGATACGCTGATTACGCTCATTGAACATCGCTTTTACACGACCATAGTATTGTCCGGATACAATCAGATCACCCTGACGTAATGTTCCGTTCTGTACTAAGATGGTTGCTACATAACCACGTCCCTTATCGAGTGAAGCTTCAATAATAGTACCTGCTGCTTCTCTATCCGGATTGGCTTTCAGGTCTAACAATTCAGCTTCCAACAATACTTTTTCCAAGAGCAGATCCACATTCAGTCCTTGCTTGGCAGATAATTCCTGGTTCTGGAATTTACCACCCCAAGCTTCTACCAGAATATTCATCTGTGATAACTGCTCATATATTTTTTGTGGATTGGCTCCGTCTTTATCAATCTTGTTCACCGCAAAGATCATCGGTACATTCGCCGCTTGTGAGTGGCTGATGGCTTCTCTTGTTTGAGGCATTACAGCATCATCCGCAGCAACTACGATGATAGAAATATCCGTCACTTTCGCACCACGTGCACGCATCGCGGTAAAGGCTTCGTGACCCGGTGTATCCAGGAAGGTAATGGCTTTACCATTCGGCAGTGTTACCTCATATGCACCAATGTGCTGTGTGATACCACCTGCCTCACCCGCTACCACATTGGCATTACGGATATAGTCAAGCAATGAAGTCTTACCATGGTCAACGTGACCCATAATGGTTACGATCGGTGGTCTTGGTACCAGATCTTCTTCACTATCCTCATCCTGTTCATCATCAAATTCATCTGTTTCATCAACACCAATAAACTCTACTTCAAAACCATATTCACTAGCTACCAATTCAATCACTTCCGCATCCAAACGTTGGTTGATGGAAACCATGATACCGAGGTTCATACATTTTCCGATCACATCTGCAAAGCTCACATCCATCAAGTTCGCCAACTCACTTACCGTCACAAATTCTGTTACTTGTAGTTTGTTGTCTTCACCCATCTCATTACCCATCGCCTCCGCAGCTTCATCACGCTTAGCTCTTCTGTATTTCGCTTTCAGGCTCTTACCGCGACCACCGGTTCCGGCCAATTTGGCCTGTGTTTCGCGGATTTTTTCCTGAATGGCTTTCTGATCAATTTCTTTGTCTTCAACCTGTCCACCACCTCTTCTATTTCTGTCGCGGTTACCGCCACTTTTATTTCCACCTCCTTGATTACGGTTGAAGTTGCCTCCACCACCGCCACCTTGGTTGTTTCTATTATTGGCTGGAACGATCGGACGGTTTGGACCGGTCATTGGACGTCCATCAGGACCCGTTTGTGGTGGAGGTGCTCCACCTTCTTTGCGGTCAACAGGAATACGTTTGCGTTTGCGCTTCTCATCTCTGGCCGCAGGTTTTGGACGGGTATCGCTGTTAACGGGAAGTTCAATTTTACCAAGGATCTTGGGTCCTTCTAATTTTTCCGCTCTAATATTTTCAATAACAGGAGGTGCGGCATTGTCTGCTTCTTCCATTGCAGGTGCAGGTGTAGCAATTACTTCCGGAGCTGCGGGTTCAGCCGGTTCCGCTTTCTTTGCTTTTGCTGCGGGCTCTTTCGGAGCTGCAGGTTCTTCTTTTTTCTTAGGTGCTTTCTTAGGGCGCGTAGATGAGTCGATCGCAGAGAGATCAATCTTATTCAACACTTTTGGCGATTCGATCTCAGGTGCTTCCGCTTTAATCACTTCTGCTTTTTCTACAACCGGTTCAGGCTGTACTTCAACAGGTTTCGCCTCTACAACCGGTTCAGGCTTCACTTCCTGTTTAGGTTCTTCCTTAGGAGCAGGAGCAGCTACTGGCTTTTTCTCTTCTTTTTTATTGAAGGAAAGATCTTCTTCGTCTTTTTTCTTCTTGGCCTCAGCCTGTGCAGCTTTGGGGATTTCTACCTGATCGGCTTTGTTCTTAGCTACTTTATCACTTTGAAACTCTGCCTGAAGGGCATAGTACTGGTCTTCTGAAAGCTTAGCGGTAGGCTTCAGTTCATCTTTATTAAATCCTTTCTTCACCAGGAAGTCGATCAGGGTATCCTGACCAATATTGAACTCCTTGGCGGCTGCTAACAGTCTTGGTAATTTCAGTTCTGACATTCAAGTTTTTTTGGTCCATAGTCCATCGTCAATGGTCCATGGACTATGGACTATCATCCATGGACTAATTTTATACGGCTACCAATCTATCAGGCAATAAGTATACCCGACAAATATAGTTCCTTCAAAGCGCTTATTCTTCTCTGTCGAATTCTTCTTGTAAGATTCTTCTTACTTCTGCAATGGTTTCTTTTTCCAGATCGGTTCTTCTTTCCAGTTCTTCTGCGGTCAGATTGAGGATGCTGCGTGCAGTATCACAACCAATACGCTTGAACTCGTCGATCACCCATGGTTCGATCTCATCACTAAATTCATCCAGATCAATATCAAATTCGTCTACTACTTCTTCATCTTCTCTGAATACATCAATCTCATATCCGGTCAACTCACAAGCCAGTTTGATGTTCACACCGCGACGACCAATGGCGAGCGATACCTGATCTGCTTTCAGGTATACTTCCGCATGCTTCTTGTCGTTGTCCAACTCCATGTAACTGATCTTAGCAGGTGTTAAAGAGCGCTGAATCAATAACTGGATATTGGTGGTGAAATTGATCACGTCAATATTCTCATTCTTTAATTCACGAACGATGCCATGAATACGGCTACCTTTCATACCCACACAAGCACCTACCGGATCAATACGGTCGTCATACGATTCCACTGCTACTTTCGCACGCTCTCCCGGATCACGAACAATTTTCTTGATAGCGATCAATCCGTCAAAGATCTCAGGTACTTCGATCTCCAGCAATTTAGCCAGGAATGTAGGACTGGTTCTTGAAAGGATGATTACGGGTGTATTGTTTTTCAGATCCACACGTTCTACTACTGCACGGATATTTTCTCCTTTTTTGAAATAATCCTGAGGTATCTGTTCAGATTTAGGAAGAATCAGTTCGTTGCCTTCTTCATCCAACAGCAATACTTCTTTTTTCCAAACCTGGTATACTTCCGCACTGATGATTTCTCCAATTCGATCACCATATTTTTTGATCAATACATTTTTCTTCAGATCACTGATACGGCTGGCTAAAGTTTGCTTGGCAGCCAGAATGGCGCGGCGACCAAAGTCTACCATATCCACTTCCTCATACAATTCTTCACCCACTTCAAAATCCGGTTCAATCTTTACCGCATCTGTATAAGCTACTTCCGACAAAGGATCGATCACTTCCCCATCTTCTACAATCATTCGTCTGCGGATGATCTCCAAATCTCCTTTCTCAGCGTTTACGATTACATCAAAATTTTCATCACTTCCGTATTTCTTACGAAGCAGTGTTTTGAATACATCTTCCACCACTTTCATCATCGTGGGACGATCAATATTTTCTGCGTCTTTAAATTCCTGAAACGCTTCGATGAGGTTGATACTAGCCATGTCTTAAGTTTTAGAAATTCGGAAGACAAGCTCCAAGCTTTAAGCTTCAAGCTACAAGTCTTACTGAATTAGAATTTGATTTGAACTGTTGTTGATTTTATATGATTGAATGGTATTACCAATTGTTGGGTTACTGCTTTTTTGCCTTTTCCCTCGGTATGTTCTATAATGATGTCTGCTTCTGCTACTTCTAATAATTTACCTTCTTTTTTAGTTCCATCTGCAAACAACACTTCTATAAAACGACCGATATTCTTTTTATACTGACGATGTAATTTCAAAGGCTCATCCAATCCGGGTGATGACACTTCCAATGAAAACTCACCTTCCGGATACATGCCTGTTTCTTCAATGAGCTTATAAAGCTTGCGATTGAAGGATACACATTTCTCAATGGCCAGCCCCTCATCCCCATCCAAAAACACTTTTACATTATTGGTAGGCTTGATGCGAATCGACACACAGAAATAAGCAGGTTCTTCTGCCAGCATATTATCGATCAGCTGTTCGATCTTTCCTATTTGTGTTTCTATTGACATATCTAAATAGAAGAAGGGAACGCTTCCGTTCCCTTCTATTGTTCTTTTCCTACTGCAAATGTAGTGTATTTAACCCTTACGTTCCAAATCTACCTCACCCCCTCCCCCTCTCCCCGCAGGGAGAGGGGTGGCGAGCACTGCGATGCCGGGGTGAGGTTGTGAGGCTGTGAGGCATTTTTTTTATCTTTGTAGGATGGTGAAGATTCTTTTATGGGGGTTTTTGATTTACTTCCTTTATAACCTGATTTTTAAATTCATAGTACCGGTTAGCAAAGTAGCTTCCCAAATGAAGGGACAAGTGAAAAAAATGCAGGAACAACAAGAAGCGGCGAGGAAGGAATTTGAAGAACAGCAGCGATTCCAGCAGCAAGCTGCCAATCAGGCTTCTGCTCCTAAGAAAGATGAGGATTATATTGATTTTGAGGAAGTTAAATGAGTAAGAAACAAGAAATAAGTGACAAGGCAGAGGGAAGCTACAAGGTCCAAGAAACCAAGTATATAATTTTAAATAGCGCCGGACTTCAGTCCGGCGAAAAGAAAACGAGGAATCATTGAAAAGAACTCTTTTGATGCTCTGTCAACTGTCATCTATCGACTATCAACTCTTCATAGCTCCAAATCCAACACCGTTCTCCCATTATTCAACAGAATGGTTTGCAATCCTGCTTCTTGGGCGCCTTCAATATTCTTAGGCGTGTCATCAATGAATAGGGTTTCTTTTGGATCGAGGTTTTCCAGCTCCATGATCTTTAGATAAGACTCAGAATATGGTTTTCTCATCCCTAATTCATGAGAATAATAAGCTTTTCGGAAATAATCGTTAAAGGATTTCTGCGGAAAATTTTGCTCAAAATTAGATATAAAAGATTGATAATGAATAATATTGGTGTTTGAGAACAGATATACAGGGTATTGTTGCGCAACGTTTTCTAACCAATGTAAACGCTCTTCCGGAAAATCTAATAACATGGCATTCCATGCTTGTTGAATGGCTTCATTGGATACAGCCAGTTTCGTTTCCATCCTAAACGCATCATAAAAATCATTGGGCATAATCTTCCCTGTTTCCAAAGCTTCAAATAACTGATTGGAAAATTGCTGACTAAACAGGGCATTAAAATCTTTAACGCCAAGATCTACAAAAGCCTGTTCTGTTTTTTGGTAATCAATATTTAAAAAGATACCACCCAGATCAAACAAGATATTTTTAAATGTGCTCATAACCATTCTATCAGTTGCAAACTTAGCATCTTTCTTAGAGGAGAATAAGTGATCAAGATTTCAATGCATTGGTGATGGCTTTTTCAGTTCCATTGAAGGGACCGGAAGCGGCTATTTTTATGGACGCCATCGCTGCACCGAAGAGACCTGCATCATAGTAATTTGCTTTTTGAAATCGTTTATATAAATAACCGGCCATATAAGTATCGCCACAACCGGTTGCATCTACAATAGCAGTAGGTTGTATTGCAGGCACTTCATAAAAATGTCCTTTTGCATAAATCAATGACCCTTTACTTCCTAAAGTAATGATCACTTCCTGAACACCAGCATCAGCTAATGATTTAGCAGCATCATAATGATCAGATAATCCGGTTAGCTTTTCTGCTTCTGTTTCATTGGCTTTCAAAATATTGATATAAGGCAGTACTTCTTTTTTATAGACCCAATCTGTAGCCATCACTTCCTGATCAATGACTTTTCGAAGAAATCCCTGTACATCTAATGATATCGTTCCTTTTGTTGCGAGTGTTTGTATCAATTCTACAGACATATCATCGGATAATAAAGGGCCAAGATGAAATACCGAAGCTTTCAAATCAATCATATCAGCCACTCGGAAAGGATCGGCTGTTGATAATACTCTTTGTTCTCGATGATCACTTTGATCAGGATAGATATTTTCAAAGTATACCGTGTGTTTGCTGGGTAAGACCGTTGCATTAATTCCTGCTTGTATCAGATCATCGACGAATGCAGTATCCGCTTTAGCCAATGCCGTTACCAGATGATATTGAACGGGCATATGTTTGATAGCATGCGAAAAGTAAAAAGAAGTACCACCGGCCATATGCACCGTATGACGAGGCGTTACAATTTTATCGTGGGTGAGATGACCGATGCAGCAGATATCGTACATGTATCCTGAAAGTTTGATCATGAATATACGAATCCGCAATAAGAATAGGCAGATTTTAATACTTGCCGATGATTAATAAGTAATGGTAATCCCCGCTCCGAATCCCATATCACTATCATAGTGAGAGGAAACGGAAAAATATTTTGAAACGATATAGCGCAAGCCAGAAGTATATTCCTTATCGGTATTCCACATAACATTCATTCTTAGTCTGCTGGTTACCGGTATATCTTCTCTGCCTATTTGCATACGAAGGTTCCCTTTCATATCTACCCGTGCATCAAAACGAAATAACATTGGAAGTGTATACTGAAATCCTATACAAATCACACCTCTTTGATCCTTTGTATTCAATTGTCCGAATAGATTCTTCTCTTGCTCTCCGTGTTTTCTGTATCGCCAATCAAAACCAACATAGGGCATGAACCATTGATTTCTTCCGATCAATCGTCCCAAATGAAATTCGTTTTCATAACCTTTCTCAGCATTGAGTCCCAACCTCCACTCATTCTGTATCATCCATCTGGTGTTTGCGAGTATGAATTCACCATCACTTCCATTGCTCTCTAATCCGATCTGTGCACCTGCAAAAAAACGACGGTCATCACGATATACTTTGCGTAAAGCTTTAACCGGATCCGGAATTTGTGGATTGGCAGGTGTATTCTCATAAGAAAATATTCTCCCCATCCCGCTCATCATGTGATAAAGAATGTGACAGTGAAAATACCAGTCGCCATATTTTTCCGATGCATGAAACTCGATCGTATCTGTTTCCATCGGCATAATATCCAAGACTGTTTTTAACGGAGCGTATTCCCCTTGTCCGTTCAAAGTGCGAAAGAAATGTCCATGTAAGTGCATCGGATGACGCATCATAGAATTATTAGTGAGTATAATGCGAATATTCTCACCTTGTTTAATCAATATCTTATCCGACTCAGAAATGGTTTTGTTATCGAGTGTCCACACATAACGATTCATATTTCCCGTAAGCTCAAATTTCAATTCGCGAACCGGTCCATCGGGCAGTGTTGTTTTGACCGGCGCTTTTAGCATGGCATAATTCAGTGTAACAATATTTTCATTACTATCAACAATCTCTGGATACATTACTGTATTCATATCCATCTGTTGCAAACTCATTTTCATGCCCATATCATTCATGCTGCCATCCATATTCATCATGCCATTCATCATCTTCATCCCTTCGAAATATTTCAATCGTGGCAATGTGGGCGCATATTTTTTTAGACCTGTACCCAGCCATAAAGAAGTACTTCGTGTTCTATCTTCTGCTGTTGATAAAAGTTCATAGCTACCTGTATCCGGAATTGTTACGATAACATCATAGGTTTCTGAAACACCGATGATTAGTCTGTCAACATCTACCGGTACCACTTCAGCACCATCATTGGCCACTACACTCATTTTACCACCTGCAAATCGCACCCAAAAATAGGTGGATGCACTACCATTGATGATTCGCAAACGTATCTTATCACCTGGCTGATATTGTTTCTGTTCATCCTGAATTTTTCCATTGGTAAATAACGCATCATAATAAACATCACTCACATCCATGGCCATCATACGCTTCCACTCATTGGTGATTTTTGTACCAAAATGTTTCTCCTTAATGGCTTGCGCATAATTCTGCGTAGCTCCTTTTTTGATGGCATACCAGTCTGTTGCAAAATGCAAGGATCTTTCCACCTGATTGGGATTTTCATTGATCCAATCACTTAATAAAACCACTTCTTCGGCCTGAGACAGTTTTTCTTTGGGCTGAATCACAATAGCGCCATACATACCACTCTGTTCTTGCAGCATGGTATGTGAGTGATACCAGTATGTTCCACTTTGAACAATGGGAAATCTAAACACATGCGTGCTTTGTTGATGAATGGGTGCAGTAGTGAGATAAGGAACCCCATCTTGCTCATTGGGTAATATTAATCCATGCCAGTGTATGGAAGTCTCCATGTGCATCAAATTATGTACATGTATTTCTGCATTATCACCTTCCGAAAAATACAGTGTAGGTGCAGGAATAGAACCGTTGATAGCAACTGCTTTTACTTTTTTACCGGTATAATTTACAATCGTATCTGTCACATATAAATGATAGACAATTTTATTTCCTTCACGCACCAGAAAAGGCTGACGCATCTCAGCAATAAAATGATTGTTATGCTGAGCTATTCCATTGATAGAAATCGATAGCAGGATATATATTACAGCCAATAAACGCATTTCGTTACTCTTTAATAGTTTCTTTAATAGTGCCACATGAAAGCATCATATTCCCATAGTAAGGATTACGGATCGTTTTTTCTGCACTTAACCAATAGGCTTTTTTCATCGGGCAATAATCAACATATAATGAAGACTCTTTTACAGAAACGATTTTGAATAAATCAATCATAGACAGTGATAGCCCTGCAAAAGCCACTCGCTGTTTTGCCAGATCCGATTGTGATGACAGATCTTTAGCTTGCTTACCAAGTACTTCTTTCAAAGCGGTGAATGCTTTGGCTTCTTTTTCTGAAAGCGCTTGTGAGGCCAGATTTTCGATCTTCCCATTCAGTGCAGTAGCAGACTTTTGCGCATTCACAGCATTGCTCTCTACTAGTTGATTTTTTAGATCAAGATATTGGCGTAAAATATCTTGTAATGAGGGGGCTTGACTTATCCCCATTTTTGACAGGAGTAACATAACAATGATCAGTATTCGTTTCATATGTTGAGTATTTGATGTTTAGTTTTTGAAAGATATCATAACAGAACCCACTAATGAATGGGTTCTGCTTTAAATCCTGCTTCCTGTACCGCTTTTACAATATCACCAGCAGAAGCACCTCCATTGATGGTAACTTCTAACAGTTTATCAGGATTATTGACATCTACTTTCCAGTTTTCTTCTCCTGCAACTTCGTTCAGGAAAGGTGTGGCTTTTGATACACAACCCATACATTTAATGGTTGTCTTGAATTTTAATGTTTCCATTTTCACATTTAATTTATCAGGATAAATCCTGTTTGAATAACAATGTAAAATTAGAATTACTAAAATGCTAAGTTGTTATAGAATCCCGATTAAGATGTATATAATTTTTAGCAGCAGGTAATCAGTCTTTTATTTTATCTAAAGGCTTGCGTTTATTTTCCTTTAGCTGCTTGAAGTGAGAAGGAGTTAATCCTGTGATTTTTTTAAACTGCTGTGACAAATGCTGAACACTGCTATAGCCCATTTCATAAGCAATTTCACTGATACTTTTTTCATCGTACATCAATAGTTCTTTTACTTTTTCAATGCGTTGTAGTATGGTATATCGCTCAATGGTAACACCCTCTACTGAAGAGAATAATGTGCTGAGATAATGGTAATCTGTTTGTAGTTTTTCTTCTAGTATGGCTGATAGCTTTAAGTTCAGCTCCTCAGCTTCCGTCCCATGGATCAATGAAACAATGGTCGTTTTTATTTTTTCAACAATCTTCGATTTCTTATCATCTAATAATTCAAACCCATGTTGTTGTAAAAGAGATCGAATCTGTTCTAGTTGCTCAGTATTGGGTTCTTTTTTCAACTCTATTTGTCCCAGCTGTATCTGATGAAATTCAATATCTAAGTCTGTAAATAGCTGTTTTACGACCATAATACATCGATCGCAAACCATATTTTTTATGTGTAGTTGTTCAGACATAGATATTCAAAGATACTACTCCTGCCATAACTAATGTTCAACTGAAGATTATATACAATTTTATACAAATGCTGTAACAGCGACCCTTTGTAACATGAATAGTTTTGTATTCAATAAAACAACATAGTCATGAACTCCACTACGAGTAATAATATTATTAGAAAAACATTTCCAATTCTTGAAATGACCTGTGCTGCTTGTGCAGTTAGTGTTGAGTCGATGCTTCGGTCTACTGATGGCGTGGTAAATGCTGCAGTAAATTTTGCTAATCAGGATGCATGGGTTGAGTATGATCCTGAAATAACCAATCCGGAAAAATTTCAGGCAGTTGTTCGATCGATTGGTTATGATATAGTAATTACAGAAGAAAATAAAAACGAAATAAAGGAGGCTGCCAGGATTCAACATTATGAGTCACTCAAAAAGAGAACGATCTGGTCTTCTATACTCTCTCTACCAATTGTTATTCTTGGGATGTTCTTTATGGACCTGACCTGGGGAAATTATATCATGCTACTGTTATCTGCACCGGTAGTCTTTTATTTTGGTAAAAACTTTTTCATCAATGCTTGGAAACAAGCTAAGCATGGCAAAGCAAATATGGACACGCTGGTAGCACTCAGCACCGGTATTGCCTGGTTATTCAGTACTTTTAATACATTCTTTGCCGATTTTTGGCATCAACGTGGTACACATCCTCATGTATATTTTGAAGCAGCGGCCGTTATCATCGTATTTATCTCCTTGGGTAAGTTATTAGAGGAAAAAGCCAAATCAAATACTTCTTCTGCCATTAAGAAATTAATAGGTCTACAGCCGCAAACTGTAACCTTGGTTACAGAAAACGATCAACTAAAAGAAGTGGCTTTTGCAGCCGTACAAAAAGGGAATATCTTACTAGTAAAGCCCGGGGAAAAAATTCCCGTAGACGGTATTATTACCAGTGGCAGCTCTTATGTAGATGAAAGTATGATTACCGGTGAGCCGATTCCTGTAGAAAAAGTAGCAGGAAAAAATGTGTATGCAGGAACCATTAACCAAAAAGGAAGTTTTCGATTTACAGCTGAAAAAATTGGCTCAGAAACATTTTTAGCACAAATCATTAAAATGGTGGAACAGGCTCAAGGCAGTAAGGCACCTGTTCAAAAGCTTGTTGATAAAATTGCAGGCATCTTTGTCCCGATTGTCATCGGAATTTCAATACTCACATTCATCAGTTGGATAATTTGGGGTAATGAAAATGCATTCACCTACGCCTTGATGAATGCAGTAACAGTTCTAGTCATTGCCTGCCCTTGTGCTTTAGGTTTAGCTACTCCTACCGCTATTATGGTAGGTATTGGGAAAGGAGCTGAAAATAATATACTCATTAAAGATGCCGAAAGTCTTGAATTGTCACATAATATTACTGCTGTAGTATTAGATAAAACGGGAACCATTACAGAAGGTAAACCAGCAGTAAGTGATGTGATTTTCAAAGATGAACAAGATATGGCTGAGTTACAATCTGTATTATTAGCTATAGAACTACAATCAGAGCACCCGTTGGCTGAAGCAGTTGTTCGACATTTTGAAAATACGGCTATTGAACCTGTGGCTCTTGATAAAATTGAAAGTATCACCGGAAAAGGAGTTCTAGCAAATTATAAGAATCAGCAGTATTTGGTGGGAAGTCCATCAATGATGAAAGAAAACAAAGTCATACTGGATGAAAGTCTACAGAATAACATTCAACAACTACAACAACAGGCAAAAACCGTTATCATTTTTTCCAAAAACGGTATAGCAAGAATCGTATTAGCAATTACAGATAGCATCAAAGAAAAATCAGCTTTCGCCATTGAGCGTTTACAGAAGATGGGTATTGAGGTATACATGTTAACGGGAGATAATCAACAAACCGCCAAAGCCATTGCCGAACAAGTAGGATTAAAAAACTTTAAAGCAGAAGTGATGCCTGCCGAAAAAGCAGCATTTGTTGAACAGCTACAAAAAGATGGAAAGATTGTAGCCATGGTAGGTGATGGGATCAATGATAGTCATGCATTGGCTACTGCAGATGTTAGTATCGCGATGGGTAAGGGAAGTGATATTGCCATGGATGTTGCTAAAATGACATTGATCACTTCAGATTTAAACAGCATACCCAAAGCCATCAATTTATCAAAGAAAACAGTGGCTACTATCAAACAAAATTTATTCTGGGCCTTTATCTATAATATCATTGGCATTCCGATTGCGGCAGGTATTTTATTTTCTATCAATGGATTCCTTTTAAATCCCATGATTGCCGGAGCTGCAATGGCATTAAGTAGCGTGAGTGTGGTGGGCAATAGCTTGAGGTTGAAGTTTTCTTCTATCTAATTGTGTTGTTGGTTTGGTGTTACAGCCCGATTTAAGAACGGGCTTTTTGGTGTATCATCACTATTCAATAATTCATTACCTGTAAACAATAGTTGAGAAATCAACTACTGAGATTGTTCAAGAAAAAATTTCCCTAAACATCTTTTTTAGACTGAAGCTTTTAGCTCCATCATTTTTAAACTTTCCCGTTACAAAACCCCTTAACTGATTATAATTAGCAAAATAATATTGTGAAATATGCACTACTTTTTTTTGATTGTTGATTAACGTAATACATTCATAAGGTAATGGAAGCGCAGGTTGTAATGTACTGTGAAAACTGGTAATCGTATCATAACTGTATACTTTCGTATTCCCGATTCCGAAAAATGATTGAACTACTATATCCTTATCCGTAAAAGATATTTTGATCGCCCTTAACCTCAATTCTCCCCAAACCATCACCAACCAAATCAGCGCTACCACTATAAAAGCAATAATGCCTCCAATCATATCGAATATATCGTTAGATGTAAGCGTATACCAAACTGTACCCGGTAATAATATAGATGTGATCACGCCATAAAAAACAGGTACCACTATCCTGTTTGAAAATACCGATACCAATACGGGGTTTGTTGTATCTTCTTTTACATCCATTTTTAAAGACTCATTTTACAATCAAAAACTCCTTTTACAATTACATTACAGTTTGTATTCCGCACCTGATTGATATATCTATTTAGTCTACATGAACATCCACTACGCTTTCGTTTTACTTGCATTCCAGTATCGCATCATCAATTCATATACCTCATTGGCTTTATTCCCAAAACTGCTCAAACGGAAGAACATATCGGCATCATACATATTTTTATTCAAATCCATCAACCCTCTCATGAGTGGATTAAATTGTTGGGTATATATAGATGGATCTTTAAACTTAATCGCCAATACTTTTTCCCAAATAGGTCCGGGAAGTTGACCCTGTGTAGTTCTGACTTCTGTGAACTTTATTTCTGCCACGTTCGTCCATTCCATAAAACCGGATGAAATACCTCCGGGATTGTATTCAAAACCTTTTTCATTCATCATCAAGACATCAGGATTCAAAATGATGGCTCTCAGTGCCATGAATAAAACCACGCCGCCTATACCGCCGATGATCAATGCGATGATGATTCCTCCTCCTTCAAATTCTACAGGCTCATCCTTCAAAAAAAAGGCCCAAAAAGTAACTCCTATCAGAAAGAGTACAGCCACCAATATTATTACATGACCAAGTCTGTTGTTTTTGATTTTAAAGGTATGCATGGGTTTGTTTTGAAAATGAATATAGCTACTGTGCAATAATATTTAATTCCATCATGGCTTACTAATAAAAGTAGATCTGATGTATCATTGAAAATACTATTATTATCCAGTACTATTCATACCCAATTTTAGGTAAGTTAAGTGGCAGTAGAAAATCATGTTGAATAGCATGCATGATTCAAAATCATCGCTCAGATTTTATTGTGCTAGCAATGCCTGCATATACTTTCGGACGTCGAGGAATAGATAATACAATTGCCTGGCTTCCGCCTCGGTTGCTTTTTGAAACATCAAACGAGTCATTTTATCCGACTGCTGAAAATAGATCCAGTTACCGGGAACATGTGTTTTATAGTTAATAGGAACAAAATCAATACCCATTTGATGAAGAGAATCGGTTTTTGAAGATTCCAGGTTTTTTATGTTTACGGTTATATAGCTTCCATCTCTATTCTTCACTGAAAAAACTGAATCAGATAATAAATGAACGGTTCTACCTCTTTCATCATATTTATGTAAACTATCATTCAGTTGCTGTATGACTCGATCCAGCTCTTCCCGAATTTGCGTTTTCTGCGAATAGGACTGAAGATAGATTGCGAATAAAAGTGATAGTGAAAAAAATAATTTCAATTTCATATTCTTGTTTGTACTGATTAAAAATAGGGCTTATTATTTTTCGATAAAGAATGTATTCGATAATTATTGGGTCAAAAACAATACCGAAGTGATGCTGCTACAAATTTTGTTTGCCAATTTTATGCAAATAAAAAAGCAGTTGCCATTTATTAGATCGTAACTGCTTGACTGATACGTAGGCTCACCAAAGCATGATTGCAGACGATTCTGTCTGCATCCCGACTAAACCGTCGGGACCTGGGACCCTCCCGACTTTAGTCGGGATGCTCTAACCACTCCTTCCGCGGTAGGTAACTAAGTATATCGAAATAAAAAAAGCGAAGAGTAAACATCTTCGCTTTGTGGGCCCACCAGGGCATGATCCTAGGACCCTCCCGACTTTAGTCGGGATGCTCTAATCACTCCTTCGGCGGCAGGCAACTAAGTATATTGAAATAAAAAAAGCGAAGAGTAAACATCTTCGCTTTGTGGGCCCACCAGGGCATGATCCTAGGACCCTCCCGACTTTAGTCGGGATGCTCTAATCACTCCTTCGGCGGCAGGCAACTAAGTATATTGAAATAAAAAAAGCGAAGAGTAAACATCTTCGCTTTGTGGGCCCACCAGGGCATGATCCTGGGACCCCCTGATTATGAGGGCGATTTTTGCCCTTTTCGCAGCTTTACCCAACGTTACCTAAATTTAATTAAACCCTTTACCAGTAAGGGTTTTAGCGATTTTTTAGCACACAGACATTACCGGTCGAAAACCGGCTTAATGTACTTTTGTTTGCAAATTGTTTGCACACTTTTCGGCATGTTTCCCTGCGGACGACCGCCAAATCCGGTCATTTTGTTTGCAAATTTCAACCATTTCTATTCATAAAAAGCATAGCCTAAAATCAGGGGGTCATGATTACAGTCAAATTATTCCACGATGCCAGACGTAAAAAAGTTGCTGGTACTTACCCGGTAAAAGTCCGGATTACTTGCGATCGCCGGTCGAAATATTACGAAACCGGTGTTAGCCTAACCGAAGAAGAGTTTAAGCGAATATTTATGAAACGCGTGCCGGCAGAGCTGCTGGCGAAAAAAGAAACTCTTTCGGAGGCTGAAGCGAAAGCTGTGCATCTCTTAAAAGAGATCAAACCTTTCAACTTTCCAGTATTCGAACGCCGGTTCCTGCAAAAATCCTACGATGGATCATTTGTGGAAACGATCTTCAACGAGGTCATTGACAGGTTTAAAAAACAGGATCGTGTTGGCACGGCCGAAAGCTATAAGCTAAGCCTTCGAAAACTGCTCAAGTTTAAGCCCCGACTTCGGTTTGAAGATGTTGATGCTACGTTTCTTTACAAATTCGAAGAATGGATGATTGAACAAGGAAATTCAATAACAACAGTTGGAATTTATACCCGCTCGCTTAGGGCAATTTTCAACGAAGCGATAGAGCGGAATCTTATCTCTAAAGAATACTATCCATTTTCTAAAAGACGCTATCAGGTGCCGACCGGCAGAAATGTCAAAAAAGCATTGGCGCTTGCTGATATTGGCAAGATTTTTTATTATGAGCCGAAGACGCCACAGGAAGCGAAAGCAAAAGCCTATTGGCTGTTTAGCTATTTCGCCAATGGAATGAATATGACAGATATAGCCCATTTAAAATACAAAGACATTTCCGGTGATTTCATACATTTTGAAAGAGCAAAAACAACCCGATCGCTACGAAGCAATCCAAAAATTATCAGTGTCGTAATTAATGATGAGATGAGGGCTATCATTAAAAAATGGGGAAATTGGAACAAATCAAAAGAGGGATTTATTTTTCCTGTTCTTGATCCGGCTTTGACTCCAGCCCAGGAACGCGAACGTGTTAAAGATCTTATCTGGAGAATTAATAAAGCATTACGATCAATCGCAACCGAACTTAAATTCGACAAACCACTTACAACATATACAGCCAGGCATTCTTTTTCAACCGTACTAAAACGTTCAGGCGCGAGCGTAGAATTTATTTCCGAATCACTCGGACATAGCTCTGTGAAAACGACAGCGCATTACCTTGACAGCTTCGAAGATGATATGAAGAAAAAAATAAGCGCCTCATTACTCGATTTCATGGTAAAAGAAAACGTGATAAATGATGCTGCAAAGCAATAAATAACGACAATTGGAAAGACTTACTTTGTCAACTTTAATGCAGTGTCAAGCCGTTGTGCTGCGTTATCCCAATTGATGATATTAAATAGCGCATCAACAAAATCAGTGCGCTTGTTTTTATATTTAAGATAATATGCATGTTCCCAAACATCGATTACTAATAATGGGATACAACCCCATTGTGTTAACTTTTCATGGTTCTCGCATTGCAATACTGTTAAGCTGTCACTGTATGGTTGATAAGCAACAATACCCCATCCATTTCCGTCTACATTCTTAGCCGATTCTGCTATCAATCCTTTTAATTTTTCATAACCACCGAAGTTTTTATCGATGCGTTTTAAAAGGTCGCCTTTCGGTTCTGTTTTTTTATTGGTAAGGTTGGTCCAGAAAATGGAATGCAATACATGAGATGAAAAATGATAAGACAATTTTTTGGTCCAGAAGTCAACGGTTTCAAGGTTATTGTCGTCCATCGCTTTTTTGATCATCTGCAAATCTTTGTTTGCGCCCTTTACTGCACCACCATGATGAAACGTATAGTGTAGGTGCATCGTTTCTGCATCCATATAAGGTTCAAGAAAACTTTCGTTATACGGCAATGGCTGTAGAACGTAGTTGCCATTTGCATCAACCAATTTTTCTAAAGGGTTGTCTGCAAGATTTTGTGTAAAAGCATTACCGGCTGTGAACAGGGTTGCAGCTCCCAGTAATGATCCTGATTTAATAAAGTGTTTGCGGTCCATGATATTTTTTTATCGGTGAATTAATAAACCAGCCAATGCTGCGACTAAGATGATATAAGGTTCCTGAATTTTTTTAAAATAGATCAATGCACACAATGAAGCGATTGCAATAAGCATTGTCGGAATATCGGTTATGCTTCTTGATGCAATTACTATGACCGCACCTACCAATGCTCCAATCACAGCCGCAGTAATTCCATCCACGAACGCCTTGATCGATTTGTTTTTGGCAATTTTTTTGAAATAAGGTGCTGGCAGTATTGTAAATAAATAGCATGGAAGAAAGGTAGCCAACGCTGCAACTGAGGCACCGGGAAAACCTGCGATCAGGTAACCGATAAAACCAACCGTAATGACAACGGGGCCAGGCGTGATCATTGCCACTGCAACGGCATCTACAAATTGCTGTTCAGTCAGCCAGTGATTTTCAGTTACGACACCCGCATGTAAAAATGGAACAATGGCCAGCCCGCTGCCGAAGACAAATGCCCCCGCTTTGGTAAAATACCATCCGATTTTACCGAGCGTTCCCCATTCAAACTGCCAGAAACCTGTTATACCGAGTAGAATGGAATTGACAGAAGTGGTTTTGGTGACCGGTGGAGGAGCTTTAATAAACATATAAATAGTTCCTGCCGCAAGGAACAGTAACAACTCCTCTGATTGTGTAACCACAGTAACAATCGCAGCTACTGTATAAAAAATCCATAGCATCCAGTTTTGCCTAATTGCAGTCTTTGAGATTTTGCCAACCGATTTTACTGTCAGTTTATAACTGCTCATCACAATGATGCCGATCACCGCTGCGCCAACCCCATAAAATACCGCCTGCATCCAGGACAATCCTCCGTACTGCTGATACAAAATGCCTAAAGCTACTACCATGCAGAATGAGGGCAGCACAAAAGCCAGCCCGCATAGGGTCGCCCCTAAGACGCGGTAATGAACAAATCCTAAGTAAATGCCTAACTGGGCCGCCAGGGGTCCCGGTGTTAGCTGTGAGAGGGCGAGACCTTCTTTATAATCTTCTTCTGATATCCATTTTTTCTGTTCGACCAGGTCGCGATGCATGTATCCTACGAGGGCGACAGGACCACCAAAACCGATGGTTCCCAGTTTCAGGAAATACATGACCATTTGCCGGAGTGAGTAAGGAACCTCATTCATGTATCAAACTTAAAAATAGATTTAGGATACATTTAGGAGATTCGGGTGTGTTCAAAACCGATCCTGATCTTGTGCATCTGGTTAGAGTAAGTGTATTGCAGATCCATGTTATATAACTGGCAGATTTGTTTGACAAGAGCAAGGCCCAATCCCGTTGTTTGACTATCAGCATTTGCTTTATTAAAACGTTCAAATAATAAGGATGGCTCGCTTGATAGCGGGGGACCTGAATTTTCAATTATTAAATGTGCAGCATTAAGTTGCACATTGATAAAGCCACCTGTAAGATTATGGACAACAGCGTTTTTAATCAGGTTGCTGAATAGAATTTCCATAAGCGCCGGATTTCCGGTAACAGATATACCAGTTTCTATAAACTCCATTAGTTTTGGAAACTTCTCATAATGATCCCGATAGCTGGCAAGCAGTTTTTTGATCAAATTTGAAATATCAATGGCAGATTTTTCAGGAAACTGATTATTGTCAATTTTAGCCAATAACAACAGGCTTTTATTCATCTGGCTTAAACGGTCATTGGCTTCTGTAATATCCGCAAGTAATGAAGCAGTCGTTTCCGTAATGTTTGGTTGATTGATTAGCAGGTCAAGTTTCGATCTAATAATTGCAAGTGGTGTTTGTATTTCGTGGGAAGCGTTTTCAACAAACTGTTTCTGGTTATTATAAGCAAGATTTACTTTGGCTGTAAGTGAGTTCAGTTCGCGGTTTAGTTCATTAAATTCGCTGACACCAGTTTCGCTGTCCAACTGGAAAGAAGGGTTATGAACCACATCAAATGATCCAGTAACCTGTAGCGTTTGAAAGAATGGGTGCCATAGTTTACGTGAACTTTTCTTATTCAGGAAAACTATGGAGATTAATAATAAAATGAAAACAAGTAATTCAGTTGCAAATACTTTGATTACCAGATGGGAATACTCTTTTGTAGTTACATAGGTCGTTAACTGGTAATGGTTGCCATGCCAGCTATATTGTCTGCTAAGGTGGGCGTACCCTGAAACGGTATCTAAAGGTTCTGCATCTTTTACAATACTGTATTCCCCTGAAATCTTTAAAGGCAATGATCCATTACTGATGGTAAATGCCTGCCAGATATTCTGTTGTTTTAATCCCAACTGTTTTTCCTGCATGTGCTCGGAATGTCCGGTTAGTATCACAAAAAAAAGCACAGATCCCAGTAGTAAAACTACCGGGAGCCAGGTAATAAGATAACGCGTATTTTTCTGTTCTAATGTTCTGCTCATATTACTATTTTATAGCCCAGCCCATATACTGCCAGAAGCAAATCGCCCGCTCCTTTTTCCTTTAGTTTCCTTTTGAGATTTTTAATATGGGAGTACACAAAATCAAACGAGGCTAGGTTATCTGTCTGTTCACCGTAAATATGTTCTGCTATAGCCTGCCTGCTTACCACCCTGTTTTTATTGTTTAGTAAAAACAATAAAACCTCATATTCATTCTTGGTCAGCGAAACCGGTTGGTTGTTATAGGTCAGCGTCTTTAATGACAGATCCATTTTTATTTTATCAAATTCAAGTATGTTGGAACCGCCGGTATATTTTCTCCTGATAAGTGCTTTTACCCTTGCATACAATTCGGATAAATGAAATGGTTTCACCAGGTAATCATCTGCCCCAAGATCGAGACCAGATATCCTGTCTTCTACCGAATCACGAGCTGAAATGATAATGATCCCATCGGTTTTGTTATCCTTTCGCAAGTAGTCTAATAATTGTAAACCACTTCCGCCCGGTAGATTGATATCAAGTATGATGCAATCATATTGGAAGTCTTCAGTTTTTTGTATGCCATCCTGAAAAGTGCCAGCCTCTTCGCATAGAAAGTCTTCCTGCGTGAAATATTCAACAATACTTCTGCGCAAACTGACCTCATCCTCTATGACCAATAACTTCATCCCAGGAACATTTTCGCTAAACTACGCCAAGATTTGGGAGAAATTTAGACAGTAATAAACCTGGTCATGCAGCAACTACTTTTACTTATTTCATTGAACCTGGTTTTAACGGACGTATCCATTTTTGTTAAAGTTCTATTTCGGAAATTGACTTTATTTATTTCAGATTAAACTTCAGTCTTTACCTATTTTACCGTCACTTAACTTTTTTTAACCACTTATGTATTTTGGTTATCCATAGTTCATCTTGCGAATGTTAAATGCATTGCATTTTTCCTTGAAATGTTGCATAGATCAATTTTTTAATTATGGAGTCTACCTATCTTTACTGGTCTATTGTGATTTTTGATTGGATATAACGTGTAGAATGGAAACGACAAAACTAAACTGGTTTAATCCTCTTGCCATACCTGGCATTTATTTTAGTCCTCTACATCTATTTGTATCACACTTACATTCCGGCTATGGTCATGGCTTGGAAATCTCTGAGTTTTTTACTGGTAAATTGATCAATACAATTCAGCTATCCTTTAGTGAACAGATAAATCGTGATGTATGCAGGAAACACCCATGTTATTTCCAGTAGCTCCTTCGGAATTTTGGAAACAGATCAAAGTAGTTGTGTCGGAAGTTGTAGATGCAAAACTTGCTACTATGCAAGTTGAAGTGCCGCTCTCAAACCACGACATCCCGGAAAAGACTTTATTAAAAGCAACGGAAGTTTGCGAAATCTTTCGTGTATCTAAACCCACACTGTATGCGTGGATACGACAGGACAAACTGCGCAGCTTTAAAATCCGTTCCCGTCGATATTTTTCCCGTGCCGACATAGAACAGGTTATCCGTCAAACGCAACCTCCCGTTAACCTGTAAATGCAGCCGTATGAATTGTCAACAAGCCAATCAAATTGATATGGTTGATTATTTGGCGACGCTTGGATTTAAGCCGGATAAAGTTCGCGGTAACGACTATTGGTATCGCTCGCCATTGCGGGCTGAACGCAATGCCTCTTTCAAGGTTAATAACGTCCGCAATATTTGGTACGATCATGGTGAAGGAGTTGGCGGTACCTTGGCAGACTTCGCAATGCGATTTTATAATTGTGATCTGCAACAGGTATTGGTCAAAATAAGCAGCAACATCTCGCTTGTTGATTCTGTCCCTTCCCGTAAACCCGAATATCCTATTCCGGATGATCCTAAAAGCCTTGCAATTGTTGAAGTATTGCCAGTACAAAACCGGGCACTGTTAGAGTATCTGCAGTTTCGGCGCATCGACGAGCAGATTGCCCGAAGGTTTTGTAAGGAAATCGTGTATGAAAATAACGGTAATAAATTCCGGGCTTTAGGGTTTAAGAATAATGCCGGAGGTTACGAATTGCGATCGGAGAATTTCAAAGGAAGTAGCAGCCCAAAATATGTGAGTTGGTTCAACAACCGTTCGAATAGCATTTCTGTATTTGAGGGATTCTTTGATTTCCTGACCTGGCAATCAATGAACAAGTTTTCAGATGCCAGCCGCCCGAACTTTCTCATTCTTAATTCACTTTCTTTTTTCACCCGCAGTCTTCTGTTGCAGGAAAAACACGACCGCATTCATTTATACCTGGACAATGATAATTCAGGTCGAAAGTGCGTACAGGAAATTCAGAAAAGAAGCCCTGATAAAGTGCTGGATGAAAGTCGCCAATACAAAGACTTTAAGGACTTGAATGACTGGTTTATCGAGAAGCAACTTCAGACTTATGTAAAGCAAACGAAGCAGCAGCGGCTGTAATTTTTTTTGTAGCAAGCGGTGTTTTTGTTGCACAAAAACGCTTCCGCTTGCTTTTTTCTCCCGTTGGTCGCAAAAAGGAAAACATTCTGATGGAATCGAAACATGCAGGGAAAGGGGGTCGTCCAAAGCAGGCTGTTAAGAGAGAGGCAGCCACTGGTGTTCGGTTTACGAAAGCGGAATATTTTATCGTTAAAACCAAAGCTGCGAAAGCGAATTATCGATTGACTGAATACATAAGAAGTATGGCTGTAGAAGGCCGGGTAGTTGCAAGGTTCACCCAGGAAGAAAAGGATGGTATCAGAAAGCTGGTAGGTATGGCGAACAACCTTAACCAAATCACCCGACTGGCGCAAAGAGACCGCCTACTTTCTGTTGTACTTGAATTGGAAAAAATCAGGCAGGACATTGATCAAATTTTAGAACGTTTTCGCAAGTGATAAGTAAAATCATACTACCCGGAAAATCATTTCCCGGTTTATGCCGCTACCTGTACCAGAACAGGAGCAGAGCCGAGGTCATTTTGAGCACCGGTGTTAGGGATTATGATCATTCAAAAATGGCCGCTGATTTTAGCGTTCAAGCTGCGCAAAATCCCCGCTTAAAGTCCCCGGTTTTGCACATCATTTTATCATGGTCACCAGAAGAGAAAGTTGATCAAGAGTTGATGTCAAAAATTGCAAAAGATTATCTGGAACGCATGAACATTATAAACACCCAATTTGCAGTTATCAAACACAATGATCGGGATCATCAGCATGTGCATCTGGTCGTCAACCGCGTTGATAATAATGGCAGAACTATAAAAGATAATTATATCGGATTAAAAGGGAAGAAAGTTGCCCAGCAACTTACACTGGAGTATGGACTAAAAGTGGCAGCAAAAAAGGATCTGTCACATTCTCATCTTGAACGCCTAAATGGTTACGATGCGCAACGCTATCAAATATTTACAATCATTCACGATTTACTGCCGTATTGCAGAAGTTTTGAGGAACTCGAGAGACGACTTTCTCAACATGAAATCGGGATTCTATACAAGTATAAGGGACCGACAAAGGAAATCCAGGGAATCAGTTTTTGTAAGGGAGAATTGAAATTCAAGGGAAGTGATATTGATCGGTCTTTTTCTTACCTGAAACTTCAGAAGTTATTTGCTTCCCAGTCACATCAGCTATCTGTCTATAAACGGGAAAAGTTGCGAATGAAAATAGAGCCTGAGAATTTCGGACAATCTAATCAAGCAGCAAAGCTATTATATGAATTAATGAAACCAGAATTCACTCCGGACTTCGTTCCTTATGAGTTAACCCGTAAGAAAAAACAAAATAGATCACTGGGACACTAAGATAAAAAATAGATATATGTCTGAGTTATTGTTGCAAACGATAGTGGAGCGATTAGAAGCGCAAGATTTGCTGCTTAAAGAAATGTCAAATGATGCTGACAAAGGGCAGGCAGAGATGCGTACAAAATTTGACGAGTTAAAGGCCGATGTTGCTGTGTATAAAACTTCAAAACAAGAGCTTCCGGATCTGAATCAACTAAAACAAACTGTGGAATCTCTGAAAGCGTTGCTTTCTCAAAAAAGTCCGGTGAACGCAAAGCGGCATGTTTTACGCAGAAAGTCAACCTGGATGTTTGTCGGAATACTGATTCTTTTTTTAGGAATAAGTTGGTGTTGGGGATACACATTCAGAGCATGGAGTGCTGCAGAAATCGCCGGAATAAAATATCAATATTTGAAGTCAATTCCGAACCCCTCACTCGCTCGATTTTGTCGGGTGGCGGATAGTTTATCTGAGGCTAACCTGTTGCCTTGTTCATACACCCCGATTGTTAAATCTGCGGGTGAAAAAGAAAAGGTAAGCCGCGTTCCTCCCCATTTTAAAAAATAATCAAAGTGACCAATATTATTACAATATTTGTCAAATTGGTTATATTTGTAGCATGAAAACCGTTACTCCGTTTGAACCGCGCCGTGTTGTTGTGGTTTATTGGAAACATAATCGCTTAAAGCCTTTTGAAGTGTACTCCAATCTGAGAAACTTTAGTTTGGCTCATCCTGAGTATTCATATAATACCCTGAATAATTACCTCTCCAAAAAGAAGCTGCCATTTGAAACCGAGGATGTACGGATTGAACGGAAGCATGTGATTTCAACGCCTGAAAAATCAAAGCCAAATCTTCATAAACGACTGTTTTGGGAATATGATTACGAACAGATGGATTGGCAGAAGAATGCAGAGATTGTTGTAGAACGGGTAATAGAGCGTGGAACGCAGGAAGAATGGGAAGAGATGATAAATTTTTATGGCAGGAAAAAGGTTGTTGCTACGCTAAAAAATAAAACCACTTATCTGACCGACAAAGCCACAAAGAAAGTGTGCGATTATTTCGAATTAAAACCAGAAGAATTAAAATGTTACGTAAAGAAACAGTCACGCCCGCAACACTGGATCTGATCCAAAGGTTGATGGCTGAAGATGAACTTAGGGACTTTAAACTGGTGGGTGGAACAGCGCTGGCGCTTATGCTTGGACACCGGCTTTCAATTGATATAGATCTTTTTTCCGGTCACCCGTTCGACGCGGCAAACGTGGCAGAGATCCTATCATCCCGGTATCAAATCAATAACCTGGAAACAGATCTGAATACATTCACATGCTTCATCGAGGATATCAAAGTAGACTGCATGGCTCACAGATATCCGTGGATCGGATCTGAGATTTCAGTAGAAAGTATTCGGATGGCTTCAATGGAAGATATAGCAGCCATGAAACTGAATGCGATCGTAACAAACGGCTCCCGCTGGAAGGACTTTGCGGATGTATATGAACTGCTGGAACACCGGTCACTTGCACAAATGCTGGATTATTATGAAATGAAGTACCCCAATGTAAACAAGGTCACTGGATTTAAGTCGCTCGTGTACTATGACGATGTGAAGCAAACGCAGGATCTTAAATTGCTGAATAAGCAAGTTCAGTGGTCGGATATTGTAAAGCGTTTGAGGAAGGCAACTTTAGACCCAGGTAAAGTATTTGAACAGGAAATCAAACAGGAGATTAAACAATCAAAGGGCCGAAGAATGCGACCATGATGTGCATTTGCTTCTTATAACTTAACTTAGATAAACCGATGTTAATCGCTAATCACCATATCACCTCTTCAACACTACCAAGCAGTTATGTTTGCAAATTGTTTGCACAACTACAAAAAAAGGCTTCCATCAAAATCGATGAAAGCCTTATCTGTATTGGGTGGGCCCACCTGGGCATGATCCAGGGACCCCCTGATTATGAGTCAGGTGCTCTAACCAACTGAGCTATAGGCCCGAAAACAACAGTAGCTGTTTTCAAAAAATTTCTTCCTTCAAACACCAAAAAGGTGCTCTACTCCGCCTCAGGCGGAAGCTATAGGCCCGAAAACAACAGTAGCTGTTTTCAAAATTTTTCTTCCTTCAAACACCAAAAAGGTGCTCTACTCCGCCTCAGGCGGAAGCTATAGGCCCGAAAACAACAGTAGCTGTTTTCAAAATTTTTCTTCCTTCAAACACCAAAAAGGTGCTCTACTCCGCCTCAGGCGGAAGCTATAGGCCCGAAAACAACAGTAGCTGTTTTCAAAATTTTTCTTCCTTCAAACACCAAAAAGGTGCTCTACTCCGCCTCAGGCGGAAGCTATAGGCCCGAAAACAACAGTAGCTGTTTTCAAAATTTTTCTTCCTTTTCAAACACCATAAGGTGCTCTACTCCGCCTCAGGCGGAAGCTATAGGCCCTAACCTTTCGGTTGAGGCGGCAAAAATAGTGATTTGTAGTTAATTTCAATTACAAATTCATACTCATTCCGCTTGCTTGAAAATGGCTTTCGCCCCCTCTTTCTGCTGTTCCGTTATTCCAATAAACCCATACTTACGCTCTAACTCTTTATACAATCCTACCGTTTTGCGAATACGCTCAAAATCTGTCTCGGGTATTTTGGCGATCTCCAAAGCCTCCTTCTGTTTCCACACTTCTGCCTCAATCAACATATCCGCCTGCTTACCATTCACTTCCAGTTTATCCATCAGTGTTCTTCTGAATTTGTTACGGAACTGTAATTGCAATTGTGGCTTGGCAATCGTATCATAATTGCGGTTGACCACTAACGTGATCACTTCACAAGGCTCACTTAAACTTTTCTTTCTTCGCTCTACCAATGCTTTTACCTGATCACCGGATAAAGAAAGTGATTTGTATTTCTTCACCACTTCTTCTTCTACCTCGCCCGCTGTTGCAAAAGTGTCACTGGCATTCGCTTCAATTTTTATTTTGGTAAGTCTGGCCCAATGATGTATTTGTCCGATCCTATCTGCTATGGCTTCCGATATTTTCAACTGCTTGATCAAAGCAGGTTTTTCACAATAACCAAATAACTCTACCTGTTGCTCGGGCGTCCATTCTTGTGCTTGTGTCTTTATAGCAGATAAAAACATTACACATAGCGCACTCATTACAATAACGATCTTTCGCATACTCAAAAATTTATCTTGAAATTACAGAAAAGATCGAGTTGAATATTGCTATGCATTCGCTTTAACTTTTTTATGATCGGAAAAAACGATTTCAACACTAACATTATCTTTATAGTATGAGTGAGATGCTGAATAATGCCATTTGGGAAGCCTTAAGCACGCATCAACAATACCTGAATGCAGGCAATGATCGGCTGAAATATTTTCCGAAAGAAGTGTCGCCATTGTTTGCACTTCCAAACTGGGATGCGTCAGATCATGATGTATTGGAAAAAGAACTGCCCGCAGATCGATCTTTCTTTGTACTGATAGCGAGAGAAATAGTGATACCCGATACGATGCATATTCAGTTAACCATGCCCCTGTACCAAATGGTGGCTACAAAAAAAGTAGCAGCACAACATGCACATCATACCATTACTAGAAAACTAACGAATGAAGATGTTCCTCAAATGCTGGAGCTAACCGCAAAAACCAAACCCGGTCCTTTTGGTAACCGTACCATCGAATTCGGTAATTATTATGGCATATTTGATGGCGCACAACTGATTTCGATGGCCGGACAACGATTACAAACAACTGATTTCACAGAAGTAAGTGCTATCTGTACTGACCCCGCACATCTGGGAAAAGGATATGCTGCAGCACTTACACAAAAAGTTTGTTCTTGTATTTACGAAGCAGGTAAAACACCATTCTTGCATGTGAAACAAGAGAATATCGGTGCCATCAAACTCTATGAAAAGCTCGGGTTTGAAATCAGGGCAGATATATATTTTGCGATATTCAAAAAGAAAGAAGTATAAAAAAAGCTCCGAATTTTTCGGAGCTTTTTGCTATTAGAGTTTGATTCCAATTGTCATAAAGAAATTTCTCGGCTCAGCCGCCATCAATCCCGGACCGGGATAACCGCCGGCTCTTCTGGTAAAATATTTTTCTCCCAAGAGATTATTAATACCACCCTTCACAAAAAATTTCTCTGTGAATTTATAAGTACCGCTAATATCCACCAGATCATAAGAAGGTATTAATCCATTTACGCCATTTGCAGCTGGAGTAACAGTATTGTTCGCATCACTATAGGCTTCTGATACATAACTGTATTGTGCAGTAACAGTTAATTGTTTTCTGCTGTAAGTAACACCGGTACGATAAATTCTTTCAGGAGCATTTTCTACTCGCTTATTTTTCAAATTAGATTCCACCAATGTATTTCCTTGACGTGTGATGACACGAAGATTATCATATTGCGCATTGATGAAAGCAAGTGAAGCAAAGAAATTCAGGCTTCCAAAAACAGGTTTTACACCCCATGCTTTGAAGGCATTGAATTCTACCAATGCTTCAACACCTCTGCTGCGACTATTGCCTACATTGGTACGAAGATTATAAAAACTGCCATCCAATCTTTGTTGCGCAATTAAACCGATACGGTTATTGTATTGCAGTAGGTATCCGCTTACATCAAAGAACAAATATTCTTTGATACGACCGCGATAACCCAAATCAATATTATACCCTTTGGCATCTTTCAAATTCTGATCAATCTCATCAGTAGTAGGATTGCCAGTTAAATCACTGAACAATACCGGACGATATGCTTGTGAGTAGTTGGCATAAATTTCTGTCTGACCAATATGATACTCTGCACCCACACCCGGTAATACAAAACGACGAGTTCTGTTTTGGTTGTTGATTTTTAATTCTGTATTTCCGGAGAGCCCAACTCTACCATCCGCTTCATTCTGAATGTTTTCTACACGCACACCCGGTATGATCAACAGCTTATCGCCAATTCTGAACATATTCTCTGCAAAGAAGGCCGTGTTATTCGTAATGAAACTGAGATCTGTTGGAAAAGGATCTGAGATATTCAAATTGAAATCAGAACCCGTATCGCCTCTTCCATTTTGGAAACGATCGGTATTTCCTCTGAAATAACGAATACCCGCAGATAATGTATTCCTCATCTTACCAATCTGATAGTCGGTAATATAACGGGCTTCTATTCCAAAGTTTCTATACTGATCAATATCTACCCTACGATTATTGTAACGAAGTGTTGAAGCATTGATCGTATCTGCAATATTTGGCGTTTGCATAAAGCCGGTACTGTTACGATCTCCGGTCATAGCAAATGCTTTTACATTCAATCTGCTTTTATCACTGATGGTATAATCTGCATTCAAAGCAGCCATATTCCATTTTACTTGAAACCAGTTTCTCTGACGCAAACTTTTATAGGCATCTTGTGCAAACTGAGCATCGGTGAGTCCACCGGGCTGTTGACTCAGATAATCGAAATGTGTAATCTCCAGTCCAACTTTCAATTTTTTATGGATGTTCCAAGAAAAACTTCCAAAAGCGGTATTTACTTTGAATCCGCTGTTCTCTCGAAAACCATCTCCTCTGCGGTGATCCCAGAAGGCATAATAATGGGTTTTACCATTTTCACCACCGATGGCATTGTAAGAATTGAAGAGACCAAAACTTCCTGCTGTTTGCTGTGATTCATATTGGAAGGGTTTATTGATCTCACTACCATCTTTCATGATAAAATTCACCATACCTCCAAATTGTGGACCATACTGCAAACTGGCAGCACCACGCAATACCTGTACTCTTTGAACAGAATTTAACTGTGGAGTATAATACGCTTCCGGGTAACCAAAAGGATCACTACTGATATCATATCCATTTTGACGCAGGTTGAATTCCCAGCTACGGTTCGGACTCAATCCACGTGCAGCAATACCAATTTGTATTCCACTTGGATCACTCTCCCATATCTGAATACCCGGAACTTTGGCCATTACTTGGCGCATGGTGTTGGTAACTACATTGCCTTGTACATTGTCCATCATGATCAAGGCATTCTTTTTTCCGGCGTTGATATTTGTACCAACGATTTCCGGTAAGAAATGAATATCTGCTTTGGTATAACGACCTACCAGCGTAATATCCGGTAAGTATTTAGGTTGGAAAAAAGAGCTATCTACTTTGGCTTTGTTTTCTTTTTCCTGTGCAATGGTTGTTGAAGTAATAACTAACCCTAAGAGTAGGGGCATCATGAATCTAAATCTGCTCATCATTATTCTTTTAAAATCGGGTGCAAGTTGTTTCGAAATCATACAACTACACTTACGAGAAAAGAAAAGCGATTGACGAAATGCAGAAAAAAAGAGGGGGTGTAATGGAGGTTTTTGAAAGATTATGACAAACAGATGACAGAAGGGGCTTACTAATGTTCTTTCTTAGATTTATAAATAACAGTAACCACCGTTGTTGGTCAGGCGACCAACAACGGCAAGAGAGGTATTTACACTATTCTTTCTTGCTTTCATAAATAATAGGAATCACATCCACCAATTCCAAAGACTGAACCATTTTGAGGGTGCCATTTTTATACTTTTGAAAGTGAGTGGTCTTAATATGACTCTCATATGCTTCTTTACTGGCATAGGTCTCAAAAACGGTCACATGATTGGGTTTGTCTTTTTCATAAACCGCAAACATTCTGAGTACCCCTTTTTCAAGTTTTACAGAAGTTTCAATGCCTTCTTTTAAAAAAGATTGGTATTGTTTGAGTTGAGAGGTATCAACTATGATTTTAGCAATGCGTACATAGGGTTCTTGGGCATGTATTGTTGTGCTATTCAAGAACCCTAATGCTAATAGAATGTAGATATACGCTTTCATATTAAAAAGTAAGTAACACTATGAACTTTTGGAAAGTTTTAGAACTTTCCAAAAGTTATATACTGCCATCAATTGTTGTAATAAACTATGTAGAGTAATTCTTTTTACGCATTAATCTTTCTTCAATTTCTGGGCAACGCTGTCGTAATATTCTTGCGTTAATTTCTCTCCCCAAATTGTAGGTTGTGTTCCTCCATAAATGGCCAAATAGGTTACATCACTTTCTTTGGTTGATGTATGCCAGTGTTCTACATCTTTGTTACATTTAATGACATCTCCTTTTCGCACAATGATGGGTTCTTTTCCCCTTTCTTGATAATAGCCTTGTCCCTCCAAAATGATCAGGACTTGCGCTGTTGTGTGCTTATGCCAGTCCAAAGTAGAGTTGGCGCGAAATGTTGCTTTACTGATATTATAGTTCATATCTGCATCTGCTTGCAATAAGCTACTCAACCATGCTTCACCGATATAATGGGTATTAGGTGCTTTAGGACCTTGTTCTAAGAAAGAGGTTACAGTATATGGATTTTTTTGTGCTGATACCAATATTGACATGCTCAAAAGAAAGAGCAATAAGAATGATTTCATGGTGAATGATTTTAAGTAGATAAAAGTACCACAATACATTCATTATTTACTTTCAGAACAATAAGCAAAATTTTCTTTTTTAGTGAAGGGCTTTACCCTCCAAAAGTTGAAATGGAACACTTTTTTCTTGTTCTGACCAACCAAAAAACATTTACTGAACCGGCTTCAGCAATGAAATTTCTTTGGTGTGTTGCAGAATTTTTGGTTTTGAAAAATAAGACGGAAAGAACTGATCCTTTGCCCACTTTTCGAACAAATTACGATAGTAAGGACTTTCAGGATCGCCTGATTGTCCGGGTGTATTGATCATGAGTGTTTGATCCCAGTCTTTTGTATCGGCTACCATTCTAAAACTGGCACCACTTAACTGATTGTCGATACCACCATTTGCACCTAGCGTATGACCATTACCGCCTCTCGGAAGTGGACCATGATCTAATGTATTACGCAGTTCTGTTTCTACAAATGCTGATAGTGGATGGCGAATCAACGCATGTTTAAATTTCGTTTGTCCATATTGCCACTGGCTCATATCTGCACCCAATCTTTTTTTCAGCGCAGCAACTGCATCTTTAAATGTCGTGGCCAGAAATTCATCTCTCAATTGTTCGGGCGACTTACCTGCTTCTTTAAAATAGGGTGCTGGCGATTTCAGCATTTTGATAATCGTGGTTAACTGCAAACTGATCAAACCTCTTGCAGCTGCGGGTATAAATGTGGTTCCTGCCTGTATGTATATTTGTCGCTCCCACTGCGCATAAATCGCTGCTGCAATACTTTCCATACCCAATATATAATTCCACTGATCAAAATATTTTTTTGCTGCAATAGATGCTTCATCAGAGAGTGTAATAGTACTCAGTAAGGGTACCAGCTCGCTTGCAGGAATAGAGTAATAATCGTTTTGCAACTGCGCCATTTCTTCGATCGTGAATTTCTTATCTTGGCTCAATACCCTATTTACACGGTCGCCTCTATATGCATCTGCCCAGGTATACCCTACTGCATCCCATCTTTTATAGGAATTGGGTGTTACATTTTGATTAGCTGTTGCGAAAAATCCTTGTTCCGGATTGAATACATGTGGACGTTCTTTAATGGGCAGATAACTATCCCATTCATAACGACCATCACCGGGTATAGGAACATAGCCACTAAAGTTTTTTCTCACAGGAACAATACCTACCGCCTGCCAGCCAATATTTCCTTTTTTATCTGCCCATATCATATTCTCTCCGGGTATATGACTGTAGGAGCAGGCTTCTCGGAATGATGCCCAGTCGGTTGCCTGGTCAATTCGTAGCGAAGCAAGATAGGGTGCCCCTCCCGGTTCCATCCATGCACATTTAACAGCATAGGCTTTATGGTTAACCGAATCGATATAAGTAACAGGTCCATGCAATGTATACAACAAGCGGGCAGTTACAGTGGCTGCATTTTTTACGGCTATTTTTTCTTCGATTGATTGCATATCTACCCATTTTCCCTTATGCTTGTACTGATTTAGGTTAGCGGGATTCAGATCATATACATACAAATCTTCGCCATCGGTTTCATAGATGGTCAAACCCCATGCACCATATTCATTGTGTCCGATTGAAACACCGGGAATAACGGGCTCACCACCACCCACCACATTCCAGCCGGGTGCTACAAGGTGTACCATATATCTTAATGAGGGAGCCGCAATTTTACGATGTGGGTCATTTGCCAATAAGGGAAAACCACTGGCCGATTTTTTCCCACTCACGATCCAGTTATTACTTCCGTCTGTTGTTGGATTGAGTTCAAATGCTTCTTTCTCTCTTTTGATATTTGCCTGATTCAATAAAGCTGCTGCTGTTGTTGTTGGATTTACCAGATCTTCTTTTACAAACACCACATCTTTACGATAAGCATTATAGAGCTCAAGAATTTGAGGGCTCAGCAGATCCACACGTATACTGCTGTCCATTTTGAGATCGGGATCTTTCGGATGAAACCACATGATTTCTTTTACTTTCTCTACGCCTACTTTTTGAATAGCCAATGCAATATTGAGTTCCTGTGTAATATTGCCGAGTAAACCCTGATGTCTTGATATCACTACTTCGGGAGTCCATTCTTTGGGTTGAATATTGAGCAGCTTAAATTCAACCGGCAATGCTGCCGGTGTTTGGTTGATCTCTCTGATGTATGCATTTACACCTGCTACATACGCGTTGATGATTTCTTTTCCCTGTGGATGATAATAGTTCAGTTCCTTATCCATATTACCCCTGAACTTGAACAGTCTGGTTCCGATGTCTCTTTTCAGTTCCCGTTCACCCAATATTTCGGCAACGGTTCCTGTTGCTTGCCGGCGCCATACTTCAAACTGAAAAAGCCTGTCTTTGGCTGCACAATACCCTTGTGCAAAAAAAAGGTCCTGTTGGTTGTTGGCATAAATATGATTCATACCCCATTCATCTCTCCACACTTCAACTGCTGCTTTCAGTCCTTTAAGCTGAATCGTTGTTTTTTTCTGCGCAATAACTGTTGTGAATGATGCAGCAATTACAATCAATAACTGACTAAGGAAGACTATCTTTCGCATGCAAGTAGATTTGTTTTCAATTTAGTGAAAGAATTTTTAAAGATGGTGATAGGCATGTTGATCGGGCGAACAATAACGGCGAGGGTATCATCCGAGTATTATTAACATTAAACTAAGACAAATAAGATAAGTTTCACTTTTATGCGCTCAAAGAGCAGAGAAAATACCCAATAATAGCTATTGATAATTGCTAACAGAAACTTATTTTGAATTAAAATACACGCATACGAGCCCATGAAAACATATTACATCATCACATTATCATTGCTGCTTTATAGTAGCAAATCAATTTCGCAAACAATAGATAAAAACAATTCTTCACTTTACACAAAAAATGTCGGGGTAGATGTTAGTAGAATATCAAACAACCTTGTTCAGAAAAATAGCAACCTACTTACCAATATAGACTTTAACAACTCGCCAGAACCTAGTAAAACCAGTTATATTACCAGGTTGAACTCCGACGGAACAGTAGATAACACATTTAATCCCGGCACAGGTGCAAACAACTCTGTTGCTGAAGTTGTGACACAGCCCGATGGGAAGTTAATCATTGCCGGATATTTCACTTCCTTCAACGGAAAGAATAGTAAAAGTATTGTTCGATTACTTGCCAATGGTACGGTAGATCATAGTTTTAATCCGGGTACCGGACCAGATAATGGTATAGATGCTTTAGCTCTACAACCCGATGGAAAGATATTAATTGGTGGAGCTTTTAATACTTACAATGGAACAAGCGTTAAACGCGTGGCTCGACTCAATGCGGATGGTACATTAGATAAAACTTTCAAACTAGATAAAGAAATAGATGGTCTTGTATTTACCATGTTACGTCAACCCAATGGGAAAATACTGGTGGGTGGATATTTTAACTCGTTTAATGGTAAGGTAAGATTTGGTGGTATTACTCGGCTAAATGCTGATGGTAGCTTTGATAAAAGTTTTAATCCGGGTGAGGGCGCATTGTTCTCTTCTGTGTATGCTATTACCTTACAACCTGATGGGAAGATATTGATTGGTGGAGATTTTAGATTTTTCAATGGTATCATGAGAGACCATATTGCACGATTGAATGCAGATGGCAGTGTAGATGAAAGTTTTGATTCGAATAGAGGAGTCAATGAAAAAATAAATACCATTGCCTTACAAGCAGACGGAAAAATATTGATTGGTGGAGATTTTACGAAACACTTTAATACTAGTAGAAATAAAATAGCGCGACTGAATACTAATGGTAGTTTGGATAAAACCTTTGAAAGTTCCGTAGGGGCAAATTATACTGTACGTACAATCACCCTACAACCTGATGAAAAAATTCTAGTGGGGGGCAATTTCACCAAATACAATGGAATCAACAGAAACCAAATCGCACGTTTGAATGCAGATGGTACTTTAACAAATGATACTTTCAACCGTGGGGCAGGGGCAAACGGGGATGTAAGAACGCTTGTTCTACAACCCGATGGGAAAATACTGGTTCTTCAATTTTTAGAAGTTATAGAGGATAAGACACAACCTTGTCCGAATCTTAAAAAGCTGGAAAATATTTGTATCTATATTGATAGTCGAGGCAAAGACCCAAAACCAAAAGGTGATTATGTATACATGTACCAAAGAAGACTTTTAGACGCTGCTTGCGTAGATGTTGAAAAGGATAGCGAAGAAGTGATTGGTGAAAAAATACGTAAGATGTGGGATGCTGCTTTTGCGCAACAGAAATTGAATTGTCATAGTATACAATTCTATCCCAGTGGTGGTAATATTTTAAAATTTGCCGTGTCTTCTAAATTCACGGAATTTATTGACGATGCGATTTGGTGGAAAGTAAATCTCAACTTTATAGATGAGGTAGATAAAGAAACCGTTTTAGATTATGTACGAGGTCAAATTGAAAAAAATAAAGGCACCAGTATTGTATCTACGCTCCAACATTATTACAAAATTCTGAGAGAGGCGGGTGCGAAACATGCGGCCGAGTTAAAAAAGTAAGGGTGATTTATATTCATGATTAGAGTTTATAAAATATCTGCCATTGTTGGTCGCCTGACCAACAATATGCATTTAGGGTGTATTCAAATAATAATTAGTTGCGCATATATGTTGTTGGTCGGGCGACCAACAACGGTAATATTACACAGCGTTATAGAGGTAAAAGTTTGATATTTCGGAAGGATACCGGTTTTTGCCAATCTTGTAATGCAATATGTCCTTTGGTAATCATAGCAAATTCAGGATATGCTTTAAAATGAGTTTGTGCTACTGCATCTTTCCAGTCTTGCGATGTTAGATCCTGTTTAGCTGTGCGTACTCCATTCAGATAAAATTCAATCACACCATTTACTTGTTTTATTGTCGATTGGTTCCACTCTCCCGGTTTCTTGTTGGTAACTGTTGCAGGTTCTTTGGTAAATGCATATAGACTTCCCGGTTTCTTTTCAGGTTTATCAAAATCTACATGTGCTTTCTCCAATAACTGGTATTCGGGACCCGTCATCCAAGCTGCCATCAGTTCTTTCTTTTCCTGGACGTTGATGAATACACCACTATTACCGCCTTCACTTATTTTCCATTCAAATTGTAGTTCATAATTTTCATAGGACTGATCCGTTACCAGATCGGTTACTTCCAGTTCTGTTCTTTTGGTGGGGTCGCATTGCAGTTCACCATCTTTGGCCAGCCATACAGCAGGTACACCATCTTTATTATAGCCATGCCAGCCTTTGGTGGTTTTACCATCGAATAATAATATCCAGCCTTGTTTTTTTTCTTCGCTGGTGAGTTGGTTTTGGGATGGGGTGCAACTGAAGAAGAATAAGATGATGAGCAGGTATGTACAGGCAGCTTTCAAAGACATCAACAAAATTTTTCTTGAATGTAAGATTAAATCTTTTGAAGTAAATAAAACTTATACTGCCGACCGGCAATATTTGCACACCTTAAAACAAGAGAATATCAAAGCCGCTCTATATTTTGATGAATACGGGCTAGTAGCTCGTCAAATGTTGGTTGCCCATTATAATAAAGAGGCTTTGTGATTTCGTACCTTTTTTTGAATCGCTCTCTTATTGCTCCGCTGAGGTGAAATGCTGCATTTTCAGCGATAACAGCATCCTTATCTTTTCCGACAAATCGAGCTTCTTTATGCTTCTTATAATCATCGGTTCCTATAAATGCTTGTACAAGGGTATTGTCAAGAAGGCTGTAAACATCATAATACTGACGCATTAGATTTTGTTTTTCGTGCCCGGTTTCCTGTTCCCGTCTGAATTTGGTAATAATGGTCTGAAGCTTTTCAACGAATGTATAGCCTGGATGGTAGCACGCAATGTTCAATGCTCTATTGTCTGTAATATTCAGACCTATAGTTGTTGCCGCCCGATCATAAGCCCATGAACTGATTGTTAGGGGCTCGTTGGGTGTAACTGTATCGAAGCCTACTTCAAGCAGTATTCCTTCCTTTAAACCCTCTACTTTATCTGCCAGTGTTTTATAATGCAGTCGTATTCCTCCGCTATTATAAGTTCGCTCGTTATCAAATTCTTTGTCTCTTTCAATTGATATAATACCATCAATTTTAATAGTATCTTTTAGCCAATCATAGTATTTTTTGCGCGATTCAATCGCCTCTTTTTTGAGATTGTAAGGGTCAGTAATTACGCCAAGTTCTTTCGGTGGGTTTATTTGAATATCAATATCCTCAGAAAATCGATGAATGATTTTGTACCCTTTTGAAAGAGATGTGCCACCTTTCATCTCAAAAGAGAATCCCTGCTTTTTTAATCCATACAAGACATGCATGATCCAATAGTCTTTTTCGACAAGCCCAAGCTCAATGCTTTTTTCAGTTGCCAGAATATTCAGCAAATCCGGAAACTCTTTTAGATCGTGAATATATTTAGATAGCATACGATGATTCTTTTAAGGCAGAAGCGAGTAATGCTTTTGTTTTGGCATTGCCATAGCGAACTACTGACTGTTGCAGGCTCTTTCTATCCAAAGATTTTGCTTTAATAAGCGTCTTTTGCAAAACCTCGCCCTTATCTTCAGCAAGACTGTTCAGGTTATTAAGAAGATCAACAACCAAAAACTCTGGACTTAGCTTTTTGGGGAAACGATGTTTGGCGTGGAAATAGAATGCTCTTCCTCCCAAAGTAAATACACCATGTCTCTTATGGTTATACACTACACGCTTATTGTATAACTGTGTTGTACCAACACCTAAACTGTTATAGTCATTCGGCGTTGTAAGCAAGAATTCATCATCTTTCAGAAAACTGCGAACAAGTTCTTTTTCTTCTGGGGGAGCTGCTCCGAACACAGTTTGCCGAGGCATATAATATAAACCAGGAGAAAGTTTTTTCACACTCCCATCCTCAACCAATTGGGCCAAATGGCGATCAACAGCGTTCGACCATTGCGATAGTTCCGCACGTCGATACACTTTCCCGGGCTTTAAATGTTTTTTAAGTGTGTTCAACTTATTCATCATAGAACAAATGTACAATAAATAAAGGCTAAATGCAAGTAAATAGATTGAAAATTCATGCAATTTAGTTACTTAATTAATTGATAATAAATATATTGTGAAAATATTTATAATAAAATAAGGATTAAAACAGCAGGTCAAAATATTATTCTGCAGTCATTACAAACATGCAATAAGATATCCGATGGCTTTGCCGGTGCTGACCTCGAAGGCGCCACCAGAGATGTGGCTATACAGGCGGTAATACATGGCGATAGTATTGTGGATGATTCTTTGTTTGAAAAATGTTTCCGCAACATTGTGCCCTTAAGTAAAACAGCACCTGAAAAAATTGAAGCTATCCGCACCTGGGGCCGTGAACGGGCAGTACCGGCATCAGATATTTCATGAGATGCTTCAGCGAGCGATAAGGTGGTGGGAGAAGAGGGTGATTATTATTTGAGGTCTAGATTAGCGTTTATATAGACTTCCTGTTGCCACCGAAGGCAGGATGATTGCTGCCTTATTGATGACGGTGGGTGTTGGACTGTCTGGAACGTTTACGGCGTGGTTGGCGAGTTGGTTTGTGGAGGAGGGAAAATTAGAATGAAAATACTGGAGTTGCAAGCTATGTTTAATTATAGACGATTTAGCCTATATTTTTTACAAGTGATAAAAACGTTTTTAAAAAATAATGAGGAGCATGCTCCTCATTATTTTAAGCTAATTGGATAAGTATCCAAGTAACCGCTTTGCCATCATAAGGAGGCATTCTGTTACCTTCAGCTATTGGGGCTGTTGTTGTGGGAGTGCCCTGTACTTTCCAAACTCCACTTTCTGGACAGGTTTCACCTGTTTTGGCTGTTCTACCTACGGCCATGACTTATTGTATTAGTTTGTTTCCGAAGATGAGAGCGGAAACTTTCTCTCTTTACTAACTATTCCTGCATTTTTCAGGAAGTTCGACAGAGACAAAATAATTTTTTAATCCACCATTAAAAGTTTACATGGCGATGGATCTATTGCCACAAGCAATGACCTCGATAAACTTGGAGTAGATACTATAGCCTGACCCGCAGCTAGACTAGGCAACCGATTCCACAAGCTGGCATCTACACCACCAATGGAACGTTTGAGTTGACTAACAACATTTGCATCACTTATTTTATGAAGAATAAAGCTGTTAATAAGGCCAAGTACTTCATCTGGCAAGTGTTGTGGTAGTTGTGTTACGAATACAAGTCCTAACCAACGCTTTCTACCTCTTCTGGCAATTCTCGCGACTTGCTGAAACAAGTTTGACATTTTGGCAATTTTTTCTTTAGATAGAAACTCATGTGCCTCTTCAATTATAATCGATACAGGTGTGGGACTTTGCTCATTTCGAATTGCTAATTCATACGCTTCTTCTTGTGCGGCCTGAATGCCTTTTAATAGATTAGCGATAACAATATTATTCACGATCGTTGAATCCGAATCACTTAAATCAAATATTGTTAATTGGTTTGGTTTTATCAATTCAGCAAAAGGAATTACTCCTACAGAAGTATTATCGAAAACTTTTGTTCGGGAGAGTTGCCAAAGCTTGCTAAGTAAAGCCCCCCAACTTATCTCATGCGACGTATCAACCGCAGCTATTCTCGGTTCTACTTTATCCATGTTGTTTTTGAAAATAGAATTGAATGGATTAAGCGGTTTACTATTCATTCTATCAAGAATCATCCCTGCAACATCAATTAACATTGATAAAGTGAGCTTTGGCCACCCTGTTTCAAACTCATCCAGCTGAATTGCCTCACTTTCCTGGCCTTTCTGCGGATATACACCAACATCTTTAAGGATTAACTTTGCCGCATCGTAAGCTTTAAAAAACCTTCCAAATTGTGCTTCATTTAATCCTAAAATATCTGCCGCTGCATATGGAGATAATGATGAAAAGTTAAGCGTGAATGCCTGAATGGCTGTTGGCGTTTTTGCTCTTGTTTCCCTGCCGATTAAGTGGAATACTTTTACGTTTTGTATTCCTTCTGCTTTAATGGCCCTACGTTCTAAGAGTTTTTTCATATTCTCATCTTGCGTGGGTTTATCAACATGGGTGTATTCACCTTCAGTATCTATTACAATGGTCGCAATTCCTTTTTGTTGAAATTGTGACATCAATCCCGATATGGTTGTTGATTTACCACCACCTGTAGTACCTAAGATACCAATGTGCCGGGGTATAACAGTTTTTTTATCGGAAGGGATTTTTACTTCAATATTATCATGTCCGATTGCCATACCTAAAGTGATGCCGGGATCAGCATCTACTTTAAGGACCTTCGCAGTATCTTCTGGACTAAGTACAAAAACAGGGCTATTTGGTAATGGACGAAACCGGGGTGGCATCATAGTACCATCATAAACTTCTCCCAGTAATTCAATTAATACCTTGCCATGGAAATTTGGCATAAAGATGCCTCCGTGTACTGTCGTGGTTATCATCACATTTGCATCAGCTCTAATGCCATCTGGTTCGTGAAAAGGTCCTGCAACTACAATGCCTCTATAAATCCTACCATCACCACCATTTTCTTTTAAACGACTTCGTATCTCAACTAATGAGTGAGCGCCAATGCTTCTTATTTTATCTTTGGGGAGTAAAACTGTTATTAAGTTATCTTCACTTCCTGGTACATCAAACATGGTCATACCTGTGCTGCCTGTACAATTAACATCGATTGCTATTTCACCACCATTACTTGCAATTTCTTGATCAAGTATTGAAGCAAAATCATTCTGATTACTATCATTATTTGTTGTATTGTTTATCATATATTAAATTTTATGAATTAACTGGGATTATAACATCTGCTTTTGCATAGGCTTGTTCAATTGCTGCGATAAAATCTCCTTGGTTGAAAGCTGTTTTGCATATATTTCCTGCAAGATCTAAAAGCATGGGTGATCCAGCATGTAATTGTAATGCGCTATCTGCCATAGCTATCAATGCTGCAATTGGTATGCTATCTACATGGCAATAAAATATATGAGGTGATGAGTGTTTGGAAACTCTATATATACCTACTGCAATTTTATCGCCAACATCGGCAACCATCTTGGTATAGTCTGCTAAAAACTCTCCTCTCATGCCACCTGTAGCGAGCCTTCTTTCAAGATCATCTTTTATCGTATCAATAATTAGATATTCAAAAGGATTTAGTGCATTCCCAAACGTCCATAGTTGAGGATTTCTAACACAGTCTTGTATATAAACAAAATGTTTATGTTCTAGTATCATTCTTCGCATCAAAGCAATTGATTTTTCCTTCATCGGTTTTTGACTAGACCAGAAACCACGCATTAGCTCATTAGGGATGGGCGAGCCGTTACCGAGTATCCATTTTGATTCGGATTTTTCGAGTAAGATAGATCGTTCCGCATAAGTTTTGATACCACGGACAGCAATATCACTTAATCGCTCTCTTTTATTATTTGCTTCTTCATCGCTTCTTCGTTTCTCGATAAGGTCTATTGCTTCCTTTATAGGATCATCATTTTTGTATCTTAAGTCTCTACGGAATAACCGATGCGAATAGCTTCCATGTTGACCTTGGTAATTAACAAGGCAAACACCAATTTGAGTAATTGAAATTGGTACGGAATTGTATATCGAACTTACGCTGCCGCAGGCTGTTACTGCACCATTAAACAGAAGCCCTCTATGGGCTTTTTTTATTGTTTCTTCATCTTTAACGTCCTTGTTTAGTCCTGCATAAGGAACTAAGGCTTTTTCTTTAATTTTAGGAAAGACGACCTCTCTAAAAGTTTGATGTGTTTTTAACTCATCTTTCTTTGCTTGAGTTAATTCTTTTTCAATAAGAGGATACAGTTCAGCTAGATTTTCTCCAATACGCCATGTATCAATATCAATCGTTTTGGAAAAATCCTCTCCGTAAGCTTTTTTAAAATCGTCCATAGACACATTTCCTGTGTCACCAATACTTGGTGATTCGGAGCCGGATATTTTTTTTGAATTATCCATAAGCGCATGTTTACAGGATTCTATTCCGGAATAATTCTAAAAGATCGACATTAGAACCCCAGTTTATTCATAATTGAAGGACCTCCTGTAACTGCATAAGCAAGACGCTTGGAGTATTGCTTTGCTATAGGTTCAGGAAGTTTATATTTCGATATTAATAAATCAAGACAATGTTGGTCAAATAAGCTAAAGGTTAGCCTTTTGCCATTTAATATGGTTTTGGTTACTTCAGCATGCGGAGCCAACAATTCAATTGCTAAGGCATCTGCATTATTTTCTACATCAAAGATTTTTATACTTCCAAAAGATCCGTCAGCTTCTTTTTCTAGCAAATGCGTAAATGGACGAATTGAAATTCCGTGTATTATTCCATCTACTTGTTCTTCAACAGTTGCTTCCCGAAGGCCATCAAGAACATTTTCGATTCCATTACCTATTTTTCCTATGGCTTTATCTCTAGGTATTTTATAGTCTAAAATAAAGTGGCTTGCTTCATGTGCTATAGTATACAGTCTTTCTTCTTCAACATCTGTTCCATTAATGAAAATAAAACCCTTTCCTCTGCTAACTAAAACAAAACCATGTAAGTGTCGGTCATTGACATTTATTGGAACTGCAATGCCTTTGCAACTCAACCATTGATCTATTTTTTTTAATGTAAGATCGCATAATGAAACAATATCTAAGGGCAATATGAGGCTTACTGCACCTGCTATATCATAAGGAGGTTGAGGCTTAGATTTTGGAACTTGCTTCCAAAAATCCGCAGCAATCATTTTGATATGGTGGGGAACAGTTAACATTCATTTGGGGGCATTCGCGTCATTATTTTTTTTATTCTTATCTCGTGCGGCCATTAAACAATTCTCTGTATTATTATTTCTAAGCTGCATTATAGTGTCAACCCTTCTAATAATTTTATTCAATGCTATGGCAGATATACCTATATAGTCCGCTACCTTATTTAATTCAGTTATATAATTTGCGTGAGATGTAATGGGAGCTTTACATAATCCCAATTTGTAATAACTTTCATCATTGCATTCCAGCATTTCCATTGTTGCCTCGGCAGTTACATGTTCTACCTCTGAATATTGAGCTAGAAAATAAGCCAGGAATCCTTCATTGCTAGCAATTTGTTTATTAGCCAATTCTAATAATTTTATTTTTTCATTCATTGTAGCAACTTTTTAAGCTTTAACTCAACCTGATTTCTATCCAATGTCTTTTTGACACGGTCTTTATGTCTTTTTACCTCTTCTTGCTGTTTACCCTTTTCAAGCGTTTCAATTTGTAATACTGTAGCATATGCCTCTGTTTCTCTCTCTCCTCTCAGAATCATTTTGGCAATTTCAAGATCACATTCATTTTTAAAATAATTACGCAATTCCTTATTTACTAAACTTATGCTTTCGCTTTGTATCATTTCAGCATCAGGCAAATGAGTATTCTCCTTAATTCTGTTCCAGATGTTTTCTTCAACTTCGACATCTGTTAACAGTTTTAATTTCTCGCTATGCTTTTTATTTTTCTCTATTATGTTTTGCAAGTCTCTTTTAGCTGCTAGTATAAGGAAATTTTTCAACGTCTTTTGGTTAGGATCAAACGTATATGGATTAGAATAATACCCCATAAACGCTTGGTTAACTGCTTCGAATAAATAGCTATCATCCTGTTTAGCCAAGTCTTTGAAATCAATGCGGAGAACATTTATTATGTTTTCTCCATACTCATCATACAATTTTGCTAAAGCCAAAGTATCACCTGATTGTACGAGTTGGTGTAATGTTAAGCTATGACTATTATCCATTACTATTTTACTTTTTTGAATGTCAAAATAGTCTCTGTACGCATTCTGGCGTTAAGCCCTGTATTCTCTGTACCACCGGGAGGGGGTAAATATCTTTTGTTCTGTGGTATTTCTCGTTCTTTACTGTCTATCAATTTTAGCCCACATCCATGAGCGGCTCCTTCTGCAATTAGAGTATTGTCAATATAAACACCCTTTAAACTTGAGTTACCTATCACAAATGTGGCGTTTCTATTTTTCTTTAATACCCTAGATGATTCTTTTACAATATTATCCATGTCCAGAGCATAGCGGTAAACCATATTCTGTATTCTACTAGGCAAGCTGTCAAAATCTTGAATTTGATCAACTATGTTCCTAGCATGGTTAATATTTGCGTTTTTATTGGGGGCTTTTTCTGCACCAACACTGGTACTTCTAATTCTAGTAAGTGAACTAATATTGTGCCCGAGCCAAACCAATGAAAGTTTGTGGCCCCTCATATAATCAAGAGCATTGAGATAGGGAGGAGAAGTAATAATAGAATCGACTGAATTATTCTGAATGGTTTTTAAATTTCTGGCATCACCTTTCCTTATTTGAATTTCCCCCTTTAGTTTTTCGACACTGATTGCTTTTGCAATTTGTATGCATGATTTTTTAAATTCAGTGAGAACATCAAAGTCATTTTGCTCCCTTACTTTATGGGGACGGCTATGTGAAACATCAGCAGCCAAAGAAGCTCCTTTGCTTTTTGTAATTATCAGTCTGCTTAATGCTATTTTATACAGAGTCGAATATTCCCGCTTATAATTGTGTATTATATAACTTAACTTTCTTAAATCTGCTATTTGGCGTGAGGCAAACCAGAATTTAATAAAGTCTTTTGTTTGTTGATCTTCATCAATCCAGGGTAAGTTTATTTTTTTGGAATTAAGCACCTTTGATGCAGCAAATATTTTGTCAGATGCTTTCAAAAAACCTGCTTCATGTATTTTTGATGTCCAAGCCTTTGTCATCAGAACTGCTAAAGGATCAACATCAAAACCAACTCCCTTATACCCAAGCTCTGAAATAGTACGCATTACAGTACCTGACCCAATCATGGGATCTAATATAACAGATTTTTTTGCCAACCCATCAAGAGCTTCAAACGCTATTTCTGGAGCCATTCGGGCAGGAAATGGATGTATCGATTTAATTTTAGTGGTAGTGAAGCTCATTTTACAAAACTTATCCTTTAGTGAAACGGGTACTAATGAGGTTGAGTCCAAATCATTTTTTCTCACTTAACTTTTCCAGCTTAGCCATCATCTCATCCTTCTCCTTCAGCATTCTTTCATACAACGCAATTTTCTCTTCATGCAGTTGTATAATTTTTTCGATTGGATTAATAGTAGCATTATTAATATAAAGCGAATGCATTACAGCGTTATCATTATTGGTAATCGTATTCGCAATTATATTCACCGCCTGTTCCTCATCAAAATTCTGTATCGCTTCCACCGGTATTTTTAATGCAGCAGATATTTGTTGCAGCAGGGGAGCATCAATGGTTTCCTTTTGCTCAAGCAGCGATATTTTTTGCTGGTTCCAATCATCGCCTAATTCCAGAGCAAGCGCATCCTGCTTAATGCCTAGCATTTCACGAAAACGTTTTACGTTGCGGCCTTCGTGCACTTTGCGGTCGGTTTTGGTAGTATGTAGCATAGGAAATGTTTCAGGTTACAATAAGGGGAAAGTTACAAAAAATATCTGGCAATATAACAGTAAAATACAATATAAGAACCCGTAAAATACAAAGCAGCTATGTAGGATACAAAGGCTACTCAACGGTGCTTTGCTGCATAAAACAGTTCTTATGCCAACAGCAAAAACAAGACGACTCACCGTATGCAACAAAGGTTTTACCCGAGAGCTCCGCAATTGTGTATACTTCCCCAGCATACTGCTATGCGGTAAATGGCTGCGCGAAGCCGGCTTTAAGAGCGGGCATACCATTGATATTATATGCGAGGAGGATAAGATCATTATCAAAAAATCGGTACTGCAACGGTTTGATATAAAGTAAGCTGTAATATTTCATGGGTATTAACGGTTTCCCGTAAAATATTGTATGCTACTACTGATAGTTTTAGCTATCAAATTTTTAGTATGAAAAACTATTACGTCAATAATCTTCCACAAAAGAATGGCGATCATGAAGTGCATCATGAAGATTGCAGTTTTCTTCCTTCATTGCAAAACAGAACATATTTGGGACTCTTCTCTAACTGCAGAGATGCGGTTACAAAAGCTAAAAAACATCACAACCAGGTGAACGGGTGTTATTACTGCTCAAACGATTGCCATACCCAATAAAATAAGCAATAGCACTTCATTCAATATGTCAATCTTGAACAGCCACAAAGACTTTGCTTAGAATAACACTAAATCATTGAGTTGTTTATAAGTGAGCTAAAACCATGGGGGGTATTTAGACCCTAACAACTACTGATTTATTCGTTTTTCATTCAAACAAAACCTCGATTATTTGTCGGGGTTCTTTTTTTGTTTTTGTTGGTCGGGCAGCAGCCAGATAAAATAAAATGACCCTATGCCTTGGTACCAGACATAAGGTCATTAAAAAATTCAGGTTTGAGCCCTCATCGCTCTAGACTGCTATATATGTTTACACATTCGTATCTACTCTGTGTAAAATACAAGCATTGTGTGATCCATTTTTAATGGAATACATTTTACCATTGATCTCTTGTACAAATTCGATGGTTACTGCTATCATAACCGGGTGTTCACTGTTTTCAGATAATGATACACTGATGTTGAGCGGATCAACAACCCCACTCAAAGCATATGCTATGTATTCCGATGCCGCAGATACAGACTCTTTTACACCTGTTTCAAAGTTGATAGCGGCAGCAGCCATTAAGAAACGGAAATGCGTTGCTCCATCCGGTTTTCTCAATTTCTTCTCAACTTGAAAACTATCTACTTCAAGTGTACAGACACCCGTAACACGGTTAAAAGAACTGCGGATACCTCCTTCGAAAGTTTGTTCAAAAGGGGCAGCTTTGTTGAAGTCGAACCCTTCGAGAATTTGCAATTCGCCATCCAGTACATTCCGAAATCCACGATCGCTTACTTGATCGAGTTTTACCGCTTTGAGCATGACGGTGTTTAAACGGTTGTTCATACGGCTGTCTTTAGAACCACTGATGGCATCATTCAATGCCATACGCAGCAGTTTTGATGCGCTAACTGCGCGTGCAAATTCTGCCATATTTTCTCGGGTTCTTTGAAATGCCGGACTGGTTGCAACGGTTTCTTTAGAAACTCCTTTTACTTTTTGTACACTGTAACCGTTGGCGGTACGGTAAAAGGTCAGGTTTTCAATTCTGCCTTCCAGTGGTAATATGCCTACTTGTTTTGCCATTTTGTTTTGTTTTTAATGTTTTGAAAATTGTTCATCTGTTAAATGTTTCTGCTGCAGTCATTACATTTAACAGTTGCATGCATGACAAAACAAACCTAGTATTGAACAATCATGGTTAGGGCTGGTAGGGCTGGTATCAGCCCTATTAACCTATTGATTATCAGATAGTAGCTTTCTATAATTTCTGAATCTACAATACCTTAATTTGATATTACACTTACTTGTTTTCTGCAGCAAACAAATAAGTAGAGTCCTGCTTGCGATCACAAACCTAGATACTGAAGCCATATGAAAAAGGTGGCAGGGGTGGTGCCACCCCTTGCAAGTGTTTGATAATGAAAAGATTGGCGAAATGTATTTTTTTCTGCTAATTTTTTATTCCTGAAATCACTTTACAGGGGGTACGGAATTAAAATGTGGATAAGGCGAACTAAAGGTGAACCCCTAGTGAACCCTTACTGAACCCTTGGTGAATCCCCCTGTGAACTTATGGTGAGTGTAGAAAATATTTTATGAACTTGAATACAAAAAAAATTCTGTTTGCAGTACAACCCTGCATCGCAAAAAGATCATTAAGTATATAAAGAGTATTTAAAAAGTTTTCTAATAGAAAACTTTTTATTAGCTTTGTATAGTGTTCAATATCATCACCAGAAAAACCTTACTAGACTACTGTAGGAAATACCCGGCTGCAGCAACAGCCTTGCAGGAGTGGTATCATGAACTGGTGAATGCCGATTTTAAAAACTTTAATGAGTTAAAAAAAGTCTACGGAAATGCAAGCCTTGTTTCAGATGATAGGGTTGTCTTTAATATCATGGGGAACAAATACAGATTGGTGGTAAGAATAGTATTTGATTATAAAGCCATTCAGATAAAATGGTTTGGCACACATGCTGAATATGATAAGATAGATGTTACAACCATTCCCTTTAAAAAGAAATAAGTATGGAACTTAAAATCATAAAAACAAAAAAGCAATACCAGGAATACTTGGATTGGGTTGACAAACAATTTGATCGCCATATTAAACCCAATAGTGCAGAAGGTGAGAAAGTTCAGGTAGCCCTTTTGCTGATCAAACAGTATGAGGATATTCATTACCCTATTCCTGTGCCCGATCCTATAGAAGTCATTAAATTGAAGATGCAGGATATGGGTTTGAAGAATAAAGATTTAGTGGGGAAATTTGGCAGCAAAGGATATGTATCGGCATTACTAAACAAGCGTAAACCGCTCACCCTGGAGCTGGTAAAGTTATTTCATAGGGAGTTGAGTATTCCTGCGGAAGTATTATTGGCATAACAGTATTTTGGTTAAAGAATCCGATAAAAGAAAAAAAAGCCTTGTAAAGTAAATTTTTACAAGGCTTCTTTTTCTGCCTTATTAGTCGCCAAAAAGCAAAGCCGGACTTGAATACCGACGATGCTGTCTACACCCCGACCGTAGCGTCGGAACCAGCGACCCTCTGATTAATCCGCCTCAGATGGGAGCTATTTGGGAATAAAAAAATCCCCACATTGCTGTGAGGACTTCGCTCCCAAAGCTGGACTTGAACCAGCGACCCTCTGATTAATCCGCCTCAGGCGGAATGCTCTAATCAACTGAGCTATTGGGGAAGTATAAAAAAGAAAAAGCCTCACATTTCTGCGAGGCTTCTGCTCCCAAAGCTGGACTTGAACCAGCGACCCTCTGATTAACAGTCAGATGCTCTAACCAACTGAGCTATTTGGGAATACCTTTTCCCTTTCGGGGTGGCAAAAATAGGGAAAAATGCAATCTGGCAAAATCTATATCCAAAAATTTGGTCAAAAAGCCACATATAAACCGTCTTCCCGACGCTCCAAAGGGTAGGTTTTCAGGTAATAACCCTCTCCACTGGTATTTCTGCCGTTTTTAATATTAAACCGATAACGGTGCAAGGGGCATACCACCTGCCCCGTAGCATCTATAAAACCATCCGCCATCACCCCACTGGCATGCGGACATTTATGCGCAAAAGCAAAATATTGATCTTCAAAACGGGCTAGGGTTATTTTTTTACCGGCTATTTCCAGCAAACACATATGGTTCGACTGCCACTCGAGCGATTCAGGTGCAGCACTTACTAAATGCCATTGCGGTGTAGAGCTAAAAAAAGACATTTAGAAGTGTACAGTTTTATACGGATAACGAATCTGGTACATATCTCGAACCCTGCTCAAGATCAACTCACGTAAAGCATCAATATTTTTTCTTTCCAATGCGGAGATGAATACACAATTATGATCAGTGGCACGCTCCCATTTTTCACGTAACTCCAATAATATCTCTTGCTTTACTTCATCTTCCAGCCACTCATCGAAATTCTTTTCTTCATAGAGATCCATTTTATTGAAAATGGTGAGTATGGGTTTATCAAAAGCTTTCAGTTCCTGTAAAGTTTTATTCACCACACCAATCTGATCTTCATATTGCGGATGCGATGCATCTACTACATGTAATAAAATATCCGCTTCTCTTACTTCATCCAAGGTGCTTTTAAAACTCTCCACCAAATGGTGTGGCAGTTTACGAATAAACCCTACGGTATCACTCAATAAAAAAGGTGTGTTTTCAAAAACGATCTTACGTGTGGTGGTATCGAGTGTGGCGAATAATTTATTTTCTGCAAACACATCACTCTTACTCAACAGATTCATCAAGGTACTCTTCCCCACATTCGTATATCCTACTAATGATACACGAATCAGCTCCCCTCTCTCTTTGCGTTGTGTGAATGATTGTTTGTCGATCTCTGCTAACCTTTTTCTCAGCAATGAGATCTTATCTTTTACAATACGTCTGTCTGTTTCAATTTCCGTTTCACCCGGACCTCTGGTACCAATACCACCCCCTTGTCGTTCCAAGTGTTTCCACATCCCTTTCAATCTTGGTAGCAAGTATTGATATTGTGCCAACTCTACCTGCACCTTAGCTTGAGCCGTTCTCGCTCTACGCGCAAAAATGTCGAGGATCAAGTCACTTCTATCAATGGTTTTTACACCCAATTCTTTTTCAATATTGGTAATTTGTGAACCTGTTAACTCATCATCAAAAATGACCAGATCAATTTTCTTTCCGCTTACATAAGTTTTGATCTCTTCCAATTTTCCTTTCCCTACAAAAGTTCTGCTATCAGGATGTGGCAATTTCTGTGTGAACTTGCGAACGGTTTGTGCACCTGCTGTTTCGGCTAAAAAAGCCAACTCATCCAGATATTCATATACCTGCTCTTGGGTTTGTTCCTTCTGAATCAATCCTACTAAAACCGCAGTTTCTTCTCCCTTAATTTTATGTTGTTTCTCAATCAAAGTCTTTTCCTCTTTTTGCAAAGGTAACCTTTGCTTTTTGCTTAAAAATATATGATTAGGTGTTTTAACTTCAAAACATCGTCACAAAAGGCTTTCCTCCTATTTACTTTTTTGTCTCATAAGTAACAAAATTTCAAAATTCGTTACCGTATATGGTTTGGAATTGCTTCTGCTAACATTTTGCTTGAGCGATAAAACAGCCCCTTCGTCGCAATTCCCGACTGTAAGTCGTGATGCTCCTCAGGATGACGAAACATTATGAGTAAAAAAATTGATGAGATTGGTGAAGCCAATCTCATCAACCCTTATGCCCCCTCTTACCCGTCACCCTGAGGAGCATCCCGATCGCAGATCGGGAATTGCGACGAAGGGGCTTTTTTCTAAGGCCAAAACTTAAAGCAATAGTATTAAGTGTTCGTGTATTTATTCTTCCTAATCCTATAAAATAAAAACCCCGCTTACACCTAGGTTTCAGCGGGGTTGGAATAATATATGTTTCTGATTATAATCCGCTAATGGTAATACCAATAGAGAATTTTCTCATGGATGGACCGGTTCCATCTTTCAATACGCTATTCAACTGATAACCTGCATCCAACGACAAACTACCATATCCAACTCTTGCCGTGGCGGCCAGCATGGTTCCATTGATGAAACGCTTGCTGCTTTGTTTTTCAACATAAGAAGTACCATAGATACTTTGTCCGTTTTTGTTTACATAGTTCTTACCTTTTGTGTAAGACTTCAGTAAGGTACCTAGCTTTAACCCCACAGCCGCTTTCCATGATTTACCCGGATTTTCCGGATTGGAATAGTAACGCAGTTCCAAAGGAATTTCAAAATAGATGGTGGTCAATTTACTTTTACTAAAATGATCTGCACTATCAACATTGGTAAATGGCAATCTTGCTGCAGGAGATTTAATATCTACACGTGTGTTATTGAAAAAAATATTACTGGTTCCCAAACCGGCGCCTAAACCCAGACTCATTTTTTTATTGGTCTTGAAAGGTTTATCGATCATAAAATAGATATTGAAATGTCGGCTAAAACCATTTCCGGTACGAACACTATCCGGACGGTTTGTCCATGAATCACCCCCATACTGAATCATGAAATGATCGGCAGGGCGGCCACTAAGGTCTATTTTACTCCAATCTGTTTTGGTCTTGGTTGTTTTCTTCTGAGCGTTGGCCAGCAGGGTTCCTGAAATAGCCAATAAGAGTACTACTAATTTTTTCATTGTCTCGTTTCGTTGCGCCAATATATGGCAATAGGGCGCAAAAATAACAGAAATGGCTGCACAGAAGTGGTTAAAAATTAGTCAAATCCGGCTTTTATCTCATTTTCTATGCCGATTATGGCAATAAACGCATAGAATCAAGCTGTTCTTTGTATCAAACCGGCTTTTAGCGCATAGGTAATAACAGATGCCACACTTTTGGCTCCCAGTTTATCCATGATTCGCATCCGGTAGCTTTCAATCGTTCTTTTGCCTATTTCTAATCGCTCCGCAATTTCTTTACTGGTCAGTTCCCGGCAGATCAAAACAATGATCTGTTTTTCAATTTCGGTTAATGTCACATGTTGTGGCCCCTTTTTATGATGGTATCTGCCTGCAATAATGCGGGTTAGCTTTTCTGTTATATCCGGAGAGAAATAAGGCTTGTACTCATACACGGCTTTGATAGCCGTAATGAGTTCTTCTTCCCGTATTCCTTTCAATAGAAAACCTTGTGCACCGGCTTCAAGCATATCAATAATTAAATGATCTTCACTAAAAGAACTGAGTGCAATAATTCTGGCGCCGGGATACATTCTACAAAGTTTCTTCGTAGTCTCAATACCATCCATGTACGGCATTTTTACATCGGTAATGATCACTTCCGGAGCATATTGCTTTGCCCTTAGCAGTAACTCTTTTCCATTCGATGCTTCAGCCTTGAGTACAATTTCAGGGTGATAGGATAACATATCTTTTAATCCTTCACGAAAAACGAGATGATCATCGGCTATTATCACTGAGATCTTTCCATTCATAGTATTGAATTTGAAAGCACACGATATTACCGGTGATATACTACTAATTAGTATACCAACTCCCTTGCGAAATACATGCGCTGATTATGCATTGATTTCCGTAGCTGCCATAGTGAATCTGATATCACCATAACTAATTGTCTCGGGCAAATTTTCTTTTAAAAGCCGTAGACTTGCTTTACCATATTTTGCGATTGCCGCCTGGATCAGTTCTTGCTTGTTGGGGGATACAAAATCAATAATGTCCAGCTTCCCGGAAGAAATATAGTACGATAAATGTGTTTCTATGGTACTGATTGAAAGTGTTCTTTGTATGGCGACCTCCTCAATGCTCATTCCTTTTTGATACAGATCCAGTGAAATCTTTTTAGTATCAGTTTCTCTTTCTCTGGGTAGTTTACTTTTCCGTTCCCGCTTGGGTTGTTTCAGCTCTATTCTGGTATCCAATCCATGTTCATTGCAATAATCCTGTACCTGCGTTAAAAAAGCTTCACCATACTTTTCAATTTTATAGACACCAAATCCCGATATCTTACTCAGGTCTTCTGTTGTAAAAGGAAGATAGGTAGCCAGATCAATCAAACTGCTATCACTAAAAATCAAATAAGCAGGTACATTTTCTTCATGTGCTATTGTATTACGCAGCTTTTTCAGTTGCTCAAATAATTCCTTTTCATAAGGCAATTGCTGATAAACAACAGGCTCTTTAGTTGTTGTGATTTGAATAGGTGCATGTAAGAATACTTTTTCACCCTGAAATAAAACCCCTTTACTTTTTTCTGTGAGTTGTAATACTGGATACTGGTTATCGCTCATTTGCAAATAACCACTGGATAAAAGTTCACGGGTATAGTGCATCCATTCGTCTCTGGGTTTGTCTTTACCAATACCATATACCTTCAACTCTTTGTGCTCGGGTCTTATTTTCTCACTTGCACTGCCTCGCAACAAATCAACGATATAGCCCAATCCGAATCTTTCATTCACACGCGCAACTGCACTCATGATTTTCTGCGCCACAATGGTTTGATCAGATAATTCCGGTTTGTGAATACAAGTGTCACAGGTACCACAATATTCCGGCGCTTGTTCCCCAAAATAATTGAGTAAGTATTTTCTTCTGCATTGTTTGGTTTCACAGAAAGCCACCATTTTATCGAGCTTATCCAAAAGAATTTTTGTTTGCTCCGGATTGTTATCGATCTGGGCAAAATTTTTCAACTTCATCACATCACCGGGTCCATAGAACAAAATGGCTTCACTGGGTAAACCGTCTCTTCCCGCTCTGCCTGTCTCTTGATAATATCCTTCAATATTCTTGGGAAGATCAGCATGAATCACATAACGCACATTACTTTTATTGATCCCCATACCAAAAGCAATGGTTGCAACCATGATATTGATATCATCTTTTAGAAACAAATCCTGTCGCTGATCGCGTGTTGTTTTATCCAATCCTGCGTGATACGCTTCTGCATTGAATCCATCTGCCTTCAAATCCTCTGCTAATTTTTCAGTTGCATTTCTACTCAAACAATAAATGATACCGCTATCCTCTTTATGCTGTTCCAAATAATCTACCAATTCATCATAATAATTACGCTTGGGTTTCACATAATAGGTGATATTGGGTCGATTGAAACTGTTTTCAAAAACACGATAGTCTTTGAGTTGGAGTTGATCAATGATATCTTTTTTGGTCAAACCATCCGCAGTCGCAGTCAGCGCAATCACCGGAACAGAAGGGAACTGAATTTTTAATTCATGTAAAATGCGGTATTCCGGTCTGAAATCATGTCCCCACTGACTGATACAATGTGCTTCATCAATAGCAAACAAGGCCGGCGATGCTTGTTCTTTCAAAAATTGAAGCAGATTGATCTCTGATCCCACCAAACGTTCCGGTGCTACATAGAGCAGTTTCAACTCATTGTTACGCAACTGTTGTAAAATAGCTTCCCGTTCAGAAGGATGCTGTGTGCTGTTGAGAAATGCTGCTTTAACACCTGATAACAATAATGCATCTACCTGATCTTTCATTAAAGCAATCAATGGACTCACTACAATGGTTACTCCCTCCAAACACAATGCAGGTACCTGATAACACAAGCTTTTACCCCCGCCCGTTGGCATCAATACCACTGCATCTTTCCCGGTTAGCAAATGATCAATGATCGCTTCCTGATTATGCCGGAACGAAGTATAACCAAAAACAGATTGTAAAATACTTGCAGGTTGTACCATCATGAATACCTGAATTGATCAGATGCGCAAGATAAGGGCAGAAATGCGAGGATGGCAATAGGTATTTATACGCAATTTTTGCGTAAGAGACAAGAACGAAGAAACAAGGCACAAGAAAGCGACAAGCTGCAAGATACACGCTGCAAGACTTCATACTATCGGATCTCTTATTCGCCGGACTGAAGTCCGGCGCTATTTAAATCTAAGCTTGTATGATTGTTTCTTGAACCTTCCTTGTGCCTTGTTTCTTCGTTCTTGTCTCTTATTTCCTACAGTTCTCTAATCCATATATTTCTATAACTCAACGGATTACCCCCGTCATTGCCATGGTCTTGTAAGATGATGGGTTCTTTGTCGCCATGCTTTTTATAGCTGGCCGGACCAATCCATTCTGTTCCTCCCTTGATCTCTACATTGTTTTGTACCAATACCCCATTGTGAAATACGGTGATTCTTGCGGGTGTTTGTATTTGTCCATCTGCATAAAACTGCGGCGCTGTAAAAATCACATCATAAGATTGCCACTCTCCGGGTTTTCTGCTGGCATTCACCAGCGGAATATGTTGTTTGTAGATGCTGGCTGCTTGTCCGTTTACGTAGGTGGGGTTATTATAAGAATCCAATACTTGCAATTCGTATTTCCCCATGAAAAAAATACCACTGTTACCCCGTGATTGTCCGTTTCCTGCAATCACCGCCGGTGCTTTCCATTCTATGTGTAACTGGCAACTACCGAACCCTTGTTTGGTTTCAATATCACCCGACATTTTCACTACGGTCAATGATCCATCTTTTTCAATTTTCCAACCGGGTTGTCCGCCACCTTTTTTTTGAAAGCTGTTGAGATCTTTTCCATTAAAAAGTACGATTGCATCTGAAGGTGCATCAGCATTGGTTTTACCGGGTGTAACCACTGTGGGAACGGGTTCCCATTGTTCTGTTTTTTTAGATTCTTTCACCAGACTGTCTATATTCAGTCTTTGTGCTTGTGTAAGGGTTCCGCACAGAATGGCAGTCATCAGCAGTAGCTGTTTTTTCATATGTTCCTTGCTTTGTAGTTGATAAATGAGGGTATAATTTAAGAAGATTTTATCAGATACCCTGATCTGCTTTTAAGCAGCTGTTTCTGACTGCTTCCATACAGGAATGGCCACACCATTTTCCTGATTCGGTTCATCGGGATATTCATCTGCTTGCAAACGAATTCTTTGTGTAATATCATTCAATGCGGTAATCCTTTGCACAGTATATGGAATGGTATCCAGGCCTGAAACAAACTTTAATATATAGTTATAAATGCCAATGATATTACCGGCCAATACAGTTGTACCTGCTACCTGATTGGTGATTAAAAGCGACAATGCAATCACCACCATCACCATCAATTCCATCATTCCGAAATTCCATGCTTCCTGATCGCTGATCCGTATTTGCCATTTACGAAGATTATTGAAATGTTTGCGAATGGCATTAGAATCACCGGAAGAAATAACATTGACTTGTTTTTCTAACTCGTCATTCTTCAGTTGTGTCAAACGTTTCATTTTCTTGCCATAAAAATAACTGATGGTCATTACCGGCAAGAGTATAGCGAGACAAAGCAGTACAACTGAGGATTGATAAAAGAATAGTAAGATCATAGACCCCAGAATATTATAGACTGCCTCAATGATATATACCAGATCGAATTCCAGAAAATCTACAAACTCTCTGGCAAGCGTTGAGTGAGCACTTAGTTTAGAAACTTCTTTGGCTTTTATTTTTCGCGAAAGAAAATGAGTCACCAGTGAAGTATAAATAGCAGAATAGGTACGGGTATCATAACGATGTCGAATAGTACCAATTACCAACCATACAAAATGTACCAATGACAATAATATCAATCCTCTGTAGGAATGTTCCATCAAATCATTGATCGCCATTCCCAGAAAAAAAGGACGTAATAAAGCCCCTGTCATTTCCAATGAAAACAACACATAGGTAATGCCTAACCTCATTTTGTGCGCTTGCACCAACTTACCCAAAACATTCATTCGAATCATACACATCTATTCATTACAATACATTCACAATCGTCTGTTTCAGACCATTGAAGCAAAAAAATTGGGTTAGTAGTTGGACAATTGAACCAGCACTTCGTTTAAGAACGACGCGTACTTTCTCTTTGTGTTATGGTATTACTCGTTGTGCCGGTGATCCGTTTTCTGCAGTTGGTGGAACCGCATTGGCATTCAAATGGCTCCATGTGTTCATCCAAGAATGTGGCGTAATCGAGGGTTAGTTCTTCACCTTTTTCTATGTGTCGGATGGCGATGACATTCAAGCCATCATAAGCAGTATTTGGTTGGCAACTGTGGTTTTGCGGAGCCCATGCTGCCGGATCATTATCCCAGAGCAAAAATACTTCATTGCTTACCGGATAAGCATAGCGACGAAAAATTTCTTTTTCAACATCATTCCAATGTGCTTCTACATGACGTTTTGTGACCATGCGTTGAGACTGTTCTTCGCCCGTGAAAATCACTTCATTACACATGATAGATCGTGTTGCATAAATGCCAAAACCGGACAATGCATTTCCTTTGATCTGATATTTTTTCTGCATGCGTAAGTGACGTGAAATTCCTTCTTCAATCATTTTTTTTAAAAATCCGGCCTGACCAATTCCATCATATTGTAAAATATAATCTGCCGATCCTTCATATCCATCTGTATAAAAAACAGAGCAGGTAAAATTGATTTCCAGAAAATACAACTGCTGATTCGCATCCATTCTAAAATCTAGTCTGGCATAGCCCACGCCATTGAATCCTTGGAAGATCTTAATAGCAGCTTCTTTTAACGCATCACTGATTCTAGTATCCTTGCATGGAATATTAGCAGAAGGATGTAAGGCTGATGTTTTTAATGCATAGGTCTTGAACTGATAACCTTCCGGAAAAATAAATTCAACCGGTTGAAAAGCCGTAGCAGTTTTTCCATTGGCATCAGCCATCACTAAAACCGTGAACTCTCTTCCTTCAATATATTGTTCGATCAATAACTGTGGATATTCCGGCAATAATAGTTGTACCTGTTGCAATAACTCTTCTCTATTGTGTACCAGGGAATGTTCATCAATACCGAGACTGTCTCCCGCTTTAGAAGGTTTTACAAACAATGGAAAAGGAATATCAATCGTATTCAAATCATCTAAATCATTCACCAGTGCATAAGCCGGTGTAGCAACGCCCTCGCAATATGCCAAATACTTCATCATCTCTTTGGATGGATCATATAATTTGGTATTAGGTCCTGTATAAGGTAACCCTAATAACTCCAAGGTATAGATCACATCAATGGAAGGAACTTCCCATTCCAGATAGCCTTCGCAAAGGTTGACGAATACATCATAGTTTTTGTATTGTAAGGCTTTCAGTTGTTTGTAAGTGGTGAGTTTATTCAAAAACACATGTTCTACCTCAGCGCCGGGCAGTAATGAAGAAAGGTCTCTTGGTGGATCATAATTTTTATAATCAACATTGGTAGTGCTGTAATCGGGTTGCAGTACACAAATTTTTTTGCCTTTTGCCCAGTTGTTGTTTGCTGTATCTACTGTTGTTTTCACGAAACTTTATTTAATATCCTGCATACACCGGAGCGGGTTGGTATTTCTCCGTTTGTTTTAATTGATGACGTTTCACTGCTTCTGTAAGAATGGTTTGTATCAGTGTAGTAAAACTTTCTTCATTCACTTTTAGGATAGCACCAATGGAAGTATAATCTTCATCCTCACTCAATCCGCATTGAGCATTCACTTCGAGTACATACAATTCTCCGGTATTAGCATCTTGTCGGATATCCACTCTTGTATAACCCGTTCCTTTTACAGACAGGAATGCAGCCAGACTCATCGCTTTTATTGGATCTTCAAGCGCTGCAGGCGCTTTTTGGTATTCATAAAAATTTTCATCGGAAGGCATGGGTGTTTCTTCTTCATAGATCTCCCATAAACGATCGAATGACAAGAATTTTTCTTTTTCGGGAAGAGAGGAGTGAAATACTCTTTCCACTGCATCATACACCCTGCAATGATCCGGTTCATACCAAGAACCTACAATCATGGTTGTGAATTCGGGACCCTGAATAAATTGTTCTGCTATGATTCCATCAGCCGCCAAATTCCATCCACGGTAGCCTTTGAACATTTGCATCACTTGCTCTTTCAGCTCTTGTTCATTACTCACCACATTGCGAATACCCACGCCCATGCTACCACCGGAAACAGCGGGTTTTACAATCAACGGGATTCCCAATGCTTGAACTACTTCTTTTGTGGCGTCTTCCGGTACTAAAATGGTTTTCCATGCTGCAGTAGCAACTCCCGCAGCATCAAATGCTTTTTTCATCGGGATTTTAGAAGTGGTGATCCGATAAAAATATTCATCTGCACCGGTATAGATCAAACCCGAGGATGCCAACAACTGTACCACTGAAATACCCGGTGTTCCATTGATTTCATCACCATCACAAAGATTGAGTACAATAGGAAAACTTTTTCCGTTTTGTTTTTCATCCTGAATAGTTGCGATGATGGTTGCATAATCTTCCATTGTTACCGGCTGCCATTGCCAATCCATATTCAATGCAGCAAAAACACGTGTATACTCACCGATGCTCTGTGAAAAATCGTAGTAATAATCAATGTTTGGATCATTTGTTACCAAAGAAGGAGCCAGTACCCAAATCTTTAAACGACTGTATTCTTCTGCAGTTAATAAATTCATCAACATGTAAATCTTATCTGTTTTTCAATTGCAGGTGTATAAATGAATTCAAACGATAGGCTTGCAAAATTTCTTCTCTCAATGCAGCAGCACCTTCAATAATACCTAAACAATTTTTAGCGCCACAAGTACAGTTAAATGCACTCGCCATCTTCCATTCTGTAGAGGGATAAAAAAATACCATTTCATCATCCGGTTGAACTGCCTTCAACGCTATCAATTGTAAATTATCTGTATCAAAGAATACATTGGGATCACAACTATGATTGGTATACTGCAAACATTCTGGTGATAATAGGATGTGTTTTTTCAAACCCAATTGTAAAGTTTTATAACTAGGCGTATCTATAATTTCAGCAGCACCGAATTCACAAATGATTTCTCCCTGATCAAAAAAAGCAGTGGCGTGTAAAGAAAATTGTCCGGTTGCGGGGTTTCTAACTACCCTTGCAAAATCAACCCGATCATTCTTGAGCGGTTCGGGAATCACGAGTGGGAGTGGTATCATGCCGGGTTTATCGTTGGTTGCTTAAAGTTCTCCAATAGAACAGTATACCTGTATGAATTACAACGTTTATTAGTCCACATTTTGAATATGAATTATCAACAATGAACAGCTTGTTACAGAATTTAATAACTTGCCGGTAAAGAATCACTGACCATTATGCCACAACATACCCCGGAACAAGCATTTGCCGCATTGAACCTGAGTTTACCTCCCGCTCCTGAACCGCTTGGTTTGTATAAGCCATGTTTGGTTGATGGCGAGTACTTGTATGTATCCGGACACGGTACTTTACAAAACGATGGCAGCTGGATTGTAGGTATTGTTGGATTGGATATGGACAAAGAAGCAGCTAAGCTGGCAGCCCGACAAGTTGGATTGGCCATGATTGCCACCATTAAAAAAAATATAGGCAGTCTTGATAAAATCAAGCGTGTGATCAAAGTTTTAGGGATGGTTAATGCTGTTCAGGGTTTTGCAGATCATCCTTTTGTGATCAATGGTTGTAGTGAATTGTTTGCTGCGATCTGGGGACCCGATAATGGTATTGGAGTGAGAAGTGCCGTAGGCATGAGCTCCTTACCTGGAAATATTCCTGTTGAAATTGAAGCCATTTTTGAACTACATGTATGAACAATCATCAAGATACCTGGTATACCATAACTGATCCATCCGTATTGGATACACCCGCCTTATTGGTTTATCCTGAACGGGTACAATACAATATTGATGCGGCTATTCGTTTGGTAGGCAACCCTTCAAGACTCAGACCACATATCAAAACACATAAAACAAAAGAAGTTACTGAGTTATTGATGCGTTCAGGAGTAGAACAATTCAAATGTGCTACCATTGCTGAAGCAGAGTTATTGGGAATCTGTAAAGCAAGAGATGTGTTACTGGCATACCAACCTGTTGGACCTAAGTTGAAACGTTTTCTTTCACTCATCGCACATTATCCTGATACAAAGTATGCATGTTTGACCGATACGATTGCTGCTGCACAAGAAATAGCACTTGCTGCCCAAGAAGCGAATATTGTTCTTACTGTTTATATCGATCTGAATGTGGGAATGAACAGAACCGGTATTGCACCGGAAGATGCATCGAGTCTAGTTGATTTTTGTCTACAACAATCATCTATTCAACTTGCCGGATTGCATGCTTATGATGGACATATCCGTCATCCTGATCCCATAGAAAGAAAACAAATTTGCGATGCTGCATTCTCCAGAACCAAGGCTTTACAAAAAAAGATAGAAGATCAGTATGGGATCACTTTATCCATTATTGCAGGTGGTAGTCCCAGTTTCCCTATTCATGCACAAAGAGAAAACATGGTTTGCAGTCCGGGTACATTTGTGTATTGGGATCATGGTTATGCTTCTCTGTTTCCCGAACAGCCTTTTATTCCTGCAGCATTGGTTTTAACAAGAATTATTTCTTTACCTGCTCCCGGAATGATCTGTACAGATCTTGGACATAAATCCATTGCAGCTGAAAATCCATTGGAGAAAAGAGTTGTTTTTTTAAATGCTCCGGAATTAAAAGCTGTTTCACAAAGTGAAGAACATTTGGTGTTGGCAGCACCTGAAAATCATACTTACCGACCCGGTGATATTTTATACGGATTACCGATGCATATTTGTCCAACCTGCGCTTTATATGAAAGAGCGATCACAATTATCGATCATCAAAAAGCCGGGGAATGGATGATTACTGCACGCGATAGAAAAATTCAATACTGAGCACAAGCTACCGCTATAACCAACTATAAATCAATTAATATTTGGTTCAGTACCAAACTGGCATCCTATTTGCACTATATAGGTATAAAACTTTAAAATATGAAGAAAGCCCTATTACTCCTGTTGATCTCGTTTGGCTATTTAAGTCAGCAAAATGCTGATGCACAAATACGTATCAATGCCAATATCAATATTGGAAACCAGCCTTTATGGGGACCTGTGGGATATGATTATGTTGATTATTACTACATGCCTGATATTGATGTGTATTACCATGTTCCACAGCGTCAGTTTATTTATCTGGATCGTGGAAAATGGATTTTTGCCGCTTCCTTACCGGGTAGATACAGGGGTTATAATTTATATGCAGTACCCAAGATCGTGATCAATGAACCTAGGCCTTACCTGAGAGCAGATGTATATCGTGTGAAATATAAAAATTGGAAAGGGCCTAAACAAGTTGTGATCAGAGACAGTGATGATGATCGTTATAGAAATCATCCCGGCAGAGGTAATGGAAATGGCCGCGGTAACGGTAATGGCAATGGTAAAGGAAAAAATAAAGGATAAAAGATATACCCCCTTGATGAAAAAAGCTGTTCGTTTATCGGGCAGCTTTTTTATTGTACTATAAGCCGTCCATTCAGTGTTCGATTATTGGCTTGCATGATCACATAAAAATAAATGCCTCTTTGCAATAAAGGCATGCGAAGCTGATTACGAAATCCTGTTAGGGATTCTTTCATCATCAATCTGCCAAACACATCGTACAAACGAAATTCTCGATTATCAGGGTCCGCATCCATAATATTTAAAGCAGCACCCGGTTGTATCGGATTGGGAAATACATAATACGCTGCTGTACCAAAAAGAAGTACTTGCTCCGGTTGTGTATAATAAGTAGCTCCATTTTGCAATTCAATTTTTGCACGATACACATTCAATCCATTATTGGCAGGAGTAGTAATTATTAACTGGTTAGTAGTAACAGGTGCTATTTCGCTAAACGCTGCAAATCCGGAAGCGGTTAATTTTTCAAATACCACTTTTACAACCTGATAAATTGTACCCAGCTGTAAACTAAGTCTAGCGGCATTCGTACCGGAGGGGTCTGCAATAAATCCACTGATATAACAAGCCACTTGTTGTTGTCTATAATCAAATGTGTAAGCACGTCTTCCTTCTATTTGCAATGGTAGTATGGGTGCTACACTGAAAAAACTATACGGATTATTCTGCTTCATTTGAATCAAAGCAGTATCGCTAAGTGTAATAAAAGATTCGAGGTATTTTTCTCCAAGTCTATATACGCGATAGCTGTCAACTTTCGCTTTTTGCCAATAGATCAGGAATGAATCTGAACAATTGAACCCAGTATTGATCTGTAAATTGTTAGAGATGCCAACAGTGTCACTCATCCAAAATCGCTGTGCTGTCTTCATACGCAACTGAATAGCAGTCGTAGTATCAGGTGGTTGCCACTGAAAATAGCGTTGCGCAAGATTCACTCCATGAGCAACTGTTTGCCAATTGCCATTATTCAATTTGTATTCTAAAGTAGCAGTATCCGTTATTGTGCTTTCCCAGCGTATTGTATTTTTTCTTGCAGGATCAAGCAAGTCATCTTTTACAGGATAACTAAATATAAAATGTGAACTCGTATCAAATTGCCAGGCAATCGCAAATGCCTGTTTAAATAGTGGAATAGATGCTCCTATGATTTTGATGTTATAGTTACCCGGAGGAGGTGTGGCAATTATTATTTGTTCATGGTTATTGAGTGTATCTCTTTTTCTTACTGCCGGTTTACGCAACGAATCTGCGTGTGGAAAGGAATTCAAAACCCAGGGTTGCCATGTTTGTGAACTTGCCGGATGTTCTAATACCAAGTCCAAATCATTCACCAACGCCTTGTAGGAATTGGCTTGTCCTTGTTGATCTGTCCAGCTAAGTGTTACTTTCAAATTAACTGCCCCATTGGGTATCGTGATTGAATGCAATCGCTGTTCTTGATCATTGACCATGTCATACAAAAACCTATTTTCTTGAATGGTTTGTATAGCCCTGTAAGCATTCACCATTCCATATCCCGAAATAAAATCAGGACCTGAAGTTCCTACATCATCTGCACTATTAAACAGTATGGCTCTTGTGGTTGCTGATTCAATGCTGCGATTGTTTTTTTGCTGATAGGCTTGTTGTACCAAAGCGGCAATACCAGAAACAATAGCTGCTGCACCGGAAGAACCATCTTCGCCTAATGCCACCAGTTCAGGTTTTAATCTACCATCATAAGCAGGGCCTCGTGAGCTGAGTAAAGGAACCACACCAAAAGAATCTGCAGCGCCAACTGCAATACTGTTCTTAGACATTTTAAAACTACCTGTTAGATTGGCAAAGCCGTTGATGCCTGCATAATTCCCTGATGAAGAACTTTGCGTTCCCTGATTACCAGCCGAAAAAATATGAATGGGTGATGAAGGCTGGGTCATCTGTTGATCATAAGCAGCAGCATCAGCACCATAATAATTTTCTATTCCTGTTCCATAAGAATGATTTTGAACTGTGACGGTTGGAACGGGAAAGGGAGTAAAAAAATCGGGTAAGAGATTGGCAAAATCAGATGAAGTAATAAGAGCGCCGTATGCAAAGCCTTTTCCGGTATAAAAACTATTGCCACCACCTGCCGCAATGGTGGCCATTGTTGTAGCATGTGTTTCCATTCTGGGCGATGCCGATGATGAAAAAATGTATCGGCCTTTAAAATCAATATCTGCTGTATCTAATTTGTTTTCTTTGATGGAAATAATTCTACCACTACCATTGATCGATGGCCATGTACGATGTGCGAGATTGCCTTTATTGGCAGATAGATCAAACCCGGTCAATTCTCTTTCTACCCTTGGTGTAGATACGGGCGCAATGAATACAATAGAAGGATCTGGTATTACATGATCTTCCATCCATTTCCATGAGGTTTTGATTTGGATGTATTTGCCGGATACATACATCACCGTTACCGAATCCCTTGATGCTACCCATTGCTTTACGATGGCTGTATCGATGGTTTCAATCAGCCATGTTTGTTGTAAATGATCGTTATCAGTTGCTGTTGGCATGATAAAGCCCGAAGGAAATTTCCAAAGATCATTCACAGACATCAACTTGCCCTGAGGTAAAAGAGACGCAAGGATTTTAGGATCTTGTATCCGTACAATGGCAATGGTATCTGCCAGTTTTCTGAGAACCTGTGTATGGGGAGGTAGTTTTCCGGTGCATGCAAATACGTTTTTTGTTGAATCTTTTTTGAACGAATACGCATTAGATGATTCAACAAAACTTTTCAGCACATCCGGGATGATTTGTCTGCGCATAGATTGAGACTGGACAGACAGAGCAACAAATAAGGATAAACAAACCAAAGCACTTCTCATGTATATAGGAGACTGGAATATTAAAGATAGGTAAATCGTTTTTTCAGTTATCTACGTATCTAAAATAAGAACGGACTGCAATTTTTTTCGTGTTTGTGAATCAGTTTGCTGTTTTGCAACAGCGTTGCCCAAATTTGCTTTCGTCTGATTCATACATTGCTTAAATTCAGTCTGAAATCCAATGATGCTGTAAACCATTTGTAAAATCCAAACTAAAACACATGAGAAAAAACATGCGCCTTTCTTTAGCTGTTATTGCTTTATTGATAACAGCTGTTTCCTGTCAAAAAGCAGTTGCTCCTGAGCAAGAAATCCAAAAAGAAATCTCACAAGATGTTATTAACAGTGTAAGAGCACTGGGCTTCTCTGCTGATAATATTATCGCCGAAGAAGGCGGTTATATTGTTGAAGGAGATATTTTTATTCCTACCAATGAATTGAAGCGCTCTTTAAATGGAGCCATTTTGCGCGTTGGTGAAGTGGAGCAGTACCGAACTACGAACTTGGTAACACGCTTACCAAGAACCATTACTGTTGCATTGACCAGCAGAATTGATGCAGCCATTTATGGTCCTGTTCTGGATGAAGTGGTTCGTCGATTTAATGCTGAAAATTTACAAATTACTCTTCAGAGAGTAAGTTCAGGAGCCAATATCACTTTCGATCGTGCAAGTGGTAGCTATCTGGCTTCTGCAGGTTTCCCAACTGCAAGCGGAGATCCTTTTAATTCTGTAAAAGTAAATACCAGAGCAATCGGCTCCGGAACCTCTTCTACCTTTATCAATTATGCAGCAACCATTTTTGCGCATGAGTTAGGACATTGTATTGGTTTCCGTCATACAGATTATATGAACCGTGCCTATAGTTGTGGTGGTTCTGCTAGCAATGAAGGTGCTTCTACTGTTGGAGCTATTCATATTCCCGGCACACCTACCGGACCCGATCCTAATTCATGGATGTTAGCTTGTATTGGCAGCGGTGTAAACCGTCCATTCAACGCCAACGATAAAACAGCATTGGCTTATTTGTATTAATACTTAAGACCTCATTATCTAACAAACTAGAATGGTTTACAGCAAGAAGGGCGACAGAATCTGTCGCCCTTCTTTATTTCAGTATAAAAGATAGTTACGCTTCTTTCTCTTTTCTTCTGCTATTTCTTCCAACCGCATAATGTGGTTTCAGGTCTTTATAAATTTGGCCAAATTGTTCACTTCCCGATAATGCTGCATTTTTTGAATTATGGAAATAAGCCCTGGTTTGCTTTAAGATTTCATTACCCAACAATAGTTTCGCATCTTCCATTTTGGTTTTTACTTCTTCCAATTCATGTAATAACTCATTGTATTGTTTGTATAACTGAATATAATTGTTACAAGTGTTGACATCTACATAAGAAGGAACTGTAGCGGGATTTTTACGCATAGATAAAACCGCCTTCTCCACAAACTCTTTCTTTTTATCATTCAACTTGAACATACTTCTGCGTTCGGCAGGCTTTAATTTGATATTCTGCGGAAGCATATTTCTGAGTGCGGCAATATGCTGCCTGAACGACATTAATTCTGATCCTACAAAGCTTCTGAAAGAGGCCATAAGACGTTATTTTTTACTATAACGTTCATTCAAATTAGAAAATTGCTCATTCTGCGCATTTTAATCTAGCCCTTACGATTAATGAGGTAAGCACCCCCAATCAACATCAATACACCCATTATTTTACCCCAGTTAATGGGACTTTGCTTAAATCCAAATAGCCCGAAATGATCAAATACAAGGGCAAATAATAGCTGTCCGGCAATCACCAACGCAAATACATTGGCTGAACCGATCTGTTGAACGGAAAAAATAATGACAGTTACAAAGAACGCCCCAAGTAAGCCCCCCGAAAATTTATACCACTCTATTTGTTGTAATTGTTGGGTACTCGGTAATGTTTGTTTAGTAAGCAGAATGATCAATGCCAGTGCAATGGTTCCTACCACAAAAGAAATAAATGCCGCCACCCACTGATTGTTCACGGCTGTTTTTAACTGACTGTTCACGCCCGCTTGCGTGGTAATCGTTAATCCCGCCAACAGGGGCAGGATATAAACCAGGTATTTCATGAAATGATGTTTGGTATAAAAGTTTATGACTGTCTTTGTCTCCCGCCTCTTGGTGGACCCGATCTTCTGTTTCCGTTGGATCTTCTGTTTTGTCCGCCTTGTCTGGGTGCACGGGGATGATAAGCAGGCGTTGCGCCAAATTCTTCAGGTACGGTTCCTTTTAAAACCGGCTCACCGAGTAGTGTTTCAATGGCGGCAAATTTGTTTTGTTCTTTTTCGCTTACCAGTGTAAAAGCCGTGCCCTTGCTGGCTGCACGGGCTGTTCTGCCGATACGGTGTACATAGTCTTCTCCATCATTGGGCACATCAAAATTGATAACAAGATCAATATCTTCTATGTCAATACCCCTGCTCAAAATATCTGTAGCCACCAATATATTCAGCTTCTTATTTCTGAAGTCTTGTAGTACCTGCTCTCGTTTGGTTTGATCCAGATCAGAATGAATTTCTTCTGCAGAAAGTTTGGCACGCTTCAATTCTGTTGTCAGTTGTTTTACATTTTGTTTCTTGGAACAGAAAACAATGACATTTTGAAACTTATTACTACCCAGCATATCTTTTATGATGGGAATCTTTTGTGGTTCGTATACAATAAAAGCTTTTTGAACGATTTGTTCCGGTGGTTTGGAAATAGCGATATTGATTTCTACCGGTTCGCGTAAAATCTTTCTCGCCAGCTCTCTCATTTTCATCGGCATGGTGGCTGAGAAAAGCAGGTTCTGTCTTTCTTTGGGCAGAAAAGAAATGATCTTCATGATATCATCATTGAATCCCATATCCAGCATTCTGTCTGCTTCATCCAATACCAAATACTTTAAGCCTTTGAGCTTTACATATCCCATGTTCAGGTGTGCAATCATTCTACCCGGTGTACAAACCACAATATCTACCCCCTGTGTCAAAGCTTTCTTCTCGGCATTAAAAGAATCACCCCCACTTCCTCCATATACCGCAATAGAACTTACGTCTGTGAAGTAAGAAAGCCCTTCCAGACTTTCTGCAATTTGAATGGCCAATTCGCGTGTAGGAACAATGATCATGGCATTGATCTCATGAGAATCATGCGGAACCGTTAATAAACGATGTATCAGTGGCAGTAAAAAAGCAGCTGTTTTTCCGGTACCGGTTTGTGCAGAAGCAATGATATCTTTTCCTTCTAAAATGGGTACCATCACCTGTTGTTGAACCGGTGTGGCGGTTTCATAACCCATGGCATCAATACCATCTAAAATGCGTTGATCAAGCCCTAAATCTGTAAACTTCAAATTGGTCTGTATTTAATTGAATTCCTGTAAAGATACTGTTTAATGTTCGCGTCTTAGAAAACAAACTAGAACCAGCCGTTACAGTCTCTCATACAAAGCTCTTAATTTCTCTCGGGTCATGATCTTCTCCCAGTCTTTTCCCAAAGCATTCTCCCACAAGGGTTTCATGCCTAATGAAACATTGATCATCACATCAAACTGTTCATCTGTGAGTCCTTTACAGATCCCTTGAGGAATATCGATCTTATTCTTTTCAACCATATATTTGAATTCTTTCACCCCTGCCGGATAGTATTCTTCCAGATGATTCATCACAATACAATTACCAATGCCATGCTTGGTGCCGAGTAAATAGCTGAGTCCATAACTCACCGCATGGGCAACACCCACTTGAGAATACGCAATACTCATTCCTCCGGCATAGGAGGCCATCATCAGCTGATCATCACTCTCATCATCCCAATGATCTTTGGTGACAAATACTTTCTGACAAAGCTCCAATGCTTTCTCGCCATAACTTTTACTAAATTCATTCAGGTAAGTTCCTTCCAAACTTTCGATGCAGTGTATATAACAATCCATTCCGGTATAAAAACGCTGGTTCACCGGTGCGTCTTTGGTTAATTCCGGATCTAATACGATTTGATCAAAGGGGGTGAAATCGCTGTTCATCCCCAGTTTTCTGGTGGGACCGGTCAGTACAGTGGTTCTACTTACTTCAGCTCCTGTTCCACTCAATGTAGGAATACCTGCTTTATAAACTCCCGGAAATTTCACCAGATCCCATCCCTGATAATCGGCAGAAGAGCCGGGATTATTCATCATGAGAGATACTGCTTTCGCCAAGTCCATGGTAGAGCCTCCACCAATACCTATGATACCACTAACGGTTCCGAAGCTTTCTTTGAGCTCATTGGCCAATGCATCAACCTGTGTTGTTTTAGGCTCGTAAGTAACATCCGCAAAAATGATTTTGTCTTTACCACGTAAGGGTATTCTGTTCACCAATGGCTTACCCTCAAAGAAATGGTCTACCAGAAAAATCATGGGTGCATCTGCTTTTCTTCGAGGTGCCAGGATATCATCTAACTGGTTAAAAGCCCCTCTACCAAAAACAACATAATCCACCATTTTAAAATTGCGAAAGCTCATATCAAAAGTTTTGAATCCTTATAATAGTACAAACATAGTCAGAACCATTTACTTCCTAAAGAAGCCTTGCTCAAAACAAGGCTGCTAGCTTAAATTTCGACTAAATTTTATTGGATCAAAGTTATTCTATGGTTTTACGGAATAATTTTGAAAAAATTGTATCTCCCTTATACCTCAGGTAATAATTAGCCGACTGTTTCGTTATTGACTGTTTTATAAGAAACCGGCAATTTTGAGAACATATTATGTTCAGATTACGTAAATTAATGTCTTAAATATCCCCTAACGGGAACACTCATTATTATTTGCCCAATGATTTTAACTGGGACTAGTACGTTCTGCTTTACACTCCTCTCTGGATCCATTGGAAGGGATTTCCTCAAATTCTTGAGTCCTGAAAATCTCATGATGGGTGTTAAGATCATGTCAGTATGCATTTTATTGATCGTAGCGTTGATATACATACAAACAATCGCTAAAAAAAGGCTTTTCTTTCACACAGTACGTATCAAAAGCAATATTGAGGTATGGATCAGTCATATCATTTTGGAAGAAACCATAGAAGGTATTGATATCCCTAAAAAATTCTTCCGCATGTTGAATGACCCTAAAGCCAGACAAGTGGCCATTGATGAGTTGATCAAGTGCAAGAAAAATTTCTCCGGCGCTGTTGCAGATAATATTGTTGCCTTGTACAATAAGTTGGGACTTCGGGAAGATTCTTTATTAAAAATGAAGAATAAGCGAAAATGGTATATACAGGCCAGAGGAATTCAGGAATTGTATTTAATGGATCAAAAAAATCTATTGACAAAAATTTATCGGGAAACCAATAGTAAACATGAGTTTGTTCGTTCAGAAGCACAGATCGCCGTAATTCACCTGACAGGTTTTAATGGTCTGCGTTTTTTAGATGTGATCACTTATCCGCTAACCTTATGGCAACAGATCAAATTACTGGAACAGCTGAAATTGTTTGGTAAAAAAGAAGATCTGTCAGACAGAATACCTAAATGGCTATCTTCCAAAAATGATACCGTTGTCGTGTTTGCGTTAAGGCTTGCAGCAGAATATCAGCAATATGCTATTAAAAATAATGTTATAGACTGTCTTGTTCATCCGGCTAAAATTGTTCGTACACAAGCTATTAAAACCCTTATTGTATTATCTGATGAACGGACGCCATCCATGCTCGTGGGTTATTTTACAAAAGAAGATTTTGAGAATCAAGTGCACATTCTCAATAGTCTTCTGAATATGGCTACCGATGATCAAAAAGATTTTATGATCAGATTGTTAGATGCGCCTGATAACATTATTAAAGTAAAAGCGGCTACTGTATTGGTCAATAATTGTACCAATGGTATTCAAATCATTGAACAAAAAGCAGCAATAGAGCCGGAACCTTTTGAAAGAATACTCAGACATGTAAAAAGCGTGAAATGAACTGGGACTTAGTATTAAATATTGCTTTTGATGTACTCACGTATGGGATCTTCATTTATTCCACGCTATTATTATTGTCGTATCTCGCCATTGCTATTTTTTCCATAGGAGAAACGAGAAAATATATTCATAAAAATAGTTTTACAGATTATAGGATTCTTGCTTCATCCACACATGCACCGTCTGTCAGTATTCTTGCACCGGCTTATAATGAGGGAATGACCATTGTAGAAAATATCAGATCGCTACTCTCCATATACTACGTAAACCTTGAAGTGATCGTTATCAATGATGGTAGTAAGGATGATTGTTTACAAAAAATGATTCAAGCCTACGACCTAGAGAAAATTGATTATTTCGTTGACTATAAAATTCAGACCAAAGAAGTAAGAGGTGTTTATAAGAGCCGCAATCCTATTTATCATAAACTATTGGTAGTAGATAAAGTAAATGGTGGTAAGGCTGATGCATTAAATGTGGGCATTAACATATCTTCCAATAAATACCTTGTTTGTATAGATGTAGATTGTATTCTGGAACAGGATGCTTTATTAAAAATGGTAAAGCCGTTCCTAGAACAAACCGATGAACGGGTAATTGCTTCCGGTGGTGTGGTGCGTATTGCCAACTCTTGTATTGTTGAAGATGGTCGTTTGGTAAAGGTAAAATTGGCGGAAGATTATTTGCCAAGAATGCAGATACTCGAATATATCCGTGCATTCATTTTAGGAAGAATGGCTTGGAGCCGATTAAATGGATTGATGTTGATATCAGGGGCGTTCGGTGCTTTTGATAAGGAAATTGCCATCAAATGCGGTGGCTATGATCATAATACGGTAGGAGAAGACATGGAATTGGTGGTGCGCATGCGTCGTTACATGGAAGAGCGCAATGAAAAATACCGTGTAACGTATATTCCCGATCCGCTTTGTTGGACAGAAGCTCCGAACTCTTTTAATATTTTAGGCAGGCAACGTAATCGATGGACCAGAGGCACCATTGAAACATTGAAGTTTCACAAAAAAATGTTCTTCAACCCGAAATATGGATTGCTGGGGATGCTAAGCTATCCTTATTGGTTTTTCTTTGAAATGTGCGCGCCGGTTATTGAATTCTTTGGTTTTGTTTGTTTCTTTTTATTTGCTGCTTTTGGTATGCTCGATTGGGGGTTCTTCTTTGCGTATTTATTATTCATTGTTTCATTTGGATACCTGTATTCTGCCTTCGCAATACTCATGGAAGTAATTACGTATCATCAATACAAACGAAGGATTGATATTCTGATTTTATTACTGACAGCACTTACAGAACCTTTTTACTTCCATCCGTTTGTGGTATGGAGTGCTATCAAAGGTTATATTGACTACATCAGAAAAAAGAAGAGTTGGGGCGAAATGACCCGACAAGGTTTTGCGAAGAAAACAGCTGATACACCACAACCCATTGCAGTTGCAGAAGAAGTAGTGCCGGTTGTTGAAGCCGCACCTGTTGTGGAAGTCGTTCCTGAACCAATACCTGTTGTTACAGAAGAAGCTCCCGTGAAAATATCTTGGTACAGAAGAAAAGTAGTGCCTGTTTTGAATCAAATACCGGATGTGTTGTTCCAATCTTTCCGTTATTATTTAGGTCATATACTTGCTTTATTGCTTTTATTCATCATAGCCAGAGGCATTGAAATTGGATTGGATTATAAAGAGCATGGAGAACCTGAATTTTTCAAACAAGTAATTCTTTATGGTTTAGCGAAAGATGTTGCATTCATTTCTGCGTTAACCATTTGGTGTTTTGTTCCATTTACACTGATCTACGTATTCAGTAAGAAAGCAGCACATATCTCTTTTATTATTTTAGGTTCACTTGCGGTATTAATTCAGTTGGCATTGTCGCAGTACTTTATACAATCATTTGTACCCTTAGGCGCAGATCTCTGGACTTACTCTTGGGAAGATATTCAGCAAACGGTGGGTGCATCTGCTGGGTTATCACTGATTGCCATCATTGGATTGATTGCCGTTGGTGCTTTATCGATTTTTGTATTGATAAAACTCCCGAAAAGATTGCAAGCCAATGATGGTATCGCCGTATTTTTTATTCTGATGGTCATAACTGCTGGTATTAGAGATTTGAATACAGTCACTGCCGATCTCCAACCCGGTAGAGAATACAGTAATAATTTATCCCTCAACAAATCTTATTATTTCTATTCGTCTAGCTTCAATAGATTTTTCCCGAAAGAATTGGAAGAAGATATTTATCGTGATGATTATCAGTCTGACAATATTTTCGCTGACGCAGAAATTGATGAAAAAAATTATCCTTTTTTACATAAAACAGATAGTACCAAAAATGTGTTAGCTAACTTCTTTTCTAAAGAAGACTCTATGCCCCCGAATATTGTGATAGTGATGGTAGAGGGATTGGGTAGGGCTTTTAGTAATCAAAATGCATATTTAGGCAGCTTCACACCATTCCTGGATTCGCTCTCCGATAATAGTTTATACTGGGAGAATTTCTTGAGTACAGGTGGTAGGACGTTTACAGTACTTCCTTCACTGTTAGCTTCACTTCCTTTTGCAAGTAATGGATTTAATGAATTAGACGATCAGATGCCTGCTCATTTATCTATCGCCAATTTGCTACGATACAATAATTATAGGACATCCTTCTTTTATGGTGGGGATGCTGAATTCGATAATATGCGAGTATTCCTGAAAAAAACAGGGGTCGAAAATATTTATGATGAAACATCATTTTCTGCTGCCAAATATCAACGACTTCCCATCTCCCCCTCGGGCGTAAGCTGGGGATATGATGATGCTTCGCTTTTCAATTATATGCTTTCAAAAACTAGAGATGATAGTACTCGCCCTCATCTCAGTATTGTTTTAACGGTATCTACTCATAGTTCTTTCATAATTAATAATCAAGAAGAGTATATTAATCTTTTTGAAAAAAGAATGGGAGAGCTGAAGTTCTCTGCTCAACAAAAAGAAAATTATAGGAATTATGAAAAGCAATATGCGAGCATTCTCTATGCGGATCAATCTATCAAAAATTTTATCAGCGCATATAGTAAAAGAAAAGATTTTACTAGAACAGTATTCATTATAACCGGCGACCACCGAATGCCGGAAATTCCTATGAGTACGAAACTAGATCGCTATCATGTACCATTGATAGTGTATTCACCCATGCTGAATAAACCCGAGAAGTTTTCGTCGATTTCCAGTCATTTTGATATTGCGCCAACATTAACAGCTTGGTTAAAGTATAGCTATGGCTTAACAATACCCGATATAAATGCATGGCTAGGTACAGGTATAGATACAAGCAAAAAGTTCCGAAATAATCATTCTATTCCGTTGAAACAAACAAAACCCGAATTAAATGATTTTGTAAGAGGTTCTTATATGCTGAGTGGAGACAACTTGTTCAAGATCAGTAGTAATATGGATTTAGAACCAGATCCGACTAATAATATGAAGTTTCAAATGAAGTCTTTTTTCAACGATTTCAAAAGAAAGAATCTTCAGTTTACGCAAGAAAAGAAACTAGTTCCGGATAGTCTTATTCAAAAATATACCCGCTATTGACCTTTTTTAATACTGTCATAATAATCATTCAGTATAGTGGTTACAAGAGGACGGTACAAGCGCCAAAAAAAGCTTTTACGTTCGAGCGGTTCTCTTTCTGTATACATCATCCATTTAAATAAAGCCACTCCTTTGAAATAAGAAGAAGAGAGAGAAATAGGATTATCACAAAAATCTGCTGAAAAATAAAAGAAACGATAATCCGTATTTATATGTGTAGTAATCGCCGGGAAACTTGACGGTATTTTGTATTGTGCTAATTCTGTCTGCCCGGCTTCATTCACATCTATCCTAAAATCTGAGATCACATGATTTATATTCTTATTGACACTTATGATATCAAACCAAAAAGAATATTTCATTTTATCCGGCATACCATAATGATCCATCCCTTCTTGAGAAGCATAAATATAGGGCAGCCCCGTTTTCAAGTGCTTTTCATTTTCTAAAATCACTACCAGATCATTATCTGCATTAATAAATGCCACTCCTCCTTTTTTAAAAGGCCACTGATTATTGTGTGTTCTTTTATAATTTTTAATTAACCAGCCAGGCAGTTCTTTATTGATGGTAGTATCAAATGATTCAAAATATCGACCAATCCAACCTGACCAGTGAATACCAAAAGTTTGTTCAAATTTATTCCTGATGGCAGGCTCTGTTGGAGAGCCAATAGAGTTAAACTCGGTGATGATGAGTTTTCTTTTTTGTTTCATTAACTCCAGAAAATAAAGATCTTGTTTACTCATACCACCATATACGATACCGGATCTGTCTTGTATATTACCTTGCTTAAACCATTCATTCCGAAAAACACCGTAGGCATCTGTAATATAAGCTGCATCCGCGTCTACACTTAGCTTCTGTAACTGTGTAGAATCAAAGCGTTCCAATCCTTTGAGTTTGTACTTTTCATCTTCCAATGGGAAAAAGCCAAAATAATCTTTATCAGGCTCATAACGGTCTGTATTGTTTTTCAAGAATTTTTCCTGATTCAATACCCAATGTAAAGAAAGGTGTTCTTGTCCGGGGTGCTCCACTACTGTTTTATCAACAATAGCAATCAGTAGTTTTCTTCCGGGTAGAAAAAACCAAACTACCAACATCCAGAAAGGCAATAGAAATATAACAATAGCGAGTAGCCCTCGCCAAGAAATTTTAATACGGGCTTTTTTATTTAAAACCTTCTCAGACATCCAATACTGAATTGATATTGATTACCGATAGTTTTCGGCAGATACTCTTGATTCAACCAGCTACCATCAATAACCAGTACATTAAACTTGGCAAACTTTTTTCTGAAAACAAATCCTGCTTTATAAGAAGTTAATTGTTGTACTCCATTTAACTGAATTACATTGAGCCTGTCATCGGGTGAAACTCCATAACCGATATTGAAACCCAACATATCATCAGCACTGGCATAATAGTAACGTGCAGATAAATTATAAGAAGAGGAAACTGTACTGGTGAATGTACTCGGTGTTATATAGGCTCTGGCACCAAATAACCAGCTCTTGTAGTATTTACCAATATATCCGGTATATACATAAGTAGGATCTCCGGAAAATTTCAGATAACGTACACCTAATTCTGCCTCATAACTTTTAGGAAGATTTGCATACAAAGAAAATCCACCACGCCATCCCGGAAAAACGCCAACATTATCAGAATAAGCCAATCCCACATAACTGTAGAAAGTATTAGAAATACGAGGATAAGCTTCTAGCTCATATTGATACCCATTGGATGCAAAACGATTGGCATAATTGAATCGTCCTATGATAGAACCGATACCGGTGTTTCTACCATAATCCACACTCACCATATGCCATGGATCAGAGAACTGTTTATCGAAGGTGACAAAATCATAACTCACTCCAATTCTGTTTTTCACTGCATTTTCTCTGATACGATTGGCCAATGCTCTGGCTTCTGTATTGTTCTTATTCAGTGATAATACTGCCTGAACTGCTTTATCAGCTTCATTGAATCTTCGCATGGAATTCAATACCCTTGCTTTCTTCAGGTATAATCCTTCTGATTTGGGATTATACTTAATGCCTTCTTCACAAATAGTCAAAGATTTTTCATCCTCATCATTCCAGAATGTCATATCTGCATATGCCATACATGCATCTTCATAACCCGGATTTTGTTTCAATACTTCTTCAAAACAAATCCTTGCGCTGTCATAATTTTTTGTCCAGGTATAGATCCTTCCTAAAAAAACACGGAGATCGGAGTAATTGGGACTTTTTTCAATGGCTTTATACAAATAGGCTTTAGCCTGCGGATAATTATTTTCATCAAATGCAGCTTTACGAGCGGCTTTCAGTAACCCATCTGAACTGCTGGTATCGATTTGAGCAACAACAGGAGATACCGAGATGGCTAATGCTACAAAAAGAATTCGTCCGATATTTATCATGAAAGACATACAATCAATATTAAGGATCAGGATTTTCCTAATCGTGTCATGAGTCTTTTTACACGAATAGATAGCTCATTCAAACTAAATGGTTTGGTGATATAATCATCCGCGCCTAATTCAAAAGCTTCCATTACTACTTTTTCCTGCTCCATGGCAGATAAAATAATGATGGGCACTTGCTTTTCTCCTTTTTTCAGCATGGCAGTTAACTCCAAACCCGATGCATAAGGCATCATAATATCTGAAATAACCAAGTCAGGTTGCTCAGATTCAATTTTTGAGATAGCTTCTCTTCCGTCTATTGTAGCAATAACGTCGTAACCCTCTTTCTTAAGCTTCAGCTCAATTGTTTTCAATAACATGGGTTCATCTTCAGCAACCAGGATTTTCATATTTGTCTTTCAGACTTTAAGATACTTAATAAAAATACGAGATTTCGGGTTATCGACCCATGATCTGCTCTTTTTCGTCTATCAATTGGGTTTTCATCTGATCAAATAAAGTACACACGTCTGTTACTTTAGCCGGTATCAGATCCATGTCTTTTCTCTCTCTTGCATCTGCTTCAATTTTTCCTAATAATTCAGAAATATGGGTTGCTTGTAACATAGCAAGCGCTCCCTTCAATTTGTGCGCCAGCTGATATAGGGCATCCCACTCTGCTTTTTTGGATAATTCAGCAAGTTCGGTCATCTGAGCAGGTGTATTTTCCAGGAACAAGTTCAATACATCCAATAGCGAGTCTTTGTCATCCAAACCTTCTAGTAAAGAGAGGTCATATAGTTTCTGGCTATTCATAGCATCTTGGTTATCAGGTTCCGTTTTCTCTTTGATGAGGAGTCGTATTAATCTTTTATAGAGATCATCAAAATCAAAAGGTTTCAGCATGAAATCATTCATCCCTACTTGTACTGAACGGTCACGATCTCCTTTCAACGCAGTAGCCGTCATGGCGATGATGGGAATCTGCAATTGCAATGTTTTTCTGATGTATTCCGTTGCTTCATATCCATCCATCACCGGCATTTGAAGATCCATGATGATCAAATCATATTCGTTCTTCTTTTGTTCTAAAAGATCAATAGCTACCCTGCCGTTATGGGCAATATCCACTGTTCCGCCTACTTTTTTCAAAACATAACTTACCAGTTTCTGGTTGACTTCATTGTCTTCCACCACTAGAAAATGTTTATCCTTTAATAGTTGTGATTCATCTCTTTCCGCTGATGGCTCTTGTTGCACTTCATAAGGAACTTGAATAATGAATTCGGCTCCACCACCTGATTTATTCGCAAATTGAATGCTTCCACCTTGTAACTCCAATAGTCCTTTACAAATGGACAAGCCCAATCCGGCACCACCATAATTTCTGGCGATTTCCGGTCCGGCCTGCATAAATGGCTCAAAAATGATATTTGCTTTTTCTTCGGGTACACCCATTCCGGTATCAGATATGGTAAATCGAATGGTAGCTTTATTACCAGCCTGTTGAACCACATCTGTCTTCATGCGTACTTCTCCACTCACCGTAAACTTCACAGCATTACCAATAATGTTCACCAAAACCTGATTCAAACGATAGGGATCTCCAATAACAGTTTCCGGTAACCCCATATCATGATCAAAAATGAGTCCCAATTCTTTTTGTGCTACCTCATGTTCAAACTGAGATTTGACCTGACTCAACACATCTCGAATTTGAAAAGGAACTTTATCCAATGTAATTTTCCCGGCTTTGATCTTGGAAAAATCAAGAATATCATTCACAATGACCAATAGATTATTCACTGATCTTTTGATCATAGAAGTGAATTCTTTTTGCTGACCATTAAGTTCTGTCTGCAATAGCAAATTTGTCATACCCTGAATACCATTCATTGGTGTTCGGATTTCATGACTCATATTCGCTAAGAATTGTTCTTGCAACTGTTTGGCTTCTTCTGCATTTTTCCTTGCTTCTATCAGCTTTTGCTGATATAAAACCCTGTCCGTAATATCTGTAGCAATACCACCGATACCGAAGATTTTTTTTCTATGATCGAGTAGTGGAAACTTAATCACCAATAAATTTTTTCTTCCTTCCGGACCAAATATCCACTCTTCGCTTTCTACCGGCTTACGGGTATTGATCACTTCTTCATCCAATCTTTTGTAGTGATCTCCCGTTTCCTTCTCGCTAAAATCATAATCTGTTTTCCCGATCACCATCTCATCCGTAACACCCATCATTTCCTTGAATCGTTTGTTGATGGTAATATATTTCCCGTCTAAGCCTTTGATAAAAATGAGGGATGTAGTATTCTCTAATATGGCTTCCAGTCGCAGTTGGTTTTCTTTTCTTCGTTGTTCCGATTCTTTAAGTTCTAATTCTATTTGCTTTTTCTCCGTTATATCTCTCACCATACACTGAAAGCCCTGTATCCTTTCATCTTTGAAAATGAGTTGTGATGTTTGTTCTACCCATTTCTGGTTGCCGGCTTTTGTTCTGATTACAAACTCTAGAGACGTAGACGCTGTTTTACTTTGAAATTGTTGTGTATAATGATTGAATACTTGTTGCATCCAAGAAGGATGCAATAGAAAAGAAAAATCTTTCCCAATAAGTTCTTCCACTGAATATCCTGTTAGATCTCCAACTTGTTGATTCGCAAATGTGATAATGCCATTAATGTCTGTAGTATACATCACCATACTGGCATTCTCAATAAGATTTTTGTAACGTTCATCGCTGTATCCTACACTTTCTTCCGCTTTTTTTCTACGCGAGATATCTCTATTGAGTTGCACAATCAATGCCAATACAATGATAAACGCAATGATGGCGCCAATGATTGCCGCATAAATACTGTTTGAATAATTCTGTGCATTTGCTTGTAATCTTTGACCAAGAACAAGTTCACCACATACCGTTAACCTATTGAGAATATTAAATATAGCCTGAGACTGTTGTGGTCCTTCACCCGTTGAGGAGAGTCTTTTTTTAATGATTTCTTTGGTTGTGCTATCAGTAAGCACTGCTTTTTGGAAGCGCTCTTTATTCTTGATGAGTTCTTCCAATGAGTTTAACGATGAAGGAGAGAAAGCTGTGTCATTTTTAGTTTTAGATACTATTTGTGTAAATAAAGCATTTGTTTTTCCATGAAATTGCTCAATAATGGGTTCCCAGTTTTTATCATTCGTAATCAACAAACTTCTTGTAGCCGACTCAGCTTGTCCTAGTGAGCTTTTTAATTCAGCAATATCTTTTAAAACAGAATAAGTAAAGTCAACAGAGGTCCTGGTTTTATCAAGGTCTTTTTTGATGAGATAGAGCACAATACCAAAACTGATCAATGTAAGTACTGCAAAAAAGAACAGCCATCGAACCCTTCCATGCATTACAACCGACCTGTTTTTGTTATTATTACTCATGATCACATTGTTGGTAAAATGATAATGGGGGTCTTGTAAAGATAAAGTTTTGCCTTTGAGAACAGCATTCATCTGAACGATATAGCATTAAAAATACTTTATTGTTGATGCAGGTATTGCTCCGCTCTTTTTAAATCTTCTGGCGTATCAATCTCAACACCCATGTATCCGGTCACCACCATTTTGATGGGTATGCCGTATTCCAGATAACGTAAGCACTCAATTTTCTCTGCAGCTTCCAATGCCGTCATTGGCCAGTTGGTAAAACTGATCAGTGCTTCTTTCCGAAATGCATATACACCAATATGTTCAAAATAAGTAATGGCTACATCTGTACTTCTTGGATAGGGTATCACACTTCTTGAGAATAACAAAGCATTATTATTTCTATCCACCACCACTTTCACGTAGTTAGGATCTTGGATAAATGCTTGCTCTTTCAACACTTGCATCAGAGAAGCTACCTGTACAGACTTGCCTGATTCTCCTTTAAAAACATCCAATAGTTTTTCCAAAGGTGCTCTTTGAACAAAAGGTTCATCCCCTTGCACATTTACGACAATATCCATATCCATGTCTGCCACAGCTTCTGCAATTCGGTCGCTACCGCTTTCATGTTGCTTTTTACTCATGATGGCTTTACCGCCATTGGAGACTATTTCCTGATAAATAATATCGCTATCTGTTACCACATATACTTCGTCAAACAACCCTGTTGCCAAAGTATTATCATAAGTGTGTCTGATTACCGGCTTATTTCCCAATACCTGCATAAGTTTTGCAGGAAAACGAGTGGCGGCATATCGGGCAGGAATAAACGCTGCGATCTTCATGAAACTATTTTCAGCAAAGATGAGCTTTTCTTAGGTTTAGTAATCGGTCTTTACAGATCGATCAAAAGGTATTTTCAATTGGTAAGAAAGATCTTCATCGGTACGATCATCCAGTACATCCAATCCATAGCGCAATTGTTCTACGGGTGTATAGTTAAAAGTGCCAAAGAGTCTGTCCCAGATCGAAAAGATATTGCCATAATTCGAATCCGTTTGCGGACGTACATAATGATGATGCACTTTATGCATATCCGGAGAAACAATGACCCAACTGATGGCTTTGTCTAACCATAAAGGCAATCGAATATTGGCGTGATTGAATTGTGATAATACCGCACTCAGACTTTGGTACATCATCACCAGCCACATGGGCGCACCACAGACCAGCACACCAATGGTGGTAAACACGGCACGAAATACACTCTCACCCGGATGATGACGATTGGCGGTAGTAGTGTCTACATGGGTATCTGCATGATGTACCATATGGAATTTCCACATCCACTTGAACTTATGCTCAATAAAATGAATGAACCAGGCGCCAATCAAATCCAATAACAATAATCCGCCGATCATGAATACCCATACGGGCATTTCTACGAGTTGAAGCAATCCAAATTGATGAGCAACGGCCCAGTCACTGGATTTGACGATCACCAAAGCAAAAGCAAAATTGATAATAATGGTAGTGATGGTAAAAAAGATATTGATGGAAGCGTGTTTCCATTTGTTGTATCGGAAACCAAAAAGCGGAATTACACCCTCTATCAACCAAAAAAAAGTAATTCCTCCGGCAAGAATCAATGCACGGTGCAAACTGGGAATGGTATCAAAATATTGAATGATATTCTCAAGCATGGCTAACAATTGTATACTTACTAATGTACAAATTAATCAGCAGCGCGCGTTTGCTTGTATAAAAAAGTCCCGCTCGAAAAAAGCAGGACTCAAACATATTTTTAGAAATGATTAGTTGTTTAGCATCAATGGCATCACCAGCATCAGCAAGTCTTCCCCTTCTGCTTGTTCTGTAGGTTTAATCAAACCTGCTTTGGTGGGGGTAGACAATTCCATCTTTACGTCTTCCGTATCTGCAGCACTTAGCATTTCAATCAGGAATTTGGCGTTGAATGCAATTTGAAGGTCTTCACCATCGTATTGACAGCTCATACGCTCATTTCCTTCAAAACTGAAATCGATATCCTGAGCCGCCATCTGTAACTCACTTCCGGTAATACTTAGCGCTACCTGATTGGTACTTTTGTTACTGAATACATTTACACGGCGTAAAGCATTCTGAAAATCAGCTTTATTTACGATCAACTTGTACGGATTATCGGCAGGGATCACCACTTTATAATCAGGGAAACGCGCATCGATCAATCGACAGATCATTTGAGTGGAGCCATGATTCACAAAAAGATGATTGCTGTTATAGCTCACAGTAATGGCATCATCGTTATCGGGTAAAGCATTCTTTAACAGGTTCAATGGTTTTTTAGGCACGATGAAAGAATCTGTTTTAGAAGCATGTGCGTCTGTACGTTTATACCTCACCAGACGATGTGCATCGGTAGCCACAAATTGAACCCCATCTTTAGAAAGTTCAAAGAAAACACCTGTCATGGCAGGTCTGAGGTCATCATTACTTACCGCAAACAGCGTTTTATTGATGGCAGTCAGCAATCCGCTACTGGTCATGTCAAAACCCGTGGTATCATCTGCTGCAGGTTCTTTAGGGAAGTTGTCAGGATTTTCTCCCATGACCTTATACTTACCATTATCGCTGGTGATCTCCACCGCAAAATTCTTGTCGATATTGAATGTAAGTGGTTGATCTGCAATGTTTTTTAACGAATCCATGAGGATTTTTGCGGGAATACAAACCTTTCCATTGGCCTTACTTTCCACATCCATTTGAACACGCATAACGGTTTCCAGATCGGTTGCTACAACACTCAGTTTCTTATCCTGAATTTCAAATAGGAAATCTTCCAGAATGGGTAATACGGTATTGGCATTAATAACACCGCTGATCTGTTGCAGGTGTTTCAAAAGAGAGGAGGAAGAAACGATAAATTTCATTCTGCTGAATTTAGATACGCAACAAACCTAAGGCAAAATGTTAACATTCCGTAACCAAAATTCAGGGGTCATCTGGACAGGAAAAATAGATTGTGAATGAGTTGTGGATTGGATCAGGAAACGGAGCCGATACCCTCTAACAATTCCTGATAACGCATGCGTGTAATGGGCTTTACAATATAATCCGTCACTGAATTGTATTGACGAGAGCGGCGGATATCAGCGTCATCTACAGAAGAGCTAACCACGTATAAAGCCATGGATTTGGGAAAGTGGTTGCGGATCTTTTCATATTCTTCGAGAAACTCCCAACCATTCATGATGGGCATATTGATATCCAGAAAAATAACATCCGGTAAATTCTCAGGATCTTTGCTGTTTTCGCCGGAGAAAAAAGCGATGGCTTCACTGCCATCATAAAAAGAGCGGATATCTTTGGTCATACCTGTAGCCTCCAGCATTTTCTTGGCGGTGAATTGATAGATCTTATCATCGTCTATCAAACAAACGGTATGTTGTATCTGACTCATTTAGGAAGTATTTCCGAAAACGTTTCCGGACAATAACAAATATAATTAATAAAACAGTAATTTAATCAGCTCTCATGTTTTCGAAAAGACTAACTCCCGAACAGGCATGGCAAAAGATCAAACATTTTTGTGCCTATCAGGAAAGATGCCATTTCGAAACCAAAGAAAAACTATTTGGCTTTGGGCTCTCCAAAACCGATGTTGAGACCCTTATTAGCAGACTTATAGAGGAAGATTACCTAAATGAAGCGCGTTTTGCGGCACAATTTGCCGGTGGGCATTTCAGAATAAAAAAATGGGGGCGTGTCAAAATCGTCTATGCCTTGAAGCAAAAAAGAGTGAGTCCGGTCAATATTAAATCTGCCTTAAAAGAGATTGATGAGGAAAATTATAAGGCAATTTTAATGAAGCTGGCTGAAGCCAAATGGAAATTATTGAAACATGAACAATATTTAAATCGACAAGCAAAGACTTCTCAATACTTAATGAATAAGGGATATGAGCCAACCTTGGTTCAGGAAACAATTCAACAAATTCGTCGTGCTGCAAAAGAATAATTTTATCTTAGTAGTATCCTCTTTTGAAAACACTCTATGCGCTTTTTGTTTTTGTTTATATGGCTTGTCTTATCCTGTCTTACGCATGCACAGGAAAAAAGATTCTTGCGCAAGGAACTTTCATTTACAACTGATAACGATGCCTTTTTACTGAAAAAAAAGGACGCTTATTATACCAATGGTTTTTTTGTACAGTATCGCTTTGCCGATACCGCCACTGTTCGTAAAAAAGTACATGCATGGGAAATCGGACAGATGATTTTTACGCCCTTGTCGAAAAAAGAAACCATTGCTGATATTGATCGTCCGTATTGTGGTTACTTATTCGCCCGGTATAGTCAAACGATTGCTAGCGCGAATGACGCAATATTACAGTGGCATGGTACTTTGGGTGTAATCGGTAGTGCATCACTGGCAGAAAAATTGCAGAATGAATATCATAAGTTATTGGGGTTCCTTCGCTTTAAAGGATGGGAGTATCAAGTAAGAAACGCCATTGGCTTAGATGCAGGTATCTCGTATGCTTTTACTGCTCTTTCGTTTAATGATATGTTCAAAATTGTTCCCATCGCACAAGCAAATTTGGGCACCACATTCACCAATGCTAAAATAGGTATGGTTTTGTCTGCAGGAAGTTTTGAAAAAAACAACAGCAGCATTCTTTTTAATACAAGAGTGAACAATGGAACTGCAGCACCTCAAAAGAAAACAGAAATTTTTCTATACGCCTATCCATCCATTACTTACCAGGCATACAATGCTACTTTACAAGGCGGACTATTACATAAAGGAAATGGCGCTGTACTCGCAGACCCCAAACCTTTTGTGTTGGAACAGCGATATGGCATAGCATACGCCGAAGAAAGAATCAGTACCAGAATTGAATTGATCTATCAATCAAAAGAAACCGATAGACAAACACGTGCGCAGGTTTATGGTTCTCTTCAAATTGGTTATCGCATGTTTTAAAACAGCAGTTTCTAGTTAACTTGCATACATGTCATCACTTCATATCTCTTTGATACAAACCCAGCTTTTTTGGGAAGACAAAGCTGCCAATTTATTGATGTTGGAAGAAAAGATCAACAGCATTTCACAAAAAACGGAGATCGTTGTATTACCTGAAATGTTCAGTACCGGATTTAGCATGAATCCATCTGCCTTGGCGGAAACCATGGATGGACCTACGGTTCAATGGATGAAAAAGATGGCTGCTGAAAAAAAAATTATTCTGACAGGAAGTGTCATCATTCAAGAAAATAATGAGTTTTTTAATCGGTTATTGTGGGTATTACCCAATGGTACCATTGGTCATTATGATAAGCGACATCGATTTGCTTTTGCCGGAGAAGACCAACATTATTCCAACGGACATAAAAGACTCATTGCACAGGTAAAAGGATGGAAGATCAATTTACAAATCTGTTATGATCTACGTTTTCCGGTTTGGGCCAGACAACAATCAGATCATGAACCGGAGTATGATGTGCTTTTGTATGTAGCCAATTGGCCTGAAAGAAGAAACCATGCCTGGAAAACATTGCTTACTGCGCGTGCCATCGAAAACCAAGCCTATGTAGTAGGCGTGAATCGAGTAGGTGAAGGCGGCAATGGCATTTATCACAGTGGTAATAGTATGGTGGTTGATCCACTTGGTGAAGTATTATACCACAAAGAACATGAGGAAGATATTTTTACCATCATACTTGAAAAAAATACATTGACTGAAATAAGAACTAAATTCCCGTTTTGGAAAGATGCAGATGATTTTCACATCACTCAAGACTAAATAATGGCAGAACGCAATACTTATTATGCAAACCGATTATTTACTGGAAGCAAATGGCTGAATCAATATGTAGTCGTTACGGAACGAGGCGCCATTATTGATATGCTTCCTGCTACTGCTATCCATGAGCCATACACTGCTCAGTTCTCATTGATGGCACCGGCATTTATGGATATTCAGATTTATGGGGCTTATGATCGTTTACTTGCAGTGTATCCGGAAGTAACTTCTTTAGAGCGTTTGTATGAGTATTGCAAAAAAGGAGGTGCTGCTTATTTTCAACCAACTGTTGCTACGAATAGTTACGAGGTATTCAAAAAATGTATTGATGCGGTTCGTGCTTACAAACAAATGGGTGGTAAAGGCTGTATCGGTTTGCATGTAGAAGGTCCGTGGATCAATCCTGTGAAGAGAGGAGCACATCAGGAGCAATACATCCACGCCCCTACATTGGAACAAGCACGGGAGTTGCTGGAATATGGTAAAGGTATTATTACCATGATCACACTTGCACCGGAAGTTTGTAGTCAGGAAGTACTCGCATTGATTCGCTCTTATGGAGTAGTAATCTCTGCCGGACATAGCAATGCCAATTATGAAGAAAGTATGTTGGCATTTAAAAACGGAATTGGTGCGGCTACGCATTTGTTCAATGCTATGAGTCCGCTGCATCATCGCGAGCCCGGATTAGTGGGCGCTATTTTTGATCATGAAACGATGATGTGTAGTGTGGTACCCGATGGTTATCATGTTGACTTTGCAGCGATCCGCATTGCCAAAAAACAAATGAAGGAAAGATTATTCGCCATTACAGATGCCGTTACCAATACAACTACCGGACCATACCCACATACACTTAAAGGCGATTATTATGAATCTGATGGTGTATTAAGCGGCTCTGCTTTGAATATGGTGAAGTGCGTACAAAACCTCGTACATAAAGCCAATATTCCACTCGAAGAGGCTTTCCGAATGGCCAGCCTCTATCCCGCACAAGTAATGGGACTAGCACACAGAAGCGGAAGAATTGAAAAAGGATACAACACTGCATTGACAGGACTCAGTGAAACCTTGGATGTGATTGAGGTGGTTGATGGTCCATAGCTCATAGCAAATGGCTCATGGCAAATGGTTAAAAAGGAAGAAGCAGTATCAGACTTTTGATACCGCCTCTTCCTTTTACTATGGACTATAAGCCATTTGCTATGAACTATCAACCATGAACCATGGACTATCGACTACTATCTATCATCCTCCTCACTTCACGCAACTTAATATCATAGCCCTCACGAATGGCTTGTGAAGAGGGTTTGATGGTTATATCCGGCATAATGCCTCTTCCTTTAAGTCGACTTTTGTCGATCACCAAACGATACAAAGGCAAACTCACTATAAGTCCGGAGTTGGGTAATGTGATCTTAGGAATATGCATGGCTGAATTACCATAATATCCACCGCCACTTTCTTCTCCCAACACTTTTACATTCGATTGTCCTTGTAAGTGCGATATGAACATGGTAGCGGCAGAAAAAGTATACCCACCTTGTATCAAATACAATTTACCATCATAATGATGTTTGGTAGCCGGTTTATACTGATGTTGCTCATACCTGCGGTAATGAATTTTTCCATCTTTCATTTTCTTTCCGCCAAAATTCATCGCTAACCAATAAATAAATGAGGGTTTGATGTATCGGCTGTATTGCATTCGTCTACTGAATGCCACAATGCTATCGCCTACTTTAAAAGGCTTGTTGATAAGGTATCTGGTTAAATCAATACTATTATTAACATTACCACCGCCATTCTCTCTCAAATCTATCACCAAGTTGGCAATGGAAAGACGATTCAGGGTTTTAAAACTTCGTCTGAAAAATGTTTTAAGTCTTCCTCCTGAAAAAGTGGTTAGACGAATAAAAGCGGTACTATGTAAAGTATCAATCAGCATCGAACGCTTATTCAACAAGCGCAGTTTTCTAATTTCTCGTCTCGTCAATGTTGGTGTTGTATCGCGTATTTGTTTTTTTATTGTATCTTTTATCGGACGATATGCTTTGATACTGGCCTCTCTCTCTTGTCCAAGTGAATCTAGGTATTGGATAACATATATCGAATCGCCATCACCCCAAATGGTTTTATACCAACCGGGAAAATTACCACTAATGACCTGACTTTTATGATTGGTGATATACCCATCCGTACTGATATACTGATAAAGGGTATCTAAAATTTCTACAGGTGATCTTCCATTGATAGCTGTTACAATGGTTCCTCTTTTGAAAATTGAATCATTGTTATAAGCACTCCCCAATACTACCAAGCTATCATCCCAGGCCTTTAATGCCAATGGAAATTGAGGAAAGCGGTAGCGGTTGGCTATTTTACCATATGCTTTAGAAAATCGAACGGTGGTATGTCCGCAGCGAATGGTTGCGATCAATTTAGACAATCGGTTTTTATACTCTACTTCGTTCAGAGAATCGGTAATATTTGCAATGGTTGTTTCAAAATAATAATCGATACTGTCTTTAGACGTGTACCAATATAAACTTGGGTGATTGGCTTCCAGCACTTTTTTAAGAATACGAATATCTTCCTTTAAATCTGCCGCTGCCATTTTGGGAAGTGGAGGATAAAAATTTTGCGCAGGTACTGATGCTGAAACAATCAGCATAAAAATAACCGGTATAACTTTTTGGATAAAATTCATAGACTTCTACTGCTGAAAAGCATTCCATCCCTGTGCAGTAATATCAAAACTGTTTCCTCCTTTGGTCAATAGCTTGCAACCCTCTTCGAGTTCAGCCATATAACCAATTACACTGATGTCTTCATTGAGTGTAATTTTATCATAGTCCTCTTGTTTGAGTGTAAAGATGAGTTCATAATCCTCACCTCCATTCAATGCGCAAACAGTAGGATCTAAACCAAATTTAAAAGCAGCTTTTCTACTATCTTCTGCAATAGGTAGTTTTTCCTCATAAATACGACAACCCAATGCACTTTGTTTACAGATATGTAAAATTTCACTGCTGATGCCATCACTTACATCCATCATGGCAGTAGGAACGATATTATTTTGTTCAAAAAAGTCAACGATCTCTTTTCGAGCTTCCGGTTTTAATAATCGACCTACGATATAACTTTCGTTCTCTAGATCAGGTTGAATTTTTGGATTTTCTAGATAAATCTTCTTCTCTCTCTCCATTAAAGTAAGTCCCAGATAAGCTCCACCCAAATCGCCACTCACGCAAATCAAATCGCCTTTTGAAGCCGTACTTCTTTTTACAAATTTTTCAGGTGCCACTTCTCCAATAGCGGTAACTGATATAACAAATCCTTTTGTAGAGGAAGAAGTATCGCCACCAATCAGGTCTACTTTGTGTTTTTCACAAGCAAAGTGTACTCCTTCATAAAATTCAGTAACTGCTTCCAAACTAAAACGATTACTGATACCAATGCTTATAGTGATTTGTGTTGGTGTTGCATTCATCGCATAGATATCACTCAGATTCACCATTACCGCTTTATACCCCAAATGTTTTAATGGCGTATACATCAAATCAAAATGAATGCCCTCTAGTAATAAATCGGTGGTAATCACTGTTTGCTTCCCAAAATGGTCGATTACAGCTGCATCATCACCAACACCTAGAATAGTTGACGCATTATGCGTTTCAAAATTTTTGGTGAGGTGTTCGATCAATCCAAATTCACCCAAACTCGCTATCTCTGTTCTTGTTTCACTCATAAAAAGGTAATTAATAATGAATATCGAATCATTGTTGTCCGGTGACATCAGCTATGAGCTGCGAGCCTTGAGCTATGAGCCTTTTAATATTGAATTTGAAGCTTCAAATAGCATAGTTGCAATGATCAAATACTTCTTTATACAAATATTTTCCAAAAACTATTTTGCAAGCCCCACCATTTATTCCATTTATAGCAGATAGTCTACAATAACCAGCAATCATAGCTCGGAGCTCGTGGCTCATCGCTCACAGCCTATTTTCCAACCGGACCTCCATTTACAATCGCTACAAGTTCGTCATGTATTTTGCCGTTGGTGGCTATGATATGTGGCTGATAGGGTGAATAATGTTCACCTTTAAAGTCGGTCACTTTACCTCCCGCTTCTTCCACCATTAAAAATCCGGCTGCACTATCCCAGGCTTGTAATTTATGTTCATAGAACCCATCAAAACGTCCGGCAGCAACCCAACATAAGTCAATAGCAGCACTACCCAGTCTTCTTACCGGAACGCCTTTGCGGATCAGCTTTTCAAATACTTGTAACGGACCGTTTTCCATATCCAGATAAGTATATGGAAATCCTGTTACCAAACAGCTTTTAATAACTTCGGTTTTATCACTCACCTGAATTTTTCTATCATTCAGTGTGGCACCAAATCCTTTTTGAGCAAAGTAAAATTCATTGATGAACGGATTGTATACAGCACCCAGTATCATTTCACCATCTTGTTCAATACCAATACTCACACAACAAATGGGAATACCATTTGCGAAATTTACAGTACCATCAATCGGATCAATGATCCATTTATAAGAAGAGTCTTGAATGATTTCTCCTGTTTCTTCACTCAGAATAAAATGATCTGGAAAGTCTTGTCTGATCACTTCAAAAATGGCTTTTTCAGCAGCATGATCTGCCTCTGTAACCAGATTATTGATGCCTTCCTTATTGCTGATGGTAAATTGTCCGTTGAAAAAGTGTTGTAATTGTGCGGCTCCCGCCTCAGTAGCTTTGATAAGTGTTTGTTTCAACATGGGGCAAAAATAACGAACCTGCGGTTAAGGGACAAGAAACATGACACAAGACACAAGTAACGAGAGTGAATACAGTGCTTCTGAGTATTATTGCATATTGAAAACCATCATTTGACACTCAGTATCATCATAGTCAATTACAATGTGCGTGCTTTTTTGGAGCAGTGTATACGTACTGTATTGATGGCGTCCCAGAATATCGATACAGAGATCATTGTAGTGGATAATGGTTCTTCCGATAACTGTATTCCCATTTTACAGCCCTTGTTTCCGAAAGTACAGTTTATCAGATCAGATACCAATCTGGGTTTTGCCAAAGCCAATAATCTGGCACTGCAAAAAGCTTCAGGGTCGTTTATCCTTTTTTTGAATCCTGATACGCTTTTACCCCCTTCTGCCTTATCAACCTGTTTGCAGCATTTTGCCACGCATGAACAAACCGGGGCAATAGGTATTCGGATGATCAATGGATTTGGTGAATTTTTACCGGAAAGTAAAAGAGCTTTGCCTTCACTCTCAACCGCATTCTTTAAGTTAAGTGGCTTGGCACGCATTTTTCCTTCGTCAGGTGTATTCAATCGATATGCACTCGGACATCTTTCTCCATCGCAAAACCATCAGGTAGAAGTTCTGGCCGGTGCTTTTATGATGGTTCGGAAAAATATTTTGGATATGCTTGGTGGATTTGATACTGATTATTTCATGTATGGTGAAGATATTGATCTGAGTCTACAGATTTCCAAAACAGGTTATACGCTGCAATACATAGGAGAGCCGGCCATCGTACATTACAAAGGACAAAGCTCAAAACACAGAACTGTTTTTCACACGGCTATCTTTTTTCAGGCCATGAAAATCTTTGTGCAAAAAAATTATCGTCTGGGTTGGATGCTGATCCCTTTTATTCAGTTGCTGAGTGTATGGACACAATTCAAGAAAAAGATTTCAAAATCCGGTTCAACGGAGACCTTATTGCAAGAGCATAAAAACTTATTGGTTATCTGTAAGGAAGAATACGAAGCTGATATCCTTTCTATTCTTGAGCAACAAAACAGATCTCACTGTTATTTATCGAGTATCCATCTCCATCAACAATCCACCACTATACTTTCCAATGAAATCAGGCAGTATAAAGCGGAACAAATATTGATCCGTATCCCTGATATGGATATGTCGGATGCCATCAGTTTGATGGAAAAAAATAAAGGGATATTTTTTCGGTTTATTTTTGCCGACTCAGCTACCATTAGCTTTAACAATTGAGCGCTCTGTTTTTACAAGCTTTTGATGTAGTTTCGTATATTCACTTAACCCGAGTCTGACGATGGCCATTTTCGATATCAAACTTCCCAATAGAATTCTTAAAGCATTAAGGCTGCCGCAAAACAATCCGCGCAGACAGCAGATCAGGGTATTAAAAAAATTATTGCGGAAGGCGCGATTTACTGCTTTTGGTCAACAATATCGTTTTGATGAGATCTTATTAAGTAAACATCCGGGAAAAAAGTTTCAGGAACTGGTTCCTACTTTCAACTACAATAAAATATATCAGGAATGGTGGCATAAAACATTAGAAGGCATACCTGATATCTGTTGGCCCGGTAAGATTCGCTATTATGCATTGAGCAGTGGCACCAGTGAGGCAGCCAGTAAATATATTCCTGTTACCAATGATTTATTGAGTGGCAATAAACTCGTAATGATTCGTCAGCTTTTTAGCTTGAGGAATTATGAGAATATTCCTTATAGTTCTATCGGTAAGGGTTGGTTAACCTTGGGCGGTAGCACTGATTTACAAAAAGAAGGTCCGGGTTACTATGCAGGCGACTTAAGCGGTATTACCCAGAAAAAAGCACCTTTTTGGTTTCAGCCATTTTATAAACCTGGAAAGAAGATCGCCAAACAGAAGGACTGGAATAAAAAATTAGAAGAAATCGTTGATAAAGCTCCTGATTGGGATATTGGTTTTATTGTAGGTGTGCCTGCATGGATTCAAATGTGTATGGAGATGGTGATTCAACGATATAAGCTGAATCATATTCACGAAATGTGGCCCAACCTTGCCTTTTTTGTGCATGGTGGCGTGAGCTTTGAGCCGTATAAATTAGGTTTTGAAAAACTACTTGGTAAGCCCATCACTTATATTGAAACTTACCTGGCCAGTGAAGGTTTTATTGCTTATCAGGATCGTCAGTTTGCAAAAGGGATGAAACTGGTGACCAGTGAGCATATTTTTATGGAGTTTGTTCCTTTTGATGATACCAACTTCAATGCAGATGGTGAAATGATCGACAATCCTGAAGCCTTGATGATTCATGAAGTGGAAGAAGGAAAAGATTATGCATTACTCATTAGTACTTCTGCGGGTACCTGGCGCTATCTCATTGGCGACACTGTTCGCTTTGTAGACAAAGACCGTTGTGAAATTGTAATTACCGGCAGAACCAAGCATTTTCTAAGTTTGGTTGGAGAACATCTCAGCGTCGACAATATGAATAAAGCGATTCAATTGGCTAGTGAAAAGATGAATATTTCTATTCCTGAATTCACAGTGGCCGGTGTTCCTTATGAAAGCTTTTTTGCACACCACTGGTATGTAGCCTGCGATGATACTGTTGATAAAAAACAATTATTACAATTGATTGATGGCGCACTTAAAGAATTGAATGATGATTATGCTGTTGAAAGAAAAAGTGCTTTAAAAGAAGTCTTTTTGGATGTGCTCTCTGAACATCAATTCATGGAATTCATGCGCTCCAAAGGAAAAGTGGGTGGACAACATAAATTCCCTCGGGTTTTAAAAGGAAAGATGTTGGAAGATTGGCAAGCATTTTTAAAAAATGAATTGGTGACTGAATGAGAATATTACTGACTTTATTATTAGCGGTTTGTCTGCTGCAATCACAGGCACAAGTACCTAAAGACGCATTGCTAAAAACAAAAGCACCCGAAAGCTTTCAGGTACTCTTCACAACTACAAAAGGTTATTTTATTTTAGAAGCGTATAGAAGATGGTCGCCATTAGGTGTAGATCGATTGTATCAATTGGTGCTCAGTGGTTTTTACAATAACAATATGATCTACCGCGTAGAACCCAATTATGTGGTACAGTTTGGTATATCTGACAAATTTGAATTGAATTTTTTCTGGGATCGAAAAAAAATTACTGATGAGCCCGTGCTATACCAACATAAAAAGGGAGTTGTAGCTTTTGCGCGTGATATTGCTAACAGCAGGGCTACACAGCTTTTCATCAATATGGTTGATAATCCAACACTGGATACCACTATTCGTGCCGGTGTCAAAGGCTTTTCACCTATTGGTAAAATCATTAAAGGAATGGAAGTAGTAGCTAAGTTCAATGCGCAATACGGCAGACGCATAGTACCGATACAAGATTCCATATATCTCTATGGTAATGCATACCTGCAAGAAAATTTTCCCGGTCTGGATTACATTATTGCAGCACAGATTATTCGCTGAGTTGATCCACTGGTCAAACATTCTTCTGATTTTACAATTTTAGCCGTTATTTTCGGCATTTAACCGATACCCCTTCATGATTGCCCCATTTTTAAAAGGAATATTGCTGGGTCTTATCCTTAGTATCTCTGTAGGACCTGTGATATTTGCCATCATCAAACAAAGCATTAATAACGGTCATAAAGCAGGTTATTTATTTGTGGCCGGGGTTTCGGCAAGTGATATCTCACTGGTATTGATCTGTAATTTTTTTACTTCCTTGTTCAATACGGCCATATCACATAAAACATCTATTGCTATTGCGGGTAGTATTTTCTTAATCGCCGTTGGTATCTATACGCTGTTCTTTAAAAAAGTACATACGGATGAAGAAAATAATATTGCCGATAAAAAATTCAGGAAAAGAGATTATGCTGCTATTTTCTTATCCGGTTATTTCATGAATACACTGAATCCGGGTGTTTTTCTTTTTTGGTTTGCTTGGACTGCTGCAATACTGGCTGATTCACAAACTGCAGAGCACCCGAATGAATACCGTTTGATTGTTTTTGGTACCTGTTTGGTATTTGTTTTAGTTTCTGATATCCTGAAAGTGGTATTAGCAGGTAAACTACGCTCCCGATTAACCGCCAAGAATCTACATTACATCAATAAATTATCGGGGTTGATACTTATTGGTTTTGGTATTGCCTTGTGTTGGGGAGCTGTTTCTTTATTGAAACAGGTTTAACAATTCTGCAATTTGGATAACTTGATTTCTGATTATCTTTCCTGAACATGAAACTGCTTTATGCCTTCCTTTTATTGTTATGCATGGAGAAAACATACGCTCAATCCAACATTCTTGTTTTTAAAGAAAAGAATAGGAATGTAAAAAGTTGGGTAAAAGATGACTTCATTCATTTTCAATATATAACTACACAGTGGATGGATGGAAAGATCAAAAAAATCACATCCGATTCTATCTATATCAATGCTTATATTTTAAGACAGATCCCCAATCAATTCGGATTTCCGACTATTGATACTTCTTGGTTTGGTTTAATGGGTATTCATCTATCTGAAATCATTGGTATGCCCGGCAATCGATATAGAAGTGGTATTATTGGTAATGGCACATTGTTTCAGATAGGAGGTTCGAGTTATATTTTAATCAATGTACTGAACAGTATCATCAAAAGTGATAACGTATTCCGCAGTGCCAATATTACCAGCATTGGTATTGCAGCAGGTATTGTAATCATTGGTAAGTTACAGTCGCTGAAATACCGGCCTTATATTCGCATTCGAAAAAAATATTCCATGCAGATCATTTCTACGCAAGCGGTTAAATAGTATCTTGTATTGATGGCTGAAAAAAAATCATTTTGGAAAAAATGTCGCCGCATTATTTGGCGAACAACTGTATTTCTATTTCTAAGTTCATTGGCATATATCATCATCTGCAGATGGGTGATGCCACCCATCACCATTACTCAGATTGCCAATAGTTTTTCATATGGATTGAAACGCGATTATATCTCATGGGATCAGTTACCCTATAATATCAAACTTGCTGCTATAGCCAGTGAAGACCAAACTTTTCCGGATCATAGCGGATTTGATTGGGATGCGATTGAAAGAAGTATGAAGCCCAAGAAAAAAGGGAAGAAAACAAAGATTCCACTGGGTGGTGGTGCCAGTACCATTACACAACAAACAGCTAAGAACGTTTTTTTATGGCAGGCCGGAGGTGTAGGGCGATATATCAGAAAAATTCCCGAACTCTATTTTACAAAAATGATTGAATGGATCTGGGGAAAGCAGAGAATTCTAGAAGTATACCTCAATGTTATTGAAACAGGACCTGGCATTTTTGGTGTAGAAGCCGCTTCGCAAAAATATTTTGGTAAACCTGCTTCAAAATTATCAAGAGCCGAAGCTGCGATGATCATTGCCGGTTTGCCCAACCCCAAAAAATTCACACCCAAACCCATGAGCCGAAGGGTAAGTTGGCGTTACCCGCAAATATTGAAACAGATGCAGAACATTGAAGAGGATGCTGATTTACAACAATTGCTCAAGGGAAAATAAACCTACTTACGTATAGCATCTACAGCAGTAATCGCCTGTCCTAAGCGCTGATCATAATCGCCACTGATCTCAACCCAAGGAGTAGATTGATTCATCATAATGTCTCTATAAATATGATACAGCTCTTGTCTGGGTTTTTCATCCGGATATTCGCGTAATTCATCTTGTACCCAAGGAAGATCCGGTTTGCATAAAAGGTATAGATCGTATTGTCGGTTCACAATTTCATCTAAAATAAATTGATGACATTTCCGAAATACATACTCACACCACACTTTCATCACATACATATCCGTATCAATAAAAAGAAGAGGTTGTCGTGCGGATGTTTGCATTGTCCTTGAATTCACCCAAATACCATTGACCATAGACCATGGACCATGGACCATAGAACTAAACTCATCCTCCAAAGCCAGTTGCCCCTTCGCAATGGTGAGTAGATCTTCAAATTTATACTCCGTTCCATTCGTCAACAGATATTCCCGAGCAAATTCAGGGCACCAGGCGGTTGCATAATGCTGCGCCAGCAACTCACACAATGTGCTCTTGCCGGTAGACTCGGGACCAAGTATGACGATCTTTTGAATCATGAGTACCAATACTCCGAGCAACTCTGCGTAAAGCTCTGTGACACTCTGTGGTTAATTTACCTCAGGGGTGCACGGAGTTTAGCACGGAGTTGCACAGATTTTTTTACCTCGCTTTTTTCTTCCATTCTATTAATCCGGAAATGGCAAGGATCAACAAAATCAGAAACTGCACACTGGTAAATACATAGCCTTTCACAAAATACAACGGAATAGAAGCAATATTTGTTGCGATCCACCAGATCCAACTTTCTGTTTTTTTTCTGGCCATCAACCACATTCCCGTATATGCTGAAGCACTGGCAAATGCATCCGCCCAGGGAATGGCTTCCGGTGCAAAACCTGACTGTAACCAGCTCAAGAGTACAAACAATAACAAATAGAAGAAAGCAAAAAACAACAACTGTTGTATCCACTCTTTCCGATTGCTATTTGTGATGTGCAAGACGAATTCTTTTTTGATGGCATCTTTTCTGGTCCATAGAAACCATCCATAAATACTCATGACAGAATAATAAACATTGACACTTGCCTCTCCGAATAGTTGTCCTTTAATGCTTAGATAGATATAAATTAATGTATTGATCAATCCAATCGGATATACCAGTATGTGTTCTTTTCTGCTAAACCATACACTAGCAATACCCGCCAATACAGCTACAAACTCAAGAAGCGATGTTTGTCTAATGCCTTGTATAAACTGATCAATGAATACTTGAATGCTCATAAAGAAGAGCAAAATACAGATTCAGACTTGAATACAATCAATTCTTAATTCTCCGGAACGATGAATTGCAATAAAAGTTCCTGATCGCGGAATAATTGAAGATTGTTGCCTGATAATTGGTAGCGGTTCACTGCTGTAAGATGTTTTAAGTACAGTGACTCTATTTCCATATCTGTACAAGCCATTTGTGTAGAGCCTACCCCGGAAATAAAAATACGCTGTTGGTCAAAACTTACTTTACCGAAATAACGGTTACATCCTGCTTTACCGGAGATTCTTCCATTTCTTTTATCAAAAGAAATACTGGGAACAATGTTATTGTCAACGATTTCCATTTTCCCACTTTTACTGATACGCACCAATGAAAGAGGGCGCTGATCAGGAATAGGTGTATTTTTTAATGTATAATTTTTTGACCGCTCTTTACTGATAATATTAATCAAGTAATAATTATAAACACTGCCATCTGCCGGTGGACGTTCTCTTTTTACACGCATCACTTCCAGCTTATAATGATAGCCTTCTTCGTAAGAAAATCCTTCAATACCGGAATAAAACAAAGCATAGGGCTCATCCGGTTTTTCTTTTATCTGTAAGCATAATCCCCTTCCTACTCCATAACAATCACCCTTTGTATCAGCCACATAGAAAATCATTCGCTGGCTAAATGCAAAAGAAGCGCACACAAGTAATAATAAAGTGAACTTGATTTTCATAATAGTATAACAGTAGCAAAGGTCATACCATAACAAATATGATTCGCATCTTTTAACAGATGGCTGTTCTTTTAATTCAATGAAACCAGTCCGTGCTCTATACTTTTTCCGTGATGAGAAGCATGATAGGCTGTAAAATAAAGCATTTCACGAAGTGTTAACTTTCCTAACAGCGGATGCGGTAATACATATCTGTCTAGCGACAACTCACTTTGTCTCAATGTTTTTCGTACGAGTTTTTGTACCAGCTGCTGCAGTTTTTTTAGTAAAACTTCTTTATCTGCAGGGTTTATCTGCATAGGAGGAACAAATGCGTCGGAAGCTCTACCACCGGCTTGTAGTTTGATGTGATACCGATCTACCAGTGCATCATAGCTACGGGAAGGTCTGTTTGCAATTCCAAATCTCCAACTGAGTACGAATTTAGGTAAGCCCATGGCCATGTTTACAGGTGCCACACTTTTGATCAAATGATCCAGCTGTTGTAACGCATTCCACTTGTCCTTGGGAGCGTATAACAATTCGCGATCACTCAGATTTCGTATTTGGTCAATAATGTGCAGATAATTTTGTTGCAGTAACTGTGCAAGCGCTTCTTTTTCCATGTTAGTTCATTGCAGGGTTGGAGTCAGAGAACAAATATAGTTTCCAACTACTATATCACAATGATAACAGCTAAGTCAGGCAATTACCCGCAAAAAAAAGCGTTGTACCCATCTAGATACAACGCTCCAAAAAAACCAACACTTCATTTATTCTGCCTCGGCCACTACTTCTTTCACTTCCGGGATCATTCTCTTCATCATTCCTTCAATACCTGCTTTCAGGGTAATCATGGATGAAGGACATCCACTACAACTTCCCTGTAACATCAGGTTCACAACACCATCATTATAACTCTTGAACTGAATAGCACCGCCATCCATTTCAACAGCTGGTTTCACATAATTTTCCAATAATTCTTTTACACGCTTTACAATATCATCATCGTCTGCACTCACTGTATTACTCGCTTCCTGCTTCACTTTGGCAACTTCTTCTTCATTGACCACAACGCCGCCATTTTCCAGATATTCTTTCAAGAATTCTTTGATGGTAGGGATCACATCCTGCCAATCTTCTGTGTCAGAGGTCTTAGTAAGGGTCACAAAATTGCTGGCAATAAATACACTTTTGATAAATGGAAAGCTGAACAATTCTTTCGCCAATGGTGACGGACCCGCCAAAGCTTCTTCAGCGAAATCGATACTCTTACCGGGATACAATAGCTTGTTTGCCACAAACTTCATGGTTTCCGGATTCGGGGTCATCTCAGTATAAATGCTGATAACGGGATTGCCTGTTTTAATCATACCTGTTCATTTAAGCGGTGATAAACTATTTATCACCCCACAAAAATAATCAAAATACGAGGGCAATCAGGCGCTTGTAGAGGGTTTTTCGGATATCGAAAACCTACAAACCTTTACCAAAGCTCAAAACGAGCCGAACCTTCCAATACCGATACCTGTATCGGCTTGGTCTGTTTTTGCTGTGTGAAATAAGGACGCTCTTTTACACAAGACGGTCTGGAAAAAAGCTTTGCTCCATCATTTTTAGCCGGATGTGAAAGAAGTGTTGAATGGGTGGGGGCAGCCAATACAACACTTGCTGCACAGAGCAAGTAGAGTACTAAGTTTTGTAATGCTGCTTTCATGTTTTTATCAATTACCCGACAAAAGTATCCCCGTTTCTGCCGTTTTGCAACCACACAAACATGTGAAATGCATGAATTTGCAGGTTTTCATGTCGGATTTTTATCACATAAAAAAGCCCCGATCTATTGATCGAGGCTGGGCTCACACAGGGTTATTCTCTATAACTAACTGATTTTCAAATAATTAATATTGAAATGTGGTGGTGGTTACTTCATCTGCCATACCTGTTTCCTTGGTCACCGTTTTACGGGTCAATGGGTTTCCCTGGTCATCATAGGTATAAGTATGGGTTAAAGTAGCATACTGGTGACCTGCTTTATCATAATGCTTTTCGGTCAATGGATTATTCGGTACCATCAACAGCAAAGGGATATATGGGTTATTCTCAAACAGTAAGCTGGTATTATGCTTAGTATCATAGGTTTCGATCTCGTATACATATGATTTCTCTAATACCCCACTGGTATAATCCTGATACCAGGTAGTCATAGATTTGATATTCCCATTGGCATAATATGCCAGATCAAAACGCATATTGGGCGTATTACTGATGGTTCCCATCATGCTTCCATATGCATCTGTTCGTACCAAACGTCCATCCTGATAAGTATATGCATAATAGGCAATGACTACATTATTCGGTGATACAATCTCCACTTTTGTAACATTTGCACCTGTATACGTGTACTTATATTTAGTTCCATCTGTTACTTTCATTTCAACCAACTTATCACCATTGTAGGTTAGTGTATAAATATTGGTATTATCGCCCCCGCTATTCTTCTGAAGGTCTGTAATCTTTATCGGCTTGCCTTCGGCATTGTATTGAATAGACATATAACTACCATCATCATAACTGATCTTACTCAGTTTTTTGGTATTCCCGGGTGTAGCTGGATTGTTATCCGGAAGATCCGCTTCAAATTCTTTTGTACATCCTGCTATCAATACAATCGTTGTGATCAATGCCAATAAACGGCCCATCCATTTGTGCATACCCTTTTTCATCTATTTAGTTATTGTTTAGTAATCTTGATTTCATTCGGTGGAATAGGAGCAGGAACACGGTTATTAATAGCTGGTAATGACATCAGATAAGTATAAACCGAGCTGAGGTCTTCATCAGTCATTTTAGAAACCATTTCCCACGGCATCGGCGGCATTACCGGTCTGCCACCTTCTTGTCCGAGGTGCTTTCCTGTTCTGAGTGTTTTTATAAATACCTGTTCTGTCCAGTTGCCGATACCTGTTGCTTCATCAGGTGTGAGGTTGGCTGCAAAACTCATCCCCCATGGACCGGCGAAAGCTGTAACATCTTGCGACATTTTCACCCAATTTTGATCTTTTGCCAATGCACTACTCAAAGTAGGAATTCCATTCTCTACCGGGAAACCAGATAAGAGTCTACTAGAATCCAATATCGGTCCCTGAGCTGTCATAATTTTTGGAGAATGACAATCATGACAAAGTGCTATCGTAACTAAATACTTACCACGAGCAATCAATTCATCTTTCTCTTTTTTGCGAATAGTAGAGATATCGTCTTTTTTGGTCTCTTTATCATTGCTACTTGCTTCGCTACAAGCGGCAATGACTGCGATTACCGATAATACTACCACGGTAATCTGCAAGGTTTTGCTTTTCATGTTCATGTTTGTTGGTATTAAGTGTTTCGTTGGTGATCTACAGAAAACAACCTGCTTTATTGCGATCACGGGGCAAACATAAAACGGCAAAATCCTGCAGCCAATCACACAAAAATGTGGTTGGGATGGAAGGAAGGAGAGGGCTGCAAGCGGTAAGCAGCAAGCTACAAGTGGGTTGTAGGATCATTAACCTACTTATAAAAACAAAAATACCCGGCAACTACAGCCGGGTATTTATAATGATGTTCTTCTTTTTTGGAATTGGCCTTACTATAGCAAAATCGACTTCTCCTGAATTTTCTCGCCGGACTTTAGTCCGGCGCTATTTAAAATTGAAGCTTGTTGCTTGTCACTTTCTCGTGTCTTGTTACTTTGTTCTTGCACCTTCCTACACAATCTTATTTCTAAACGCTTTTGCAACAGCCTCACTCTTACTATTTACATGCAGCTTCTCATAGATTTTCTTAATGTGTGAACGAACCGTATCGATGGCGATAAACATTTCAGAAGCAATCATCTTATAACTATAGCCATTCACCAATAATTGCAATACTTGTTTCTCTCTTTCAGATAAATCATAGTCTTCCCCTTTTTCATTATTGAGGGAAGAAAACATTCTCAATACTTGTGTAGCAATTGAAGATGTCATGGGTGCCCCACCGGTTTGTGCTTCTTGAATGTATTCCAATAAACGGGCAGGTGGTGTTTTCTTGAGTACATATCCATTTGCACCATTGCTGATGGCATCAAAAACATTTTTGTTATCATCGAAAACCGTCAACATCAGGATTTTTACATCGGTATCAATTTCACGGATTCTTTTCAATCCTTCAATACCATTGGTTCCCGGCATATCAATATCCATCAATATTACATCGGGTTTGAATGCACGTACTTCGTCTTCTACATTGTTGCAATTCTTAAAGGCAGACAATACTTCAAATCCATCTGATCCGTTGATCAACATGGTTAGACCTTCACGTAGCTGGGGGTTATCTTCGTAAATCAATAATTTGGTCATAACGTTCTTTTACTGCATCAAAACTACCGGCTATTACTTTGTTAGCCAACCGCATAATAATGTTAGGGTAGTCTATAGCTTATGGCGAATGGTTCATGGCGAGTAGTAGAAAAGACGTTTAGGGAAGAGTAATTATCTGTTTCCCATAAACGGGCTATTCGCCATGAACCATTCGCTATGAACCATGGTCTATTAAAGTTACTACTCTAAGCCCCTGATTCAAAATATTTATACCGAAAACCACATACTTATGTGATGTGATTTTTAACAGCAAAATCAGGCATTTCACTGACAGACGGTGATTAATGCGGATAGAAAGTGGTGAATGTTAAAACTAGCAGACTGCTCCACAACTTAGTTGCTGTTTTTCACATGGAAATGCGGTTGAATAAGGGTTTTTATCGATGCATTTTTGCAACATCAAATTAAAACAATCAGCACATGAAAGGAAAATTCATCACTACCGCATTGATCATAGCAGTGATCGCCGGTGGTAAGAAATCAACTTCACTCGCATAAGGCGAGAACAACCCTGGTAAGGGTTTTTAAATAAGGCAAGTTTGGGTTTTTTATAAGCAGTATGTTAGAAGCAGAGCAAACAGGTTACACAACAAGTGTGTAACCTGTTCTCATTTTAGCTCCTGCTAAATACATCAAATAAAACTTCTTACATACTATTTTGAGTAAAAAAATAGAGCCCGATAAGACTACCGGGCTCTTCCCTTGGCAGGGAACCTATAGAAAACAAGAATAAAAAAATCACTTCATCATTCAATATTCTTTATTCGACGTTCATCATTCTCAAAGCCTGATACCGGCAGAAAGATTCAGATAAAACATGCTTTTTCCGCGCTCTGAAAGATCTGGTCTTCCTGCCGTGGTTATCAGGTTTTGTGGCATTACATAGGATGGTGTAATGGCCAAATTGCATTTACCCTTGACAAATACAATGGGCATGGCTATTTCATAGGAAAGTATATTGAATTGGGTAATATTCTCCGTAGTTCTCTGCGTTACAGGAATACCCAATACGTTTTTTCTTTCGAGATAGGTATTGCTAAATTGTTGTGTCCCTAAATTGGCAGTGAAAGAAGGTGCTAATGCAATAGCTGCATTGTTCATCCCTTTATTAATAAGAAACAAATGATCTACTCCCAAACTGGCATTGACATCTGTTTTATCACTGAATAATAAATTCAATCCGCCATTCAAGTTCAATATTTTATTTAGGTAACTAAGGTTAGCTCCCGTTTGTGATTTAATGGCTGATTGTACCAATGTACTCTCATCTTTGTACAAAAAGCGAGAGAAAAATAGATTACCGGAAAAATGATCTGTCTCCGGAAAACGATACCCGGCTTCAATCGTAGCACCCGTATAAGCCGTCGATTGCATACTGTTCTGAACAAAAATGAAAGTTCCCTGTGTATAGAATCCCCCTTTGAGTTGAAAACCTAACATGGGAAATAAACCACTGCTTCGCAAGCTATCGGTTCGACCAAAAAAGTGCAAGGCCGATTGATAATTCATAGATGCAGTGAATTCATTTTTTTGCTTGGTTTCATCTCCGGCTTCTTGTGCCAGCATGAATAAGGGACAAAACATTGCCAGCAAAAGCAATGTGCTGCTTTTGAACTTTTTCATAACCATAAAGTTTTAGTATGTTTTTATCGACGGCTTATGAGGGTACTATCTACGATTTAGGTATCGTAATACTGTTTTTAGCTGCCAGACTTTGCTGATCCTTTCGCTTTTACTTCACCTGAAGCTGATACAGAAGGTTTTACTTCTTTCGCTTTTGTTTTAGCTTCCGCAGCTTTGTTCAAGCCCGCTTCTTTTGCAGCTTCTGCTTTCGCTTTTGCATCTGCTACTTTTTCTTTTGCCATGTCTTTTTGCTCATCGGCCATTTCTGCTCCTTCACGGAAAGGAATTTTAGCATTGGCGTTGGCATTCACATCGGCTTCAGAGCGAGAAGAAGCACGTACCAGTCCTCTTTCTTCTCCACCCGCATTACTGTTCAGCTCAGCTTGACTAGATGCTTTTACGCTCGCATTAGCATTCACATCAGTATTAGTGGTTACACGTTTTACTGATCCAACTGTAGCGGCAGTGGTAGCACGTGTAGCATTCACAGTAGCAGATGTTACCTTACTGGTAGCGGCTGTTGCTCTTACGGCTGCATTGCTGGCCACTGTAGTAGCACGTGTGGCGTTAACGGTAGCTCTGGTAGCTGCACTGGTGGTTGCTCTTACACCTAATTGTGCTTCGGCGGTCTGTAAAAAGAAAAGACTCGCTAAGGCTGCTGTTGCTTTCATCATTGTTTTCATGATAAATAGATTTTGGTGAATAATCGGATTTCTATTTCTTCCATTTCAAGTACTGTGCCAAAAATTAATTTTCGGCTGAAATCCTTTATTATCAATGGTTCTAGAATAAGGCAAAATTTTATATGTACGATACCGACAAATTCTCGGATTGCCGAAATCGTTAAAATTTGGGGTTGTGAAATTTTTAAAAATATTTTTTTAAACAAAATCGGGCAGCCAATAAGTATTAATTTGGATGAAATAAAACTGCGGTATGAAAAAAATATTGGTTGTGATCACATGTTTGTTTTCCTCTTTCTCCTATGCACAATATCAACAAGATGTAGCTTCTGAAGATGCCATCATCAAAGCACTGTATGATGTGATTTCAGGTCCTAGCACACAGAACCGCGACTGGGACCGATTTAGAAATCTTTTTACGAAAGATGCGCGCATGATAACAGTGGCATCGCACAAAGACAGTGGTAAAGTAGTACGCACCATCACACCCGAACAATACATTGAAAGAAATGGAAAAAGATTACAGGAGATTGGTTTTATAGAAGCAGAACTCAATCGTATTACAGAAAGCTATGGTGCGGTAACACACGTTTTTTCTACTTATAAATCGGATTATACAGTGAATGGTAATCCCATGAAAGCAAAGGGCATCAATAGCATTCAATTATTCAATGACGGAAAAAGATTTTATATCGTTTCTGTGTATTGGGATGGAGATAGTAAACTTGTAATGCCTAAGAAATACCAAGGGCAATAGTCAATATAGACGATTATTCTTGAATTACTTTTTATATGAATCCTAATAAAAAAAGGTCTGTTCTCATCTTCATATTACTATTGGCTATTGCTGCTGTAACAGTATGGTGGGGTCAATCTCTTGCTGATACAAAGGAGAACATACGTGTTTGGCAATGGAAGAGCTGGCTCTTTCTGTTAGCGGGTCTTCCTTTTATTTTAATACAAAAAGAAGCAGGATTACCGGAACTACTAGATCCTTCTGTTTCCAATCGTCAACGTTTTTGGCAACCATTGATTATTGGTTTTCTTTTTGCAATTCCTGATGTAATCATTGTCGGTTTTTTGATGCATCCCGAACCATATACTTCACTACCTCCTTTTTTGCAACCATTCCCTTATTCTTTATCACTATATAGCTCTGGGGCTTTGGAGATAGAAATTTTTTATCGCCTTATTCCAATAACATTATTACTCTGGCTTATTTCAGAAAAACTGTTGAAAGGCAAATACCGAGACATCATTTTTTGGTCAGTAGCCATACTCACTGCTCTTCGAGAACCGCTTGAGCAATGGCCTTCCGGGAATATCTGGTTCATTCTCTATGCTACCGCTTCCGGTTTTGCCATGAATCTCTGGCAAGCATACCAATATAGAAAAGCGGGATTTTTGGGTGCCCTGATGATCCGTTACGGACACTATCTTATCTGGCATATATTACTGGGGGTTTATATTGAATTCGTTGTATTGAAATAATCACACTGTATTAAATAATGAGTCAAAACAATGTTGGTCATCCATGTATACTACCTTATAACTGTTATAGTGTAGGTGACCATGCATTAACTTTTTCATTCGGTGATCGCATGGATACCACCGTTAATGAATACATACTGCAATTGTTTCATCGGTACAATAATTTTCCCTGGCCCGGTATCAAAGACTGTATTCCCGCATACACTACCATTACTTTTGTATATGATGCCTTGTATTTTCTTAACAGAAAAATAGACCCTATTGATACCATTCAATCGCTAGTAGATGAATTATTGATTCCCAATACATTTACGCACAAGAAAAAAACAAACAACATCATTCGCATTCCAGTTTGTTATGAAACCAGTTGTGCACCTGATCTTGCATCACTTGCAGCCATCAAACAAATCACTGCCAGTGAACTGATTCAACTTCATTCATCTGTTACTTATCGTGTGTTCATGAATGGCTTTTTACCCGGTTTTGCTTACATGGGTAAAGTAGATGAAAAGATCAACGCACCGCGATTAACATCACCTCGACAAAAAGTTCCTGCCGGCAGTGTGGGCATTGCCGGAGATCAAACAGGGATCTACCCCATGGAATCTCCGGGCGGATGGCAGTTAATCGGTCGGACCCCCCTTTCAATTTTTAATACCAACGCTGTGAAACCTTGTTTACTAGAACCCGGTGATCAGGTTCAGTTTTATCCGATTTCATGGAATGAATTTCAAAACTGGTCTGTCCAATGAGTATCCGCGTTATCAAAAAAGGAATACTCGATACCATTCAAGATGAAGGTAGGTATGGATACCAACACTTGGGTATTCATCCATCCGGTGTAATGGATTCTGTAGCGATGCGTATGGCCAATACATTATTAGGAAATGTTGTTCAAGAACCTGTTTTGGAGATTCATTTTCCGGCTCCTGTACTCATGTTCGAAGAAGATGCATTGATTGCCATTAGCGGCGCAGACTTTGACGCAAGATTAAATCTTGATCGATCTGTTCCGATCAATCGTTGTATTGCCATCAAAGCGGGTACGCAATTATCTTTTCAAAAACAAATCAGCGGAGCACGTGCATACATTGCTGTTCGTGGAGGTTTTCATACCCGTCGTTGGTTAAACAGTGCTGCTACTCCGATAGGACTCACATCCGTTGGTACACAATTACAAATTGAAATGACACTTCCCTTCAAGAATAATTGTGAACAGGTAACAGAAAACAAAATATTCTCCTGGACCGCCATCGCCCCTGTAAACTATCAAGATCCTATCATTCGTTATATAGCAGGACATGAAATCAACCGATTGAATGATTCGATGCAAGCGATACTTGACAATAGTAATTTCATGATTGATAACAGTAGTAACAGAATGGGGTATCGCTTGGTTGGACCTTCCATTATTCCGGATACCTATACAGAAATACTGTCTACTGCCGTTACCCGAGGCACTATACAATTACTTCCCAGCGGTCAACTTATCATTTTGATGGCAGACCACCAGACCACAGGCGGTTATCCAAGAATGGGTCATATCATCTCTGCAGATCTTCCCAAACTTGCACAGCGCAATGCCGGAGAAAGTTTTCAATTCAAGCGCGTTTCTCTTCATGAAGCACACAAAGCATTACAAGCGCAGGAATTACATTTGAAACAATTGGAAACAGGTTGTAAATTGAGAATGGGAGATGTTTGATCGCAGATCGCAGATCGCAGATCGCAGATCGCAGATGTCTGATGTCTGATGTTTGATGTTTGATATAAGGTATACGAATAGTAAAAATATAAAAATCAGAGATCTGACATCTGACATTCAAAATCAGACATCAGACATCACAAATAAAAAATGTTCATCGATATCAACTGCGACTTAGGCGAGGGTATGCCGAATGATGCTGCACTGATGCCTTTTATCAGCAGTGCGAATATTGCCTGTGGCTTTCATGCGGGTGATGAAGAGACCATGCGTCGAACCATTGCATTGGCAATTGAACATGATGTGGCCATCGGAGCACATCCGGGTTTCCCTGATAAAGAAAATTTCGGTAGAACAGAAATGGATTTTCCGGAAGAAGATATTGTATCCATTGTATCGGAGCAGATCTATATTATGCTGGATCTTGTTTTTGCGATGGGCGGAAAATTGCAGCACGTAAAACCGCATGGAGCTTTGTACAACATGTCTGCAAGAGATCTCTCTTTGGCAAACGCCATTGCCAACGCCATAAAAGACATTGATGAAAACCTCATTCTGTTCGGACTCAGTGGCAGTAAGAGTATTCAAGCAGCGGAATCCATTGGATTGCAAACAGCCAATGAAGTATTTGCTGATAGAAGCTATTCCTCGGATGGAAACCTTATATCCCGTAAAGAAAAAAATGCACTGATCAGTGATGTAAGCAGAATGGAAAAACAAGTATTACAAATGATCCAGGAACAACAAGTGACCAGTGTTGACGGAAGTATTGTTCCATTAAAAGCAGATACCATTTGTATCCATGGGGATGGAGAACATGCCATTGTTTTTGCGAAACAATTACATCAACTATTACACAACCATCATATCACCCTTCAATCTTTCAAGCGTTGAAACAACTGAAGAAGAACAGCGCTATCACAGGTGCAGCATTTTTGATGGCTACTTCAGCAATTGGTCCGGGCTTTCTGACACAAACCACTGTATTTACACAAAGCCTACTCGCTAGTTTTGGTTTTGTGATCTTAATCTCTGTTCTCCTAGACATCATTGCTCAACTCAACATCTGGCGCATACTCGCTGTTACCGGTAAACGTGCGCAGGATATTGCGAATGAAGTAGTACCGGGATTGGGTTATGTTTTGTCGTTGCTGATTGTTCTGGGTGGACTCGCGTTCAACATCGGTAATATTGGTGGATGTGGCTTAGGTTTAAATGTGTTAACGGGTTTGTCCAATACCACAGGAGCCCTCATCAGTTGTGGCATTGCGTTGTTTATTTTCTGGATGAAAGAATTCAGTAGCCTGATGGATAGTTTCACCAAAGTATTGGGCATACTGATGATTCTACTCACTTTATATGTAGCGATCAGTTCTACCCCACCGGTGATGGATGCTATACAACATAGTTTTATTCCTGAACAAATAAATGCCAAAGCCATCGTAACATTAGTAGGTGGTACTGTTGGTGGATATATTTGTTTCGCAGGTGGACATCGTTTACTGGATGCAGGATTAAGCGGTGTAAGCTCCTTACCACAAGTAAGCAAAAGTGCGGTAACAGGAATTTGTGTGACGGCAGTAATGCGTATTGTTTTATTTCTGGCTGTACTGGGAGTGGTAAGTAAAGGATATTTACTTGATAGCACAAATCCACCGGCCTCCGTTTTCAAAATTGCAGCGGGGGAGTTGGGATATCGATTTTTTGGTGTGGTGATGTGGTGTGCTGCTATTACTTCTGTTGTGGGGGCAGCTTATACCTCTGTTTCTTTTCTGAGGACTTTTCATCCATGGATCGAAAATAATTATCGAATACTTATTAGTGTATTTATTCTATCATCAACATTCATCTATATCAGCATAGGTAATCCCGTGCGTATATTGGTAACGGTGGGCTCATTGAATGGGCTTATATTACCTATTGCACTTGCGGTGATGCTAATTATTATGAAACGAAAAAAAATAGTTGGATATCAACATGCGAAATGGCTTAGTATCTGCGGTTGGATAGTTGTTGCTGCGATGACATACATGAGCTTTCTGACGATCAAAGACTGGCTGAACTAATTGGTATATCTTGTTGATGAATAGTCAACACTTTTTTTGCATTCTCAACCTTGTCTACTGTTTCCAAACTGATCTTTTTAAATACTTGTTCCGGCTTTTCTCGCATGTTGCTCATGCTTTTGGTATAAAAGCGATCGTAATAATGAAGCAATACTCCAAAAGCACCATGCAAATCATTTTCGATCAAATAATTTACTGCCGTTTTTGCTTCTAGTCCACCCAAGCGTTTTTGTATTCTAACTGTTGCGTTGATGAGGTCTTCTTTTTTAAACTTACCATATCCTGCTACCACATAACTCAATCGCTCTTCAAAAGGAATATCTAAAAAGTATACACGACAAGTACGCATATACTTAAAAATTGAAATGGGAATATTCACTTCGCCAATACGCTGACTTTCATCTTCCAGCCAAATGGTTTTATTGGTTTCGGATGCGTTGGTTAAAGCATTGGCCAAAAGATTTTCAAACATTTCCTGTTTGGGTTGTTGTGGTTGTCCAAGATTACCAAAAGCAGAACCTTTGTGACAGGCCAGTCCTTCCAAATCAATCACTGTTTCTCCTTGTTGTGCAAGTGCATGTAGTACTTCTGTTTTGCCACTACCTGTATACCCACCAATGATCTTGAATGGATATTCTTTTTCAAACTGTCTCAATACCCAATTGCGATACGATTTATATCCACCAACCAAGGTATACACTTTAAATCCATACAAATCCAACAACCAAGCCACGCCCGCACTCCGCATTCCCCCTCGCCAACAATATACCAGCACCACTTTATCTGCTATCTCTATCGGCTTAGTCTCTTTCTTCCCATTCGACTTACTGTCAACTGTCAACTGTCCACCACCAACCACTCTCTCCACTTCCTCCACCATCTTCACCATTTTCGGACCAAAATATTCCAATCCTAATTTAATGGCTTTCTGTTTACTCTCTTGTTTGTATGCGGTACCTACTACTTTTCGTTCTTCGTTGTTAAATAAAGGAAGGCTATATGCATTCGGAAAATGGGCATGCTGGTATTCCCCTTCGCTTCTTACATCAAAGACAGGATACTGCTTAGACAATCCAATAAAATCTTCTATGAGCAGTCGGGTTACGAGCATGGATACAAATGTAAGTGGACTTTATTGTAACTTTTCAGCATGAAAGAACTTCTTGTGATCAGACATGCCAAAAGCAGTTGGGCCAATGCCTTTCAAGGCGATTTTGAACGTCCGCTGAACGATCGCGGGCACCGCGATGCTCCGGCGATGGCTGAAAGAATGATGAAGCGAGGTGTGGGCATTCAATGTTTTGCATCCAGCACCGCCAATCGTGCACTGACTACTGCTGTGTATTTCGCAGAAGCGTATGGTAAAAACAAGAAAGACATTCTTTTGTTCCCCGAATTATACCATGCACCGGAAGAAATTTTTTATCAAGTCATCACCAAGTTGCCTGATAACAGTAACACTGTTGCTCTGTTTTCACACAATCCGGGTATCACTGATTTTATAAACAGTCTCACCAACACCCGTATTGATAACATGCCCACTTGTGGCATCTTTGCTATCAAAACAGAGATCAAGGAATGGCGTTCGTTTAGAGATGGAGAAAAGGAATTTTGGTTCTTCGATTACCCGAAGAATGATCTTTGATCTTTGATTTCTTGATTTTTTGACTTTTTACTTTTGACTTTTTAATTCTTCTCAAAATCTCTACTGGAGTCCTTTGGATAAAAAATCACAGATTCTTCTTCCGAAGATTCACTAAGTACACCCCACTAAAAATACAGATGGCTGCCAGTGCTTTTGTGATAGTAAAATGTTCTCCCATAAATACCATCGCAATAATGGCAGCGAAGACGGGTTGGGTATAGATATAGGACCCCGTTGCAGATGAACCGATCACTGAAAGTCCGTATACATTGAAGAGGTAAGCAAAAAAAGTAACGAACAAAGCCACAAACGCCAAGGCGACCCATTGTGTAGTGCCAAAAGCAGCCCAATTGGTATCGATGAATTGTTCGAGTCCGAAAGGAAGAATCATGAATGTACCAAATGTAAAGACCCAGCGCAATACATGTATCGGTTTATAATGCTCCATTAACGGACGCACCAACACCAGGTAAAATGCATATGAAATGGCATTGATAATGATCAGGATATCGCCTAGTAACATATCTTTTCCAGTCGTACTATTATCTTTCATCAGTATCAACATGGTAGCACCGCCGATACCTAATGCAAGTCCGGCAATTTTATAAAGCGTCAGTTTTTCTTTGAGTAACCATGCTGCTATAATAGTTATAAAAATGGGTGTACCCAGTGATAATAAAGAACTATGGATCGCTGTTGTTAACGATAATCCCTTGATGAAAAGTAATTGATTGATCGCTACACCTGTTAGCGCACACAATAAAAAACGAGGAAGATGCTTTCTTTCAAATCCCACATTACTGGGTTTCATCAAAAAAAGTAACCAGAATAATAATAAACTGGATAGTACCCGTACCACATTCAAAGCAAAGGGAGCAATGAATGCAGGTGTAATGGTCTTCACCACAGCATAACCCGCTCCAAAAATAAAGTTGGCGGCTAATACAGCGAGATGTGCTTTGGTGGTTCTATTCATTGCTTTGCAAAAATAAGAGAGGCGAGGTCGATTTAAGAAGAAGCTTTTACAGATACTGTTGTCATGAGTCTTTGTAAGTCTGCATCTTCAAAAAATTGAAAAGAAGGAAAAACAGCATTCGATTGATCTGCTTTTGTTAATACATCATTTAAGTTCAGTTTAGATTGATCAACATACATTGCATAACCCTTTTCTGCACATCGCTTCGCTAAGTATTCTTGCTCTGTTTGTCCGGGTGTGGGTATTAAGAGGGTCTTGCATCGTAAGCGCGAAAAATCCATCAAACTACTATAACCACTTCTGGCAATCACCAGTTTACTTTTCAATAATTGTTCCTGCAAATTGGCTGCCGAAAGATGGTTCACCAGTTTCACATGCGGTGGTACATTGATTGAAGAAGTATCTGCAGGTAATCCTCTTACCAATACTACCGGTTTTGTGAATGTTGACAATTGCGACACTATTTTTTCTTCCAATATGGTTCTTTGCGGTTCAGGACCGGATAATAAAATAGTGATTGCTTGTTGGTCAGCATGATTTCCTTGCTCAAAACGCGACAGTAATCCCATATAAGTAACCGGAATGGCTGGTTGCTTACTAGGGTGGGAAAGCGTTCCCGCCAATCCACCCACTTCTTCCTGATCGGGCACCCAACAAGTGGTAAATCGATTGATAAAACGATAATGAAACCATCGAATGATCGGCTCGAGTAATACCGGTGCTTTGATATTTAACTGATGGGTAATAAAAACCGATGGACATTTTTTACTCCATAGTCCATAGCGGTTATCCGATATCACCAGATCGATACCATATTGTTCAATCGCATCCTCCAACCAGCGGTGTTCCCATTGAACAATACGTAGTAGGGCTGGCAATTGTTGCATTATTTTGAAGGGCAGCCAACCTTTGGTTCGACTGTAACGTACCCTGTAGCCGGGGAGTTTGATAAATGTGTGATCAGGGAACTCTTGTTGCAAAAGGGTTTGTTGAGGTCCATCGGTAGCTATGAAAACCTTGTATCCAGCATTGTTCAAAGCGCGGATCAATGGAATACAACGTGTAGCATGACCGAGGCCCCAGTCCAATGGTGCGATGAGTATGTTTTGTATGTTAAAATCGGTAGGCAGTGCTGATGGGTTTATGATGGTTTGATCGAAAGCTGTATTTTAGATCATTATGAAACTCAAAATAAACCAAATATTCGTTCTGCTGTTACTTATTACCATGGCCAGTTCCTGTGGTATATTCCAGAAAGGAAGGAATGGCAGAGGGGGCTGTAACTGTCCCAATAATGTTCGATAAACCGTAGAGGTATGAAAGACATGAACCGTGATCTCTGGCTGCTCTGTAAACATGATTACATGACACAGTCTGAACTCGATCGTCAGGTGAGCCTGTTGAATACCCTTTTATACCATGCTGAAAATTGGAATAATTTCTGCTCTTCCCACGAGATCCTCGATATCAACCGCCGCAAAATCATCCGCAAGCCACATCTGATGCAAAGTATTTTGCATGAAAGAAGGTTGAAGGCGTTTGTGTTTGTGAACAATTTGAATTGAGCTGCAAGCTGCAAGCCTCATGCTTCACGTTTGATATCTAATAGTATTAGACTTTTACTTTTATACCAAGATTAGCAGTTGCTTAACTAGCAAAATACTTGCAGCGTGAAGCTTGTAGCGTGCGGCTTATAAAGCTCATAAAAGCTTCCCTAATGCACTCTCCAGCTTCTCCAACATCTCCCCAATCTCTTCTTTCTTACAAGTACCCACACTTAAACGATACCATGGACTATTGGCACCGGCGCCGAAGGCTGAGAAGGGTACCACTGCTAGTTTGGCTTCTGCAAGGATGTAAGACGTAACGTCTGATTGTGTTTCAAGTTTTTTTCCGTCGGCAGTAGTTTTACCTACGAGGTCTATTTTGATGGTAAGATAGATCGCGGCTTGTGGTGCAACGGCATCAACCGGATAGCCTTTTTGTTTGAGGGCAATAAAACCATCATGAATATTTCTTAAACGCAATTCTACTTCTGATTTGAAATGGGTGAGGTAGCGTTGAATATTTTCTTTCTGCAATAAATATTGAGCCACAGCTTTCTGTTCTGCCATGGGTGCCCAGGCACCTACATGACTTAAAATCGCTTTCATTTTAGCAATCACTGTGCTAGGACCCAATGCCCATCCCACACGTACACCAGTAGCAGCAAATACTTTAGAGATACCATCAATGAAAATGGTGTAGTCTTTCATCGCAGGTCTTAAGTGTAGCGGATTGTAGTGAACAGTAGTGCCATAGGTGAGTGTCCAGTACATCTGATCAAACATCAAATAACATTTCTTTTCACCTTCCCCTCTTTTTGCATTTTCTTCCAATATCAGATCACAAATAGCTTCCAGACTTTCTTTTTTGAGTGTGGTGCCTGTTGGATTCTGTGGTGTACAAATACAAATAAGTGTAGCGCCACTGATATTTTTTTTGATGTCTTCTACAGTAGGCATGAAATCATTCTCTACAGTACACTCAACCACACAATGCACTGCATCGGTCAAGTGTGTATAATGATTGTTATTCCAGGAAGGAACACCATAGATCACTTTATCGCCTTTGTCAACGATGGCTTTGAATAAAGTATAGATCAGTGGACGACCACCGGATGCTATTTGAATTTCATTCGGTTCAAAACTTAATCCTTCCCACTCTTGAATGAATGCTGCTACAGACTTACGCAGATCCAACACGCCTTCTGCTGCAGGATAGCTGGTATTTCTTTTGCGATAAGAATCGATGATGAGTTCTTCCAACTCTGTAGGAATAGGGAATACAGAAGGATCAAAATCTCCGATGGTGAGGTTATAGATCTTTTCACCATTGCGAATACGTTCACTGATGGCATTACCCAGTTTCACGATCTCACTGCCTGATAAGGTTTCTGCTAAATGACTCAGTTTTGGCGTACTCATACTAAAGGTTTTGTTCCGGCGGCAAAATTAAGTTTTTCCAATGGAGAACGGTGGAAATATTGAATGATGAATCTTGAATATCGAAGGGAAATTGACGGTTGGGTGACATGAGAGATATAAAGCCGCAGATTCGCAGATTTTTAATCAAATGAATCTGCGAATCTGCGGCTTTATATCTTACTCAGAAACTTTTGGAAAGCTATCGATCAAACCACGCTTTTTGAGGTCGGGTTTTTGGATAACCGTTTTCGGCGCGAAATTTTTTTCGTTCTTCGGTAAAGTCCCACCAGTTTTTTTGCTTGTCCTGTGTGTTTGCAAAGTTCACGACCAATCTAAATTGTTCTTCCACACAAGGGTCAACCCAATAACCTCTTTTCTGTTCGTATTCGTCTGTGAGTTGAGCGCCGTCTTTTTGTTTGAGTTCGTTGAGTGAATAATAACCTAAGAACACAAGATCTTCGGCAAACTTTATTCCGATTGAAGGAACCGTTTGAAATGCTGCTAACGCATAAATTTCTTTTGCGCGTTCTTTTGTGGCGTTTAATAACACTTCCAGTTCGTCAGATGCAAAATCGAGGATATTAGCGATTTTGATTTTATGCTTTCTCAAATTAGCTTTCTCTATTTCGGTTAACGGAAGTTTTATGTTTGTTTTATTTTTCATTAGCAGCAAAAAGTTATTGATCATTTTTCTTTTTCAGAAGCGCGATATCTTTTTCTAACTCTTGTAAGCTTTGTTCTTTTTCTATTGCTTTTTGTGCGAGTTGGTATTTCGCAAACTCCTCTTCTGATTTCTGTACTGCCATCTCGTGGCTGATCTTTCCTGCGTGAGAGAGCAATTCTCTTCCGTTTAATTGCAAAATGGCATCTAGGCGCTGAATCCAGTCATTCATATACATGGGCGTACGCTGCTGTGCCATTGTTTCGGCAAAAGCAAGGTATTGCTCTACCAAAAGGCCAAGCAGTTTTATTTCATCTTCATTCAGGTAATTTTTGGCAATGCTTGTGTCTGATTTTTTGATGGGAACCGCTTCTTTCTTATCATACGATTGCATACCCATTAAAGGGAGACTTGCATCTGTTCTACGATACACAAGCTCAGCTGCTGTTTGCTGACTGATGGCCCACAGTAATTTATTTTGAACCACTTTAAAGAATGTGATGGTTTTTTCGTCTTTGGGGTCATAATCAATACTGGTGGTGTAGATGTCTTTTATTTTTTGATAAAAGAACCGCTCCGAAATACGTATTTCCCGAATGCGTTCCTGCAATTCGTTGAAATAGTTCATGGAAGTGCCCGACTTAAATCGATCATCATTCAATGCGAATCCCTTAATAATATATTCCTTCAACCGCTGAGTTGCCCAAATACGAAACTGTGTGCCTTGGGGTGATTTTACGCGGTAACCCACTGAAATGATGACGTCTAAATTGTAGTGATCAATTTCTCTCTCCACCATTCTATTGCCTTCTTGGCGAACCTGTCGGAATTTCCGACAAGTTCTATTTTGCTCTAACTCGCCTTCTTCAAACACGTTAGCTATATGTTCAGCCACGGTGCTTCTACCTTTACCAAACAAACCGGCCATTTGATCTTGTGTAAGCCAAACGGTTTCTTCTTCCAGCCGAACATCTATTTTAATGTTGCCTTCGGTATTTTGATAGATGATGATTTCGCTGCTATTCATGTACACTGATGCTTTTGTTTTTATGACCAATTACTACTGGACTGAAAAAGCTTTCGCCTCGTCTTTACACAATTCTTATTTTTCCGTTCATTTGACAAAGATATAATAAGGTGCTACGATTCATACGGAGTGAGGTTTCCTATTATTCTTTTCTGGTTTATCCGTGTATTTCGAAGAAGCTTTTGGAAAGTTTTGGAACTTTCCAAAAGCTATTGATCAGAATTATTTCGAACAAGTAAACGAAATCAATAATGTAAAAGTCTTTTAACCACTTTTCTTTTTTATGTAATTTAGTAATTCAAGAATATGCTGCTGAGTATGACTTTTAAAAATTAGCTCGAAAAACCAAAGTCCATCAGCCAAACTATTGTTTTCAATTCGCCATTTAATTTCCAGCAAGTCATTAATAATATCAGTTAAATCATCGATGGCATCACCGATACCAATTTCATTCAAGTTTTCAACACTATCATAATCCAGAACAGTTTTATAAAAACCAAAATCCGGGAAATTGCTTTCCACATTTTGTCTAATGTTTGGTTTGGTAAATTTTTCGAATTCAGGATAGTCGATGTTATCAAACTGATGGCTGATATCAAAATAGAGGCTGTAAATCTTAATGAGACTTCTCTCCAATACTTTATTCTTGTCAGGCAGCGCCAGATTCGATTGTAACCCGAATTTTACAACATCATCTATTGTGGTAATTAGTTCATTCATTTTAATGTTGCTGCCATATGGTACTTAATTAATAAATATACAAAGCTTCCCAGAGACTTTTATTTACCCTGTTTCTTTATAAAATTGAATCCTCACTTCCGTTTTCAATAAAATCATCCAAAAATAAGTTGACAAATTGTCTAAACTAGAATCACCTCACAAAAAAGGGCTGCAAAAATTGCAGCCCTTTCATTATTCTAAAGCAGGTTATTACTCAATCGCTTTATAATCCTTAAACAACTTCAACTCGATCTTATCTGCCACTGCTCTAAATGCTTTCCATTGATTATCAAACAATGCGTTAGCACGGGTGATGACTTCTGAAATTTTATCTTCTGCTGTTTTCATCAGTCTTTCTTCCTGCTCACCCGGTACTATTGTTTTACCGGTGATGTTTGAACGCGCTTCATTCAGATAGCCATTGATGGTTACCTGTGGTATATTACCATAGCCCTGCTTGGTTTGTGGTTTACCATTCAGTATTTCACGAATGGCTTGTATTTCTTCACGAATGGGCTTCATGGTTTTGCGGATCGTATCTGCTTGTTTCGCATCGATATCACGCAAAGCTGTTTCTACTTTATTCATGATGCCTTCTGCATCACTGAAACGCTCATTCAATGTACCCAGTCTGATCGAACTCTTATTCAAGCGATCTACCGCTTTGCGTAATGCATCACGTACTGCTTTTGGTGTTGGTGCATATGGATCATCATTCACTACAATTGTGGTACTATCACTGATATTTCTTCCAAGATTCATCACCACTTTGTAGGTTCCTGGATCAACAGGTAATCCTGCAGGTTCTGCAGTAGCTCCTCCGCCACCACCAAAACGTCCGCCACCGCCGCCTCTACCACCAAAGCCTCCACCACCGGGTATTCTCACTCCCCTTCCTTCCATTCCCCAGTAGTAACGGTTCAATCCGGTATCTGCTTTAGCAGTAAGTGTTCTTACAAGTACATTGTTCGCATCATAAATGCGCATGGTTACTGTATCACTCAATTTGTTGCGTCCGGTATCTGCTGCTGTTTTATTTACAAAGAAACTAATCGGCACTCCTGATCTTCTGTTCTCTCCTTCATAAGTTCCCCATATGCTGTATTCAATACCCGATGCATTTTTACGCTTTGCCTGATAACCATCCGGCAATGCAAAAGCAGTGAGTTTATTAGTGAAGACTTGTCCTTTATTCGCTGCCAATTTGCGGAGCGGACGAATATCATCCAATATCCACAATGCACGTCCAAAAGTTGCGATCACCAGATCAGCCTCTCTCTCTTGAATCACCATATCATAAGTAGATACAGATGGATATCCATTTTTGAATTGCTGGAAAGTGGTTCCATAATCCAAGCTGATGAACAACCCTTGCTCTGTTCCTACAAAAATCAAATTCGGTTCTGTTGGGTCTTGTACCACACATAATGTATAACCCGTTACTTTTTTCTCATCTACCAAATTCGTCCAGGTTTTACCATAATCTGTTGTGCGGAATAAATAGGGTTTGTTATTACCGCGACGATAATCATTCACCACAACATATGCTTCACCACCATTGTGTCTGGATGCACGGATCTGCGGAACCCAGGCGCCGGTTGGCATTCCGGGGATCTTACCGCGGAAATTGGTCCAGGTCTTACCACCATCTCTGGTGAGTTGTACATTGCCATCATCGGTTCCTACCCATATCACTCCTCTTTCTTTTGCAGAAGGTTCAATAGCAATAATGGTACAATGATTTTCTGCACCGGTAATATCTACAGATAAACCTCCATTGTTACTTTGATCAATTTTTGCACTATCGTTCGTCGTCAGATCACCTGAGATCTGTGTCCATGAAGCACCTTTATCTGTGCTCATGTTCACCATCTGACTTCCATAATAAATAGTCTTCTTATCAAATGGATCTTGCGCGATTGCAGCATTCCAGTTGAATCGCTGACGAACGCCACTCGCAGTTGTTGGCGGACGAATGCTCCATCTTTCTCCGGTAGCAATATTGTAACGTCCAACATTTCCACCCTGACTCATACTGTACACCCAGTTTTCATCTTCCGGATCAGGCATTACATCAAAACCATCACCACCACCTACAGCTTCCCAAAATGCATTGCGGATACCACTTTGTCTCCATACATACGCAGGACCATGCCAGCTACCATTATCCTGCAAACCACCCATTACATTGTAAGGAATTTTGTTGTCTACATTGATATGATAGAATTGTCCGAGTGGTAATTTCTCATCAAACTGCCAGTTCTTTCCGCGATCGCGTGTAATAGCAATACCACCATCATTACCATCAATGATAAAATTGCCATCTTTCGGATGAATCCAGAATGCATGGTGATCAGGATGGATACCTGCATAAGGGATCACTGTCTTGAAAGTTTTACCCGCATCTTCACTCACGGTAATGATCTGATTGATATTGTACAATCTGTTTTCATTGGTAGGATCCACTGCGATATCCTGAAAATAAAAAGCACGATTCGTCACCACTGCTGCATCACTGTTCACCAGTTCCCAATTATTACCACCATCATCACTTTTATACAATCCATTTTTAGTGGCTTCTACCAATGCATATACACGTTTTGGATCATTGCGTGCAATGGTAATACCAATACGACCATAATCACCATCAGGCAAACCATTGGTCTTGCCCAGTTTGGTCCAGTTTTTACCGCCATCATAGGTTACATAAAAACCACTGCCCTTACCACCGCCTTGTAAACTCCAGGGAGTACGCTGATGCTGGTACATGTTCACAAACAATTTATTCGGATTGGCAGGATCCATCACCATATCACCTACACCCGAAGTATCATTGGTGTACAAAATTTTATTCCAGGTAACACCACCATCTGTTGTTTTATACACACCACGCTCAGGATGTGCAGCGAAAGGATTTCCTATCACGCCAACATACACTACATCCGGATTATTAGGGTCGATGATGATGCGGTGGATGTTACTGGTTTTTTCCAGTCCCATCATTTTCCAGGTCTTACCGCCATCAATGCTTTTGTAGATACCGCCACCTAAACTAATAGAGTTACGCGGATTACCTTCTCCTGTTCCGGCCCATACTACACTAGGATTACTTTGTGTGATGGCCACAGCACCAATATTCAAAATGGGTTGATCGTCAAAGATCGATTCCCAGCTAGCACCACCATTCTCTGTTTTCCATACACCACCGCTCGCAGTTCCAAGGTAAATGATGTTGGGATTGGTCCATACTGCATCGATTGCAGTTACGCGTCCACTCATACCGGCCGGACCGATATTGCGTGGTTTCATGTTTTTAAAGTGTTTTGAAAGATCTGCCTGTTGGGCAAAAGAAAGAATTGCAGTGCCGAATAGCATTGCAGCAAACAGTAGTTTTCTCATTCCATTGGTTTTTTGGGATCGGGAATTTCTGCAATTAATGGGGGATTGCCAAATTAGATGGATAATTGGGTGAGGAAAGAGGCTACAAGCGGCAAGCTGCAGGCTGCAAGAAGTTTTGATACTAATAAAACTCAGCGTCCTCTGTGGTTTCTCACCAAAGACTTTCTCAAGTATTCAAGAATAACGGAGTATTTCTGTGGACTTCTGTGTCTTCAGTGGCAATTAATCGGCAAAAAAATATTGCCACTGAAGACACAGAAGAGCACTGAGGTTTTGGCGGGAGTTTGCCTATATTTATTGCAAACAACCAACACTTGAATACAAAATCAGTTTTCAAAGGCTCGCCCATACAAATAGGTATCTATGCTGCAGTAGCCGCTTTTCTTACGTATACCATGATCTTCGGTTTCCGTAAATCATTCACTGTTTGCACTTTTGATGGAATGACCGTTGGTTCTTTGAGTTATAAGACCGTATTGGTACTCAGTCAAATGATGGGTTATCTCATGGCCAAGTTTTATGGTATAAAATTCATCTCTGAACTGAAACGCTTTGGCAGAAATAAAATCATTCTCTTGTTAGTAGGCATTGCATGGATGGCCTGGTTGTGTTTTGCTTTGATTCCCGCTCCTTATAATATCATCTTTCTCTTCATCAACGGTTTTCCATTGGGCATGTTATGGGGTGTCGTCTTTTCATATGTAGAAGGCAGAAGAAGTACTGATTTTATTGGAGCTGCATTGGCGGTGAGTTTTATTTTCTCCTCCGGTTTTGTAAAGTCGGTGGGAGGATGGTTGATTCAATTAGGAGTTACTGAATTCTGGGTGCCGTTTTGCACAGGATTGGTTTTTGCATTACCACTGTTATTATTTATTTATTTGATGGAACGCATTCCAGCGCCAGATGCTGAAGATGAAGCGGCACGAATGAATCGAACACCCATGAGTGCTGAGCAACGTAAAGCTTTTGTTCGCTCTTTCTTACCGGGTATTATTGCTTGTATTTTTATTTATGGTTTTGCCACCATTTTCCGCGATATCAGAGATAATTTCAGTGCAGACATGTGGAAGGAAATGGGATACCTGAATCAGCCTGCTATTTTTTCCAAAACAGAAACGCCTATCACACTTGTGATACTCGCACTCATCGGTAGTATGGTCATCATCAAAAACAGTTTCAAGGCATTGATGATCGCACATTTGTTTATTGCCATTGGATTTATCATTGCAGGTGTGAGTACTTATTTGTTCACCCTTGGAATGGTAGCGCCTATTTGGTGGATGACATTGGTTGGACTCGGATTGTACATGGTATACATTCCTTTTAACTCTGTATTCTTTGAAAGAATGATTGCAGCTTTTCGCTTCACAGGCAATGTGGGATTTCTGATTTATCTCGCTGATTCATTCGGATACCTAGGTAGTGTGAGTGTCTTATTAAGCAAAGAAATCTTCAAAGTGCAACTAAATTGGGTTCAATTCTTTTCAAACAGTGTGATGATATTATCTGTAGTGGGTGTTGCAATTACGGTATATGCGGCTTGGTATTTTTATCAGAAGAAAAAGGCTGTTTGATTTTGCGGAGGATGGAACGCAGATTTTTTCCCAGGAATCCTTTGGATATGATGATCATGATTTGCGCAGATGAGTTACAAAAAATCATGACGTATCATGACAATCATATCCAAAGGACTCTGGCGGAGAAAATCCGTGTTCAATTTCATTAATGTTGCCAACAATAGTTTCTTCCAGATTGCGCATTTCTGCTACACCTAGTTCCTTTTTTTGTTTTTGCGATACATTGACCAGATGATTTTTCAATGACTGGTTTCTTTTCCGCGACAGGCTTTCTTTTAACAGTACATACACCACAGCTTCCTCCTGATGTACAATATTTACAGCTCGAACAACTACTACACGCTCTACAGGTAGCACTTCCGGTACATTTACCAGAAGCCGTCATGCAACATGAGTCTTTTTTAGCAAATACATTGAAGAGGAAAAACAAAAAGTAGATAAATATTAGTCCCCTCTTTTTCATATAGAAAATTTTCTACATGAATATAGAAAATGCATTTCGCATGTGCAAGTTTTGATTCGAATAATACATGAATTGAAATGGGACGCAGATTATTATGATTGATTATGACCTAGGCAGATAAAATATCATCATAACCCATCATAATAATCTGCGTCCCATCCTTCGCATAAAAATATTCATAACAAATAGTGAATCACCATTTGCCATGAACCATCAGCCATACACTACTAACCCTTCTTCCCTTCCTCGTATTTCTTCTTCGCGGCTTCTGCTTTTTCAAAATCAAGGATCACGCCATTGATACAATAACGCAAACCGGTTGGGGGCGGACCATCTTCAAATACATGTCCTAAATGACTTTTACATCTTCCGCATTGCACTTCTGTTCTTACCATACCATGTGTGTTATCTGGTAGGTAAATAATCGCACTCTTGCTAATCGGTTCATAAAAACTTGGCCATCCGCAGCCGCTATCAAATTTGGTATCGCTTTTAAACAATGCATTACCACAAGCCGCACAATAGTATGTTCCTATTTCCTTGAAGTTCTCAAACTTGCTGGTCCACGGACGCTCAGTTCCTTTTTGTCGTGCTATATAATATACATCAGGCGAAAGAATTTTCTTCCACTCATCTTCTTTCAAATTCACTTTTGCCTTGTCGGTTCTCGAATACACCGGATTGTTCTTTTCTGTACTATCCATTTTTACTTCTTTCTGTTTTGTTTGTTGTGAATAACAGCCCTGCACTATTAAAGTTGCGAGGAGCAACATCTTAAAACCCTTCATATGCCAATGCTTTTGATACATTAAAATTACGTTTATCGTGGGTGAATAGTTTACTGTTAAACTGACGAACAGTCGTTTTTTCCCTTACAATTTGCAGTTATTCAAGGTTTTAATGTGTTGTTAAATGTTTTTTTAAACGATCAGGCTTATATTTGTTCTTCACGTAAGGTTAGTTAGTACATGTTTAATATTATTCTGTTTGGACCTCCGGGCAGTGGAAAAGGAACGCAAAGCGAAAAATTGATCGCTGCTTACGGACTGAAGCATTTATCTACCGGTGATTTATTAAGAAGTGAAATTGCAGCTCAAACCCCATTGGGACTGGAAGCCAAGTCTATTATGGACAAAGGTCAGCTGGTGCCCGATGAAGTGGTGGTGGGTATGATCAGTTCTGCATTGGACCAAAATCCTCAGGCCAAAGGCTTTTTGTTTGATGGTTTCCCAAGAACCGAAGCCCAAAGCGTTGCGCTGGATAAGCTCCTAAAGCTGAAGAATACCGAGATTGGAGTGGTGCTGGCATTGGATGTAAGCGAGGAAGAACTGGTAAGCCGTTTATTGAATCGTGGTAAAACCAGTGGCAGAAGCGATGATACCAATGAGTCTGTGATCCGCGCCCGTATTGCGGAATACAAGGCCAAAACTACTGTGGTAGCTAATTATTACAGCACTTTTGACAAAGTAGTGCATATCAAAGGCGAAGGTTCTGTTGACGAAATTTTTGAATCGTTACGCAGCGAGATCGACAAAAGAATGTCTTAATCTAATTATATATAAGACTTTAACAACCAATAACCAACTGCGCCCGCTCTGCTTTTTGAGCGGGTTTTTTTATGCCTATTTGCTGTCAATAAGCTGTTAAAGCTGAACGATCACTACATCCGCATTCACCTAACAGACTTAGTTTTGCCCTCCCCGTGCTGAAGTGGCGTGGAATCAATGTGTATGATCAGCAAAAAAATTCAACTCGTTCTACTTTCTTTGGTAATAGCTACCGGTTTTTCTTTTAAAGAGAAATCCACAGCTATTACAAACAAGCATACATCAACTTCGCATGTTAGTGCAGCCACAGCCATCTATGAAAACCTGGATCTCGCGTCACTCGGCCTTTCAAAAAAAGCCTACGACTGGGCATTGGCGGGTTATGAACGCTTAAAGTCTGGCGGACAAATTATGCAAGCGCATATTTTATCTGTCGTTGATTTTAGTCTGCCATCTAATCAGAAAAGATTGTTTGTAATTGATGTATTGAAAGGTGAATTGCTCTTTCATACCTATGTGTCGCATGGAAAAAATTCCGGAAAGTTGGTAGCTAAAAAATTCTCGAATAAAGCCAGCAGTTTTCAGAGTAGTATTGGTTTCTATACTACTGGAGAGCCTTATCAAGGAAAACATGGCTTATCACTTCGTTTGATCGGCAAAGAAAAAGGTATTAATGATAAAGCATTGCAACGGGGTATTGTAATTCATGGTGCCGATTATGCAGAAGAAGACATTGCGACCAGACAAGGTTATCTGGGAAGAAGCCTGGGTTGTCCTGCCGTACCTCAATCTATTCATCGTGAGTTGATTGCTACCATTCAAAATGGGAGTTGCTTTTTTATCTATGCACCGATGCTCGGCTACTCCAAACGGTCAAAATTCATTTAATCATTTGTTCCGACCGTACAACCTATTTTAACAGCCATTTGCCCTTATGAGCTGTCTATCTTTATTACAAGGTGCAACACGTAGAATTTTTTCATACCGACCATTTCGAACAGAACTACAGACGACAGAAGGCGGCTTCGTCTATTTCGTATTTCATCGACTTTTTCTGGGAAACAGATTTTGATCACTTATGGGATCTATATCCCAAAGGCTTTTCAGATGCTTTATTCCCGAATACGGGTTATACCTATCTTATCAACCTGGGTACTCCTTTCGTGATGCAGGTAGGAGAAAAGCGTTTTGACATGAAGACCGATGGCTTTCTTCCCAGACATCGTGCCATTGAATGTTTCCATCAAAGAGGAAATAAACTCTTTGGTATCAAGTTCAAAATATCACCTGTCATTTTTGAGAAGAAAATCAACTTCTCAGAATACCGCGAATATATTTTCCCATTGAGTTATTTGATGGATTCCGGTATGCTGAGTAAAATAAAAACATGTTCTTCATTTGATGAGCGAGTATCTATTCTCACCCATTATTTTGAAAAGATCATTGATCAATATTCCGGCTCCTTAAAGCCCATTGAAATTGTTTCACAAATATTGGCACATTGTGAAACCAAGAGGGATTTTATAACGCCGGTTGAAGATTTTGCCAAACAATACAATATCTCTTCCCGAACATTACAGCGCTACTTTGAAACAGCTACCAGCATCAGCACTAAAACGGCTATTCAAATCATGCGCATCAGAAAAGCCACCGAACACCTGGCTACTGATCCAGACACTTTTAACAGTGCAGACTATGGCTACTATGACCACAGCCATTTCTACAAACACCTCAAAAGTTTTCTCCAAAAAAATACACTTAAAAAATTACAGCCTCATTTGAAGTTGCTGGAGAAGTTGCATGGGAGATAGTTAATAGCTAATGGTCCATAGTCCATAGCAGAACCCATATTCTTCTTGCTATGGACTATGGACTATCGACTATGTACAAACCCCTAGTTCCCCGCCCTGCTTCTCTCTTCTTCCGACGCCGTTGTTCTTCTGCGGGCGGCTTGTACGGTGTTTTTACCGAAGCGATAGGAGAATGTTAAGTTGGCTACTCGTGTTTCACGATACGCTCTCCATATTTCGATATAGTTGTTATAAGTAATTGTTGCACGTGGCAGATTGGTCCAGAAGATATCTGTTACGTTGAAACGGATGGTTCCTTTTTTATTCAAAATTGATTTCTGTACACCCAATGCCAAACCCCACTGCGGACGTGCTACCATGAATCCGTATTGTCCACCGGAATTATAATTCAGGTTCAATTCACTGAGCCATCCTTTGCCCATCGTGAAACTATTATTGGTTCTGATATCAAAAGCAGGTTTACCATTGTTCAATGTAGTACTGCCCAATTTTCCATTGAAGTGGTTGTAAAAAACATTTCCATTATTCACCATATTCCACCAGCTATTGATACGGAAGGGTGCAGAAACGGTTAGTCCATAATAATCCTGTGAACTCAGATTGATCGGTATCTGTACGGTAACATTATCATTGGATGGTAAATTCGGGAACACATCTTTAAATCGTGCAATGGCTATGTTTTGGTTTTGTTTGGTATGACTATAACCAAAAGTGAAATTGATACTCTTCATCGTATAACTCAATTCATACGACCAAGTGAGTTGCGGTAGCAGTCCGGGTCTACCAGTAGAATAGGTTGTTACATCAATCAAAAACAAGAATGGATTGAGCTGTCCATAACCCGGACGATCAATTCTTCTGCTTACAGATACACCAAGTGTTTGGTCTTCCTTCAACTTATAATTGAAGAAGGCGCTGGGGAATAATTGAAAATATGAAGAATCAAATTTTTGATTGCCCTTGATCTGGTGTGTATTGATCTTGGTATGCTCTCCCCTTAAACCCAGTTGAATATTAAACTTTTTAAACTCCTTACTAAAATTTACATATGCGGCATTATTGTACTCGTTGTACTTAAAGCGGTTGGTTTTATTCACATCATCTTGCGGAATGCCGGTACTCATATCAAAGAACTTCGCATCATTATCTGCTGAGACATAACTGGTTTTTGCACCCACTTCAAATCTGCCTCCGTCTTTTAATGGATTGGCATAATCGATTTTAGCTGTACGTAAAATCAATTTACCTTCCTGATCACCATCTAAAATATAATCTGGTTGCAACGGCGTTCCATTGAGGTTATAATATTTGGTAGCCACTCTCGAAAGCGAGGAAGAATTGTATTCACCGTAATCAATATCGGCTGTTAATTCTTTACCATTGGTATTGAATGCATGTTTGAAATTGATATTGGCAACAATATTCTGCGCATCATCATTATTATTGGCAAGTGTGGCAAAAGTGGATGCTTTTTGTTTTTGTGCATCGATTACATCAGATGCATTGATTGTTTTTCTTGAAAAATTGTTGAAGTTCGCACTCACCACAGCTCCAATAATCGTTTTCTTTGATGGAAACAGATCGATACCAAATCGTGTATTGTGAAAATGAAAAGGTGCGGTGGTATAATTATCTTTTAAATCGCCGCCGCTGTATACTTTATTATCATCGAAGAAATTTCTATCCAGAATCAAATGATTCAGGTTTTTCCGATATCCATAGGTATAATTACCGAAGAGATTGATCTTCTTATTCCGGTGATTGAACGTAAGTCCAGCATTTGATTTAGGATACACTCCTTGTCCATAACCAAGTGTCATTGTACCATTGGTTCCTAAACGCTGGTCCTTTTTCATTCGAATATCAATGATACCCGAATTCCCGGCGGCATCATATTTGGCAGATGGATTGGTGATGATATCAATCCGCTCAATGGTATTAGCAGGTAAACCTCTGAGGTAGTTGGCTAAATCAGCACCCGACATGGGTGTTGGTTTACCATCGATCATAATGATCACGCCTTGTCTGCCTCTTAATCCAATTACATCATTTTGATCTACCGTCACTCCAGGTGAACGTTCGAGTACTTCCAAAGCAGAACTTCCTGCACTCACAATGCTGCTTTCAACATTTACTACAATACGATCGGTAAGTTTCTGAATAAAGGGTTTACGACTGGTAACGGTTACGTCGCTCATACTGTTGACTGCCGTTTGTAAAGTGATCGTACCAACATTTACTTCCTTTGCAGATTCATCAATAACAATAGATCCTGAATACAAAGTGGTATAACCTACCATAGAAATACGGATCCGATAATTACCCGTAGCTAAATTTTCGAAAACGACGGCTCCTGTTTTATCGCTGATTGCCGCTTTTAACAATGAAGAGTCTTTAAAACGCAATAATTCAGCGGTTGCATTTTCTAAGAACTGTTGTTGCTCATTGCGAATGCTGACATTTATTTTCCCGTTTTTTGATGACTGCGCAATAGATGTGATACTCAAAAAGACCAAGGCCATTAAAAACAGATACCCTTTTTTCATCGTTTTCCTTTTAACAGTCAAATATGAAATTGTTCGTAGAAACGACCTTCGGTTTTCATTTGAACAGTCAAACAAGAACAATGAGTGGAACTTCGCTAGAAAAACATCGTCTGATTTTTACATTGATTCTTTGCGGTCTTTATTAAGCTGCGCTCATAATCCCTTTTTATATTTGTCAGATGCAACCATTACTACTTTTACACGGTGCTATTGGATCAATGGATCAACTGATTCCGCTTAGAGATGAACTCAGTACAGAATTCGATGTGTATAGTTTCAACTTCCCCGGGCATGGTGGCACAGAACCTTTTGAATCCTTTTCAATGGATGCTTTTGCTAAAGCAACCGCTGATTTCATAAAAACACATCAACTCAAAAATCTACCGGTATTTGGTTACAGTATGGGTGGTTATGTTGCGTTATACCTAGAGTACATGTATCCAAGTACTTTTCAAAAAGTGATTACACTGGGAACCAAATATGAATGGAGCGAAGAGATTGCCGCGAAAGAAATCAAAATGCTGCGACCAGATGTTATCGAACAAAAATTACCTGCATTTGCTCAGCAATTGGCCAATAGACATGGTGCTATGGAATGGAAAAATGTGCTAGATAAAACCGCTGCTATGCTATTAGGCTTGGGTAAACATCCATTACTTTCTTCTGCTGTTTTACAAAAGATTACCTGTCCAACACTTGTTTTATTAGGAGAAAAAGATAATATGGTTTCAACAGAAGAAACACAAAATGCTGCAGCGGCTTTGGTTAATGGACAGTATGAGCTTTTACCCAATACCGCACACCCCATAGAACAAATAAGTGTAAGCACATTGGCAGAAAAAATCAAAGATTTTTGCTTGCGTCATTGATGATGAATCTTCACCAATAGTTTCAAGAACTCTTCAGGCTCGAAAGGCTTGGTAACAACGGCGTTGATTGAAAGATCACGCGCGCGCTCTTCTACTTCAGAAGGTAAGCTGGCAGTGAGTGCTATAATTGGGATATCAATACCCCTACTGCGAATGATCTTTACTGCTTCATATCCATCCATCACAGGCATGTGCATATCCATTAAGATCATTTGATGTTTCGTGGTATCCAACTTACGAATCGCTTCTTCGCCATTAACTGCCACATCAATGGTTGCTCCCCATTTTTCCAAAAATGTTTTTGCCACCAATACATTCAATTCATTGTCTTCCGCCATTAGTAAAGAAACTCCGGAAAGCGGACGTCCTTTTTCAATATCCTCCGGCACGGTTTCTCCTTGAGAGAAATTAAACGCTTGTGATATAGGGAAGGTTTGTGTGAAAAAGAAAACCGATCCTTTTCCCGGTTCGCTTTTCAATTGCAGTTGTGATCCTTGTAGTTCCAGTATTTTTTTACAGATGGCTAGACCCAAGCCCGTGCCACCAAAACTTCTGGAAGTAGACGTATCTGCTTGTGTAAAACGATCAAATATCAATTTCTGTTTTTCTGCAGCAATACCAATACCAGTGTCTTCCACCTTGATGGTAAGCGTGATGTGCTGTTTTTGGATTTTCTCTTGCTGAATGATCAGCCTTACATGACCCGATCGTGTAAACTTGATCGCATTTTGTAACAGATTTCCAATAACCTGACTAATACGAGTAGGGTCTGCGATAATACGATGATGAAAAGCTGGATCTTTTTCTAAGATCAGTGCAATCCCTTTTTCATCGGCTAGTGTTTTCAATCCTGATAAAAGGTCATGCGATACTTTTACCAAGTCCATATCGATGTATTCAAAATTGATCTTACCGGCTTCAATTTTATTGTAATCAAGAATATCATTCACAATGTTCAAAAGATTATTGGCAGAAAAAAGCAGCACGTTCAGTTGCTCTTTCTGATCTTCTCTTGGTTGATTGTCTAAGAGTATATGCGAAAGCCCGATCACCGAATTTAGTGGTGTCCTGATTTCATGTGACATATTGGACAGAAAGTCACTTTTAGCAATCAATCCCTGCTCTGCTTCTTTTCTGGCTTTATTCAATAAATACGAATAGCGATAAGAAAGAATCAATGATTGCAAAAAGAAAAATGATAGATATCCAACAAACAAAAGCTCTTTTTGTGGTGCTACAAAACCAAAATACTGTAAGTTGATGATGATAAAAATGATCATCACTACACCGGTACTGAGTAGCGCATATCCTGCTCCCAATCTTTTTCTTTTATAGGCGAGTATATACACATAAAAAGCGTGTGCAATCACAAAAAACATCACCACTAAGAATGGATTGATCAATTGTGTGAAAACAGCAGGAGGGAAAATGATCGTGATCAATGATAAAATGATACACGCCCACATTTCAATATTGGTAATAATTTTATTAGAATCTTCGGGATATAGATTTTGCGTGTAACGTGTAAAAAAGATAACACTCACAAATAAAGACAGGTATTCTAAGTGAATAGTGAGCGCCCATGGAAGATTTGGAAAAACAGTATGTAAAGAATATTGAGATGTACCAATGATGCGATAACTATAGGTAATACAGAAAAGCGCAAAATAAAGAATGGTTCTATCATAGCGACCGAAGAAGTATAAACCAAAGAAGAAGAGTCCGCACATGATAATACTTCCGGTGAGAATAAAGTTGAAAGCATTGTCTCTGTTTCTTTTACTGAATAGCTTTTCTTTATTACCAATCGTAATTGATTTATACGGTCCCCCTTTAGAGTGTAAGAAATTAGCTACTTGTAAAATCAGTCGGACGGTATCTTTTTTTGTAAAAATTTCTCTTGTAAACTGTTGCCATTTAGGTTGGGTTGTTTCAGCAGAAACACCCGGTACACCAGATTGTACAAAAACTGCATCATCTACAAATAGTTTATAGCTGGTATAAGTATCGGGAATATCAAGTGCCAAATTGGATGCGTTCTTAGGCAATAAAATGGTGAGCATATAAGAAGCGTATCCTTTTGCGGTAATTTTCTTTCCGCCAATGACCATGTTATCCCAACGTTTGGGAAAACTGATCATGCCCGTCATCTTTTCGGCGGCTTCGCCGGGTTCACATAGTTTTTCCCAGCAAAGTCCCCATTCGCCATCCAATGGAACAGATTGTTTCGATAAATCGATAGTACGAAGATCGATGACACCATGTTTAGCTGTCGGTAATTGTGCAAAAGAAGAAAATGGAAAAAGAAAGCAACAGAAAACGATCACGGAAAAAACTATACCTGTTCTGTTGAATATTGAATACATGCTCATCTGCTTGCTTGATAAAATTCGCTGCAGGGGTATCAGCGTTCCGTTTCTTAAATGTATTAATTCTTCTTCGAAAATTTCTATTTTAATCCGTTTCGACAATAAAAAATTCAATCCGCTCTTTCTTATAAAAATAGTACCGCCATCATGGTTTTTAAGCCGCTCATCCGTAACCACACTTTTATGTGATTCGGACGAATACTATGTTATAGCAGTTTTGCACAAACAAACTAAAAACAATCACATGAATCAATTAACACGCTATAACCCTTTTCATCAGATACACCAGGGTTTAAGAGCCATGTTGTACCACTGCTCTTTACAGGTGCAACATACCAATTTTGCTGACGAAGAGCAGGCTTCTACTACCATTGCTCAACTGAAAGAACTGATCTGGCTTTTCGATGGACACGCACATACAGAAGACACAAAAGTGTTTTCATTACTCGCGGATAAAGCACCTGAAGTTATCGCGGATTTTGAACAGCAACATGACAAAGACCATATGTTGGCTGCTCATTTACAAGGCTGTATTGAGCAGTACGAAGCAGCAGTGAAAAGTTCTGATAAAGTTTTCGCCGGCAGACAAATACAGTTCTCTCTTGCCGAGTTTACTGCATTCAATTTGTCGCACATGAATATGGAGGAAGTGATCATTAAAGAGCTGATTTGGCAACATTATACCGATGAGCAGCTGCATGAGTTAACCATGGAAATCGTTAGCTCTCTTCCACCAGATAAAAATGCGCGATATAGCTACTGGATGTTAAAAGGATTATCGATCACAGAAATTGCAGAATGGTTTCGTGCCATTCAGGCTACAGCACCTCCTTTTGTAATGGACCAAATGATGGAATTGGCTGCAGCTGCATTGGATTGTGCAGATTTTAATGAAGTTCAAAAATCTTTGGCACTGGAAATGGCCTAACTATTTTTTCATAACAACAGAAAACCCCGCAATTGCGGGGTTTTTCTTTAGGCGTATATGGTTGGGTTAGTAAGCGTTTTATTATTGTGGTTTTGTCTCCAATAATTTGAAGAACTGATCCAACATCGGCTGAATAACAATACGTGTTCTACGATTAGCTGCACGACCTTCAGCTGTGGTATTGTTTTTCAAAGGAATGTACTGGCTTCTTCCGGCTGCAGTCATACGCTTGGGATCAATTCCATAGGTTTCTTGTAGAATGCGTACTACTGTTGTTGCTCTTCTTACACTTAGATCCCAGTTATCTTGTATCACAGCTGTTTTAATTGGAAGAGAGTCGGTATGTCCTTCTACAATAAACTCGATCTCGGGTTGACCATTTAGCACTTTGGCAACTTTACCCAATACTTCTTTGGCTCTGTCTGTTACTTCGTAACTCGCGCTTTTGAATAAAAGTTTATCAGAAATATCAACATATACCACTCCCTTATCTACTTTGATATTAATGTCTTCGTCATTCAAATTACCAATGGCTCCTTTCAGGTTCATCACCAATGCCATATTCAAAGAATCTTTGCGTGCAATGGATCCTTGCAGATCACGGATATAGAGGTCTTTCGCACCGATATTCTCAAGCGACTTTTTAATGCTTTCAGCCTGCGCTCCTGTTACTACAGAAAGGTCTTTTAGCTGATTCAATACCGTTGTATTATTCTGCTTCAGGAAGTCAATCTGCTTATTCAGATCTGCTATTTGATCTTCCAATGCCTGCTTACGGGCATTCAGTTCATTATTTTGTCCTTTTGATTTGGCCAATTGATTTTCCAGGTCTTTGATCTGGTCTTGTAATTCCCGATATTTTCCCTGCATTTCCAGATAAGCACCGCTCAGCTGTACATACTTGGCCTCTGACTCTTTGAATTTTTTACTACTGACACAGGAAAACAGCAGTACAGAAGAAGCTACTGCAACTATAAAACGATTGGTTCTCATGCATTTATGATTTGAAATGTGATCATTCGATAATTATAACGAAAGAACCATTACAATATTGTGCCAAAAATGAGCGAAACGCCGGATCAACCCTATTCAAAAACAATCAATTGTTCCGAACGCAGCCAATCTGTATATGCATGACCGTATTGTTGATCAATATTTTTTCTTTTGATCTTAAGCGTGGGGGTTAATAAACCATTTTGAATACTCCATTCTTCTTTACAAACCACCATCCTTGCCAATTGCTCATGGTGTTCTAGTTCTGCATTCAGATTTCGCAATAAGATTTCCAGCTCTTGTTGAATATCATTTACCGAAACCGTTTTTGCCTGTTCAGATAAAGTACACAAGACTAGTGCCGAAGGCATGCCCGAGCCCACCACGCAGACCTGTCCAACATAAGCATGGGCCCCTAGTGTATTTTCCATTGGAGCCGGTGTTATGTATTTACCCTTTCCTGTCTTGAACTGGTCTTTGATTCTTCCGGTGATGGTCAGATAACCTTGTTCATCAATGGATCCTTCATCTCCTGTTTTTAGAAATCCATCTTCAAAACATTGTGCCGATAATTCAGGTTCTTTATAATAGCCTAACATAGAGGCCGGACTTTTTACCTGCACTTCATTGTCTTTTCCCAATCTCACTTCAACAGTGGCATAAGGTTGACCCACTGTTCCAAATTTGGCAGTATGTTTTTTATTCACGTGAGACAGTGCCACATTCTCTGTCATACCATATGCTTCCTGGATAATGATTCCCAGTTTTGCATACCAATGTAATAATGCCGGATTGATCGGCGATGCTCCTGTGAAAATATGCTGGGCTCTTGCCAACCCTAATTTTTTGCGGATCATTTTTTTAATCAAGGTACTGATCAAAGGAATTTTTAATAGGCGATCAAGTTTTGCTTGCGGCATTTTTTTCAGAACACCCTCTTGCATCTTTTCCCAGATACGTGGTACTGCCAGAAAAACGGTAGGTTGTGTATGTGCAAGATTAGTAGCAAAAGTATCCAGCGACTCTACAAAATACACAGTACTGCCTGTGAAAACAGTTCCACACTCTACCAGCATTCTTTCTGCTACATGACAAAGTGGTAGATAAGAAAAGAATACTTCTTTTTTGATCTCCGGAAAATTATCGAGGAAGGACTGTACAGCAAATGACATGGCATGATAGGTATGCATCACCCCTTTTGATTGTCCGGTAGTTCCTGAAGTATACACAATACAAGCCAAAGCATAAGGATCTATTTCAGGTACTCCTTGTAAAGGTTCATGGCTTTTTACTAAATCATTCCAATTGATACAATCTGCATTCGGATAAAAAGGAAATGTGATCTGTAATAATGAATCGGGTACTCCTTGGCGTATGGCTTCCGGATTGTCGAGCTTGCCGATAAAAATGGCTTTGCTTTCGCTATGAATAATGATATCGCGCAAAGCATCTGCAGTAATATTGGGATATAAGGGTACTGATACACATCCTGCCATGGCAATGGCCAGGTCGGCCATGATCCAGTGAGCACAATTTTTACTAAGGATCGCTATTTTATCATCTTTACCATAGCCGAAAGAACGCAAAGCCGCCGCCATACTTCTGATTTGTACGCCAGCCTCTGCCCAGGTAAAATTCTGATACACACCCTTCACCGGCTCTGCTAAAAATAGCCTTGAAGGTGTTGCTTTTTCATACTCGCAAAATTTGTCAACAATGTTGGGTTGGTTCATGTTTTGGGGGTTATCATGAATTAAGCAAATGATGATTCTTTCAGGTGTGAAAGTCCTTGTTCCGGAATTTTTCCCTGAACAGGCGCATAGAAATCTATGATCTTTTTAAAGTCTGCCTCCTCGTCGTCTGTTGTAAGAAAAGGTTCCGAAAACCAAGCTTCTTTTTTGGTGAAATCCATTGCAGCCATCACAATGGGTACCTTTGCTTTTTTGGCAATATGATAAAAGCCGGTTCTTAACCGATCTACTTTTTTTCTGGTTCCTTCAGGTGAAAGCGCCAATACAAATTCATCATGCTGTTCAAACAGCTCAGCCACCTGATCCACCATATGCTTATTATTGAATCGATCTACAGGATAGCCCCCCATTTTGCGAAAGAAAAAACCAAATCTTCCCTGAAACAGCTCTGCCTTGCCCAAATATTTTACATGTGTGAGTCGTAGTACACTTCGAATGGCAAGACCCATTACAAAATCCCATGCACTGGTATGTGGTGCAACAATGACGATGCATTTTTTCAGATGGTAAGGGAAATTATTCCGCACTTTCCATCCCGTAATCCACAGGTAGATTTTCCAGAGTATTCTCATGGCAAGCAATGAGTACAAGATAAGAGATAATTTGAAAATGTGGCAATTTGATCTGCCTTAGGCAGACAAATTATCTAGCTTCTTCTTCATCGCAAACATCTCATCTCTCAATCTTGCTGCTTCAATAAAATCAAGATCGCGGGCAGCTTTTTCCATTTGCTTTTTGATGGAGTTGATGGCTTTCTCCAATTGCGGAATTGTTTTATATTCTACTTGTTCTTCTGCTGCCGTTTGTATGAGTGGTTCATCTTTTTGTAATGCATATGGATTGGATGGATCATATCCTTTAATGTCCAACACGGAGGTTTGTGCAAATACCTGTTCCTTGCTTTTTGAAACGGTTTTGGGTGTAATGCCATGTTCAATATTATAGGCAATTTGTTTTTCTCTTCTTCTGCTGGTTTCGTCAATCGTTCTTTGCATGCTTTCGGTGATCGTATCCGCATAAAAGATCACCAATCCATCCACGTTTCTGGCTGCTCGTCCTGCCGTTTGCGTCAATGATCTTTCATTACGTAAGAACCCTTCTTTATCGGCATCTAAAATGGCAACAAGAGAAACTTCCGGAAGATCCAACCCTTCTCTTAAAAGATTAACACCCACCAATACATCAATCACTCCCAATCGCAGATCACGCAAAATTTCAACACGCTCTAAGGTATCTACATCACTATGTATGTATTTGGATTTGATATTGATACGTCCCAGGTATTTATCCATCTCCTCAGCCATTCGCTTCGTAAGTGTAGTTACTAAAACCCGATCTCCTTTTTTTACTCGTTTATCAATTTCATCCAAGAGATCATCAATCTGATTCACACTGGGTCTGATCTCAATCGGTGGATCTAATAAACCTGTTGGCCTTACTACTTGCTCAACAACCACGCCTCCTGTTTTCTCCAATTCATAATCACCGGGTGTAGCACTTACAAAAACAGTTTGTCCGATCAATGATTCAAATTCATGAAAGTTCAGTGGGCGGTTATCCATGGCACTGGGTAAACGGAATCCATAATCTACCAGTACGAGTTTTCTGCTTCTGTCGCCGCCATACATACCAGCTACCTGAGGAATGGTCTGGTGACTTTCGTCAATCACACATAAAAAGTCTTTGGGGAAATAATCCAGCAAACAGAAGGGACGGGTGCCGGGTTTTCTTCGATCAAAAAAGCGGGAATAGTTTTCAATACCATTACAATATCCCAATTCGCGAATCATTTCCAGATCGAACTCTACTCTTTCTTTGATACGCTGTGCTTCTATGAATTTGCCTGTATTTTTGAAATATTCAACCTGCGCCATCATTTCATCCTGTATCTCATTCATCACCTGTTGTATCATGTCTTTAGGCGCGAGATAGAGATTGGCTGGAAAGATGGCAGCATTTTCCATCAAGCCAATTCTCTTGCTGGTTGCTGTTTCAATGCTTTCAATTTCTTCGATCTCGTCGCCAAAAAAAGTAATCCGGTATCCGAAATCGACATAAGGTAGGTTAATATCAACCGTATCTCCCTTCACACGAAACGTACCCCGCTTGAATTCGTCCTGACTTCTATTATACAAGGCATTCACCAGTTGATGTAAAAAACCTTGACGGGAAATGACCTGGCCTTTATGAATTCGAATGATCCCGTTTTCATATTCGGTCGGATTACCCATACCATAAATACAACTCACACTGGCTACCACAATGATATCACGTCTGCCACTCAATAATTGTGATGTGGCTTGTAAGCGAAGTTTGTCCAGCTCTTCGTTGATGCTCAGGTCCTTTTCAATATAAGTATCACTCACCGGCATATAGGCTTCCGGCTGGTAGTAATCATAATAGCTAACAAAATAACCAACCGCGTTTTCCGGAAAGAATTGTTTGAATTCACCATACAATTGTGCTACCAGTGTTTTATTATGTGTCAATACCAACGTGGGCCTTTGCACATGTTGAATCACATTGGCCATGGTAAAGGTTTTACCACTACCCGTTACGCCTAATAAAGTCTGGTACTGTTCGCCATTCAGAATACCCTCTGTTAATTGCGCAATGGCAGAGGGCTGATCGCCTGCGGGGGAATAAGGTGAATAGAGGTTGAATGGCATTTGATAACACTTAAGAAAAGAGGTTAAAGTTACAGGAGATAATATTTAAACAATAGAGAATTTTGTTCGGTTGTATCTCTATTTTATAAGTATTTGATGCAGTATATTTACAAGACAAGCATTGCATCAATTGATTATTCCATGGAATTGAGTTCAAGATCTGATATCGATATCTCAGCTTACCATCTTGAAAATTTTTTCGAGCTCTCTGCAGATTTATTTTGTATTGCGAGCTATGATGGTTATTTCAAAAAAATAAACAGTTCTGTCATTAAAGTGTTGGGGTTTTCAGAAGAAGAATTAATGTCTCGTAAGATATCGAGCTTTATTCATCCCGAAGATCAAGATAAAACAGCAAAACATCGAAAAGAATTATTAAACGGCTCGCCTCTTTATCATTTCGAAAATCGCTACATCACCAAAAGCGGTGATATTGTTTGGTTATACTGGACCTCCATGCCGGTTGCGAAAGAAGAACTGGTCTATGCAATTGCAAAAAATATTACCCATAAAAAGAAAGAAGAAGAAGACAGAAATAAACTGATTTCTGAATTGTCTGCATTGAATGCAGATCTAAAGCGCCTGTCTTATACAACATCCCACGACCTTCGTTCACCGGTCAATAATTTATTGAATGTTTTTAACCTACTCAATAAAAGAAAAATTGAGGATGAACAGGTACAACAGTTTTTATCGATCCTTAAATCAGGTACAGAACAACTGAAAGCAACTTTGAATGATTATGTAGACGTACTCGCAGAAAATGACCGTTTAAATGCCGAAAAAGAATCTGTACTCTTTGAAGAAGTGTTGAAAAAAGTAACACATTCTATCAGTAGCCTGATTATTGATTCTCGTACCATTATTCAAACAGATTTTGAATCGCTTCCATCTGTTCTTTTCAAAAAAAGTTATTTGGAAAGTATTTTTCTGAACCTGATCACCAATTCCATCAAATATGCCATGCCCGGCAGAAACCCCCTCATTGATATACATAGCTGGGCAGAAGATGAAAAACAATACCTAAGTATTACCGATAATGGAAGTGGATTTGATATGGAGCTGGTAAAGGATAAAATATTTGGAAAACACCAGCGTTTTCACGACCATGCAGACAGCAAGGGAATTGGTCTGTACCTCGTTCACAATCACATTACCAGTATGGGCGGAACCATTCAGGTGAATAGTGAGATCGGAAAGGGGACCAGTTTTGTGATTTGTTTTTAAATCCATTCATTTTATTGATTGATATGTCAACGCAAAAACATTTTTTTCTTTTGTCCGGTCTTATTTGTTTGTTCCTGACAACAAGCGCTCAAAAATCAAATGAAGAATTCTTTGCTTTTAAAGAAGATTGGTCGCCCGCAAACAGTATCGATAGGGCTACCTATTTTATGTATAAGCTAAAAGAAAATGATACCACTTTTTCTTGCCGATTCTACCATAAAAACGGCCCCATGATACGATGTGAAACTTATCGTGATAACGAACTGCAAATACCACATGGCCGTTTTGCATGGTATAATAACAGTGGTCATATAGACAGTACCGGACTGGTAAGCTTTGGTAAAAAAGATGGTTACTGGGAATACAAAAGACCGGATGGAACCACAATAAGCGTAGTGCATTTTAATAGTGGCAAAAGAATCTGGACAAGAAACTATGATACCAGAACCGTTTATTACACTGACGGAAGACCCGACGAGCCGATGGATGCATTGTTTTTCATGAAAAATAATTTTACCAGCGATAATAAACCTCCTGAATTCAAAGGTGGGGTACGAGGCTGGATCAACTACCTCGAAAAAAATCTGGAGACGCCGGGAAGATTCAGACAAATATTCGGCCCTGGTACAAAAGGAACCGTTGTAGTCAGTTTTAAGGTAGACACAATAGGAGCCGTTTCAGAGCTGAATATTGATAAATCGGTAGAGTGGTCGGTAGACATGGAAACACTTCGTGTTTTTAAAAGAAGCCCAAAATGGGAGCCCGCCATTCAAAATGGAAAAATTGTCAGCTATTATCATCGACAATCTATTACCCATGTGATTAATTAACTAAAAATCAAGGAGTTAGCGGGTCGGTCAAAGATTTAATATTAAATAATTGTTACCATTTCGTAAATTCATTAAGCATAAATGCGTTGAATTTGACGAAAAAGGGGTACATATTATTCATAATCACAGTTTTATACATATCCACGGCCTTTTCACAGACCAGCGCGGAAGGGTCTTTGGTAGTCGTTGATTTTTACGGGGATAGCTTATCCTTTCCTGTTGACGCTTCCGTTCATGTCCCTTTTGAAGAACAACTTTCCAAAAAAAGCATCAGCAGTTTTTATGAGAACATGCTCAAAGGGCTTTATCAACCCATGATACAAACCTTGGTTCAGTACCGAGATGAGAAGAAGTTGGACGACTGGTTCTATTATCAACTCATCAGAACCACTGCCGAAAAGCTGAGTCCGAAAGCAGATAATTACCATCGTTATACTTTGTACAAATGGTTTTTATTGAATGAATCCGGCTATTCCTCCACTACACGTTTTAGAAATGATACTTTGTTATTGTATGTAAGAAGCGAAGAAGTGATTTATGATGTGCCATATTATATGGCTGGTGATCAACAATATGTTTGTTTAAATTATCACGACTACAACAGCAATGTAAATTTTGATGCCATCACTTTTACTACGCTTTCTTTGTCGGTGGGTGGCAACAATCGATTCTCTTATAAAGTAACCAGCTTGCCTGTCATTAAAAAGAACAATTACACGGTCAAGCAAATACAGTTCGACTATAAAAACAAAGACTATCGGTTTAATGTGGTATTGGATCAGCAGATGCAAAAAATATTTACCAATTATCCGGTAGTAGAATATGCTTCACAATTCGGTATTCCGTTAAGTCAGACCACCTATAATTCTTTGATTCCCGTACTGCGTGAAGCGGTGAAAGGAATGACACAACAACAGGGGGTTGACTACTTAATGCAATTCACCCGTTCTGCGTTTTTATTTGAAACTGATACAAAAGCATACGGCAAAGAAAAAAGGCTATCTGCAGAACAAACCCTGTTTTATGATTACAGTGATTGTGAGGATCGATCAGCATTCTTCTTTAATATCATTAAGGAGATTTACAACTTACCTATGATTGTTTTGTCGTACCCAACTCATATTACAGTTGCTGTTCAATTTGAGCATGCCAATGGCACACCCATTTTTTACAATGGAGAACAGTATTGGGTTTGCGAACCTACTCCACAAAAAAAGAACCTCAAAATAGGAGAGATCCTTCCATCTTTGAAAAAGCAACCATATGAAATAGTGTATGCTTATAAGCCCTTTTGATTCCGCTTATCCTTCTTTCCAATAGCTTAACCCTTCTTTTTCTTTTCTGGCTGAAAAAAAATTTATCTTTTTTGTCTGATCGGGTCTACGCTGATCGTCTGTTGGTAGTAAACCTTTTCATTTCAGTCTTAAAACAATTCGTATGAGCAATTTTATGTTTCTTTTTCGCGGTGGTTTAGATCCTTTTACTTCTTCTCCGGAAGAACTGCAGCAAAACATGGAAAAATGGATGGCATGGGTTGGACAGCTCCAGGCCAATGGTACTTATGTTGCCGGTGAAGCGTTGATGCCTACCGGTAAGACATTACACAAAGCCAATGTAGTAACAGACGGGCCTTTCATTGAAAGCAAAGAAATGGTTGGCGGTTTCTTCATTGTGAAAGCCGATTCCATCGATGCCGCCATTGAGATCGCAAAAGATTGTCCGGACCTTGCTATCGGTGGCTCTGTTGAAGTTCGTGATGTTGTTGTATTTGAGTAATGAAGCAGGTGGAACCAACAGAACAATTCATCGACCATCTTTTCCGCCAGCAAGCGGGAAAGATGGTTGCTGTATTATCTCATCTTGCAGGATTCAAACACTTGCATTTGATTGAAGATATTGTGCAGGAGTCTTTTATCAGTGCCTTTCAACAATGGAAAATCAAGGGAATCCCTGAACAGCCGGAAGCGTGGCTGATGAAAACAGCTAAAAACAAAGCCATTGATCTGCTCCGAAGAATCAACTACCATACCCGTTATGTACAGTCGCAACAGTCAAAGGATTATACAGAACAAGTAACGCAATTCTTTCACGAATATGAGATCAGCGACAGCGAACTACGAATGATCTTTGCCTGTTGTCATCCTTCATTGAAAACAGAAGATCAAATTGCGCTTACCTTAAAATTGGTTTTCTCTTTTTCCATCCATGAAATAGCCCGTGCATTGGTATTGACAGAAACGGTAGTACAAAAAAGAATGAATCGCGCGAAGTCTCTCTTAGCCAATCAATCTATTCCTTTGGAAATACCTGCGGGACAAGCATTACAAGACAGAATGGAATCTGTTCGCACGGTTTTATACCTATTGTTCAATGAAGGTTATTGTTCCGGAAAAGCGGACGAAATGATTCGAAAAGATCTTTGTGTAGAAGCTATGCGTTGTACTAAGATTATTGCAGAACATAAAGCGGTTGCAGATCCCGCCAATCAGGCTTTACTAGCTTTGATGTGCTTACATGCTTCCCGTTTCGATAGCAGGTCTTCCAATGAACATGGAATCATTTTATTAGAAGAACAAAACAGAGATCTATGGGACCGAGAGTTGATGGCTGTTGGTTTCTACTATCTCAATATGGCATCATCCGGCAAAACACTCACGCGGTATCATCTTGAAGCGGCTATTGCTGCCGAACATTGTAAAGCTTCTAAATACAGTGATACCAATTGGCAACAATTGTTACAATGGTATGAACTATTACTTCGTATCGATTCCTCTCCTGTTATCTTATTGAATCGTTCGTTGGTAATTCACGCTATAGGTGAAACTGAAAAAGCCATTCAAGCTATTTTAGCAATCCCGGGAATAGACATGCTCTTAAATCATGATCCTCAATACAGCGCCGTACTGGGTTATTTGTATATGAAGCACAGTGATAAGATAAAAGCCAAAGACTATTTACAAAAAGCCCTAGCAATTACAGATTCTAAGGCAGAAAAAGAACTGCTGCAAGCGCGTATTGATCAATTATCTATCAAAAATTAAAGCCGCTTCCTTTCAGAAACGGCTTTGTTCTCATTTATCAATACTTATTCTTCCAACTTTTTTACAATGGCCCTCACTTTGCTATCAATCTGTTTATCACTTAACTTTCTTCCGTTGATTTCCGAACTTGTCCATCCTTGCCAAATAGTTTTATCCGTATCTGCATCCATCATGGTTAACGTCAATGTTCCTTCTTTCACAGTTCTCGTATTCTCATCAAACCCAAGAAAATGTGAAGGATAAAATACGGGCACCCATCTTCTGCTACCCGGATTAAAAAACCATCGGGTGAAGGGTTGAGTGTATACGGCATTACGATCGATTTTTTCTTCTCGTTCAATCATAACGTCATAAACCAGGTATACATCAGGATTGCTCTTTACTTCTTTCCATCCTTTTTCGGCAAGATTTCGGTCAATGGATTGCCTGATCTTTCTATGGGTAAGATCATCGTTTTTCGTTGATACATTTGCCCTTTCTTTTTCAGCCTGTGTTCTTACCCAACTATATGTTTTTATTTTACTAAAATCAACATTACTGTCTTTTTGAACATAGGCCGTACGACTACAAGATACCAGCAAAAACATGGCTGATAAAATTGTTACTGTCCATTTTATTGTTTTCATAATAGTATATTTTATGTTCAGGATTCTTTACACTATTATAGATTCAAGCATCGTGCCTATGATTGCGAAAAAGAAGATAAAATTTTGTCAATCTGCTGTTAAAAACACGATATTATTTGGTGGACCTAAGGTTTAATGTGTGCATAAAAAAAGCCGCAATTATTGCGGCTTTCATACACATGAGAAATGGTTGAGCGAACTGTTGAAACAGTTTGCGTGGTTATTTAACAGATTTGCGCAGGTAGAGATTACCATAGGTTGATTTCAACGAATAGGCAGGTCCTTTACCCGGCGCCAATGTAATAGAAGTATAAAAATCTTTTTCTTCTTTTTCAGTAATATTCAATTTCAGGTTACTGTAGATCTGTCCGTAATGAGTGGTAACAGATAGCTTACCGGTTGTTGCTTCGTTGATCGACGCATCAATTCCACCGTAAGTGGCATCCACCTTTAGTGGTCCATTGAAGTTGGCGAGTTCTACAATACCATAAGTAGATTTTACAAACGTATTGGCAAGGGTTTCGGGAACTTTAATATCCAAGCTAATTTCTATTTCTACACCTTCAGAATAGTATTTAGCTCCTTTCAAGTCGGCCGTAAATTCTTTATAGGCTTCTTTGGAAGTAAATACAGTTTTCTTTCCATCTTTCACCACCGTGTATCGCTTGGGTAGCTTATCCATGTCTTTGATGATGTTCTTAATTGTTAGTGTGTTGCCCTCAGAACCTTCGATCAATTGAAACGCTTCATTGTTTTCACCATTGTTGATGCTGACTGAGGCGGTGATGGACACTTCGTTTTTATCCCAGGTGCTCACTTTCACTACTTTAGGGTAATCAAAAGAGAGTTTTAATTCCTGTCCCGCTTTTACCGGATAATTCTTTGTGATGGTCTGTTGTCCTTGGGCAAGACACAGCAGGGTGCAACACAATACAGTGAGTATCGTTTTCATACAGGTATGTTTAATAAGATGAAGGTATTAGTTAGACTTACGGAGGTAAACTTTTCCGTAGTTAGAAGTAAGCGTCATATCGATGCCGCCTCCATTTAATTTTCCTTTGATATTGTTATCGCTATACTTCACCATATCACCGGATTTTTCGATCTCGATTTTAAAGTCAGCAGAAGCCAATATCTCACCCCATGAAGTATTCATTTTTAAATTGGCTTTCGTGGTTACAGGCATTTCTACATCCACATGTTTGTAAACCGATATCAGCGATATGGGTCCTTTAACATTCTGACCCAGTTTAACATCTACACTTCCGTAAACAGATTTCACGGTAAGAGGACCGGTAGTGTTTTCAAGTTCTATATCATTGTATAATGCAGATACTTCAATTTCACTTTCTACATTTTTGAAAGACGCTTTGGAATTATTCATCACCTTGTTGAAGGAGTATGAGATAGAAACGCCTTTGGGTACTTTGATTCTGATCTTGTGATCTCCTTTACCAACCGGATTTACTTCGATATTTCCGCCTTTATCTGTTACATTGATTCCGATTCCGGTATTATCTTCCAAACCAGAGCCGCTGATCGGACGTAAGCCTTTTGCTCTTTCATCATCTTCTGATTTCATTTTACTGGACGAGAATAGGATTTCGTTTCCATTATATCCTTCAACAGATACACCCGGTAAATTGATGATGAGTTTTCCTGAACTTTTTGCAATCTTATAATCCTGTGCAAATGCTGCTGTTGTTGCAATAAGTGCTACAATAGTGGTGAATATGAACTTTTTCATTTGTTTGTTTTCGTTTTTATGGTTTTATGATAATGATTCAGACTTAACCGTCATGCATGAACCAGTAACCGTCTGTTTGTATTTATGAGCCAAGTGTTAAAATGCTTGAATAGGCGCGTTCTTTTACTGCTTCATTTGTATTTACATCCTGCACCATTTTTTGTAAATCGTCAAGAATTGATTTTTGTTTCATTTCTGTCAACACATGTATCAATTCTATCTGTACCATCGGATCTTTTTGTTTTTTCAGAGATGCAATCAGCTTTTTCTTCACATAATTTTCTCTGTGAAAGCGAGAAAGCGCTTCCAATGCCGCCATTCTTACATTGGTGCTGGGATCTTCATTCATGGTTGAAACCAATGCATCAACGATATCTTTATCTGCCGCTTGCATCCGATAGGCTTTCATTGCTGCAGCAATACGCGTACTGGGCGATTCCATATTTCCCAAACTGGCAAACAACATCTGTTTTTGTTGATCATTTTCTTTGATCAATTGCTGAGCTGCTTCACCAGTTGTTTTTTCAGGCGCTGTTATGGATGCCATTGTATTTGGCTGAACCATCTCTTCTTTAGGTAATATTGGATTGTTGTTTTGCTGTTGATCTTGTTTAGAAGCAACCAATCCTTCTGCAGTTGATGCATCTTGATTTACCCACCAAATGGCAAAGCCCGCAAGCACCAATACACAAGCTGCCGCTACCATACGCAAGGTTCTAAAAGAGATCACCAATGCTTTGGGGCGCTCTTCTTTCACCGGCGCTTGTGCCATTCTTTCCTGAATTCGAGATAACACATCTGCGCCCGGAGTACGATCATCAAATGCTTCTCTATTTTGCTGTATGAATTTTTCCAGTTCACTGCTCATGCAACACCTCCTTCTTTAAGGCTTTTTAATATTTTTTGTTTTGACCGATGGTATTGGATCCTCACATTGTTGTAAGAGATCCCCAATATTTGTGCTATTTCTTCCTGTGGAATATTTTCGAACAGGTATAGTTGCACAATGGTTCTGTTTGATTCCGGTAATTGTTGGATGGCTTTTTTAACCTCGTCAACCTTAAATACAAATTCAGACTCATCAATACTCTCTTCCTGTTTTAGGTAACTGTCTTTTTCTTCCAACTCTACCCATCTCACCTTCTTTTTCCTGATCCAGGAAATGGATTGATTGATGGCAATTCTCTTGATCCAAGCCCTGAATCCACCTGTGTTTTCAAACCGGTGAATGGCTTGAAAAGCGGCTACAAATACTTCCTGTAAAAGATCTTCTGCCTCGCCCGTATGGGGTACAAGACGGTAAATAGTGTTATACACTTCTTTGGAATGCATGTGGTAAAGTGCGGAAAAGGCCGAGGTATCGCCCCTTTTACACCGTTCCACTATTTCCTCGCTCGTTATTGTTTTTACCAGTTCCAAAGATGTTTGCCTGTAGTCTTGTTATCTAATCGCAGTTTCTGCATTTACGTTACAAGATATTCTCAATTTTTTCTTTTAAAGCATAAAAAAAGCCATCCGCCTGAGGCGGATGGCTGAGATTTGGATGGGTGTATTGATTTAGTATTTCTTCTTCTCTCTGATTTCCAATACTTCTTTTTTCAATGGAGCCAATTCATTAGGATCCAAGTGATTCCAAGAAGTGTTGAATACCTGCTTATAATAATCTTGTAAAGCTTCAATCATGGGGTTGATAACGCCCGGGTCGCGACTGAAACCAATATTAAAGCTTCTTTCTAGTGTATTGTACACAGGAGCTATATATACTTGTTTCTGCTTTAGCGGAATACTCTTTGCCCATAATTTTTCTTTGGTGAGCGGTTCAGCGGCAACCAGGTTTACTTTACCAGATAAGATAAAGAAACCGGCATACTTATAGGCTGTTCTGTAAGTTGCATAACGACCCTTACCTGCTACATATTCAGAATAAGAGTTCCAGTTTACGTTGGAACTATTGATATCGAAATCAATTTCAACCTGCAATAACAAATCGCTTTCCTTTTTATCATTATATACCACCTGATCATAATACTCGAAAGGTCCGCGTACAGAATATCCTTTAGCCGTTAATGATTCATTATAATCGGCAGCCATTGCCTTAGAAAAATCACTGAATATTTTATAATTCGAGTAAGCAAATTTTTCTTGGTAAGCCGGATCTACCAGTAGAAATACGACCTGAGCAGATTTAGCCGGTGCTTTTTGTGGTGGTTCGAAGTCATAACTAGGCGCTTTGATCGTAGGAGCCGGTGGTGGCGCTGTTACTTTTGGTCCTGAACTTGCCACATACAATACTGCATAAGACAATACGACCAATATTGCCATTAGATTTTTGTTCTTTCTCATATTCGTTTTGTTTTGTGTAGGATATATACGGTTAAAATCGCCATTTGGTACATCAATACATCTATCCAATCTCCGGTTCCATGCATCCAGCCCAACCATTGAAATAATTCGGTTGCCGAAACCATCAATGCTATTCCAATTTTCCAGCCCTTGGGTATCTTCTCCCAGCCATCCCAAACCATTACCATGGCCATCCATAAGGAAACACCCCATAAATAATCAGGTATCCATATGGAGCCGGGAAAAGAACTTGTTTCTTTTGAATTGTATAACAACCATCTCTCAAATAAAACCGGGACTTTTCTTCCTTTCAGGTATATCAAAGCTCCTGCGATCATGGGAATTACAACCCAAAACCATCTCACCATCAAAACCCTTCTATTCTCGCTCAAGCTCTTCTGTATTAATGCGGTCATCAAAAAAGACGACTACATAGTTTTCCGATTTCAATTTTGCAATCAGATCATCACGGTATTCTATAATTTCCTGCAGTGTTGCAAATAGCTTCGGCGATTTCCATGTCTGCGTTACCTTATCTTTAAAATAGCCCAGCTTTTCAAACTTATTTTTAAAATGTCCCACAGATCTTGTTGCTACGGAACTATAAAAATCCCTGGCTTTATAAAAACCACTGATGATCGCAAACTTTTTATAGTGCGCTGAACCTTTCGGGTTACACTCAATACAGGTGGTAGAAAGATACATGAATCCATATCCTCCTGTCGTGTCGGCAAATTTGTCGACCTGTTGGGTTGAATCAGGTTCTTGGGCCTTCAATACTGTAGTTCCGAAGATGAATAAGAGGCATACCAATAACTGGCGATAACTGAAAACTCGTTCACGCATTATATAGTAAAATTAGGCTTGTTTAAATCTATAAAAAATACCTGAAAATGAGTAGTTTATCTCTATTTTTCTATGATTCTTATTTTCTTTTGACATTATAAATAGCTACCGGTGGATCAAGGTACTGGTTTCTGTCATTCTGCATATAAATCTTTCGCACGATATTCATTCCTTTGATCACTTTTCCAAAAGCTGCATAGCCCAATTTGTCTTCTACATTTTCTCCTCCTTCATCAAGTCCGGGTTGGTCATCAATGCAAATAAAAAATTCACTGCCTGCCGTTCCCGGTGCCAGTCGGGCAACCGATATCACACCGTCTTTATGTTTTACGCCGGTTTTTCCGGTGCTTTCATGTGGTATGCCTGTAATGCTTCTTGCTTTTTCATTTTTGGTTCGCCATAAACCGCCTTGCAAAATTTCTGTCTTAGGTGCATTTGATGGCTGATTGCTTACATTTAAAACACGATAAAAAGAAGTGTTCTCATAAAATCCGGAGTCTACATAACTTAAAAACGCAGCGGTGGTAGCGGGTGCTTTATCTGCATACAGCTCTACTTCTATTTCTCCATATTTTGTTTCAATCACCACACGTGGATTTCCGGAATTTGTGGGCTCCTTACAGGTAATGAGCGCCGATAAAAGAAATAGATAGATAAGGTGCTTCATAACTATTCATTCACTTCAAACAAAAATAACTGCGTCCTTTCCAATGCTGAGAAATTATTATCAGCAATCATCCATAAAGATCGTTTTCCATTGTTTAATCTAGGGCCCAAACACATGCCTTCTACATTATCAGTATACATACCCAGTTCATCCAGATTCAATAATAACTTTTTTCGAAGTGGTTTTTGGGGTGGATTATTTTTTAAGCTGTTGATTGAACTTATATCTTCCGCTTCATTCAAATCAACTATAAAAATTTTAATCGTACATGCTAATCTACCCGTGGAGAAAGATCTTTCCATTACGAGTAATTTATTATTTCCGATATCCATGATGTCCGGAATACCATTCACCATAAAACTCCCCGGTGGATTGGGCGCATACGCTACAGGATCCAATTTATAAGCATACTGTGCAACTGCTTTTCCACTGGATACTTTGAATTTGTACAAACGTACCCATGCATCATTCGGTTGCAAGCTTGCTTGCGGACCATCTTCATACCTCGGCTCTTCCAGACTTACCCATAAGTTTTGATAGTTATTGGTGAATGTGGCTCCTTCTAAAACACCATTGCGTCTTGGTCCTTTTTCCAGAGCAGACATCCGCAAATTATCCGGCAATGAAAAGCTGCGAATATATTTTCCCGATCTATCCACTACTTGAATAGAGGGATCTGCTATTATGGTATCTTTTGCTGTTACAATTCTTTCTCCTTCGCTGGTCCATACAATTTGTCTTGTGATGGGATGGTAACGAATGGATTCAGGATCAGGTGTCAGTTGTGGGTTTTCTTTAGAGGAAGGATAGGGTTGTTCGTTGGGCTGTTTTAATATTACTGCTTGTTGAAAAAGAACAGTGTCGATTTTATTCTCAGAGAACAAAATCTTCATCGAATAAAAACGAGCGGACTGTAATGCAGATCGGTCATCGCTAATGGTATAAAAAATCTGCTGCACGCTATCAAAATCTATTCCCGATAAACCACCCACTGTTGTTTGCTGAAATGAGAGCTGGTAGGGGATATCATACACATCAATCAACCGAAGTGAGGTTGGCGCTACCTGTAGCATTCCCCTTTTTGTTGGAGAACAGGCATAGATAACGAATACAAAACAAGTAATTATAAGTGATTTCAAAACCTAAGTAATTTTTCTGCGTCCTTCTGTGTGCTCAGTGGCAATCTACTCACACAAAACCATTTCAATTTTTCTTCTTTTTCTTCTTATGCGAAAACAACCAAGGCAACAATTTAGGCTCTGCAAAAGCATTGGTCCAACTATCATGCCCCACACCTGGATACTCTGAATAGGTAACGTCTTTGGCGCCCGCTGTCATCAACGCTTTATATAATTCGCGGTTAGGCTCCGGCGATACCACAGGATCTTTTTCGCCATGAAAAATCCACATCGGAACTTCTTTAGCGTTTTGTACCAACAATGGAATATCGGCAATACCACAAATCGGAAATGCCGCAGCAAAAAAATCAGGATAACGACGTAAGAGGTCATACGCACCAAATGCACCCATCGACAAACCTCCGAGGTAGACCCTTCTTGGGTTGACATGTCGATTGTCTACCAAACTATCCATCAACTGTTTTACCAATTGTTGTGAAATGGGAGCATCTCCTTCAGAGTCTACCGCAGCCCATTGTTTTTCTGCTGATCGTTTGTATTTAGACCATGTCATATTTTTCGGACATTGCGGAAAAATAACAATGCCTTCAAAGTATTTACGATTGGTGGGTTCGAGGAAGAGTTTAGCACCATGGGTTAGCTGCGCTTCATTATCATTCCCTCTTTCTCCTGATCCATGGAGAAACATGACCAATGGATAGGCTTTGTTCTTTTTATACTTGGCTGGATACAATATACGATAGTGTAGGGTATCGTTTCCTTTGATGAATTGTTTCTTTTCGTAAGCAGAAAAGTCCTGTGCACTCAGTGTAGTAGAAAAGGAGAAAAGAAACAGCAATGACAGGATGTTTTTCATATGGGATTGTTTGGATAAATCTACTGCAATTTTTATAACTGGCAGTTTTCACTAGAAAAATTAATTGACCGAGTTTAAGCTTACAATCCATTAAAAATTGCGGTAAATACGGTAAGCCTATTTAAGAAACAGGTCTACATTTATTATTAAGCTAAAAACTATGAACCGAATACATTTATCGCCATTTTTATTGTTAGGAGAAGAGAGAATTGGATTAAACTATCCCCCTGATGCCATAATAACCGGATTAATTAAGTCATTAAAGGACGTTCGTTGGAGCCGTGAAAAAAATGGTTGGCACATTCCGTGTAATAAACCCGCTTATGAAGCTTTGGTAGACAAGCTGATGGGGATTGCTACAGTGGAGAATGCAGAATTAAGAAAATACCTTGAGCAGCGAAAAATTATAGTAAAGCAAAATCAAAATAAGTTGTCGTCGGGGACGCATAAAATGATGCTAAATCATCCCTTATCCGTTCCCAACCTTAGCGCGTATGAAAAATTCAGAGACATGCTGGTGCTGAAAGGGTATAGCGCCAATACTATTCGAAACTATAGTAACGAGTTTCATCAACTTTTGAGGGTTTTAGGTAATAAACCGGCTGATACATTAAATAAAGAGCAACTTCTTTCTTATTTATTATGGCTATTGAAAGAAAAAGGCTGTAGCGAAACGCAAGTTCATACGGCAGTCAATGCAATAAAGTTTTATTATGAACAAGTTTTGGGGAGAGATAAAGAACTTTATGATTTACCACGCCCGAAGAAGGCCTTTACCTTGCCGGATATTTTAGCAGAAGAAGAGATTGTGGAATTAATTCACGCGATACCCAATATAAAGCATCGATCTATGATAATGATTGCCTATTCTGCCGGATTGAGGGTAAGCGAAATTGTGAAGTTGCGAATTACTGATATTGACAGTAAACGAATGATGATTCATTTACGAGCCGCTAAAGGTAAAAAAGATAGGATGGTTACTTTATCAAAAAAAATACTAGCTGTTTTACGCGAATATTTTTTGCTCTATAAACCCAGGATATATTTATTTGAAGGCCAAAATGGTGGCGAGTATAGTGTCAGGAGTGTTCAAAAAATAGTACAGGATGCTAAAATAAGAGCCGGCATTACAAAGAAGGGGGGAGTACACAGTTTAAGGCATAGCTACGCTACTCATCTATTAGAAGCAGGAACCGACATTCGAATCATTCAAGAATTATTAGGACATAACAGTATTAAGACAACCATGTTGTACACCCATGTTGCGAATAAAATAATGAGCAAAATTGAGAGTCCTCTAGATAAATTAGATTGGTGACTACTATTTCGCTTTTTCGACCACATCAACCCAAAAAACGAAATCATAAATAGTTGCTTATGAATACATATTTCCATTTTTTTTGTTACTTTTTATGAGCGAGGAATTGCGTACTTTTATTGTTGGTGGCAAGCGTAAAAACCACATACTTAATCAAGCAAGAATGACAATGAAAAGAAATTATCTATATTTAGTTAGCATATTTTTTGTACTTTTTTCCAATGACATTTTGGGACAACAGAACTTGTTCAACATCCCATCTGGAGATATAACGAACTCCAAAAAAATATTCTATCAACATCAACTTAATCTTTATTCTGATAAATTAGAATCCAAGGCTCATTTAGTTTATGGACTTGGGAAAGGTTGGGATGCTGGTATTAATTTAGTTGGCAAAGGATTTTATTTTTCCCCTGAATGGAGGGCTTTACATAACGATGACCCAAATAAAGGTGCTTTATATCCAATTTTAATGGGGACTCTCCAAAAACAATTCAAAATAAATGAACACTTCGCCATTAATGTTGGTGGACAAGGTGGTTATAATTTAAGTAATAAACTTGCCAATAAAGAAATAAACTATTATCTGTACGGCATTGGGATATACTATTTTATGAAAGGTAAAAGTAGAATTGTTGGTGGACTATATCAAACTAATCGAATGTTTGTCGGAAACGGTAGCACTTTTGGTGCACAACTTGGCTATGAAATTAATCTTTCAAAACGTTGGTACTTGATGGGGGACTGGATAAGTGGAAACAATGATTCATCTGTTGGTGTATTTGGCGGAATGTATAATTTAACCAAACGAGTACAACTGTGTGCAGGCTTATTAGTTCCAAATCCTAATACACCAAAACCTATGGGAATTGTTTTGGAATTAAATTTGTTAGGTTGGGACGCATTTTAAAGTCAAATCAAACGCCAGCCACCAACAAGGTATTGCCAAAAGCGGGGCTAAAGTACTTCTATGAAACATTTGTGCAAGGTTCAACAGCAGTAATTCTATTGAACTTTTGTGCTAAAACTCCCCGCCTTCGGCAATACCCGAACCGTTAGCAGCACCTAGGTTCCGGTGGCGGCAAGTTCGATCACTCCGCTCTTTATCGAGCATCAGCACTTTCAGTTTTTCTCAAGCATTTAGATACGGGTAGGTTGAAGTACCTGTCACTTCACAGAATTGAAGCGCCCCTTTTAAGAAAGGGCCAACAGTTGATACTTGCTCACTGAACGGTAGCAAGCCCAGATTCGAGTACATCCCTTCTGGCCGGAACATCAGAGAAAGCAGTAATCGCTATTGGTTGAGCCTCACTCCTGTATTTTGCTAACCCCTTGTTGAAGGTGGCCTCAACTGCCCCGCCGGAAGCCGACCACAGCGGCATCCTATTGGTCAGAAATTTTCCTCCAGGTTGCAAGCGGTAGGTTGAAAATATCATGGAAGACAGGAACAGCCCGCAGCACCACAAGGCAGCACAGGTAGGCAACAGTGCCGAACCAGCACCATACTCTGGGACAACACTCCTGATAGCTAACTCAGGTTCACAGTGGCAGTCGTGGTGACCTTTTGCGGCACACCAAAACTAGCCCGGTGCTGCTAACACCGTGTTGCTGCAATGCGGGCTAAGGAATATGGGTTTGAGCTTTTGTAGTTCTGATCGGCTGTAGTACATTGGGATACAAATCAACAACAGGCCCGCACTGCAGCAACACGCGGGCCGTTATAGCCAATGGTAGGACGACCGTGCAAATGACAAGCGACCGACCTGAATTTAAACATAAAAGCAAGGGAAAACCATTTTTTGCAAACGATAAATAAACAAATGAGTAGATTGAAATAAAATGAAAACACTAGTTTATAGTATACACGGATTTGACAAACCATTCATTGAAAAATTAGGACAGGGCAAACACGAATTGATGTTTACAGAGCAACCTTTGAATGAAAATACAGCTCATCTTGCACAAGGATTTGAGGCTGTTGCACTTTTTACTTCGGACAAAGCCAATGCAGAAGTGTTGGATGTATTAAGTAATAATGGAGTAAAATTTATAGCCCTCCGTTCTGTTGGTTATGACCACGTTGACTTGGCAAAAGCAAAACAGCTAAATATTAAAGTTGCCAACGTACCTGCTTATTCTCCTTATGCTATTGCCGAGCATTCGGTGGCATTGTTAATGGCTTTAAATCGAAAAATAATATTGGCTCAAGAACTGATGAAGCAAAACGATTTTCGACTAGACAAATTAGTGGGTTTTGACCTTCATAATAAAACCATTGGCGTTGTTGGTACTGGAAAAATTGGCTCTGCATTTGTTAGAATAATGCACGGTTTTGGTTGTAAAATACTAGCTTATGACATAGAGCAGGATAGTGACTTAATTGAAAAATGCAAGGTACAATATACTTCATTAGAAACTTTGTGTAAAAATTCAGATGTTATTTCGGTAAACTGCCCATTGAATGAGGCTACCAAATATATGTTTAACAAGACTACTTTTTCACAAATGAAAAATGGAGTTGTGTTTATCAATACGGCAAGAGGTGGAATAGTAAATACACAAGATTTACTTGATGCCCTTGACCAAGGAATTGTTGCTACTGCCGGACTAGATGTATATGAATACGAAAAACCTATCTTCTTTTACGATCATTCAAATACTCAAATAGAAGACGATCTCTTCGAAAAAATGCGTTCTCATCCGAATGTTTTGATTACTGGTCATCAAGGGTTCTTAACCCATGAAGCTCTTGAAGGCATTGCTACAACAACCATAAGAAATATTGACGAATGGTCTATCAATGGAAAATCAATTAACGACATAAATTAATATTAAAATGAAATTATTAATAACCACCGATTTTTCTGTAAATTCAAAAGGAGCAATTAGGTTTGCTAAATCGTTAGCAAAGCAATCAAGTGATATAGAAGCAACATTCTACCACTCTGTCCATTTTATGAAACCAACTGCCTGGAGCGATGCTTTTTTTAAATCATATAAAGAAGAAGAAATAGAAAGACTTACAGTTGAACTTAAAAAGTTTGTTTTTTCTACTATTGGACAAGATAAAGATAATTTTACCAATGTTAAGTTTGTTATTGACTCTGCTATCTCAACTGAGAAAGACATTTTAAGATATGCAGAAAAAAATAAAATAGATTTTATTTGTATAGCAACACAAGGTGCTGGTTTATTGAGAAAGATAATGGGTACTCATACCTCCTACATTGTAAACAATTCAAGGATACCAGTAATGGTTATTCCTAGTCATTATCGTGCTAAAACATTAAAAAAAGTAACGTATTTGTCAGATTTCGAAAACCTAAAGAAAGAATTAGATATGGTTTCTAAATTTTCGGGTACTGTAAAATGTAGTTTAGATGTACTGCATTATTCATCTATTATTTTGGACAAAAATAAATTTGAGCGTAATATAGCTCTTTTTGAAACTGAAGAATACAAAGACATTAAACTAAATATCATTAAAAATAATTTGGAATTTTCTCTTGTAGAGAGAATTTCTCAATTCGCCACTAAATCGAAACCTGAACTTTTAATCATGTTTACTAAAAGAGAAAAGAGTTTTTTTGAAACTATTTTTCTGCCTAGTAAATCAGCAGAACTTACTTATACAACTAAAGTGCCTGTTTTGATATATTCAAAATGAAATCAGTTAAAAGAAACCTTGTTATAAATATTTTTCGTAAAGCAAAAATTAGTTTTATGAAAATATACTATGCAAGAGGTAGTGCTCATGAAATTGCATTGGGAGCTGCAATTGGTGCATTTTGGGGTGTTTTCCCAACATTTGGATTAAGTACTATTCTATCTCTGTTATTATACAAAATCTTTCGATTCAACATAGTAGCAGCCATTTCGGGAGCATTCATATCTAATCCTTTAACAAGCCCATTTTTATTAATGCTAAGTTATAAAGTTGGGAGCTATTTTATTAAAACTGATATTCAATTTGATTATGATAATTGGTATAAAAATTTACCCCAAATGGGATATGTTTTAATTATTGGTTCTACCATAGTTAGTGCAATAACGGGATTATTTATTTACTATATCATTAAATATGTCATTGAGCGTAGACGAAACCTAAAAGCTAATAACCCAAAGTAAAATAAGAAATGAATTATCACTTATTATCTATTCATGAAACCCAGCAATTGCTTAAAACCAGTAAAAATGGTTTGCATCAGTCTGATGCCGAAGAACGATTGCTTGAAAATGGAAAAAATGAATTAGTTGAAAAGAAGAAGAAACCTTTTTGGCTATTGCTTTTAAATCAATTTAAAGATTTAATGATAATAATTCTGCTCGTTGCAGCTACAATATCAATCGCAATTGGAGATGTAAAGGATGCGGCTCTTATACTAAGCATAGTTTTAATGAATGCACTTATTGGGTTTATTCAAGAATACAAAGCTGAAAAGGCAATGGCTGCATTAAAAAAAATGTCGGCTTTAAACTCTTTGGTTCGTAGGAATGGTAAGCTAATTGAAATAGCATCATCGGAATTAGTAATTGGTGATATGGTTATTTTAGAGACTGGAGATATTGTTCCTGCAGACATTCGACTTACTGAAACACATTCGCTTAAATTAGAGGAATCTTCTCTAACAGGTGAATCTTATGCTGTAGATAAACAAACCCATCAACTGCATTTGGAAAACCTACCCATTGGTGACAGAAATAATATGGCATTTAAAAGCACTATCGTTTCTTATGGACGAGGTGAAGGTATTGTCGTAGCTACTGGAATGAATACCGAAATCGGTCGCATTGCACAACTTTTACAAGAAGAAGAAAATCTAACTCCGCTTCAAATTAAGCTAGCAAATTTTACTAAAAAATTATCTTTAATTATATTGGTTATTTGTGCTATAGTATTTGTTTTGGGTTTACTTAGAGGTGAAGATTCTATAAAGATGCTGTTCATAACTATTTCTGTAGCTGTTGCAGCAATACCCGAAGCATTACCAGCTATTATTACCATCTCATTGGCTATTGGAGCTAAACGATTGGTAAAAAAGAATGCACTCATTCGCAGATTACCATCAGTTGAAACTTTAGGTTCAATTACTTATATCTGTTCAGATAAAACAGGTACAATTACCCAAAACAAAATGACAGTTACTGATATTTGGCAACCAAATGAAATAGTATCTTATCAAAACTTAACAGCAGAACAATTGTTATTGTTTGCAATGGAGCTTAACCATGATGTTTCTGTAGATGAATTAAAAAAATTTAAAGGAGATCCAACAGAAATTGCTTTAGTAACATACGCCCGAAATCAAAAGCACTACAACGAATCATGGCGAGAAACTAAACGTGTTAATGAATTACCCTTTGACTCTGAAAGAAAACGAATGACAACCGTTTATGCATACAATGGGAAATATATAGCTATTACTAAAGGTGCTGTAGAATCGGTATTAAAATGTTGTACAACACATAACGATGACGAAATTTTAAAAGTCGTTAATACATTTGCACAACAAGGTAAACGAGTTTTGTCTTACGCTTATTCAATATTGGATAAATTACCTGAAAATAGTACTATCCAAAACACTGAACAGAATCTTAACTTCATTGGTATCGTTGCTTTGATAGACCCTCCGAGAGAGGAAGCCAAACAAGCAATTGCCGATTGCCACTCAGCAGGCATTACACCGGTAATGATAACAGGAGATCATCCTATAACAGCTCACGCAATTGCATTAGAAACGGGTATTATTTACAAAAAAACAGATAAAGTAATTACGGGTGCAGTATTAGAGGGCTATTCTGAAGAAGAGTTTGAAAAGGAAGTTGAATACATAAAAGTTTATGCCCGAGTATCGCCTGAGCAAAAATTAGAAATTGTAAAAATGTTACAAAAGAAAAATAATTTTGTAGCCATGACGGGAGACGGGGTAAATGATGCTCCTGCTTTGCGAAGAGCTGATATTGGTGTTGCTATGGGTATTACAGGAACTGATGTAAGCAAAGAAGCTGCCCAAATGATTTTACTGGATGATAATTTTGCTACCATCATCAAGGCAGTAAAAGAAGGTAGGAGAATTTATGATAACATCAGAAAATTTATAAAATATACACTTACGAGTAAGGGTGGTTTAATTTCTATTATCCTTTTAGCACCACTTGTCGGAATGCCCATTCCACTTATACCAATACAAATTTTATGGATTAACTTGGTAACAGATGGACTACCGGGATTAGCCTATGCAGCTGAACCTGCTGAAGAAAACATTTTACAACGACCACCTCGAAGGACAGATGAAACCATATTCACAAAGAGTTTAGGTTTCCATATTTTTTGGGTAGGTTTATTAATGGCAACCATTTGTTTATCTATACAAGCATGGGCTATTCACATTGGCAACGATAAGTGGCCAACTATGGTCTTTACAGTATTATGTATAAGCCAAATGGGGCAAGCCATGGCTATTAGAAGCGATATAAAATCACTATTTCAACAGGGAGTTTTTGCCAATAAACAACTGGTTGGTGCTGTTCTACTCACCTTTGCTTTACAAATGGCAGTAATTTATGTTACTTTCTTACAGGACATTTTCAATACAAAATCTTTGACCGTTATTGAACTATTAATTTGTATAGGCCTATCAAGTATTCTCTTCTGGGCAGTAGAAATAGAAAAATGGGTTAAAAGGAGAAAACTAAAACATCGTAAGTTATAAGAAATAATAATGACACTAAAACTCAATACTTAAATTGGTTTGCAAGGACGGTGAACAAGAACCACTGGCTATAACACGGGTTTGGCAAAAGTGGCGGTTCAGTGCTCCGCAGACACATTTGTGGTTAATCAAAGTTTGGTTCTCCGCATCACCATTTGTGCTGAAAATCGCCACCTTCGCCAAGCCCGAAAACGTTAGCGGCAAGCATAGAGCGACACCCAAACAACAGACCGAACCATAAAAAATTTAGATTTGCAAAATGAAATTAACGATATTATCAACAGTATTTTTCTTGACAACAGGACAGTTGTTTGCACAAAACGACCTTGCATTTAATTGGACACCTAAACCAACAGGACAGACCTCAAATTTCGGTTTGACATCAAACAGCAACATCACTTCAACAAAAGAAGTATTGGTAAGACCGTTTATAACAGACGATGCCAGAGTAGTTGGAGAACGACTTGCTCAACTTGAATCTTGGATACGAGTGGACAAAGAAGCTGGGCAACATTGGATTTTAGGTGCTTACGGACCTAACAAAAAACTTGAATTGACAGCAGGCGGAGTTTACGGTTATCAAGTAGAACACGACAGCAAAAAGACATTTGCTTATGCTTTACCGTTATTACAAGCAAAAATTCTGTTCAAGGAATATAAACCAAATAAACCCCCGGGTTTTGGAATGGTAGTTGGGACATTTTTACCCGTTGGACAAGGTTCATTTAAACCAGCAGGTTACGGAACATTTGGCTACTTGACAGTTTCACAATGTTTTGGTGAAGGCGACAAATTTCTGTTTCACGGAAATCTTGGTGGCAATTATTTACACGTTGACGGCTCAAACCAGTTAATCTCAACGTGGGGTTTAGGGACACAGATAAAAGCATATAAAGGTATGCACTTAGTGGGCGAAGTTTTTTCAGGCGACCCATACATTCCAGGGACAGGGACATCTTGGCAAGTAGGTTATCGCTATTTTTTCAGTGACCTATTGCAAGTTGATATGACAGTTGGTGACGGAATTGCAGGGGACGTAATAATGCCTTTTTGGTTTAGTGCAGGTGTTCGTATTGTGACAGAAAAATTCTTGAAAAAGAAGAATGCCAGCCGCTAACAGCCGTTTTGCAAAAGCGGGGGTTTCGTGCTTCTATGACAGAGAAGTGCTAAATCCAAGCTTTGTGCATTTAATGAAGTTTAGTGCTGAAAATCCCCGCCTTCGCAAAGCGGCAAAACGTTAGGTGCAAGCGTAAGGTAAATCAGTCTAACCAATACATTTTATACATTGGACTGTTTTGACAATAAAAAATACGGACAAGCTGAACACCGTTTTAAGAAGTAGGCAAATTTAAAAATATCAAAATATGAACAAACAATTTTTATTGACAATTGTAACCGCAGGAGTATTGGCTACTTCTTGCAACCAGGTTACTGAAAAAGCCAAAGAAGAAACACAAAACGTTTTAAACCAAACGAGCAAGGAAGTTCAAAAAGTAATTGACGACCTCGGACTTGTTTACGTAGAAGAGGGAGCCCAAAACATCATCACTTACGAAGAAGTAAACGCTGCACAGCAAGCGTGGTGCGATGCTTTGGTTAAAATTGGCAAACTTAAAGAAGAAGGTGGTGACTACAAGGCATTTGCCGAACAAGTGCTTTCAGATGCCTACAATTACGACCAAGGAAAGGTATTTTTTAAACCTACCTTAGCGTTTGGCGATCAAACTTTTAGGAACGACAAAAAAGGGGCTTTGGCTTATTTTATTGGTGGCGACCCAGCCTATCCAAATGACAAAGGTTTTGCATTGACACCTTGGGTAAAAGCAAGGTACGACAATGCAGGCGAGAACAACGAAGGCATTCAAATATATGGTTCGGTAGCCATAACTATGGGAAATGTTTGGGTAACCGGCAAAGATGGAAAAGAAGTGATGGTGGATAAAACTTGGGTTTTCAGAAAAGGGAAAGACGGAAAACTAAGAATTATTGTACACAAGTCGGCATTGCCATTCACTCCAACTAAATAGTAACCTAACTTCACAAATGGCTACAGTGTGAAATACGGTAGTCATTTGTGATTTTTTTTCTATGTATGATAAAGCAATTTATAATCTCGACACTGTTGCTATTCATATTTGCAACTACCAACGTTTTCTGTCAAAACAACAGACTTAATACCAGTGAAACTATTGGTTGGTACAACTATTTCGGCACATTTAAGCTCAACGAAAAGTTCGGACTGCACACAGAATATCAATTTCGGAGAGATAATATAATAACAGATTGGCAACAAAGTCTTTTAAGGGTTGGTGTGAATTACAACTTAAATCCAAGAGTACTATTTAGGGCAGGCTATGCTTGGATAGAGACTTTCAATTATGGAGAAATACCCATAAATGGTTTCGGGAAAGATTTTACAGAACATCGAATTTTTCAAATGGTGCAGCTCTCTCATAAAGAAGGAATTGTTGACTTATCGCATCGTTTTATGCTAGAGCAACGATTTGTTGGTAGATATAGCAATGCGAGCTTGGAACGTGAAGATGAGTTTCCCCTTTTACACAGGATACGCTACATGTTTAGAATGCAAATACCATTGAAGGGAAAAGAGATTATAGACAAAACGCCATATGTTGCCTTGTATGACGAAATTTTTATTGGCTTTGGAAAAAATGTAAATGCTAATGTTTTTGACCAAAATAGATTTGGCTTGCTTTTCGGCTATCGGTTCAACAAAAATGTAAGAGTGGAAGGCGGTTACTTAAACCAAATCTTGCAATTTGGAAGACAAATAAACGGACAAAACGTATTTCAGAATAACCACGGCATTATCATAAATGCAAACTTTAACTTTGATTTATCTATAAAGAAAAAACAGACCCAATAAATGGAACTACTTCCAATCGAAACTATAAAAATTGACCAAGTAAAACTTGATAAAATAAATGGCACAATGAAAGCCATTTACAGACTTATATTGTATAGTCGACAACACGATGATGACGACCTTTTAGACATATATTTAGCAGGCATACACAATCTTCAAGAGCTTCTAAGCATTAAAAACGCTCAAATGGAAGCACAAAATGAAATAGAAGCAAAAGAATATTTAAGCCATTTAAAAAGGTCACTTGATTTTGTAATTGAAGAAATAATTTTGCAAAATGATTTTAAAACTGAAGTTCAACTGTTTCAGCTTCTTCGCCTGATTTCACCCGAAACTAATTCAGTTCACCCAAATCGTTACCGACAAACACTTGTGCAAATAGGAATTCACATTTGCCCTGAACCAACAGAAGTACCACCATTAGTTTCAGAACTTTTCTTTAAGATACAACAAATAAAAGACCCAATCATCAGGGCAATATATTTTCATCACGAACTAATCCGCATACATCCGTTTGTAGATGGAAATGGAAGGGTTACACGAATTGCAAAAAATTGGATGCTAATGTTTCACCTTTACCCTCCAATTTTTATAAACGATGCCGCCAAGAAAAAAGAATACATTTCTACACTGAGCAATAGTTTTAGTAGTCTTCGTCAAAAGCCGAATGAATGGAATATACATACAGAAAATTTTTTCAGTCAAGAACTTGACCGCTTAATTACAAACACGGAAATACTTTATGAGAGCATAAAATCTATCGGGCTTGACAGAGAAACACGTAGACAACCTTATAACACTGAAAATTAGGTGTAGACAGACAAAAACGCCAGCACCTAACACGGGTTTGGCAAAAGTGGCGGTTCAGTGCTCCGCAGACACATTTGTGGTTAATCAAAGTTTGGTTCTCCGCCTCAACATTTGTGGTGAAAATCGCCACCTTCGCCAAGCCCGAAAACGTTAGCTACAATGGCGGACTGTAGGCTCCCCCAAAAAGTTGTCCATTCTTGGTTAGAGTTAACGGGAAAAAGCT